>Ga0070731_10005788_pt1 | contig 10089 bp, 9 predicted proteins | sample Coa_R1_2_FD_66448 | JGI IMG/M metagenome (GOLD analysis project Ga0070731, IMG submission 66448) | Surface soil microbial communities from Centralia Pennsylvania, which are recovering from an underground coalmine fire - Coalmine... | ecosystem: Environmental > Terrestrial > Soil > Unclassified ... | reverse complement strand
CCGAGGCTCCCGTGAGTGCGTTCCATCTCAGCGAAGCGAGGCAGCACGGCGCGAACGCTAAGGCTCGCCGCGTCGCCTCCGTAGACGCCGGAAAGCAGCGGGTCGGCTAGCCGGTCGACCATCTCGGCTCCGTAGTGCCGCTCGACCATCGAGGCGACACTCTCATCGCCATCGTTGGCGTGTGGCGGATGCAGAAGCTCCCGCGCCATGCGCAGCTTGGTGCCCCATGAAAAAAGCGGTGACAATCCCGTGGGCAGAATTCTGGTTGGGACCATGAACATCAGCCCATCTGGCATGGGAATCAACCGGCCGCGCACCAGAATGTAAGTTTTGCGATCCGCGTCATTTGAGCTGATGAGCTGATCGCCTAAACCGAGCGTGCGGCAGAGATCGGCCGCCCACGGTTTTTCGCTGATGAATGAATCTGGACCGGCCTCGACGAGGCAGCCATCCATGTGCTCAGTGCGAAGCACGCCGCCAAGACGCGGCGACGATTCATAAAGAATGTATTCGATGGCTCCGACGCGGCGTTGTTCTTCCAAAGCGAAAGCGGCGGCCAGACCAGAGATACCGCCGCCGATAATCGCGATGCGATTCATGGAATACTTCCGGCCTTCGGCTGCTTTCGTGCTAGATCTCGCGACGACCCGGTTCCGGGAGATGCGCTGAGGGACGCAGAATGCTCCTGAACGAAGCGCGCCAAGTTTTTCACATTCTCTACGGGAGTTTCCGGCAGGATGCCGTGGCCCAGATTGAAGATGTGCCCCGGGCGGCCAGCAGCCAGTTGCAGAATGTTTTCGGCACGAGACTGCAATTCCTTCCACTCCGCAAATAACAAAACCGGATCGAGATTTCCCTGAACCGCGCAGCGATGTTCCAGGCTGCTCCAGCCCTGATCCAGGGGAATACGCCAATCGAGGCCGATGACGTCGGCCCCAGTTTCGTTCATGGCAGAAAGCAATGTGGCGCTATCTGTACCGAAGTAAATAACTGGAGCACCAGTTTTCTGCAGCCGCTTGACCAGAGCGGTCACGTGCGGCAGCACGTAGCGCCGATAATCCTCGACACTCAGGCAGCCAACCCAGCTGTCGAAAATTTGCACAACATCGGCCCCGGCACGCACTTGCGCTGCTGAATATTGCGCGGTGACCTCGACCAGCTTGCGCATCAACTCGTCCCAATCGCCGGGCGAGTTGTACATTATTTTCTTTGTGTGAAGATAGTTGCGCGAGCCACCGCCTTCGATCATATAGCTGGCGAGAGTGAAGGGAGCTCCGCAAAACCCGATGACCGGTACTTTGTTTTCAAAATGTTTCGCCACGAGCTTTACTGCCTCTGCGACATAGTCGAGCTCCGCGGCACGGTCGGTGCGCAGTTGAACCACATCCTGCTTGGTGCGAACCGGCTGGGCGATGACCGGTCCTTCGCCGGCCGCGAAGTGAAAGGCTAAGCCCATGACCTCGAGAGGAAGCAAGAGGTCGGCGAAAATGATAGCTGCATCGACGCCTAAGAACTCGGCAGCGGTGATCGTTACTTCGGCTGCAAGTGCCGGCTTTTTGCAGATTTCGAGCAGCGAATGCTGCTTTCGAACCGCGCGATATTCCTTCATGTAGCGGCCCGCCTGCCGCATGAACCACACTGGCGTGTGGTCGACAGGCTGCGACTTGCAGGCGCGGACGAAGGTGGATTGAGGCGCAGACATGGACCGTTTACTGTAGCACTTTTGGGTCCCAAGATGCGCAGACCACGCTCGAATGCGGTCATGCAACATTGTGCGACACTGAGGAATCGAAGCCTAAGACGAGCAAATGAAGACGCATCAGAAACCGAGCGTGAGGATGGTATGGTTGAGACCGATGTTGTTACAGACAAAGTGGACTTAAGCGTTGCAGACGGTACGCGGATGAACGCGTACGTGGCTCGCCCGGCGGGAACCGGGAAGCATCCGGGCCTCTTGTTGTTTCAGGAAGCCTTCGGGGTGAACCATCACATTCGCTGCGTCGGCGACCGCTTCGCCGCCGAAGGATACGTGGTGATTGCGCCTGAACTTTTCCACCGAACTGCGCCCCCGAGTTTCGAGGCCAGCTACACTGATTTTCCTTCAGTGATGCCCCACTTGCATGCGGTGAACTCAGAGACAATAGAGAACGACGCGCAGGCTGCTTACGATTGGTTGAAGTCGAAGGGGCAAGTGAAGGCGAATGAGATCTCAAGCGTGGGATTCTGCATGGGCGGACGCGCCGCGTTTATTGCAAACAGTCTTCTCCCGCTACACGCTGCCGTCTCATTTTACGGAGGTGGAATTGCTCCCGGTTTGCTGGACCGCGCGCCGAAGCTGCATGCCCCGATGCTGCTGATCTGGGGCGGAATAGACAAGCACATCACGCCAGAACACCGGAGGGCCGTCGCCGAGGCATTAACCGTGAACCAGAAAACTTATGTAAACACGGAATTCTCGCGAGCCGACCACGGGTTTTTCTGTGACGAGCGCGCGAGCTACGAGCCCCGTTCGGCGCGGCAGGCATGGGCGTTGACGCTGGAGTTTCTTGGCTCGTGAGAAAATCTGGGGCGATTTTTCTTTGGCTCGTGGCGCTTGTAATTTGCGGATCGGCGTGGCACCGTCCGGATTTGACTGCGGCGCGCGCTAACACGGCCTCCAATACGCCAACCTTCTACAAAGACGTGCTTCCGATATTGCAAGACAAGTGTCAAAGCTGCCATCGAACGGGCGAACCAGCGCCAATGGGCCTAGTCACATATGGGCAAACCCGGCCGTGGGCACAAAAAATCGCGGCAGCAGTCAGCATGAAGATGATGCCTCCATGGTTTGCTGATCCGCGATATGGAAGTTTCTCCAACGATCCCTCATTGACTGCGGAGCAGATTGCAGCGATTGTCGCCTGGGCGAATGGTGGCGCGCCAGCAGGAAGCGCACAGGACGCGCCCCCGCTACGCAATTGGAGTAACTTCTGGAATATCCCGCAGCCGGATGTCGTTGTGAAAATGCCCAAGCCTGTAAAGATTCCCGAACGCGGGGAGGTGGAATACACATACGAAATTGCGCCTACTCATTTCGCTTCGGATACCTGGGTGCAGATGGTTGAGGTGCGACCTTCGAGTCCGGCGAATGTGCATCACGCAGTCGTGTATATCCGGCCTCCGGATTCGGATTGGCTGCGACATGCTCCAATCGGTGAGCCGTTCACCGCGTCCATGTTGACCGATCCCACCGAGCGCCGCCAGGCGCACGAAACTACAAGCGATCTGCTGCTGGTGTACGCGCCCGGAAGCGCTCCGGACCGGTGGACAGATGGATTGGCAAAGTTTGTGCCTGCAGGGTCGGATCTCGTCTTCCAGATGCATTACACGACGAACGGCAAAGCGGCAAGCGACCAGACCAGTGCTGGACTAGTCTTCGCGAAACACCCCCCTGAGAAGCGGGTTATTACCTTGCAACTGAACAACCACGCCCTGATCATTCCGCCAGGGGCGGACGATTTTCGCGTGGAAGTGCAAGGCACCCTGCCAAACGATGCGACTTTGCTCAGCTTCTTTCCTCACATGCATCTGCGGGGAAAGCGTTTTGAATACGACATTGTGCGCGACGATGGCAGCGTAGAAACGTTGTTGCGCGTGAACTATCACTTTCACTGGCAACTAAGCTACAAACTGGCGAAACCCCGGGAGTTGAAGGCCGGAACCAAATTGCGGGCCGTCGCGTGGTATGACAATTCGCGAAACAATCCGCACAATCCCGATCCCGAGAAGATGGTGACGTGGGGCGATCAAACTTCCGATGAGATGATGGTCGGCTTCTTCGACGTGGCTGTGCCCGCGGGGATGGACAAGCGGCAATTTTTCATTCGGCACAGCGAAGAGAATCTGAAGAAGCAATAATGATACCTGGGACCAGACGACGTTGGATGAGTGGTGACGCCAGTTGCCGACTATGCTTGTATTTGTAAAATTGGGCGGGTTCATTTTTGATTGCTAATCCGGTTTCGCCGACAGCTGTAGGAAAACAGCGAGCGCGCCAGCACCTCATTTCCTATTGCGCTTTAGTCGTGGTGTTTCTTGCGGTGTACGTGGGGTCGATGTTTACTCCAGGGCTGTTGGACGATGCCGACAGCACTCACGCCGAGGCAGCCCGCGAGATGGTCGTCACCGGCGACTACGTCACCCTGCATATCAACGGCGTCCGCTATCTGGAGAAACCCCCGCTGCCTTATTGGCTGGTTGCCGTAAGCTACAGAGTTTTTGGGGTGAGTGAGTTCAGTACGCGGTTGCCGATGGTGTTGTCGATCTTGTTGCTCGGTGTGCTGGCTCTGCGATGGGGCACGCGCGCATTCGGCGATCGTACCGGAATCTACTCTGCGCTCTTTGTCTATACCTGCGCGGGAGTGTATTTGTTCACTCGCGTTTTGATTCCAGACGTGCTGCTCAGCCTACTCATTGCCGCGTCCATGTATTTCTTTCTGACCGCCCTTGAGCCCGAGTCCAAGTCATGGCTCTGGTATGCGGGTTACGCCATGATGGCGCTGGGCGTACTGACAAAGGGATTAATCGCGCTGGTTTTTCCTTGCGCTGCAGCATTTTTCTTTTTGCTGATCACTGGCGAATGGAGGCGGTGGCGCGAGTTCCGTCTATTTCCGGGGAGTGCATTATTTCTGGCGATTGGCGCGCCGTGGCACATTCTTGCAGGATTGCGAAATCCAGGAACGCCGGGACATCACGGATTTCTTTGGTTCTATTTCGTCAACGAACATTTTTTGCGATTTCTCGGAAAGCGGTATCCGAAGGATTACAACAAGCTTCCGGCCCTTTTGTACTGGAGCTTGCACCTAGTCTGGCTTTTTCCCTGGAGTTTGTATCTGCCAGCAGCTCTCCGGACAGCGAGGCAGGAATGGAGGGTTCAGCGGGATTCGGCCGGCCGCCTGTGCCACGCCGATTTTGCGGCTCGAACCCGCCTCCTGTGCTGGCTGCTTGCCGGAGTTGTACTCCTCTTCTTTGCCATCTCAACCAACCAGGAGTACTACACGTTCCCCGCATATTTACCGATCCTGCTGCTGCTCGCCGATGGAATCGCGCGCTGCGAGCGAGCCGAATGTGAATCAAATGTGCGCGCCGGTTGGCTCACTTACTCGGCGGCCACGATCGCTATAATCGGAGCCGCCGCCAGCATCATGCTGTGCCTCGGACTCTGGCAATCGCGCAAGCTGCCGTTTGTTCCTGATATCGGAACGGTGTTGAACCAGCAGGATACGAGCGCCTACACCCTTTCGACCTCCCACATTCTCGATTTGAGTTACGCATCGTTCGCGGCGTTGCGGCTACCGGCAGCGCTGGCCACTGCTGTGCTGCTGGGGTTCACGCTTGCGTCCTTTGTTATGCGGCTCTATAGGCAGCATTACCGGGCGACGTGGACGCTAGGGGTAGGTTTCGCAATTTTTCTGGTGGCGGCGCATATTGCGCTGGCAAGATTCGGCCCGTATCTTTCGTCAAAAGAATTGGCCCACGACATTGCTGCGCGGGCGCACCCCGGCGACAAAATAATGATTTATGGCGATCAGGCATTCGGGTCATCCTTATTGTTCTATCTTGGGCGGCCGATTGACCTGGTCGAAGGACGCACCACGTCCATGTGGTTCGGTTCGACATTCCCTGACGCTCCGAAGATCTATTTGAGTAACGCGGATCTTCAACGGGATTGGATCGGCACTGGTCGCGTATTTCTGTTTGTGGCCCCTTATGAAAGGGCGAGGGTCGATGCACTCTTACCGTCGAAGTTTGTCGTGGCAGAGCTTTCCGGAAAATACGTTTACAGTAATCAACCATAGGTTGATCGTTTTAAACAAATCGTGAGGCAATCATCGAATGAGGAAAGTGATCGTCGTTGCTGCAATCGTAGGGATGCTCGTATTTCCAGCAATGGGTGGATTCACCATCTCTCGCGCCAAGGCGCAGTCTGCCGTAAGCACAGCAAACGCTGATGCTGGTCCGAAAACGACCGAGCAGCAGTACAAGAATATTCAGGTGCTCAAGGGCATTCCCGCCGATCAGTTGATTCCCGCCATGCAGTTCATCACGGCATCGTTGGGCGTGGAGTGCGAGTTCTGCCACGTAGAGGGCGCGTTTGAGAAAGACGACAAAAAGTCCAAGCAGACTGCGCGGAAAATGATGGGGATGATGTTCGCCATTGACGCGGATGATTTTGACGGCCATCGTGAAGTTACATGCTATTCCTGCCACCGTGGCAACATTCATCCGGTTGCAACGCCTCCGGTGATGGCAGAGGGCGTTAAGCCGGTTTTGAACGAGAATGCACCCGCTGCCCAGGCGGAAGGTGGGGAGACAAAAATCGTTGGCGGGCCCGCTGCTGAAGACTTACTGGATAAGTATCTACAGGCAGCCGGAGGCGCAGCGGCGATCGATAAAGTGACGACCCGGGTGATGAAGGGCACGATCACGTTTGGTGATCGGAATGTTCCGATCGATATTTTCTCGAAAGAACCCGACAAGAGGATCTCAGTTACGCACACACCCGACGGAGACAGCGTGACGGCATTCGATGGAAAAGAAGGCTGGCTTGTAGCCCCGAAACGGGCTGTGCATGCGATGCATGGTTCAGATATCGACGCCGCAGCAATGGATGCGGACTTGCATTTTCCAGCTCACCTGAAAGGACTGTTGAGCAAAGCAGAAGTCAAGGGAACACAAACGATTGACGGCCGCGATGCTTACTTTGTGGAGGGTGAACGCGACGGAAAGCCGCCGCTGAAATTATACTTCGACGAAAAATCCGGTTTGCTGGTGCGATTGATTCGCTACGGGGATACGCCTCTCGGACTTTTGCCAACCCAACTCGATTACACTGACTATCGCGAGGTGGGAGGCGTCAGGGTTCCATTTCGCTGGACGCTTTCACGGCCCGGAGGTAAGTTCACGATTAAGCTAACCGATGTAAAGCAGAACGTTCCGGTGGATGACAGAACATTTGCCAAACCCTCCGGGCCACCGGCGGAGGCGAAAGCGCCACCAAAATAAATGGAGTGAACAATTACCCGCATGAGCGACTGTTCAGATAGCAAAATTTGATAGCTTCGATAAATTGTTTCGATTTCCGCGCAATGGCGGCAAAAGGTAGAGTGAATCACGCATTGCACATCTCTGGAACTACAAATTTGAGCGCGAATCACTTTTTATGACGAAATGGCTGTTTGCGGCGTTAATCTTGATCCGCTTCTGCACGGAATCGCCTTTGTGAGCTGGTGAGAACAAAATCATGACGAAGGTCGAAGCGGTGATTCAAAATTCCAGGCTGGAAGCAGTAAAGAGCGCCCTGCAGGAGATTGGGGTCGAGGGTATGACGGTGCTTGAGGTGCGAGGGCACGGCCGGCAGAAAGGCCACACTGAGGTGTACCGCGGCCGTGAGTATAGCGTCGATTTGATTCCCAAGACGAAGCTTGAGGTGGTGTTACCCGACACAATGGTCGAGAAAGCGGTGCAGGCAATCGTGACGGCGGCGCGGACCGGAAAAATTGGCGATGGAAAAATTTTTCTGACTCGCGTGGATGAAGCCATTCGCATCCGCAACGAGGAGCGCGGCGAGGCGGCGTTGTAAGATCGGCTTCGCGGCGGAAACTTGAGACAGTTCTGCCGCAGCGAGCTAGAGGGGTTTAGGATAGTGCGTTTTTCGAACTGCAACCCAATTCACTACGCCCAGCGCGATCGTTCCGGTCAATATCAAGGATTGTCCGAAATCTACGTGAGTCGCCAGCAACAAACACAAAAGCACGCCCAGTACTGCGAATAAATTTCCCGCGGGCAGACGAAAAAACGCTCCCTCACCCTGTTTGCGGCGCAGGACCGGCAAAGCGGCGCACCCCACGGCATAGTAAAGAAGCCGGGCGACTGCCGACAAAGTTACATTCCACTTGAATTCCCCGATCAGCGCGAACCCCCAGACCAGTCCAGCGAAGGTGAGAATCGAGATGTAAGGTGTGTGGAAGCGGCGGTGCACAGCGGCGAAGATTGCAGGAAAATCTCCGCGTTCGGCGAGGGCGAAGGGGACGCGCGGCATCGCCAGAATTTTTGCACTGAGATATCCGAAGAAGGAAATCAGAGCGCCAACCGCGACCAGCGCCGCGCCGACCGGACCAACTGCGAAACGAGCCACATCAGCCAGCGGACGCGTGCTGCGCGCCGCATCCGGCAGAACCCCAACGACCATCCATTGAATCATCGCGTAAATCACCGTGCAGGCCAGTAGTGCTGCGAACAATGCAAACGGAGCGTCGCGGCGGGGATTCTTTGCTTCACTCATGGGTGCGAGAGCGGTTTCGAATCCTCCGTAGGCGAAGACCAACAACAGAATGGCTTTTAGCCAGCTTCCGGTATCCGGTGGAGCAACGGCAGGAGTAGCCATCTGCCAATGGTGGCGCGAGAGGACGATCGCTCCCAGAACAATGACGCCGGACAAAGGCACGAGTTTGGCCGCCGTGAAGAGATTGCTGACTCGCGCGCCGGCGCGTACGCCGCGCACATTGATGAAAGCCAGCATGCCGATCAGCAACGTGAGGATCATCGCCCGCGGCACGGGATTCTTAGCATGCGGAAAAAATTCGCCCAGATAAATGACGAACAGGTTCGCGTTGGCGGCGGGGGCGGCGGCTTGTCCCAGATAGAGCATCCATGCGGTCTGTATCCCCATGAAGCGGCCGAAGGCGACTCGTGCATAAAGATAGGGACCTCCGGCCTGCTGAAATCGCGATGCGACTTCGGCATAGCAAGCCATTACAATGCACATGCCCGCCCCGGCCGCGACCACTGCCCAGATGCTCGCTCTGCCGATCAAAGCGGCGACGGTTGAGGGCAGTCCGAAGACTCCGCTCCCGATGATGGAATTAATGACGAGGGCCACCAGGCTCCAGCGGCCGATGGCGCGAAGAAGGTCCTGTCGCGGCGGATTGGCAGTCACGGTTTCCCGCAAGCGCGTTTGTATCACACTTCGCCGCCGCAGGAAAAAGGCATCTGGCTCGTGTGGAGTCTACTTCGCGAAGAAATAGTCGAAAGACTTCACGGCGGTGAATTCGTCGTCTTTGACGTCGAAAACGGTGTAGAGCTTGGTGACATTAAGAATGTCGTGAACCTTCTTGGTGAGGTTGAGCAGCTTGAGATCTCCGCCCGCATTGCGTACGGCGGTAAAGCTGCTGACCAGTTCGCCAACTCCGGAGGAGTCGATAAAATCGACGTGGGCGAGATTGAGGATAATCTTCTTCTTGCCCGCCGAAATCAGATTCCGAACCGTCTCGCGAAGGCTTTCGGTTTCGTCTCCCAGCGTGATCCGTCCCTTGATATCGACGATGGTGACGTGGCTGACTTCGCGCGTAGTGATGGTCATCGAGGTCCAGCTCGAGCTTGGCTACCCAGCTTCGCTGAATGGTAGAGGCATGGACAGCGCAAGTCAATCAGAACCATAGCTGACGGCAGCGTAGTCGATCAGATGGAAATCAGGCGGTGGTGTAGTCGCGGATTTCCTGGATGGGTGAAGTAATAATCGGATTCGAATATTCGGGGTGATGAAACTCCAGGTGCATGCCGCGGCCTACGTACTGGAGCTTGAGCATGGACCCTCCCCAAGTGGAACCGGCGATCGCGACGTGCACGGGATCAGGGCAGAATTCAGGATGGCCTGAGATCAGAGCTTTTCCACCGCCGAGCAGAACTGCCCGGTAGCAGTGATGCATGGTCTGTATATGCAAGACAGTGGACGGCGGCAGATCGTGGAGAAAGACGCCGCCCTCGATTTCAGACTGGATAATCGCGTCGTTAACGTCGTCCGCCAGATTCGGGTGCGGGGTGAACATGGGAATACAGAGCTTAAAGAGTAATGGGTTTCCGGCGGCAGGGCAAGGGTTGTTTGGCACTTTGACAACGCATCAGCGAATCCGTTTGACACGCCGCTGAAAACACAGCACTTCTCGCGACCAAGGCGGGACTTACGTAACCACGAGCCTTCAACTTTCCCCATTATTTTGGAACAGCGCCCGGAATTATCTAAGACGCGATCTATTGATGTGGCACGTCCGA
>Ga0070731_10005787_pt1 | contig 10089 bp, 7 predicted proteins | sample Coa_R1_2_FD_66448 | JGI IMG/M metagenome (GOLD analysis project Ga0070731, IMG submission 66448) | Surface soil microbial communities from Centralia Pennsylvania, which are recovering from an underground coalmine fire - Coalmine... | ecosystem: Environmental > Terrestrial > Soil > Unclassified ... | reverse complement strand
ACCTCGAGTCGTTCCTCGCGGGTAGTCTCGGAGTAGTGCATAAACGCTTTTCTTGCTGATTCCACAGCCTCGCCAACGTCTTTCGAGCTGCCCAGAGAAACGCTTGCGATCGGCTCCTCCGTCGCCGGATTGATGACCGTAATATCGTGCGCACTCAACGGGTCGACCCACTGCCCGTGGATGTAGAACTTGCGGTAATCGCTTATTTGCATTGGAGTGTTGCGATTCGACTGCTTCGCCGGATTCAATTGTCGCATGGAAAAAGAAATTCTCAGTCGTATGAAAACTCACAGCACCGCGATCCCCCTACCGAAGAACTTAAAACCAGTAGCGCAGCCAGCAACCCTGGCATAACATGAGGGGGCATCATTCGCCACAAACATATGGGTCCGGGCAATCATTTGGAGCTCTACCAATACCTCGTATATCGACGGCAGACAGTAGCAATCATCCTCGCCTGCCTGATACCACCTCTCAGCAGCTGTAACCGGTCGTCGGAATCAAGGGCCGGGTCGGACGGCCCCGTACCCCAAACAGTCACGTTTGCGGAACGCAAACCGACTCTTCCCCCCTGTCCGCACGTCCCCTACCCTTTTCAGCCCGCAGCTCTCGGCGCCGGTCATCACAAAGTGTTTCTAAAGTGGAATGCCAGTGCTTCGGCCAACCCAACGGACCCCAACTCGCTGGGCTACTGCCTGTACCGAACTCAAACCAGCGACGCGAGCAAGCAATGTCCGCACCAGGCCGACTGCGAGCAGGTAACCGCAGTGCCCGTATCCACTACCCGCTGCGTGGACGATCTTGTGAAAGACAACACCAAATATCTTTACGTTGCCATCGCGATCAATCCTGACGGAAAAATCAGCTCCCCTACCAAAGCGGCCATCGCCAAAATACCAGCAGCGGGCCAACAGAACCCTGCTCCTTCCGACGCCGCTTCGTATCCAGCGTGTCGTGCGCCGTCGAACCCGAGCTAAGGGCCGCACGAATGACTTGATGCGAGGCGAACACATTTCTCCTTCTGGGACAGAGCGTCGTATTCACAGGCATATTCTTGCCCCATCGCCGGCCCGGCACCCGGCACATAAGGAGCATTGACTACCCAAATCCACTGTCGTAACGTACGGAGGCCGGGACCAGCGAGGAGAGCATCGCAGGCCGGCATGACGGGGAGGGGCTGAATGTCAGTTGCGGGGGGCGGGACGTTAACTTGGACTTATTTCGAAGACAGATGGCAAGAGGGCTGCGTACCCATCATGAGCCCCCGCACACACGCGGCGTGGCTCTGTTCGATCGTGTTTGATGGCGCGCGGGCGTTCGAAGGGGTCACACCAGACCTGGAACTCCATTGTGCACGGGTCAATGAATCGGCCAAGAGAATGTTCCTCAAACCGGTCGTATCCACTGAAACCTGGGTCCACCTCGCGCGCGAGGGCGTTGCACGCTTCCCCAAAGATGCCGCGCTCTACATTCGTCCGATGTACTGGGCTGAAAAAGAAGGTCCGTGGGTGCAAGCGCATGACCCGGAATCCACTCGCTGGTGCCTCTGCATCTATGAGGCCCCGATGCGTCAGCCGAAAGGGTTCTCGATAACCCTTTCCCCTTTCCGCCGGCCGATAATGGAAACTATGCCCGTAGATGCAAAGGCAGGATGCCTCTATCCCAACAATGCCCGTGCCCTTTTCGAGGCGCATTCACGAAAATTCGACAACGCTATCATGTGCGACATGATGGGCAATGTCGCCGAACTTGCAACATCAAATATTTTCATGGCGAAGGATGGTGTGGTCTACACACCCATTCCGAACGGGACTTTTCTGGCCGGCATCACCCGAAAACGCGTGGTTGGATTGCTACGAGATGCCGGTGTAACCGTAATTGAGAAAGTATTGACCTACCAGGATTTCGAGGCCTCGGACGAGATCTTCTCCAGCGGCAACTATTCCAAGGTCGTCCCTGTGACTCGGATCGGAGATCGTCCGCTGGAATTTGGCCCGATTTACACACGAGCCCGCAAACTATATTGGGAGTTTTCGCACTCTTAAACCTGGGACCAAGCGAGTAGTCCCGGGCGGGTGAAAGTTCAGATTCTCGTCCCGTGACAATCGCAACTCACGAGGCGTGAGGTTTGAAATATAAAAACGCCCTGGGACCAACTTCTAGTCCCAGGGCGCTCATCAAGCAGCCTCCCCCAGAGCCTGCTCGAAGACAAAAGCTAAATGTAAGCCGCCATCCTCGACGAGAGGTGATCTTCGCAATGGGTGGGCGTATTCGTCAATCCCGCCAAAGTTGCAATCGATGCTACAACCTTCGTTGTACCGGGCGATTCACTAAAGTGGTTGGATCAGACGAACCCGAATAGGTTGGCGGTCTGCGCAATCGCGCAGCCTCGGGCAAGAGGAACTCAAACCATGGTGCTATCGGTAAGCTGCAAATGCTTTACGAACGGGAAATATAGTTCAAGTTCAGCCATTCCGTTCCTGGCTGAGGCTGGCATGCTCCGGCAGGAATCGACTAGCTGGGCCTTGAGTTCGTCCCAGGAGAGATCAGCATCCGCAAGAAGCGGAATCGCAATGAGGAGTGCCTGAATTTCTTTCCGCACTCGGGCAACATCCTGCTCCTTCTGGCGCAAGATAACGTAGGGATTTTTCACGGGGTTGTTTACGACGGTGGCAGCATACAACAAGACGCAACGATTAGCACCCTGTGGAAATTGAGGATATTCCGGCAGTTTCTTTATGCTGAACCTGAACATCCCATAAATAGCTTATTGGTCGGGATCTGATCGATCTGTGACGAAGTTGTGAGGTCCGGTGGGCAGATAACAGGGAATTCGATACTCCCCCGTCGCAGATGAAAAAGTTGGCACTTCCTCTGCAGAGTTACACACCACAAATTGCAGCGCTGTTATCAGCTGATTTGATTCAGAGTGCTGCGAATCTGCTCGGCGGCGGGGTAATTAGGATTGATTTGCAGCGCCCGTTGCAAGTGTTTTCTGGCTTCTAATTGCTTCTTTTGTTTCTGATAAACCATTCCCAAATGGTAGTGGTAGGTCGCGTTGTCGGGATCCCTTTGCAAAGCCTCTCGCAACAAATCTGCCGCGAAGCCATAAAGGCCTTTTTGATAGTAGATCCAAGCCAGGGTGTCGGCCGCGCTCGCAGAGTCCGGCATCTTCTGCCGGGCAATTTGAGCGAGCGCAAGCGCCGAATTGGAGTCCTCTCCGTTCTGCAGCATCAGATAGGCGAGGTTGTTCGCGGCGGGAGCGAAATTAGGGTCCACCCTCAGGGCCTTGCGATAAAGTTCCTCAGCTTTCTGAGTGTTTCCTACCAACTCCTCAAGGGTCCCAGCAAAAAACGGAGCGCTGGGGTTGACCGGGTTATCGGCAACTGCCTGGTAGGCGGTAGCCAAGGCACCGTTCCGGTCACCACGTGCCATCTCGACCTTTGAAAGTAAGGTTGCGGCATCTATATTGTGTCGGTTCAGGGTGATCGCCTTATGCAGAGAGGACTCAGCTCCGGCCAAATCCTTGGTCTCAACCTGCAATCCAGCGAGCAGGACACAAAGCGAGTCATTGTTGGGCATTTTCGCCGCTTGTGCCTGTACGCGCACCATCGCTTTCGCAGGCTGTTTCTCGCTCATAAGGATCTCTACGATTCCAGCAAGGGGTTCGATGGCCTGCGGATCACGATCAAGCGCCTGCTCGTAATATCGTTCAGCCTCTTTGTCTTTTCCTTGCCCGCGTAGAAAAGCGCCCTTTGCCGAATAAGCCGACGCATCCTGCGGCGCCACCTCAAGCGCCTTCTCGATATCCCTTTCTGCGGCCAAGGCTTGCTTTGCTTTCGTCTCACTCTCAGCGCGCAATAGATATCCACGTGGATCGGAAGGGCTGTTTCGGATGAGCTGCTCTCCGCTTCGTCGGAGCAACCCCAGGTCGCCATTTCGGCGTGCAACCTCTGCTAGCGCCAATTGAATTTCGCTCATCTGCGGCGCTAGTTCCGCCGCTTCAAACCATTCCTGTTTTGCTCGCTCAACATTTCCTGTTCTACTGAGAGCGACACCGTACTGGTAGTGACCATAAGCGTTTTCCGGTGCATCGCGCAGAGCATCTTCCAATATTCTGGCAGCCTGGTCATACTTGCCTTCCGCGTTCAACATCGTGCTTTGAATGACCAGTGCTCCGGCGTCTTTCGGATTTCCTCTAAGAATGGCTTCGCTTAGGCTGCGCGCTTCTTCAGTGCGACCCTGCGATAAGAGGAGGCGGATGTAGTCTTCCCTGGTTTTGAAATCGTTGGGATGTTCCTTGGATATCAAAGCGAATTCTGCCAGGGCTTTATCCGCTTCTCCCACGTTGTTGTAGTATTCGCCAAGTACGCGATAGGTATCGCCCTTTCCGCCCAGATCTTTCTTCGCCTGGATCATTACCAGTTCGGCTTCCCTGCTTCTCTGCTGAGCGAAGTACAGGTTTGCTAATGACTTGCGGATTTCGATGCTGTCAGGGTCCGTTGCGATGCCGTAGAGGAATTCCTTTTCAGCATCTGAGACACGTCCGGAGTCCTGATAAAGAGCAGCCAGCGACTGAACGGCTGGGCTGAACTTCGGATCGAACTCAAGCGCCTTTTTGAAGCTCACCTCGGCCTCATTGGCATTGTTGGCAGCCCTCTGCAGAGTTCCCAATTGCACATAAAGCTGAGGCTGCTTCGGGTTTAATCTGATCGCCTCTCGTACCTGCTGAAGGGCAAGATCAAACTTCCCTTGTACCCGGTCCAACTCCGACAACAAGAGATGTGCGTCGGCGCTGTTTGGATTGCTTTCCAGCATCTTCGCAGCAATTGGTTGAACTTGATCATAGGACCGACCGGCGATGAGCATCAGTCCGAGATCTATGGCTGCCTTGCCATTGGACGGATCGAGTTCGACTGCGCGCTGCAATTCCCGATAAGCTTCTGGAAATCGCTGCATCTTCACGTAGCTTTCACCCAACTTGAAGTGAGCAGTTGCGAGGTTTGGATCTATCTGAAGCGCATTCGAGAACTCGACGACTGCTTCGGGAAATTCGCCTTTCTCGAAGTATCGGTCTCCACTCTCGACAAATTTTTGTTTTCTTGCGGTTGGATTCCTCTCGCAGGCAAGCGAGCCGGTCAGGACGACGCCCAACAGTAGGAACGCCAAGGGACGGGGTGTCTGCATAATCGAAAAGACGGGCACGATCAGGATACGCGATTCCCGAACCATCGGGACGTTACTCAAGCCGGTACACGGCTGTTGCAAACGGAGGAGTGACGCTGTGGCGTGTCCCTGACTATTGCCAGAAACAGAGCACTTCACTCACCACGGTCAGAAAAAAAGCCTGACTGTCGTCAGGCTCAAGAAACAGCCAAATTCGCTGGCAGCAGACGGAGCAGCTAGCCCAGCGCATTCGAAGGGGGAGTTGCAATTCGTGAACGGTTACGCCACAGCAAGACGATTCCCAATACGGTGAGCGTGCATACGGACAGCACGAGCACCGACGGCTCCGGCATCGATACCGCTTTCCCAGCGGTGCTGATTGCGTAACAGTTTCCTAGACCAGCGACACAGTTGCCTTGGGACAAAAAGATCCAATTCCCTAGCTCGGAGCAATTTGAACAGTTGATGTCGAAAGTGAATGTGACCGACTGCCCCTTGCCAAGCGTGGTCAACGGAGCCAAACCGCTGGGTTTCACGCATATTGCATTGCCGATACCCGAGTTACAGTTGGCATTCCCGTTATTCGACTTGCCCACTACTAATTGGTAGGCGCCTTGGTCACCGTTGGACATGGTAAGAGGTCCCGCAGGTGAAAGGCTGTTGCCACTGTCAAACAGCGTCAACGACCAGGTGGACGGCCGCGCGGTGGCACCGCTGACGTTCGTGATGGTGTAGGACAATGCGTACTGTCCGGGACTTCCACTGACGGGCGTCAGACCAGCCTGAAAGGTATAGCCGTTGCAGTTAGTGCAATTTGAAACGGATTGGCTGTCAGCGTAGGCGGAGACCGTAAAAGCAGATATTACGAATACCAAACAAACTACAACCAGACTCGTCCTGGACTTCATGACTACCCGCTCTCTGGGGGAGAGTGGTGAATAGCAAGCTCAGTTTAGCCAAAACCACAACTCTGTCAAGAATGATAATTCTTTCAACCTGTTGCAAGTGCTTGCAACCGCCCGGCTTGCCAGCTGTGGCTGCTTGAACTCCGTGCCTGCGTTTCATTTCGAAACAAGCACCCCTCCCGCGGAAGGGGCGACCGAGCTCAAACCGGAACTCCGCATCTCCACTGTTTTCAGCAACTTCAACATTGGAACCAACGCCAGCAAGCCTAACAGGTAGAACACAATCCCTCCGGACTGGTGCAGCCACCCATGGAGGAATCCGCGATTTACGTAGATGGTGAGTGCAGAAATTGTGACAATGCGCAGGCCATTCTTGAGAACTACGATAGGTATCAACGAGAGGACCAGAATCGTTTTGCCCCAGAATGTGCGCAGGAGGAACTCTCCCAACAACAGGGTGGTGATCAGGAGCACCGCGCTTGACCGAATTCCGCTGCACTCCCGGGCAACCTCGAGGTCAAGGTTAGGGATATGAAACACCAGCCCTTCCCGGAAGACCGGGACATTGAAAATTTTGAAGAGCCAGAACGCAGCCGTGGCAGATCCCATTTGCAAAAAAGAGATCGCCTTCTGGATCAGAAAATCGGGAGCCGGGACCATGAGTAAGAGAAAAAAAAATGGAAAGAGAGCGGCCCGAAACGCGTGCGTCCCATAGCAGCCGACAAACGCGGCCGTCCAGAACACAAGCAGAGCAAGAATATCAAGCCATAGATGATCGCTCGTGGCGCGTGCGTTCAAGGCATGTACCGCCCACTTCAATGCTCCCCCCGTCAGAAATAGTATCGAGGACTTAAGGACATCAGATTGCACCTTCGCGAAAACCCGGCTCCGCTTCAGATAGATGAGACAAACACTGATGGGCACGATTAAGAGAATATGAGATCCATAATCCTGCGTGGTGGCGAAAAGGGCCAAATTCTTCAAGGACGTCAGCGATGACAGACAAAATGCTGCGAGCAGAAAAGCGAAACAAAGACTCCGGAGCGTCAGGTTCTTATCCGCCTGCCGGATTTCCCTACCGTCAGAATTCATCTTCAATGGGATGCTCGCATGATCTCGACTCGCGGCTGATAATCAGTCGCAATCGTAGCTCAAAAACGTCAGCAAATGATTTCACGCAAGTGGCCAGCCAATAGGAGGCTGTGTTGCCAGAAGTCATTTCGTTTTTAAACTTTTCGAATCGGCTAGATCCGCCGGCACGAAGAGAAGCATACAACCGAAAATCCTCAAGCACTCCGTCGAATTGAATCTCCTGGGCCGCGCAGTTTTGTTTTGGAATCCGCGGAGGGCGCAAGCAGGCGGAAATCAATTTAACCCAAGGTTCTTGCCGGCCATATCAACAATCGCTTTCCCGATCATCAGTGAGGCAGTCGCCGCCGGCGAAGGCACATTCAGCACATGCAGGATCTTCCCAGAAGGAACAAACTGAAAATCATCGACCAGCGCTCCGTCGGGCTTGAGCGCCTGCGCCCGCACACCCGAGCCTCCTGGAGTTAAATCGTTCTCGCCGATCTCCGGCAGCAATCGCTGCAAAGCACGTACGAATGCCGCCTTCGACAGGGATCGGTACCATTCGCCGAAACCGCTGCGCCAGTGCTGGCGCGCCATGCGCCAGAATCCGGCAAACGCCAGCGACGATGCCATCTCCTCCAGATTGATATCGGTATGCCGGTAGCCTTCGCGAGCCAGCGCCAGCACAGCATTCGGTCCCGCATCCACCTTTCCTGCGATGCGTCGCGTGAAGTGCACGCCCAGAAATGGAAACCGCGGGTCCGGCACGGGATAGATCAGCGCACCGACCAGCGCCGCCCGCTCCGGCACCAGGTCGTAGTATTCGCCGCGAAACGGAACGATCCTCACGCCCGGCTCGTCTCCTGCCATGCGGCTGATGCGGTCACTATAAAGTCCTGCACAGTTGATCAACGCATCGGTAGCGAACGCTCCGCGCGGCGTCTCGACCACAATCTCGCTAGCATTTCGTTTAATCCCGGTCGCACGGGCGGACGTTAAGACTTCACCATTCGCTCGAATCAACTCCGCATACTTTGCGCAAACCAGAGCGTAATCCGTTACGCCCGTCGAAGGAACGACCAGCGCCTTCAGCCCCGCAGCATGAGCCTCAATCTCGCGCAGTTCTTCCGGACCGATCAACCGCAGGCCGCTAAGTCCGTTGGCTTCGCCACGCTGGCGCAACTGTTCCAGCCGCGGAAGTTCCTCCTCCTCGGTGGCCACAATCACTTTCCCGCAGACCTGATATGGAATGCCGTGCTCCCGGCAGAACTCCACCATCGCCGCCGCTCCTGCCACGCACAGTCGTGCTTTCAACGAACCTGGCTTGTAATAAACGCCGGAGTGAATGACACCGCTGTTGTGCCCACTCTGATGGCAGGCCACACGATCTTCCTTTTCAAGCACCAGCAGGCGCTGCTGCGGAAAACGCCGCGTAATTTCCAGCGCGACGCCCAATCCCACGACACCGCCGCCAATCACTATGATGTTGTAGCGAGAATCTGTCATCCGGTATCAGACGCTAGCGTCCTGCGCCGCACCTCAAAATTTGTGACTGGCGCATTTGCAAAGAGGGCACCACTACGCTGTAACCGGCATCCGTCGCCGTACCAGGAGAGCTAATGGATATTGCCGCGTGATATGTCGCAGGGGAGACGGGCTGTGTCATGCCAACTCGAAATCAAATTGCTAACTCGCTTGCTCGTTGGAAGAAATATTTGAGACTGAACTCATTGGTTTGATAGGCTCATCCACCAAAGAATATACGACACGGTCGCCATGTAAGGAAGCGACCGCGATCCGAGCCTGGTCACGTCCCTCACCTTCAACAATCCACGATTTACCGTTCTGCCTGAGGCGCATCTTATCCCGCATTCTCCACCATCGATTCACTTCTTTGGGTAAAGCCACCCAGACGTTTTTTTCGGCTCGCAGCTCACAAAGCAGCCCCAGCAGTTTCTTGTAAGCGTCCTGATTCCGTTTCGCGATCAGGTAATCGGGGTGAACGATAAAACTCATCAGTCCATTTTCTTGCAGGATGGAATTCGTCTGACGCTCCCATAAATCCATTGTGAAATCATTGAGAATATTGAACAAGGAATGGTCCTGCGTGGCAGTAAGGGGAAGCTCGAGCATCTGGTCGATAAAGTACGGCATAACGGTACAGCATCCCCCACGCTGCGGATCCAGATGGGCGACATTGGGAATGGACATGTCGTATTCAAAATCCAATGAACTGAACCACTCGGGATTCCGATAAAGCGCGGCGGAGCGAAATCCGACAGCGCTAAACTCTGCCCCATATCTGTTGATCAGCTTCGCCCGACGCTCAAATTCTTGCTTTTCCTGGAAAAGCTTGCAGTCGTGATTGAGGTCGTGAATATTGACTTCGAATCCTCGCTCTTTGATTTCCGCAAGAAAGCCAGGATCCACGGAATAGCGCTCTTCCGGAACGACCTGAAATGATGCGGGTATGCCGAAGGATTCATTCAACGTCATCAGGTTCGAGCAAAATCGTTTGCCCACCTCGGCCTCGACGTCGTGGGTCATGATTGCGCAGCCTGGCGCTCCGTTCGGCCAAAACCAAATAAATGGGACGCTCTCCATGCCACTTGCTTTCAGAGCCATGGCTAGGAATCTTTGAAGCAGTTTGTCTACTGTGCAATCGACCGGCCATGTTGGAAACGGCAGCGTCTCCCATCCTCGCAGATAAATGCGCTGCAGATGTTTGCGAAAAGATAACGGAAAAAAGGGGCGCAAGAGGTAGTAGATTTCCCGAACAACACCCTCGGTTTGAGCAGATTGCCCGCGCCCTGCAACATATCGTTCTTGACGCAGATTTTTGACGATCTCTTCCGGGCTAAACGGAAGTTCAACTCTCGACCGCCCGACTTTAGCCCAGTCAGACACATCCAAAAGGGCCTCATCAGGGCGCTCGCAAACGTGCCCA
>Ga0070731_10005786_pt1 | contig 10090 bp, 10 predicted proteins | sample Coa_R1_2_FD_66448 | JGI IMG/M metagenome (GOLD analysis project Ga0070731, IMG submission 66448) | Surface soil microbial communities from Centralia Pennsylvania, which are recovering from an underground coalmine fire - Coalmine... | ecosystem: Environmental > Terrestrial > Soil > Unclassified ... | reverse complement strand
GGCACGGCCCGGCTCGGAGCAAGTCTGCACGTAAAGGGTGAAATCACGGGTAATGAAGACTTGGCCATCGACGGCAGCGTCGAGGGACTGGTTCAGCTCGAAGATCGAAAGCTGACCATCGGCGCGAGCGCTCGCGTAACCGCCGATGTGATTGCCCGCGAAGTAGTGGTCTACGGCAACGTGAAGGGCAATCTCAGAGCGCGCGACCGCATCGAGATCAAGAAAGACGGCTCGGTGGTTGGCGATCTAACCACCGCACGAATCATGATCGAGGACGGCGCTTATTTCAAAGGCTCGATTGAAATCGATAAGGCCGGCGATTCAAGCGACAGCAGCGATTTCGAAAAGTCGTCGTACACGAAGGCGTCTCGAACTCCTGCAACGGCCTCTTCGTCCGATTAAGTCTCACAGTTCAATCACTCGGCGAGCGGGCCGCACAAAGCGGTCCGCCCCGATTTCCCGGCTTGATCAAATGCCAGGTGGTGTGTCCACCGCACTCAGCAGAGACGAATGAGGTAGTCGCCGTCCGCTTGCTCGAACTGAAGCTTTTCCTCGCGCGAAAGCCATCCAATCGCCATAAAGAACATGCTCTGCGGCGCATTCACTTCTTCCATCAGAGCTGCAAAGCTAAGCGGTCCCTCCCGCGAGAGCGTCTCCCAGATTGTGCCCGCCGTTTCCCCGATGCCATGTTGGTTCACGTTGCGCGCTCCTTGGACCGCTTCACCTTTGAATCGTTCCAGCCAGCAGGATGCGGCCGCCTTCCGAAGTAGACGATCGAAGACCTCAGGCTTCCGGCAAGTAGTTGTCATCAGCGAAGCCACAATTGAGGTCATCCCAAAACCGTCTCCTCGGATTTTCCGCACGCCGCGTTACACCGCCATAAGCGGCGCGTAAACGCTTCTTGAAACAGAGTCGCCTCGTTGCGCGTCCAAGGGCCTGAGGTTACAATCGGACGCTTCACGGAAGGTGTGGGGAACCGACTCTGGATCGTTCCAGCAGCGGAAAGGGAGGAAAGACGTAATGCGAACGAGAATCTTTCTATCGCTTCTAGCTATGGTGTGCCTGGTGCCACTTGCCATCACTCCTGCGACTGCACAACAAGGACCACCGCCTGGCGGTGCCGGCGGACGCGGGGGAGGCGGTGGCGGACGCCCGATGATGGGGCCGCCTCTGCAACTCACGAGCAGCGCATTTACCGACGGAACCATGATTCCCGACAAGTACACCTGCTCGCCGGATGGAAAATCAATGACGCAGCCAGCCAACATGACTTCGCCGCCCCTCTCCTGGGTTAACGCGCCGAAAGGCACTGAGAGTTTCGTGCTGCTTTTGCATGATCCCGACGCCCATGCGCGCAAGCAGTTCGACGACATCACACACTGGATGATCTTTAATATTCCAGGGGACGCAACATCGCTGCCGGAAGGCGTCAAAGCGGATTCGACCGTGGGAGTGCAGGCAGCCAACGTCACCGGCCAGCCGATGTTCTTTGGCCCGTGCGCGCCCCCAGGACCTCCGCATCACTACACGTTCGAGCTTTTCGCGCTGGATACGAAACTGGATCTGCAGAAGGGTGCCAGCCGCGACGACGTGCAGAAAGCCATGGACGGCCACGTCCTCACTGGGACAGTGCTCATCGGATTGTTCCACCACGAGCCCGGTTTCCAGATGGGTCCGCCGCCGCGGTAAGGATTCGTCTAATCTGAAGGAGGCGAGACCGCTCACCGCGGGGTGAACGCGTTCTCGCCTCTTTTTTTCCTCTTTCCAGAAATATCTTTTCGATTGAAAGCACGACGGCGGAAACAGGTGGGAGTTACAGAGGACGGCTTCTAGAATAGTCCAGGGATTTTCAGACCCATCGTTCCGGACATGCCGCCGGTCAGGTCCTTCATCTGCTTGGACAGCTCTTCATCGACGTGCCGGGTGGCTTCGTTCACCGCCGCCAGCATCAACTCCTGCAGCATCTCCTGATCTTTGGACTTGAAAATATCGGGCTCGATGCGCACTTCGGTGAGCTGCTTTTGTCCGTTCATCTTCACGTAAACCATTCCGCCGCCGGCCGAGGCTTCGACGGAAATTTCCCCGATACGCTTTTCCAGCGTTTCTTGCACCTGCCGGAATTGCGCCAGCATTTGCTGTAATGCTTTCACTTCCATGCTTTATTCCTCGCCCGGACGTTTGATTCTGGAAATTTGACCGCCAAATTTCTCTAGCATCGCCCTAACGACCGGATCCTCTTCAAAACGGGCCCTCAACTCCGAGCCGCGAGCCGTGAGCGCCCTCGCAGAATCCAGTTTAACACAGACGCGCAGAGGCTGGCCTATCACTTGCTGTACGGCTGTGCGCAAACGTTCCATCGCCTCGCGCGGCAGCATTTCTGCCAGCGCGCTGTTCTCAGTTGTGAAAAAAAGTCGAAACTCGCTGGCTTCAATCTCGCATCGTGTCGCTTGCTCCAGAAACGACGACAACAATTTCGATTCGTGCAAGGCCGCCTTGATCGCCTCTAACCGCGCGCCTGCGAGACCGTCAGCCTCTTCGGCGGCACGCGCCACAATTCGAGACGGGACGACCGGTAGCGGAGAGGCGGATGCAGGCCGCGCGGATCCGGCACTCGCAAAATTCCCTGATGACAGCGAAGAACTCGCCGGAGCCGTGCGCACGCCTGCTGCCGACGAAGAAGCCGCAACGGATTTTGCGGATGAATTTGACGGCGCCATGGAGGAAGACGATGACGCATATTCGGCTGCCCGCGCTTTCTCGCGAGGACGAACACCGCCCTCGCCCCGCATTTCAGCCAGCACTTCCTCGAGCGGAGCCAATTTTTGAGCGTTGATAAGCCGAAGCAGACCCATTTCAAGGTGCAAACGCGGATCGGGTTTCCGCCGAAGGTCATCATCGGTAGCAAGCAGAATATTGAAAAAGCGGGTGAGGTCTTCTTCGTTGAATTTTGCCGCTTGCTGTCCCAGGCGCGGGCGCTCGTCAGGAGGGGCCGCCACCAGCTCGGAATCGGCTCCGCAAACGCGTGCTACCAGCAAGTTGCGAAAATGGCGGATCGCCTCCCGGCAAAAGTGCTGGAGATTCTGTCCTTCGGCAATCAGTCGGTGAACCAGGCCCAGCGCGCGTTCAGCGGATTGCGTTTCAATGGCGCCCACCAACTCGTCCAGCACGCTCTCAGCGACTACGCCCAGAAGCTCGCGCACCTGCGCGTCCGTAATTGTGTCCCCCGAGTAAGCGATCGCCTGCTCTAGCAGAGAGAGCCCGTCGCGCAGGCTGCCTTCCGCCGCACGCGCAATCACCGCCACGGCGCCGGCCTCGATATTTAGATTTTCGGCTTTCACAATCCGCTCGATTGCGCTAGCGATCTCCTGAAACGTGAGCGAGCGAAATTGAAAAAGCTGCGCGCGAGACTTGATCGTGTCCGCCAAGTCCTCCGGTTGAGTGGTCGCCAGAACGAAAACGACGCGGTCGGGCGGCTCCTCTAGTATCTTTAGCAGCGCGTTCGAAGCTTCATCGGTGAGCTGATGCGCCTCATCCAGAATCACGACTTTGTAGCGGCTTGCGGCGGGAGCGTACCGCACCATTTCTCGAAGCTCGCGGATCTGGTCGATGCCGCGATTCGAAGCGGCGTCGATTTCCAACACATCGAGTGATGTTCCCGCGGTAATCTCGCGGCATGAATCGCAGGTATTGTCCGGCTCTGCGATGATGCCTTTCGCGCAATTCAGAGCCTTTGCCAGGATGCGCGCCGCAGTTGTCTTGCCCACGCCTCGCACGCCCGAGAAAATATATGCCTGAGCCACGCGATTCGATTCGATCGCATTCGCAAGGGTTTTGGTGACGTGACCCTGGCCCACAATTTCACTGAATAACTGAGGGCGATATTTTCTCGCGATAACTTTATATGCCATGAAGGATAATCTCTGGACTCTCGCTCCAGCCGCCCCGAATGCGATGAGAGGAACTTCGGGTACTCCGCGGCACACGAAGCCGACCCGCTACCGTTGCTCCCTTCCGGGCCTGGCGGGGTTCGCGGGGAATCGTTGCACAGAGCCCGAAGTTCCACCGATCGACGGCCGGCGCCAAAACTTTTTCGCGCTGCGACCGCTCCGCGGAGTCTAGCACAGCGTTTTGCCCCGTGAAAGGTTGCGCTCCGGCTCTCGGCCGCTTCAAAGTCGCGTGCACCTTGCGACGAAAACAGTTCAGTATCCAAATTCTAGATCGGCGTGGAGCGTACGTTGATCTTCAAACGTGCCTTCGGTCGTCAATGCTCTGGCGTGGTCGAAGACCAAGAGCCTCAGAGGCATGACGTTGACAGAAAGATAGGAGCAATAAGTATTCAACGCCCATTTTGAAACTGCGGTTCCAGTTTGGAACGCCGTTTCGAGATTCTCGCTGAGGCGACACGTGCCAACCGATTGTCAAAAACTTGCGGCGTCCATCGATTGGCCACCAATCCGCGGATTAATCCTCAGCATTCAAGTGGCTTAGCTGCCGGCCTGACTCGACAGCATTTTGAGGAACGTCAAGCAGAACCGAGCTCTCAAGTGGGAGGGTTCTGGCATGTGCCGTGCCTTATACCGGTGATATGGGAGCCCTTGCGGTACACGCAGATGTTGCCGCCACGCGAAAAAATCTTTCCGTCTGTGTGCTCGACAGCGATCCAGATCAAGTGGAACTGGCGACGAGCGCACTTGAACGCGCCGGCTTCCCGGTCATAGGCACCACAAGCCCCGCAGAAGCTCTGCAAACCGTGAGAATGGGGTTTTGCCGCGTCGTCTTGATCGATTGCAACATGCCGGCAATGGATGGATTCACGTTCCTCGAAAAAACCTTGCAGCATGATCCCGGAATGCATGTGCTTTTTGTTACCAGGTCCTATTCGGTTGACTCGGCGATCGAGGCTATCAAGCGAGGAGCCTACGATTATCTATGTAAGCCGGTTGATTTGCCGCGGCTGATTAAGGCGCTTGATGATCTCGCCGATTTGCTCTGGCAGCGCTCCGAAATTCGTCATTTGGAAGATAAGCTTCTACAAAATCTGCACTTTCAAGGCATCGTGGCCAAAAGTCCGGCCATGATGAACGTATTCGACCTGGTGAAAAAAGTCTCGCGCCATTACACCAATGTTCTGATCACCGGGCCCACCGGCGCCGGAAAGGAACCGGTCGCCCGAGCGCTGCACCAGTTGAGTCCGGTAGCACAGGAGCGGTTTGCCATCTGCAATTGCTCGGCGCTCGTTGATACCTTGCTCGAAAGCCAGCTCTTCGGACATATTCGAGGAGCGTTCACTGGAGCGACCGACACTCAGCCGGGCCTGTTAGATTACGCCAACGGTGGAACTGTTTTTCTGGACGAGATCGGCGAAACATCGTTGCCGCTCCAAGCGAAATTACTGCGCGTGATTCAAAACCGCGAAATTCAACGAGTGGGATCTCCTGAATTAAGAAAAGTAGACGTACGAATTGTTGCGGCTACCAATCGCGATCTTCGCGCTGAAGTTCTGGCCGGCCGGTTCCGGGAAGATTTATTTTATCGGCTCAGCAGCATCGAGATAAGAGTTCCGGGCCTTACCGAGCGCCCCGAAGATATCCCCGTTCTTGTTCAGCATTTTCTGAAGAAATATGGACACGCTTATGGAAAGAAGCTACAGGGACTTTCGCGCCGCGCGCAGCTCGTTTTGCGAGATCACAACTGGCCCGGCAACGTGCGCGAGCTTGAAAATGTAATTTCGAGTGCAGCAATCATAGCCACTGCGGATTTTATCGACGTCGGAGACCTACCGGAACATCTGCGAAAGCCCCAGCGAAACGGGTCAAAAGTTGAGGGCGACTGGCAGCCGCTGCCTCTTGACGAGGTTCGCCGCCTGCATATTCAGCGCGTCCTTGAAACGTGCCATGGCAATCGCGTGCGTGCGGCGCGTATGCTCGGCATCGGCCGCACCAGCCTTTATCGTTTCCTCAAACGCGCAGGCGGCAAAGCAGGCAACAAACAACCGGTGCCATCGCCAGTCTACTAACGGTCGAGAAAGGCCCGAAGCCTCGCGTGCCCAGAGCGGCTGACAGGAAGCCGCGTCCCGGCGGTGAGCACGGCAATATGCGAATCTTTCCCGTAAGGCTCGATCTTAACCACTCGTTCGAGATTCACGATATAGGACCGGTGGATGCGCAGAAATCGTGAGGGGTCGAGCGCGCTTTCCAGGCTCGATATCGTTTGCTGCTTCAGGTGTTTCCTGCCTTCCGAAACCAGAGCCACATAGTCGTCCTGGGCTTCCGCGTAATCGAGTTTCCCGACCGGAATGATAAAAACGCTGGTCCCGTTGCGAACCGGAATTCGATCAAGATATTGCGACGGCGGGCGGGCTGCTGCGGCCAGGTCGTTCGCCGGAAGTGGCACCGAGGGCAACTTTCCAGAAAGCCGCTCTTTCGCGCGCTCCAGTGCGGCGTCGAAACGGTCGGCGCTGATTGGTTTCAAGAGGTAGTCCACAGCGTGCACTTCGAACGCGCGAATTGCGAAAGTATCGTACGCGGTAACGAACACTACGGCCCGGTTCGCACCAATCAACTCCAGCACTTCGAAACCGTCGAGCTTCGGCATTTGGATATCGAGGAACAACAGGTCCGGTTCGAGCTCCGTAGCGAATTTGACTGCCTCGAAGCCGTTCGCGCATTCCGCGACGATTTCAACCTCCGCATGGGCGGAAATGAACTCGCGAAGAACCTGCCGTGCGAGGTCTTCGTCGTCCACAAGCATCGCGCGAATTTTCTTGCGCCCTTCGTGAGTCACGAGATTCGTTCCTTTCCTCCCGCGGGAAGAGTGAGCGCCACTCGAAAACGGCCGTCCTCAGTCGTGGCAGCGAATGTCGCGTTACTTCCATAGCGCGCTTCCAGCCGCTGTCGAACGTTGGCCAGTCCCACTCCGTTTCTCCGGCGTTGGGGGGCCTGAGGATCAAACGGGTTCTCGATCGCGATCGACAAATATCCGTTGGTCTGCTTGGCTTCGAGCCTGATCCAGCCTCCTTCGACCAGATTGGCGATTCCATGCCCGACGGCGTTTTCGACGAGGGGTTGAAGCAAAAGCGGCGGCACTTGGGCAGTGAGGGCCTCCTCTTCGACCGACTCTTCCATCTGCAGGCGCGCGCCATACCGTATTTTTTCGACGGCTAGAAAGGCATGGACCAGCGACATTTCTTCCTCGAGCGGGATCGACTGCTTTTCCCCAAGCCCCAGCGTCCGCCGCAGGAAGTCGCCGAGCAGAATGCACATTTCGCGAGCCTTGGCGGCATCCGAAGCCGTAAGGGCGCTAATCGAATTCAAGCTGTTGAAGAGGAAGTGTGGATTCACTTGTGCCTTTAGGGCCCTCAGTTCTGCGTCGCGTGCGAGCACGCTAGCTTTCATTACGCGAGCCTCGGCTTCGCGCGAGGCTTCCACAGCGAGCAGTACGTAGTGAAATCCCACCGCTAGCAGGTATAGCAAAACACCAGTTCCAAATAAGAGCGGGAAATCCTTGGATAGCCGCGCATCAATCCCATGAAAGTCGTCGAGTCCCGCGAGCATCCTGCCGAGGACCCGGGCCGCCAACAGCCACAATGCGCTGGCTACAAGGGCTCCCGCCACGTGTGTGAACAAAAAGCGAGGCAAGCTTGAACGATCGAGCGGAGTCGCCAGGCACGGGTACCACGCGGCCAGGCATACGAAGGCGTACAAAAGACAAAGAATGAACGCGACGCTTGATGCCTCAACCCAGCTTAACCCACCCGGAACAGCGAGCAGATACGTGAGCATTCCCGCGAGTGGAATCCAGCCCAGTAAATAGAGGAGAAGCCGCCGAAGTTGGCTAAGAATCGGGTGCATGAGCGCGGTTAGTTCTTGATGTTGAGGCCGCCGAAGATGGCAACGCCTTTGACGACCAGCCTTTTGGTAGCGGGCGCAGCCGGATCGGAACCACTGCTGGGCTTCTGCTGCTCTGGGTGCAAAGTTCTGTCGCCGCAGCCGCCGAAAATGCCCACGGTTTCGAGCACCACCTCCCAATTGGGCGGTACTCGAATATCCCCGCCGCCAAAAATCGTGACGACGTCGATTTGCGTCTGAGGACCCTGAATGTCGGATTGGGTTAGGTCGATATCGAACCCGCCGAAGATGGTCACGATTTCGCCGCCCGCGAATCTATTGGTTACAAGGCGTCGCTTGCCGCCCCAAAAAATATTCACCACGTTTAATCGAGGTTCCGACGAATCGTACCATTCGCCGCCAGCGGCCCATTGTGCGCGCGTTGGATCGTAGCCTTTCCAGCGCTCCTCGGATCCACTCTGGTGTGGGCCCTGGCTTGCATCAGCTCCCGGCGCGAACTTCGATTCCGCTTGCCCGGTGCTGCCTGGGGGCGCAACGCTGCCCGGCGGTTCAGGAGTGCCCGGAGGAGGTCCAGGAGTGGGAGGGTACCAGCGGCCGTGCCTTTCATACCTTTGGAGTATCAGCAAGATTCCGACGCAAATCAGAAAAACGGGCCAGATCGTCCCAAAACGGATGTGGCTTAATCCGAGTTCCTCAAGTTGGAACGAGACTCCCAGCAAAACCAGGAAGGCTCCCCAGAAAGTTCCCGTCGAATTTCGGCGCGTCTGCAATTTGTTGACACCCACATAAATCAGAATTAGGGGCCAGAAAAGAAATATCTTATCAGCTTCGAGAAATCCAAGCTGATCCAGCAACAGAATAACGCCCAGCATCAGAATCACGACGCCGATGATCAGGTGCCTGCTTGGGTGCCGTGTATCAAGCACTAGGGTTTCCTCCGTTGTGAAACACGCGGCCTCCGTTTGTGCCGAGCTTGAGGGCCAGCAAAATGGCAAAGCCGAATGCGACCAGCAGCAGGGGCCAGAACCTGAGAGTCTCCATCAGGGCCGGCGTGCCCAAATGTATTGCAATCAGGCTCCACAAATTCATCGCGATCATGTGAATCACCCAGAACCCGTCGAGGTTGAGTTGTCCCCCGCCAAGCTGGCCCCATTGAAACACGATTCCCAGGAAAATCAGCATGATCGCAGCCATTATGGCGGTGACTCGGGAGATAGAGGTCTGGGAAAGAAGCCGGGGTGTCGCGTCTGTCATTGCCATCTCCTCGTTACTTAGTTCAGCGAGCATGCGCGGAGATTATCGGCAAAGATTGGGGGTGTCTCGCGGTTTTCGGCGTGCTGCGGATATTTACCGGCGAATGGCGGAAGTCAGGACGCCGGTCCTCTTGCGAACCGGAAAGGGGGGAAATATCACCTGATGAGAGGAAGAAAGATTCGATTGCCCTGCGTTTACAGAACCATCCCCAGCACCATGGCCGTAACCAACACGCATCCCAGCAGCATCGTCAGCCGCAGTCGTTTTTTGCGGATTCCATAGACCAAGATGCCCAGCATCGCGAGAGAACAACCGAGCTCCAGCCAAAAACGGGCCGAGCCGAAGCTCCCCGTCCAATCGCCAGCCTTCTCCCGCATCCAAACTGACGCAAAGGAACTTGAGGCAGCTAGCGACACAGCGATCAACCCGCCCAGCGCAATCCCCTTGCCCCAGTCGGGTACAGACCAGCCTCTTTTCGTATCGCCCCAGTCAAACCAGGTTTGGGCGACCACAATGGCTACCAAAATCAAAACGAAGAGAGCCAAGTCCTCTCCTCCCAATTGCCCCGGTCGCAATCAGTCATGCCGGGTGAGGCGATAGAACGGCTGCAGTTAGCCTCAGCGCAAGGTCCGCCACTCCCTTAGACGATTTCGCGGCTCCGAGAGACACCCACTTCTTCGGGAATCGCTTGAGGCAAACGCCAAAACGCTTGGCGATGCAAAACTCAGCGCAATCCACTTACCAAAGCTCTTACAACGGGGATTATCTAGATTCCGGCGCCAGGCGCGACTATCTGCCATTTCCAGAGGGGTCGAGAGGAACTGCTGGCCTTCGGGCGAGTCGAGCGACGGCCAACCCACATTTCCACCGATCGAGATGCAACGAACGGGCAACGCATATTCTCATCACGGAACGGTTTTGCACATCGGAACCTTCGGTCTAGCGCTAGAATACCTAAACGTTCTAGTACCGCTTCTCGTTCGCACGGT
>Ga0070731_10005785_pt1 | contig 10091 bp, 6 predicted proteins | sample Coa_R1_2_FD_66448 | JGI IMG/M metagenome (GOLD analysis project Ga0070731, IMG submission 66448) | Surface soil microbial communities from Centralia Pennsylvania, which are recovering from an underground coalmine fire - Coalmine... | ecosystem: Environmental > Terrestrial > Soil > Unclassified ... | reverse complement strand
TGCGCGGGAGTATGCCTTAACACCCTCAACTGTCGCCACGTCGACTTTTGGCAAGCTATTCTCCTGCGCCGTGGATGGCGCGGTCTACACGCAGCCGCTGTGGCTGCACGGCTTGAGCATCGCAGGCGGGATTCACAACGTAATCTTTGTGGCCACTCAACATGACAGCGCTTACGCCTTCGATGCCGACGCCACCCCATGCGTGACCTACTGGCATGTCAACTTGTTAGATACCTTGCACGGGGGCACGGGAAAGGAGAATCCCGTCACCTGGAATGACGTTGGGGAATGCTTCGGCGATATCTATCCGGAGATCGGAGTAACGGGCACGCCCGTGATCGATTCTGTTACGAAAACCATCTATCTCGTCAGCGCCTCCGAAAGCAACCCCGTCAATTCGGGACACTGTTCGGGTTCATCGGCGACGTTTTATCACCGGTTGCATGCTCTGAGCCTCACCACGGGAAGCGAAAAGTTCAACGCACCAGCCACGATTGCCGCCTCGGTTCCGGGGACTGGGGACGGCTCGCAAGGGGGCATGGTGAGCTTCAACTCTCAACTGCACCACCAGCGATCTGGAGTCGTGGAAGACGGGAAGAATATTTTCCTGGTTTTTGCCGCACACGAGGATGCGACCCCATATCACGGTTGGGTCATCGGCTATCAAGCGTCGGACGTGCAGCAGCAAACCGCAGTTTTCAACACTACGCCAAACGGAATCAATGGAGCGGATGGAGGCATCTGGGCGGGAGGCGGCGCACCTGCGGTCGATAGCGGCGGAGACGTCTACGTTGCGACCGGAAATGGAGTTTTTGATGAGGCTCCTCCGCGACCGAATAACGACTACGGAGACAGCATTCTAAGGCTCCACTCGATAAAAGGGAGCACGCTCAATGGCGTGAACTTGAGCGTGGCAGGGTGGTTCACGCCATACGACGAGCTGACGCTCGAACAAACCGATGGAGATCTGGGCTCGGGCGCAACAATTCTGTTTCCGAATCAAACCTCCGGCCACGGTCCGGATCATCTTCTGGTACAGACCGGCAAAGAGGGAGTCGTTTATCTCATCGACCGCGACAAAATGGGTCGATTTAATTCCACCAGCAATGATCAGATCAGGCAGAGTTTCTCGGGGCCCTCGTTCGGTTTGTGGGGCTCTCCCGCGCTGTGGCAAAACAATCTGTACACCGGCGGACAATACGATTCCCTGAGGCAATTCACCTTCGACACAAGCACGGAATTGTTCAATTCAACGGTAGCCTCACTCTCTGCAAACACCTTCGGATATCCCGGCACCACCCCGTCGGTCTCCTCGCGAGGAAGCACTCATGGCATTGTGTGGACCATTGATGCCAGCTTGTACGGTTATGCGAGCCCGAATGCGGGCGTGAACTGTTCTACTGTGCCGGTGCCTGCGGCGTGTTCCGGGCCTGCGGTCCTGCACGCGTATGATGCCACCGATCTTGCGGTTGAATACTGGAATAGTTCCATGGCCGCGAACAATCGCGACCGGGCCGGCAACGCCGTGAAGTTTGTTCCCCCAACGGTGGCAAATGGCAAGGTCTACGTGAGCACTCGAACCGAGATTGATGTATACGGACTGTTGCCGAACTAAGCCAACGGCTTGCTTCTTCAAGGCTGCTTGCCTCAGTGAGAACTCAAGTGCAATCGGGGTCACTGAGTGAAATGGCGGTTTTTCTCACAATTAGCCTGTAAAGATATCATTTTTTTCAATCACAATTCGTCATTTTTGACAGTCCTAAGAAGTTGCCAACCGTTGTAGCGTACGGGTCGAAGAAAAATTGGGGTGGGTTGTTCGCGACGGGTGGACCTACTGATACGAAAGTCGTCGCACGGCTCTGATTCCGATTAAACGGAGACCAGATGAAGCGCTTTTTCGATCTTACGTTCAGACCGTTCTTTGTCATCACTGGGATTGGAACCGCGTCTGCAAGTCTTTACGCTTTTTGGCCCCGGTGGACGGCGGAAACCGTCGGGAAAATTCCGTTCATCACGGACTACACGATCATCACCCAACACTGGGGCATCATGGTGGGCCTCATGGGCGTATTTATGATCGTCGCCGCATTCAGAGTCGAATGGCGCAAGCCGATTCTCATCTACAGCTTACTTGAAAAAATCTTTATGGTTTATCTGGTTTTAGCCAATGGAAGCTACGCATATGCACAGGGATTCAAAATTGGTGCAGCGATGGACGCCAGCGTCGTTCTCTACACAATCATTTATTTCGCGGTATGCGGCTTTCGGGTTTCGGCTTGATGAAGTTCTGTCGTCACGCGGGTGTGTAGAGGGCGAGAAACGGCTGTCATTTACTGTTGAGATTAGATCGTTGCATTCATTGAGTGAATCCCCGCACCGTAACAAATTCGCCAGGTCGCGCGCGCCACACTTCGGCGAAAAAGGTAACGTGAACCCTCTGGCTGCCTGTTAGCCGCAAAGCCGCTCTGAACCTACCCACAGTTGAGCCAGATCTCTGAGGTTGTGCTTATATGTACGCGTCACCAGGTATTCCTTCCCACCTTTTACACGCAGCCTGTACTCCCCGGTCGGCAAAGGGTGGATCTCCTCCACGGCCGAAATATTCACGACGACCGAGCGGTGGATGCGAATAAAACCGTAGGGCTTGAGCTTCTCCGTCATGGACGAGAGGGACTCGTGCACCAAATAGGGACTAGGTAGGTGTTGCAATGAGACGTAATTACCTTCGGCTTGTACGGCCAAGATGTCGGCTAAATCGATAAGTAGGATTCTACCCTTCACCTTGAACGCGATTCGCGGCGCCTGTCGTTTTGCGATTATTTCCAACTGCCGCAAGACTCGCATCAGATTTGCGGAATCAAATCGGATTACCGAAAGCAATGAAGTATCTGCAGGTTCGCAGAACTCGTCTGCTGTCGATTCAAGAGTGCAATCCCGTCTACTCTCGATGGAGCGAATCGGAGCTCTCCGCACCTGGCTAGCCGAAACGTCCACATGAGCGCAAACCGCTTGTTGAACAAACATTTCCCCTGCAACAGCCTTCTCATCGGGAACTTCGCGGGCGCTCATGAATGGAATCTCTTGCACTGCTCTCTGGTTTCGATTTCCTGTTACAGGAAGTGAGATTGACGAGTGCGCCGTTTCTAGATGAAAACAGCCTACATAGCTGGAGAAGCGGATCCGTCCGACCACCTGCCGGCGGGAACCATGAATACGTCGATTGGTTCAGGAGCGCCATTGAACTGTGGATTCAGCATGACGGGAGAATTGGGCAGGTCGGCGCCCCATATGGCGCCGTCCATGAGTGGAGCGTAAAACATCAGGTGGGCCATCCAGTTGTGGTGGCCCTCATCGCTCAGGTACTGTTCTTTGGACATCATGTAGCTCATGGCTCCAGGCTCCAGGGGCGGCAGCCCTTGCTTCATGAACGCCTTGATGCCGTCGATGATTTGAGCTTTGGATTGACCGGCCAAGACCATCTCCGTCCTTTTGTACGTCATCGGCAGGATGGAGCGGGCAGCTGGGGGATTGAAGCAGATCGGGCCGCGAAGTTTTGGGTTCCAAAAATTAATTGCAAATTCCCCGTCGAATGGCGACATCCACCCTCGTTCCGCGACGCAGACGAAACCGTTCTTGCCTTTGACCGCGGTTTCATAGCCGTTCCGCCCTAGGACCAAGATTTCGGCATCGCTTGATATCGCCGCAGGCGCAGCGCTCCGCGCCAGAGCAATCTCGGCATTTCGATCCGTCATTAAGTACTGGTCGAGCGGACCCATGCTCGGATACGGGACTTTGGCTTCCTGTGGTTGCGCTTGCCAGGCGGCCAGCACGAGGACACCCAATGCGATCGTCTTAATTACCGTTGGATTCACCGATCTTCCTCCCGACGCGGATTGACTATGGTTCGCACTTTAAACCTGTGATGCGGCGGTCGTTGTCGACAGTTGCCTTATAGTACCGACTGGTATGTATGTTATATGGCAAAACATAAGCGTTAGGGCGAAAAGCTATGTGCCGTTCATGCAATGCCGCAGAAAATCAGCTGGCTGGTCTCCGAGCAATCATTGGCGAAGCATGCTACGTCAGTCCAAAGGACGGCGGCTAGTCGCGGCTTGGCGCTTGCCTCCCAATGCGTACCGGGCGCAGTGCCTCGAGGTGGCCGCTCATCCTTTTTTGGCCGGATCGCATCGTTCGGGGATCCTGCGAATTTTTCCCTAAGACGACATATCCCTCCCACGCCGCAATCAGGAAGGTGGCTGTTTCACTCGCGTTGATATCGCTCCGCACTATCTTGCGTTTCTGTCCCTCGCGCAGTGCTGCCGCGACGGCGTTGTGCCAGTCCTTATAGACTTGTGCCGTTTTCCGGCGAAACCCCTCATCCAGTCCCGACATCTCCCAAGACAAGTTGAGCAGGGGGCAGCCACGCTCAACATCTTCTCTTTTCAACGATTCGGAGCGAATAATGCGGATCAGAACGTCGATGGGGTTCTTGGCGTTCCGTAAAGGCTGCACCCACTTCTGATAGAGGTTGCTTGCGATAACCTCTTCCACTACCGCATACCCGAGGGCTTCTTTGTTATCGAAATGGTAGTACAAAGCCCCCTTAGTCACACCTGCTGTGGCCAGAATGGAATCCAGGTCAGCGCTGCGAAATCCTGAGCGGTGCATCTCCCGAAAGGCAGCCTGCAACAGGTGCTTTCGCGTGCGCTCCGGATCGCGAGACGCGGTCCCGCTGCGTCGAGTTCTGCTTCTACCCGTCAACATACCGACCAGTATGCATGTTTGAATAATCGGAATCAAGCGCGAATATGAAATCGCGAAGTCCTCTCTGTAGCCTCTACTGAATTGTGTAGGGACTCAAGCAATTCGTGACGGAAATGCGTGGACGTGCAACCCATCACCCGATGAGTTCGTGTCTGCCGTTAGCTGTTTCGTCCCTCGCCAACAGTCATTCGTCACAAAGACACCGATTCCATGTTGATCGGATGGCTGCGTGCTCCCGATAACTGCAAGAGCGCCGAGGGGAACTGACGTAAATCGTCAGTCATCCCGGCACACGACTTTACCGGAGGAAAAGAGGAAATATGAGGACGCTTAGAAAGTTGCGGAATTCCTGGATCCTGTGGGTTACGACGATTGTTTTGGCTTGCTTCAGCAATGCTGCCGCTCAAGCGAGCTACAGAGTAGCCGATTTGGGCGCCGAGGGGAAGGACAATCTGGGTTGTGCCATGTCCGTCAACAATGAAGGCTGGACGGAGATCATGGTTGCAAGGATGCCACCGGGGTCGCAGGATAACATTGGCGGGAAACTTCTCAAGGGACGCGCACTGATCGACGTCGACGGATTCAAGCTCGACCTCGGCACGCTCGGAGGAAAGAACACTTGGATGAACTGGGGCGAGATCAACGACTTCGGGCAGATCGTGGGTGATTCCGAAACGGCTGTCCCGGACCCGAACGGCGAAGACATTTGCGGCTTCGGCACGCACCTTACGTGTCTCCCGTTTTTTTGGCAAAACGGCCACATGAGCGCTCTCCCGACGTTCGGTGGAAATAACGGGCAGGCGAGCGCGATTAATAACCGTGGACAAATCGTAGGATATGCCGAAAACGGTAACGTGGATTCCTCATGCTTGCCTGGCACGACTAATAATCGGATTCAGGTGCCGGCGTTGTGGAAAAACGGCCAAGCCCACCCTCTTCCTACGGGTACCGATCCAGACGGCGACGCATTTTGGATCAACGATCCAGGCCAAGCCGTAGGAGAGACGGAAACTTGCGGCGGTGCGACGCTTCACGCCGCATCGTGGAAAAATGACACTCTCACCACGCTTCAAGGCCTCGGAACTTTCGCTCAAGCCTTCAGCATTAACAACCAGGGCCAAATTGTTGGGTTCGTCGGCAGTGCTGACAACTCAACCCAATTTGGCGCGCTTTGGCAGAATGACACGGACGCGGTTACAGCCCTCGGTCTTCTGCCAGGAGATTTTGGCGGCATAGCCAGCGGCATCAACAACCAGGGCCAAGTCGTGGGAAGCAACTTCGATTCGAAGTTCAACTGGTCCCATGCTTTCATCTGGCAGAACAATGTGATGACCGACCTTAACAAGCTGTTTCCTGCCAGTGCCAACCTCCGCCCAGTCATGGCGAACAAAATCAACGATAGCGGACAAATCTCTGGAATGGCAGTCGTAATCAGCGGGCCGGAGGAGGGCAACATCCACGCCTTTCTGGCAACCCCTGCAAACCAAAGCATGGGGAAGTCGGTTGCAGATGTCGCACCTACACGCCCGAAATCCAATGTGGCCGCGAATGTTGGCAATCAGCATTTGCCGAGATTCGGACTTGGCCAAATCGGGCGATAGCCGTGTCTAACAACGCTTCTATCTAAACCCTTGATTCTGGACTGCGCTCCAGGATTTTCAGACCTGTCGAAGGGAGCAAATTCGGAGGCATCGAAGTCCCCGTTCAATTGGAGCTGAACGGGGCGCCCTCGGAGCTGCGAACGAAGGTAGGCCGGGGGAGATGTGTCTTCCGTCTCCAAGGTAAAAACACCATCACTAAACCGCTGGCCACTCTGCTAAGGGGTTACAGCATGACTCAATTCAAATCAACACAGGAGGAATCATGAATCGACTGCAGCTTTGGAAGGTAGTAAGTGTCGCACTTCTTGCATGTGGCTTAGCAGGCGCTCAAACCATCACCACATTTAGTGCTCCGGGCGCGGGCACAGGTGCTGGCCAGGGCACCGGAGGCTTTGGCATCAACCCGCAAGGGACTGTCGTGGGATCCTACCTTGACTCTGGCAATGTGTTTCACGGTTTCCAATGTGTTTCGGGCTGTGGTTCGGTGAGCACCTTCACTACATTTAATGCCCCGGGCGCGGGCACGGCCGCGAACCAGGGCACGATCACGTTCAGCATCAACCCGTTCGGAGCGACTGCAGGTTACTTTGTTGACGCAAATAACGTGGCTCACGGCTTCGTGACTGCTGCTCCGTTCAAGACCTTCGTCACTTTGACCGATCCCGACGCCGGGCAAGGCGCCGGCCAGGGTACTTTCGCGGCCAACGTCAACCAGGCAGGCGAGATCGCCGGATACTACGTTGACGCAAGCAACGTGGCGCACGGCTTCGTCAGCGCCCCGCCTTATCACACCTTCACCTCATTCGATCCCACAGGTTCCGTAGGTACGCTTACTGCAGTGGCAAGCTCCCTCAGCTTGGAGGGGACGGTCACGGGAGTTTATTTTGACGCGAACGGTACACTTCACGGCTACGTGCGTGCTGCAAACGGCACCATCACCGAATTCGACGTCACGGGGGCAGGCACGGGCTCCGGCCAGGGCACTGAAGGATCAAGCATAAGCGACCGGGGAGCAACCACGGGAAACTTCATCGACTCGAGTGGCGTGAATCACGGCTACGTGCGTGATCGCTTCGGCGCCATCACCACATTCAACGTTCCGGCCGCGGGCACAGGCTCCGGCCAAGGCACCGTACCTGAGGGCATTGGCCTGCTGGGGGAGATTACAGGACAATACATCGACTCCAGCGGCGTGAATCACGGCTTCGTGCGGAGTCCTCTTGGCGCAATCATCACCTTCGACGCTCCGGGTGCGGGAACGGCCTCTGGCCAAGGTACCCTTCCTGCGACCCCCAACGTGTTTGGGGCGATCACCGGACAGTATATTGACGCAAACAACTTGCATCACGGCTTCCTGCGGACCCCGTAAGCCCGCTCTGGGTAAGCAGGCATCACCAGGTTGACGGTTAGCTCTGCGACCCCGGGACGCAGGAAACCTGGATGTCCGGTTGAAGGAGGGAGGGGTGTCGTATCACTGCCTCTCCCACTTCAACACTCTGTCTCCGGAACGAAGCTCTACTTCAATCCTCGCACCAGAAACAGATTGGCCAAGTCGCGCTGGAAGGTCGTGGCACAAGCCTTTCCGTCAGCAGACAAGGCCAATGGCCCAAGAAACTGCGCCCCCGGTTCAGGAGTCTTCACGACCAGCCAGGGCTCTTTACGATGAGTGGTGACATCAAGACGGCTGACCTTAACGTCGGCGGGCTCGCGTTGCTGCAGAAACAGATATCGCCCGTCAGCGCTCCATCGAACAACACTCTCGCCCTGCAAATCGGCAAGCGTCCGGGAGTCGCCGCCACCGACTGGCGACAGGATCAGCTTGTGCGGATCCACGGTGATGAAAAACTTGCCATCTGGCGAAACCCTCGTTCCCCGCGTTCCTTCAGGAGTCAGAGGTGTCGACTGATTCGTTTCCATGTCATACATCCATGTGCGTGTCGGATGTCCGGTTTCGTTGCCCGTAAAAAGTAAACGTTTATTGTCGGGGAACCACTCCACGACATCGAAGTGCATCCCCTCGATCTTCGGGAATCGCGATTCCCCTGGACCGGTCGGAAGCAACATAAGAGTGGACCGGTCTGCGTCATGATGGATGCAGGCAACCCACTTTCCATCGGGCGAAAGCGACGGCCGGTTTCCATAGCCAAGCTGTATCGCGGGAGAACCGTCTGTCTTCCGAAGATAGATGGCGGAGTTGCGCCCCTGACCACTGGACAGCTCGACGAACACCAGAGACTTACCGTCATTGGAGAGGTCATACATCAATGAAGAATCCAGCCATGCCAAATCGCGTTGCGCGCCGCCGTCAGGAGGCAGATAGTGAATACCAAGACGTGAATTAACTGTCGTAAGTAGCACGCGGCCGTCTCGCGCGACGTCCTGCATCACGATCATTCCGCCCGTCTGAGAAACTAACCGTTGCGCGCCCGACAGAGTAACAGCGTAGAGCGCAGGGTCAGTGCCGGGCTGCCCGCCTGAAAACCAGACTTCGTGATTATCGGGGGACCAGTTCAACGCGCCAATGGAGCGCCATCCTCGGGAAAGAACCTGTTTGGGATGGTTAGAGCCGACGACACACAAAGCATAATCTCCCACCTCGACATCGAAATCAAAGAACGCCACCAGCTTCCCGTCCGCCGACACCCGCGGCATCATCGGGGGACGCTTCTCCGTCTCGTACAACACGGTGCCGACGGGATACTCCAGCCGGAACTTGGCCCCGACGGCGCGCACAACCGCCAGCGATTCCTGATCCGGCCCCCAGTCTGCTCCGCTTACACCTTCCAGCACCTCGCGCGGAGCGCCGCCGCCAAAGGGCACGCGGGCGAGCGTCCCGACATCCTCGCCGCCCAATAGAATCGCCATTTCCCCGCGGGGAGAGATGGCGAGTACACGTGCAGTGGGAAGCGCTAGCGGCTGCGCTTCGCGATTGCCGGGCTGGGCGGAAAACAATGTGGATGGCGCGCCGTCCCACTCGGCGCTATAGACCACTGTATTACCCGGGGCGAACTTGGCGGATGTGACATCCCCGCGCCGAAAGGTCAGGCGCCGATACGACGGCGGCTCGGCGGGAGGAGTCAACCTCCGCTCGTAGAAGATTCCCAGCCCCAGTCCAAGCAGCATTCCGGCAAGCACGCCCACGCTTGCCCAGAGCCTCTTGTGTGGCACGAGGTGCGAACGCTGCGGAGCAACCGCGAGAGCGAGGTTGCTGGAATCCATTTCTTCGCGAAGCTCATCCAACGCTACTTTGACGTCCGCCAGGTTCTGCCAGCGGCGCTCGGGATCCTTCTTCAGACAACGCCCGATAATTCGATCAAGCTCCTGAGGAACGTCCGCAACCGCCTGCGATGCCGGTTGTGGATCCTTGTAGAGTACCGCCGAAAGTGACGACAGCTTGGAGCCGCCCGCGAACGCACGCTGACCCGTCGCCATTTCATAGATGACTGAGCCGAAGGAAAAAACGTCGGACCGAGTGTCAACCTTCTTTCCGTCGGCCTGCTCCGGGGACATGTAGGCAACCGTGCCCATGATGGTGCCCTCTTCCGTGAGAGGCGAACCCTCGCCATGCATGGTTTCGGCATAGGCATCGGCGCCCGATGTTTCGCTGAGCTTGGCCAAACCGAAATCAAGAATCTTGACCACGCCCTGCGGCGTGACGATCACGTTCGAGGGCTTCAGATCGCGATGGACGATTCCGGCGGCGTGCGCGGCGGCGAGCGCGTCGGC
>Ga0070731_10005783_pt1 | contig 10095 bp, 8 predicted proteins | sample Coa_R1_2_FD_66448 | JGI IMG/M metagenome (GOLD analysis project Ga0070731, IMG submission 66448) | Surface soil microbial communities from Centralia Pennsylvania, which are recovering from an underground coalmine fire - Coalmine... | ecosystem: Environmental > Terrestrial > Soil > Unclassified ... | reverse complement strand
TGGCCACGACGATGGGGCTGCGACAGCCGAAGTCGCTGATCGAGGCGCGGGAAGGCCACACGTTCCTCGACGTCATCATCCGCCAGGTGATGGCGCTGCGCGAGCGCCATCAGGTTCGGCTCCCTCTGCTGCTGATGAACAGCCGGGCGACGCGAGACGACACAGACGCGGCGCTCCGCAGCTACCCGGAGCTGAACCATGGCCTCCCCACGACCTTCATGCAGAGCATGGTCCCCAAGCTCGAGGAGGCGACGCTGGCGCCGGTCAGCTGGCCCAAGGATCCTGGGCTCGAGTGGGCCCCGCCGGGGCATGGCGACATCTACGGGGCGCTGCGGGGAAGCGGCGTTTTGCCGCAGCTGATCGATGCCGGCCTCCGCTACGCGATGATCTCGAACTCCGACAACCTCGGTGCGCTGGTCGAGCCGCGGATTCCGCAGTACATGGCCGAGGGCAACGTCCCCTTCCTGATGGAGGTCGTGGTCGGGACGGAGGCCGAACGCAAGGGCGGGCACCTGGCCCGGCGGCGCTCAGACGGCCAGATCCTTCTCCGTGAGTCGGCCCAGATCGCGCCCGAGGACGAGGAGTCGTTTCGCGACTACAGACACTGGCGCTACTACAACACCAACAACCTGTGGGTCGATCTGCGGGCGCTGGACGCCACGCTCTCCCGAAACCAGGGCGTCCTCGACCTGTCGCTGATCGTCAATCGCAAGACCGTGGATCCGCGCGACCGCAAGTCGACCCCGGTGCTCCAGCTCGAGAGCGCGATGGGTTCGGCGATCCAGAGCTTTCCTGACGCGCGGCTCCTGTGCGTGCCGCGGACGCGCTTCGTGCCGGTCAAGACGACGAACGACCTGCTCACGCTGCGCTCCGACGTGTACCGGATCTCCGACGGGATGATCGTCGCCCCCATCCCGGAACGGGCGGACTCCCTTCCCCTGGTCGACCTCGACGACCGCTTCTACAAGGTGATCGACGAATTCGAGGCGCGGTTTCCGTCCGGCTCGCCCTCCCTGCGGAAGGCGCGGCGTCTGGCTGTCCACGGCGACGTCACGTTCGGGGCGGACGTGGTCGTGCGTGGCGAGGTCGAGCTCGAAGCGGACGCGCCGCGGACGATCGAAGACGGGACCGTTCTAAACGGCTGAGGCCAACTCCCGTGCGGCGTCCGCGCCGCCGAGCGCATCGGCGTGCAGCTCGAGCAGGCAGTCAACCACCCCGGGATCGAACTGCGTTCCGCGGTGGGCGCGGAGCTCGGCCAGGGCCTCGCCGAGCGACAGGGCCTTGCGGTAGGGGCGGTCGGTCGTCATCGCGTTGAAGGCATCGCAGCAGCAGACGATGCGCGCCTCCACCGGGATGGCCTCGCCGACGAGACCGTCGGGATAGCCGAGGCCGTCATAGCGCTCGTGACAGGAGCGCACGAGCCGCCCGACCTGCCCGAGCAGGCCGCCGACCCGCTCAAGCATCGCCTCGCCCTCGATGGTGTGAGTTTCGATCACCGCCCGCTCCTCGTCGGTCAGCTTCCCGGGTTTGTTGATGATCTCCTTGGGGATGGCGATCTTGCCGACGTCGTGGAGCAGCGCGGTGAATTCGAGCCGCCTCAGTTGATCCTCGTCGAGCCCGAGACGAGGGCCGACGGCCATGCAGAGGTCGACGACATCACGGCTGTGCAGGCCGGTGTACTCATCGTCGGCCTCGACCACGTCTCCGAGCAGCAGAGCCGTTCCGCGGAAGGCGCGGCTCAGCTCTAGGGCCGACCGCATCCGAGCCTGACGCTCACGGGCGAAGAACATGAGCAGTGCGCTCAGTGGAAGCGTCATGAGGACGGCGACCGGGCGTCCTCGGGAGGCGAAGGCCACGGCCAAGCCGATCGGGCTCAGACAGAAGTCGACGAAGTAGACCTGGCCGAGGAGCCGAACCGGGAGACGCGGGGGTTCACCCGTGCGCAGCCACTCTCGGGCCGCGCTGGCCACCAGATCGCAGGTGACCTGCGCGCCCAGCGCCGCCACCAGCAGCGGCCAGTCGGACCAGCGCGGAGCGGTCAGGCCCGCGTAGGCGAACACGGCCGCCGGTCCCACCGCGTACCAGGTGTCGCCGAGCGCGGCCACGGCGCGGAGCGGGTGGCGCGTTCCCCGCGCGAACTCGAGCGCCCGGCCGCCGAGCAGCGACCCCACGACCAGCAGCGGCACCCACGCGGCCGGGAGCACGAACAGCATCGGCACGAGCACGAGCTGCGTGGGGACGCAGTAGCCCGACCCGAGGTCGAACTCGACCTTCGTGGTGAGGGCGAAGACGAGCATGAAGAGGAGGATCAGGGCAGGCGAGTGGCTGCCATGCTGCGGCGCCAGGACGGCGAGCGGAACCGCGACCGCCAGGAAGGCGACGGCGACGATCCCCTCGGCCCTCAGCTCGGCGCGGGGCAGGGGTTCGCGCAGGACGGGGCGAAACTGGGCCAGCAGTCGCTGGACGCCGGCAGACCGTTCGACCAGCGCGGGTGTCTCCACGGCGTCCGGATACGTGGTCGTCTCCATCAGCCTGATTCGTATCGGCTGTCGAGCCGGGAGATCTGAGCGTTAACCCGCGCGCGAGAGGCGGCCCTCGATCAGGTGTCCAGAGTGGCGCGCCCGGCTAACGCGCCGGATCTCCTGCGCCGATCCAGGGTTCGTAGGCTGCTCATGGCAAACCCGTTGCGAGGCGGGGACGCAAAGCTAGAGGTCTCGTCAAGCGAGATAGCTCGGCCGCCAGCCTCTCGTCAAAAGGCTTCACGGACGAAGGTCCGAACTGATGGGAGGTAATCGATGTTGACGCGGATTCGGGTGGCGGTGCTAGCGGCAGGGTCTACCGTGGCGATGCTGGCCGCCGTCGCACCCAGCGCTCATGCCGGCCTGCTGTCGCTGAGCACGGGTTCGTGCGGGGCACAGGAGTATCAGCCGTTCACCCCGTGGGGCGATAACTACTACTACGTCAAGGCCCCGGGCGGAGACTTCGAGTCAGGCGCCAGCGGGTGGGCGCTGACGGGCGGGGCGAGCGTCGTCTCCGGTAATGAGAGCTTCAACGTGGCCGGGGGATCGCACTCCCTCAGCCTGCCGGCGGGAAGCTCGGCCACCAGCCCGACCCAATGCACGGGGATCGACCATCCGGACATGCGGTTCTTCGTCCGCAACACGGGGTCCTCGTCATCGCGGCTGAAGGTGTACGCGACGTATCCGCTGCTGCTCGGGCTTCCGTATACCGCCTACCTGGGTGAGGTGAGCGGGTCGCCGACGTGGCAGCCGTCGAGCGCGGTGCAGATCGGGCTTCTCAACAACACGATCGGCTCGTTGACGCTGGGTGAGTCGACGATCTCCTTCACCTTCGTGCCGGCCGACAGCACGGGGCACTGGCAGATCGACGACGTCTACCTGGATCCGTTTCACCGCTGTTAGGACAGGCTTGAGCCGCAGGGACGCGGCTTTTAGAGCATCCCGCTCCCGCCGCCGGGGGCGGGATGCTCGGCTCTTCAGGAGGTGGGGGTGAGCGCGAGAATCGCGCTCTGGGGGCCGGTTCCGTCGTCGCCGCCGGCGACGACGATCCGGCCACCACTGAGGCTCACGCCGGCGTCGGAGAGCGGTCGTGGCAACTGCCCGACCGCGGTGGCGGAGCCGGTGGCCGGATCGATGGCCAGGATCGCCCGTGTCTGATCCCCGCTGAGCTGCCGCCTTCCCCCGACCAGGACGACGCGACCGTCGAGGAACACCGCCGAGCTGTGGGTGATGGGGACGCGAAGGCTCCCCAGTGAGGACACCGAGCCGGTCGAGGGGTCGAAGCTGAGGATTGCCGCGCTCAGTCCGTCGGTGCGAGTGCCGCCGGCGATGAGCACCCGGCCTCCGGCCGCGGCAACGGCGGCGTAGCGCAGCCCGAAGGGCAGGTGGCCGACGACACGAACGCTCCCGTTCGGCGTCCAGGCGACGATCGTGTTCAGAAAGCTCGTGCCGGTGTAGCCGCCGACGACGTAGGCCGTGTTGCCGATGGAGGCCACGGCGACGTCGGAGGCGGGCAACGGCAGCGTCCCGACCTGGCTCGTGGCGCCGCTGCCGGGGTCGTAGCGCAGGATGTGGTCATAGCTCGACAGCTGCCCGCCTCCGAACACGTAGACGCTCGATCCGAGCGTTGCCGCCTGGGCGTCGTGCTGCGGCGTGGTCAGCGTGCCGTGAAGCGTGACCGAGCCGCCCTGGAGGATGTCCACCCCGTCGGTCGACGCCTGCGCGGAGTCGATCCCCCCCAGGAGCACAACCCGTCCGTCGGGCAGCGATGCCACGGCGGCGTCCTCGATCGCCGCGGGGAGGGTCCCGATCTGCGCGGCGGATACCGACTTCAGCGTTGGCGTCCGCGGCGCGCCCGCGCGTCTGGCGTGGTGCGCGACCGGGGTCCGGCGTGGCTTTCCCGAGCCGCCGACCAGGGCGAGGATCAGCCCGATGACGATGATCACTCCGAGGCCCAGGAGCAGGCGCCGGCGCCGTACCTGAGCCTGTCGCCGCAGGCGTCGTTCACGTTCGGACCTGGTCTGACCGGACAGCCGTCGCGCCGCAGGCATGGCGGCTAAGGGAAGCAGAGGCCCGGGTCAGCGCGGCGCGCGGGTGCCCGCGCCAAGGTCAGGCGGTATCTCATTGCGGCGCGCCGGGAGGGTCGCCGAGCGGGGGACGGCGAGGCGCAGGTGGGTCCGGCGGGCGCCGGCGCGGCCGACCACGGCGACGGTCTGGTTCTGCTGCTTCACCCAGGTCACGGCGACGGGCTTGTTGACCAGCAGAGCCTGCCAGGTGGGAGGGTCGACGACCCCCGTCGCCGGCAGTCCGCGGGCGGCCTGGAACTGAAGCACGGCGGCCTGGGTCGCCGAGCCGAAGACCCCGTCGACCTGCACCGCTTCGCCGGCGGCTACGAGGTGCTCCTGAGCCCAGACGACGAGGTCGCCGGCGGAGATGCCGCCCTGGCCGCTCGGGGTCAGTAACGGCAGCGTGGACTGTGTGGTGAAGCCGAAGAGGTTGCCGACCGGACGGTCGATCGCGCTCCAGTCGCGGACCGTGCTCTGCTGCCAGTCCCACCAGCTGACCCCAGTGGATCCGTAAGCTCGCGAGAGCTGGCGAAAGCGCAGCACCTGGGCCGGAGCCGGGTTGCCGGCGACCTCGCCCAGGGGCTCGATCGGACGTTGGTAGGGAGCGTTGAACTCAAACGTGTGGGCATAGATCGTGTCCACCGTCGTCCCGATGTCCGGCCAGTACATCTGGGGCACGTTGTACTGCGCGCCGCCGGGTCCGAGAAACACCGAGTAGGGGAAGCCGGGGTGGTAGTCGACGTAGGGAAAGCCCGCGAGTCCCACCGGAAACCGTGAGCCGATCAGCGAGCGGAGCTTGGTCACATATGTCTGCGCCTGGATGTATCGCCCCTCGTACTCACTCTCGGCGTCGATCAGCAGGCAGTCCGCACCGGCGCGAACGGCGGTCGCGCCGACCTCGGCCTCGTTCACCGGACGGGCGCCATAGACGTACTGCCACGCACACACCTTCAGCCGAGCGGCATGGAGCGAAGCCACGAGCTGGGAGTTGAACTGCGACCACATCGTGGCGCCGTCGCCGCTCTTGATCATGACCGTGCTGAGGCCGTAGCTGCGCGCGGTGGCGATGATCGAGCTGAGGTTGCCGCCGCTCGAGGCCGAGACGTACCAGATCCACATCCCGCGGCCGTTTAGAGGGGAGGAGCTCGGGTGCTGCGGGGAGGCTGGCTTGTTCCCAGGCGGCGCGGGGACGCCGGCTCCGCCTGAGCTGGCGGCTCCGCCTGAGCTCGCCAGGGCAGGCGCGGGCGTGGCGGCCAGAGCCGCGATCGTGGCGATCAGCAGGCAGCAGCACCGAGGCCGCCACCACCGTGGTGAGTGGCACCCCGCGCGTGAAAACGACATCACGCGACTCACCGTAGGCGAGAACCCTCTCCGGGTTTACAAGTTGCGCTGCAGCCGCCGCCCGCGGCTGGACGCGGTTCCTACTGCTGGGTCTTGATCTGTCCCGCGTCGTTGACGTAGGTCTGCGCCGGGCGCTGGGAGATGGTCACGGCCAGCGTTCCGCGTGGAATCGAGCCGTCGCCCAGGACGGCCTTGGCGTTGCCGTAGAGGTCGCCGGAGACCTCCCAGGCGACGGTGAAGTGTCCGGGCTGCACGGCGGCGAGCTGCCAATCGAACACGGCCGTCCCGCCCGGCTTCAGCGGGGCACCGCGCTGCCAGGTGTTCGAGGCGACGGAGGCGTTGCCCCCGGCGCCGCCGTTCTCACAGCTGTAGCCGGAGGCGCCTGAGCAGGCGCCGGGCGGCCGCTCGACCACCCACACGGGGCGGGAGCGGTTGGCCACACCCTCCGCCTGGGAGGTGCGAAGACATGTCGGCCCGGGTCCGCCCACACACTGTGCGAAGGCGGCCACGCTCGTACCTTCGCCAGGTGGCGCGGGATAGGTGCAGGTGACATTGCAGATCGTCACCGCCACATCCGGGATCGCCTTATGGCCCGTGTTGCGAACCGAGATGACGAGGTGCGTGTGCTGCGCGAGCCGCTGCGAGGCGGGGAAGCGCGCGGAGACCTGAACCGGGAATTTGCCGCTCGGCGCGTTCGCGTTCTGCGGACTTCCGCTTCCGCATCCTGCCACTGCGACCAGCACCGCCAAGCCGCCGAAAAACGTACGCACGCCGCTCCTCATGGGCGTCGCGAACATACCACGGAGATTTCGCTGAGACGCCGGTTCCGGGACTCCGGTTCAAAGTTGTGTTTTCAAAGATCCTTCCAATACGCTTTGACGCCAAGCCGCGCGGGCGGCGCTGTAGGCCTACGGGAGGACAAGACACCAGTTGATCCGCGCAGTCACCGATCGAGCGTTCCTGCCGACCAAGTCCCTGTTGGAGGAGGTCGGGAACATGGTGATCCTGACCGGCAAGACGATCGTGGCTGCCGTGCGGCCGCCCTACCCGTACGGGGCCGAGTTCGTCGGTCAGTTCATGTTCGCGCTGCGGCTGTGCTGGTTTCCGCTGCTGATCTCGACCGTGGCCTTCGGCTACGAGGCGCCCGGTCTGCAGGCGGCGGACTTCCTGGTCCTGTTCGGGGCGCTTGACCGCCTCGGTGGGTTCTTCGTCCTGGCCTCGATTCGTGAGTTCGCGCCGTTTGTGACCGCGGTCGTCCTGGCCGGGGTGGCCGGCACCGCGATCACGGCGGACCTCGGGGCGCGGAAGATCCGCGAGGAGCTCGATGCCCTGCAGGTCCTCGGCGTCGACCCGATCAAGAACCTCGTCGTCCCGCGCTTCCTGGCCCTGATGATCGTCACCGGGCTGTTCGACATCTACGCGCTGCTGTTCGGGATCTTCGGCGGGATCCTGGCCACGCTTGTGAACCACGCGCCGCTGGGACCCTTCTGGGCCACGTTCTTCAACAACACGTCCACGACCGACCTGTGGGGGTCGGTGCTGAAGACGACGATGTTCGGGGCGATCATCGCGATCGTCTGCTGTTACAAGGGAATGACCGCGTCGGGCGGCGCCGAGGGCGTCGGACGAGCGGTCAACGAGGCTGTCGTCATCGCGTTCAACGGGATCTTCGCCTTCAACTACGCCTTCACCCAGACGCTGCTGGCGACCCACCCGGAGATCACGACAATCCCCAAGTAAATGGGCGAGCTCGTAGCCGCACCCAAGGGCTGGATCGAGACCTTCGGCGAGCTGGTCAAGTTCATCGCCCAGGTCTTCCGGGAGATCTTTGGGCTGCGCGTGTTCAAGTTCTTCGGCGAGGCGCTGCGCCAGGCCGGCATCCTGATCGTCGGCTCGACGCTCGTGATCTGGGGCCTCGTCTTCATCAGCGGTCTCGAATGCGGGATCGAGGGCGCCTACTTCAACCGTTCGATCGGCGCCCCGGCGTACTCGGGCGTGTTCGCCGCGTGGTGCGACCTGCGGGAGATCGTTCCCCTGGCCTTCGGTTACATGATGTCGGCCAAGGTCGGGACCGGGATCGTGGCCGAGCTCGGATCGATGCGGATCTCCGACGAGATCGATGCCCTCGAGGTGATGGGCATCAGCGGCATGACGTTCCTGTGCGCGACGCGCCTGCTCGCCGCCTGGATGGTGCTTCCGTTCATGTACCTGTGCGCGATCGGCGCGGGGTTCTTCGCCAGCTGGCTCGCGGTGGTCGAGCAGATCGGCGACGTGTCGTCAGGCGGGTTCTTCTTGATCTTCTGGCAGTTCCAGAACCCGCCGGATCTCTTATTCAGCTTGATCAAGGCGATGGCCGAGGCGACGCTGATCGTGCTCGTCGGGTGCTACTACGGCTACAACGCCGGTGGAGGACCGGTGGGCGTCGGGACCGCCACGGCAAAATCGATGGTGTTGAACATTGTTGGTGTGCATCTCATCGGCATGCTCGGAACGCAGCTGTTCTGGGGTGCCAACCCGAGGGCACCGATCGGAGGCTGAGGAATGACCGAGCACGAATCGCGCAGCGAACAGGAGACGGCGGAGCAGCCGACTGTCTCGCAGTCCGGCGGCGATGGGCAGGCCGGCCAAGAACAGGCGGCGAGCTGGGGCTCGGACAGCAACCGAGGGCCGGACCAGCAGCGGGCTGGGGATCAGCAGCGGCCTGGGCGGAGCGAGAACGGCGAGGCCCGGGGCGAGCAGGGGATGCCGTGGGACAGCCACGACCCCCAGCGCGCGCAGGAATCCCGCTCGGAGTCCGGGTCCCGGGTATCGGTCGTCGATGAGGAGCAGCCACGTCCGGCGCCTCCGCCCGGGGCCTCGGAGGAGGAGTACAAGTGGCACACCTACCGCGTCTATCCCTCTGGGCGGCCCGACGCGGTCGAGTTCATCGACACCTACAAGTCGTTCGGGCGCGGCGCCCACATCCTGCGCGGGCTGAACATGGGCCTCCCGGAGGGGATGGTGTCGATGATCCTGGGGCCTTCGGGAACCGGGAAGTCGGTGTGCATCAAGCACATGGTCGGGCTGCTCTACCCCGACCAGGGCGACGTCCTCGTGCACGGGGAATCGGTCCCGAACATGCCCGACGACGACCTGTTCGAGATGCGCAAGAAGTTCGGGCTGCTGTTCCAGGACGGCGCGCTGTTCGGCTCGATGAACCTGTTCGACAACGTCGCCTTCCCGCTGCGCCAGCACACCGAGAAAGGCGAGGACGAGATCGAGGAGATCGTGATGCGGCGCCTCACCGAGGTCGGCCTGGCTGACGCTCGGTTGAAGATGCCGAACGAGCTGTCCGGCGGGATGCGCAAGCGGGCCGGGTTCGCGCGGGCGCTCGTCCTGGAGCCGGACATCGTGCTGTTCGACGAGCCGGACTCCGGGCTCGATCCCGTCCGCACGGCGCTGCTCGGCGAGCTGATCCTGGAGATCCATCGTGACGCGATGGAGGACGCCAAGGAGAAGCAGCGCCAGCACCTGCCCACCTTCTGCGTCATCACCCATGACATCCTCACTGCGCGCCGGGTCGCGGACTACATCAACGTCCTGTGGAAGGGGCGGATCGTCGAGGCCGGGCCGTCCGAGGACATGCTCAACTCGGACAACCCGTTCATCCGGCAGTTCCTCTCCGGTGAGTCAGAGGGCCCCTTGTCGATGGATTGACGTGCTATGCGCTCCATTCCGACGCAACAGCGCGGCACGCGAGTTGCGTCGGAATGGAGCGCACACACGTCGTCCTGGTTAGCCTGAGGTGAAGGTGAGGGAGCGGTTCGAAGCGCTGACGCGGGCCGCGGCGAGGAAGCCGCTGCTTACGCTCGGCGTGGTTCTCACGCTGGCGGTTGGTGGGGGGGTGCTGGCGTTGCGGTTGCAGCCTGACGCTGGGACCGACACGTTTGTCTCGAACTCGACCGCGAGCGCGCGGGCGACGGCGGAGGATCACCACCACTTCGGTGGGGATGCGGTGGTGATTCTGGTGCGCGAGCCGCTCACCGATCTCGTCGAGACGAAGGACCTGGCGACGGTCAGCGAGCTCGAGGCGTGCCTGGCCGGGCAGACGATCGTCGGCGGTCAGTACGCCTTCACCACCGGCCCGGCGAAACAGCGTCCCTATGGGGGGTGGGGGAGCCCGTGTGGGC
>Ga0070731_10005781_pt1 | contig 10099 bp, 9 predicted proteins | sample Coa_R1_2_FD_66448 | JGI IMG/M metagenome (GOLD analysis project Ga0070731, IMG submission 66448) | Surface soil microbial communities from Centralia Pennsylvania, which are recovering from an underground coalmine fire - Coalmine... | ecosystem: Environmental > Terrestrial > Soil > Unclassified ... | reverse complement strand
GCGTCAGTTTTCATCAGACGCAATGGCTCGAGCCCGACCGGGCGGCGTGGCTTCTTGCCTTCGACATCGCCGAACTCGCGGCGCTGCTTTATCTCACCGGCGGCCTGGAAAACCCATTCGCCTTCTTGCTGCTGGGTCCGGTGCTGATTTCGGCCACCGCATTGCCCCCGCGCATGACGCTGCTGATCGGCACCTTCGCTATGTTCTGCGCCACCGTGCTGGTATTCCTGCACTTCGATCTGCCGTGGGACGCCGAGAATCCGCTCGAACTGCCGGAAATCTATATGGTCGGAGTTTGGCTCTCGATCCTGCTCGCGATCGGCTATATCGGCGTTTACACGTGGCAAGTCGCGGAAGAGGCGCGTCAGCTCTCGGATGCGCTGGCGGCAACCGAGCTCGTTTTGGCGCGTGAGCAGCATCTGTCTCAGCTCGATGGTCTCGCCGCCGCCGCCGCGCATGAGCTTGGCACGCCGCTGTCCACCATCACGGTGGTCGTGCGCGAGATCGAACGCGCGCTCGAAGCTAATTCCCCCTATGCCGACGACGTGAAGCTATTGCGCGAGCAGGCGCAACGTTGTCGCGAGATTCTGGCAAAGATCACCGAGCTTCCGGCGGGCGAGCCGTTCGACCGCATGCCGCTGTCCGCCCTGATTGAGGAGGCGATGGCCCCGCAGCGGAATTTCGGCGTCTCGATTGGCGTAACGTTACCGCCCAACCGAGCCGCGGAACCGGTCGGCGACCGCAATCCTGCGATCCGGTACGGTCTCGGCAATCTGATCGAGAACGCCGTCGATTTCGCCCACAGCCGGGTCGAGATATCCGCCACGTGGACGGCCGACGAGATCAGCATCACTATCAGCGACGATGGACCTGGTTTTGCTCCGGAGGTCGTCGATCGCATCGGCGCACCCTATGTGACCCATCGCCGGCCCGGCGGGCGCGGGGCCGAAGGCGAAGAGGATGTGGTCTTCGGCTTGGGCTTGGGCTTCTTCATCGCCAAGACCTTGTTGGAGCGCTCCGGCGCCAGCCTCGCCCTCATCAACCAGGCGCCGCCGTTGCACGGCGCCACGGTGACGGTCACCTGGAACCGTGCCGACTTTGAACGGCCGATTGTTTCACCTCCCCTTGAGCGGGCGGCCCAGGCTTCTTAGTTATTGAGTATCGATTGGTCCGATTCACGCTGCTTATTGATTTAACGTGACTTGCGAGACCGGACTCGCAAGATATGCTTGGGGGGAAGCGGTTGGTGTGATCGTCATCAAGCGTCTCGGCTTCGCTTTGACGGAGTAGAATTGCCATGATCAATGCCGCGGCCGGCCCGCTCCCGATGGAGCGAACGCTTCTGATCGTCGAAGACGATAAATCCTTTTTGCAACGGCTTGCCCGCGCCATGGAAGGCCGCGGTTTTGCGGTGACGACGGCCGAATCGGTCGCCGACGGTCTGCTGCAGGTCGAGAGAGCAGCGCCCGCCTTTGCGGTTGTCGACATGCGGCTCGGCGATGGCAACGGTCTCGATGTCATTTCCGCCATGAAGAAACGTCGGCCGGAAGCGCGCGCCATCATCCTCACCGGCTACGGCAATATCGCAACCGCTGTGAACGCGGTCAAACTCGGCGCCGTCGATTATCTCGCCAAGCCGGTCGATGCCGACGACGTGGCAGCGGCGCTTCTCGCACTCGACAACAAGAAGATCGAGCCGCCGGAAAATCCGATGTCGGCGGACCGCGTTCGCTGGGAGCATATCCAGCGAATTTACGAATTGTGCGGCCGCAACGTTTCGGAAACCGCGCGGCGTCTCAATATGCATCGCCGCACTTTGCAGCGCATCCTGGCCAAGCGCGCGCCGAAGTAATTATCAGGCTTCGCTATTTGGTTCCATTTACTTGCGAGTAACTGCACCGGGGTGGCTTGCGCCAAGACAACCGGATCATTGCAATTTTATGCAATGTTTTAGGTCAAATTTTGCAAGCGCGAGCTACCAATCGTAGCGATAAGAACCAGAACTGCGCGCTGGATTTGGATGTTCGAACAATCGAACCTGTACGGGTTGGACGGAGGCGGTTTGGCCGCCTCCGCTGCAGTGGAAACTGCGCCGCCGCGGTTGCTCGTCATCGACGACGACAATCTTCACCGCATGATCATCTGCCGTGCCGCGGCCAAGGCCGGCTACTTCCCGGCCGGGGCGGCGACCTGTGACGAAGCCGTCAAGCTTGTGCGGGAGGCCGTCTTCGACTGCATCACGCTCGATTTGTCGCTTGGCCAGCATAGCGGCAGCGAAATGCTGCATCATCTCTCAAATCTCGGCTGCACCGCGCCCATCGTCGTTGTCAGCGGTTGCGATCACGCAACTTGCAGGGAGGCCGTCAAAGTCGCCGGAATGCTCAAATTGGATATCTGGGAATGCATCCCAAAACCGGTCGATTTGGCGATGCTGCGCGGCTTTCTTGAGCGCCTCAAAGCGAGCCGGATCGCCGCCTAGTGGTCCGATTCTAAACATTCGCACTAGCGCTCAAATTTCCCGAACATAGGGTCCTTGCGGATCGGCCAGCGCCTGCAGGCGCAGCGCCGCCGCATGCGCAAAGCGCAACATCACCGTTTTGCGGGTCGCCGCGGGAAGCCGATGTTCCGGCGCCTCGCACACGATCGCGGCGCCGAATGCATCCGCCACGATCAGCCCGGCGTCCGGCGGAAATATCGCGCACGGCACGTCCATGATCGTGGCGAAGAACAACCGATCGCAGTGCAGTCGGTAATCCATCCATTTTTGGTCGGCGCGGAAATCGGCCACCGAAGATTTTATTTCGACAATGATGATTTCGCCGTCGCCGCCCAGCGCGACGAGATCGGCGCGCCGGCCCGACGGCAGCGGCAATTCGCTGACCACGCAATAGCCGAGCGCATGAAGGTAGCGCGCGGTGCCGCGGGCTATGGCCAACGCGGTCTGCGATTGCCGCCCGTCCACCGGGAGCGCAGACGCGAGCGATGCAGGGCTCATGGCCAGAATTCCTGGCAGCGGCATATTCGATAGCGGTCGGCATGCCAGCTTACGCACGCCACGCACTCCGACTGAGCGGCGATCAACCTCTTCATTGTGCCGCGCCGGCGCGGTCCGGGAAAGCCCCCGCGAGGGCTGTGCGCGACGCCGCGATCACGCCGCGCTCGGTGATGAGACCGGTGATTAACCGCGCGGGCGTCACGTCGAAGGCGTAATTGGCCACGGCCGAAGTCTCGGGCACCACACGCACGCTCTCGATGCGGCCGTCCGCGGTGCGCCCTGTCATGGTCGCGACCTCGTCGGCGCCGCGCTGCTCGATCGGAATCTCGGCGACGCCATCGCTAACGGTGAAATCGATGGTCGGGGATGGCAGCGCGACATAGAAGGGCACATTGTTGTCGTGTGCGGCGAGCGCTTTCAAATAGGTTCCGATCTTGTTGCAAACATCGCCATTAGCGGTGACGCGATCGGTGCCGACGATCACCAGATCGACAAGGCCGTGCTGCATCAGGTGGCCGCCGGTATTATCCGTAATCACGGTGTGCGGCACGCCATGCTGGCCGAGCTCCCAGGCGGTCAGCGAGGCGCCTTGGTTGCGTGGCCGCGTTTCGTCGGCGAAGACGTGAATGGGAATGCCGGTGTCGTGCGCCAGGTAAATCGGCGCTGTCGCGGTGCCGACATCGACCGCCGCAAGCCAGCCGGCATTGCAATGGGTGAGCACGTTCACCGGCTCGCTGACTTTCTTGCGCTCAGCGATGGCGGCGATCAAGGGCAGCCCGTTGCGTCCGATCGCGGTATTGATAGCGATGTCTTCTTCGCAGATTTCGCCGGCGCGCCGGTAGGCTGCAGCGGTCCGCTCCGCGCGTGGCCGGTTGCGCACCGCCGCCACCATCTCGTCGAGCGCCCATCGGAGATTTATCGCGGTCGGCCGCGTGGCGAGCAACACCGCGTATGCGCGATCCAGCGCCTCGTCGGACGCATCTGCGCGCAACGCCAGGCAAATGCCATAGGCCGCCATCGCGCCGATCAGCGGCGCGCCGCGTATCAGCATGGCGCGGATGGCATGGGCCGCCTCGTCACGCGTCGCAAGCCGGGCTGTAACAAACCGATGCGGCAGCGCCGTTTGGTCGATTACGCCGACCGACCAGCCATCCGGCTCGAGCCAGATGCTGCGCATTGGTTTGCCGTCGACTTTCATATGGTTGACCTATCAGATTCCAGCCGGGTGTCGATGGATATGTGCCGCGGCAACTTGCCAGCGCGGCGGCCGTGGCCCAATCTCACGGCCGAAATACCAAGGAGATTGCGGTGGCCGACATCGACTACGAAGCCGAATACAACAATCGTGCCCGCGTGCCCGAGCATGCGGAAATCTTCGCCCGATGGGCCAGCGATTCGGAAGATTACCGCGCCGAAACGCTGAAAGCCGGGCGCTCGGAACTCGGCCTGTTCTATGGCGACGCGCCCAGGCAATATTTCGACCTATTTCTGCCGGAGGCGGGAGAAAGTGCGCCGCTCGCGATTTTCATCCATGGCGGCTGGTGGCGTTCGCTCGATCCCTCCTTCTACAGCTATGTCGCGCGCGGAATAAACGCGCGCGGCGTCGCGGTCGCGCTGCTGGGGTATGATTTGTGCCCAAATGTCAGCATTGCCGATATCGTCGAACAGATCCGCCGCGGCTGCGCGTTCCTCTGGCAGCGCTTCGGCCGGCGCATGCTCGTATCCGGGCATTCGGCCGGCGGCCATCTCGCTGCGGCGATGGTCGCGACCGACTGGCCTTCGCTTTACCCCAAGGCGCCGGCCGATCTCATTCCGGCGGGCTACGCGATCTCAGGGGTTTTCGATCTTACGCCGCTGATCGGCATTAGCGTCAACGAGGATTTAAAACTCGACGCCGCGGCAGCGCGCAATGTCTCGCCGCTGTTCTGGCCGGTTCAATCCGGCCGCAGTTTTGATGCCGTTGTCGGCGGACTCGAATCGAGCGAATTCAAGCGCCAGAGCCGAACCCTCGCGCAGGCGTGGCGGCAGAATGGGGTGCAGACCCGCTACGAGGAATTCGCCGGCACCAACCACTTCACCGTTGTCGACGCACTCGCGGATCCGCAAAGCGCGATGACCGCGCGCGTTGCGGACTTGGCGCTGCAAATCAAACCATAGCCCTTGCCTCGGGCCGCGACAGCAGAACGCAGGCCGATGCAGCAAAAATCAAGGCGAAACCGATGAGATCGGCTGCGGTCGGACGATCGCCAAGAATCAGGATGGACGACACGACGCCGATCACGGGGCTGCCCAGTACGCCGAGTGACGCCGTCATTGACGGCAGCCGCCGTACGATCGCGAACCACAGGCCGTAGGCGACGCCATTGGCCAAGAACCCGGTGGAGGCGGTGCACAGCAGCGCCAGCGGGCTCGCGGCGGCAAAATGGAATCCACCCTCGAAAAGAAACATCAACGCCGTGGTAACGACAAGTGCGATCGTCACTTGCCAGCTGGCAATCGCCATAGGGTCGACCTTGATCTGGGCCCATTTCAGATAAATCGTGCCGGCCGCCCAGCACACGCCGGTGAGCAGCGCCAGCCAGATTCCCGGTGGAACCTTGGTCTCGGCCAACGGGTAGATGAGGATAGCGAGACCGCCCGCGCACAGAAAAAGCGCCGCCGTTTGCGTCCGGTTCGGACGTTCGCCAAGCAGTGGCCAGGCGAACAACACCGCCCAGATCGGCATCGTGTAGGCGAGAATTGTCACCCGTGACGTAGCGGCCGTGAGTTGGGCGAAAGAGCCGAAGACGGTAAAGGCGACGATGTTGAGAAGCGACGCGATGGTAAGATGCACCCCTGCCGTCAGGTTCGGGATATGCAAGCTGCGGCCTCGGGCACGGCACGCCAGATAAAGCGTCAGCGATCCGAGCGCCGCCGTCACCGTGCGCATGCTGAGCGGCGGAATTTCGTAAAGCGCGATCCGCATGATCGGCCAGGTCGCGCCCCAGATAACGCAGAGAACAACCAACATGAGTCGCGCGCCGATATCGGCCTGGTCGGGAACGTCGTGCACGCGGTCTGAACTTGCCACTGGATTCCTGAAACGCGGAATTTCACTTCGCGTCGGGACCGGCGGCGAGATACCAGTCAGCGATCTGCGCGCCAGTCCAAAACAACACGTCGGGCTTTTTGCGGAGGACTTCGAATATGTGGCGGAGATATTTCACGCGATGCGGCGCGCCCATGATGTAAGGATGCATCGACAGCGCCATGACGCGTGCCGAATCGGCCGCGTCGGCGTAGATCTGCTCGAACTGATCGATCGCGCGCTCGCAATATTCCGATGCCTTGTGGTGCTGAATCAGCATCATGGCGACGTCGTTGCATTCCTGCGTGTAAGGCAGATTGAGTATCGGCTTGGATCGCGTTTTCAGCCAAACCGGCTGGTCGTCAAGCACCCAATCGGCGACATAATCGTAGCCCTCCTCCACCAGCACATCGGGGGTCTGCCAAGTCTCGGTGAGACCGGGGCCGAGCCAGCCGCGCGGCGGCTTGCCGGTCGCCTTTAGGATGACCTCGCGGACCTTACAAATGTCGGCGCGCTCGTTGGGCACCTTCTGCAGATTGCGCTGGGTAAAGCCGTGGCCGACAAACTCCCACTTGCGCTCGACTGCGGCCTGCACGATCGCCGGATAGGCGGCGAGTGCCGAACCGTTGATGGCGATCACGCCCGGTATGGCGAACTCGTCGAACAATTTGACGAACCGCCAAAACCCGACCCGGTTGCCGTATTCGTGCCAGGCCCAATTCGGCACATCGGGCATCGGCGAGCCGCCGGCCGGCGGCGTGAGCACCGTGCGCGGCATCGGCTGCGTCGCGTCCCACTCCTCGATATTGACCACCACCCACACCGCCATGCGGGCGCCATTCGGCAATTTCAGCGGCGGCCGCTCGGTGATCGGCGAATAGACGATGCGATCGGTCGGCAGCATTCGCCGTTTTGTCGATGGCTTTGCTCGCGCGGGCATTTTCGGGCGTGTGGTCATTGCAGAGTGAGGCCTTTCGGTCGTAGCGACATCATCGTCCGATCATCGGCCCGCGGTATTTTCGATCGCGGGCGGATGGCGAGTCGCTGCAGCGCCGAGCACTGTCAGCGTCACCGCGCAGATACACAGCGGCACAAATGCCGTCCACGGTTTACCGGTTGCGTCCCACAGCGCCCCGCTGATGGTCGGGATGATGATTGCGGTGGTGTAGCTGATGGTAAACATGCCGGCGGAGGTGCGCGGCAGGTCGGCCGGTAGGCAAAGGAGCGGCGGCAAGGCGAGTACTGCCGTCAACGTAATTGCGGTGGTGAAGCCCACCAATGCGGTACAAGCGAGGATCACCGCAGAGGAATGCCCAAAAATCAGGCCAAGAAAAGCCGCCAGTAGAGCAGGCCCGAACAGCAAGAACGGCCAAGCCCGGCGCTGCAGGCGGTTGGCCAGCAGAAGCAAGATGACGGGCGCTACGACCTGGGCGCCGTTGAGCCAGCCCAAGGCCGCACCGAGGAGGTCGGCCTTTCCGGCGCTGGCGAGGTAATCGCCAAGAAATGCGTTAGTGCCGAAGAATGGGCTGTTGTTACTGCCGAAGGTCAGACCGAGGAGCCAGACCAGTGGGTCCTTGAAATCCGGCATCCAACGCACCCCGGTCCCGTTGCCGATTTTGGGGTGGTCGTTGCCCTTCGGGCTCAAGAGGTAGAACACCGGCGCGATGAGGAGTGCCGGCACCGCCCAGGCCACGAGATCGAGCCGCCACGAACCGCCGACCAGCGGCAGCATGAGTGGAATGGTCAGGCCGGTCGTAAGCAGGGTGCCCATCAGCATGCCGGTGGTATAGGCGATAGTGCCGAGTGCGATGCGGGTCGGCAGCCATTCGCGAACCAGTGTCGGCAAGCCGGGTTGCATGATGGCAACGCCGAAGCCGGTCGCGATCACGGCGGCATAAAGCGTCCACACGTCAACCGCGGCGCCGCGGGCGGCGCCGGCAAGCGCCGCAATGATCATGCCGATGACGGCGGCCGCGCGCGTGCCAACGTGCGCGATGAGCAGTGATCCGGGAATGGCGGCGGCGGCGAACAACGCAAGCGGCAGCCCGATCAGGAGACCGACTTGCGTTTCCGACATGTGCAACTCCGCGTGCACAAGCGGAATCACCGGTGGCATGGCCAGGATGGTCATGCGCATGGCGACACCCGCGAGCCAAAGCAGCGATATGAGCTTGATCAGGCGGCCGACGGAGCGGCCGTCTCGGCTTGCGGCGGAAGTCATGCAGGAGATACCCGGCGTGAATCGCACCGTGCATGAGCGGCGGCGACCGCGCAAGTAATCGGACGACCCTCGACCGGGTCCGGTCATCCAGGCATTCCCGCATAGTCCCGTTGTTGCGCGGCATTGCGCTCTATGTTAGCAAACCCCCGATTTTCGCGGGTCCGCGGCGCATTTTGCTGCGTCCGCGCTATCCAAGTCCCGCTTGAATCCCAAGGGCTTGTGCCGACGTTAACGCCGGTTGCGCGCCTTGCGGAAAAGCCCCAAAAGAACGCCAACCGAGCACGCTTAGCGAGCATCCCATCTTGTCAGGCGAAGAACCCATCGTATCCGGCATGGCCGGCCGCTACGCCACCGCGCTGTTCGATCTAGCGCGTGAGGCGAATGCGATCGACGCGGTGAAAGCGGACCTGGAGCGCTTCGACGCGCTGCTTGCGGAAAGCGCCGATCTTGGCCGGTTGGTCCGCAGCCCCGTTTTCTCCACTGACGAGCAATTGCAGGCGCTCGGCGCGGTGCTGCAGCGTGCTGGCATCGGCGGGCTTGCGGCGAACTTCCTCAAGCTCGTGACGTTGAACCGCCGGCTGTTCGCGGTGCGCGATATGATCAAGGCGTTTCGCCAACTTGTCGCTCGGCACAAGGGCGAGGCCACGGCCGAGGTTACCGTGGCGGAGCCGCTCAAGGCCGAGCATTTTGAGGCGCTGCGCGCCGCGCTTAAATCGGTGAGCGGCAAGGACATCGACCTCGATATCGAGATTGATCCCGCCATTATCGGCGGGCTTGTGGTCAAGCTCGGCAGCCGCATGGTGGATACTTCGCTACGCACGAAACTCAATGCTATCAGGCATGCGATGAAAGAGGCCCGCTAATGGACATCCGCGCTGCGGAAATTTCCGCAATCCTTAAGGAACAGATCAAGAATTTCGGCCAGGAAGCCGAGGTCTCTGAAGTGGGCCAAGTCCTGTCGGTCGGCGATGGTATCGCCCGCGTCTATGGCCTCGACAACGTCCAGGCCGGCGAGATGGTCGAGTTCGAAAGTGGCGTGCGCGGCATGGCGCTGAACCTTGAAAACGACAATGTCGGCATCGTGATCTTCGGCTCCGACCGCGAGATCGAGGAAGGCCAGACCGTCAAGCGCACCCGTGCGATCGTGGAGGTTCCAGTCGGCAAGGGGCTCCTTGGCCGCGTCGTCGACGCGCTCGGCGAGCCGATCGACGGCAAGGGGCCGGTCAAGTCCGATCACAGGGCGCGCGTCGACGTCAAGGCGCCGGGCATTATCCCGCGCAAATCGGTGCATGAGCCGATGGCAACGGGACTGAAGGCGATCGACGCCCTGATCCCGATCGGCCGCGGCCAGCGCGAATTGATCATCGGCGACCGCCAGACCGGCAAGACCGCGATCGCGCTCGACACCATTCTCAATCAAAAATCTCTTAATGCTACGGGCGACGAAAAGATCAAGCTCTATTGCATCTACGTAGCGGTGGGGCAGAAGCGCTCGACGGTGGCGCAGTTCGTCAAGGTCTTGGAAGAAAACGGCGCGCTCGATTATTCGATCGTGGTGGCCGCAACCTCGTCCGATCCGGCGCCGATGCAATACCTCGCGCCGTTCGCCGGCTGTACGATGGGCGAATATTTCCGCGACAACGGCATGCATGCTGTGATCATCTACGACGATCTGTCCAAACAGGCCGTTGCCTACCGCCAGATGTCGCTTCTGTTGCGCCGGCCGCCCGGACGCGAGGCCTATCCGGGCGACGTGTTCTATCTGCATTCGCGACTGCTCGAGCGCGCGGCAAAGATGAACGACGACAACAAGGCC
>Ga0070731_10005777_pt1 | contig 10104 bp, 8 predicted proteins | sample Coa_R1_2_FD_66448 | JGI IMG/M metagenome (GOLD analysis project Ga0070731, IMG submission 66448) | Surface soil microbial communities from Centralia Pennsylvania, which are recovering from an underground coalmine fire - Coalmine... | ecosystem: Environmental > Terrestrial > Soil > Unclassified ... | reverse complement strand
CGCCGCTCTGCGGTCTCGATCCGCCCACGTGCGCCGTCGCTATCACCGAGCCGGAGCACGGCTCGGACTCGGCCGCGATCGAGACCACCGCGCGCCGGGTCGACGGCGGCTACGTGCTCGACGGCCGCAAGAAGTTCATCGGCAACGCGCCGCTCGCGGAGCTGTGCGTCGTCTTCGCCACGGTCGAGCCCGGCTCGCGCTCGCGGGGCGTCACCGCGTTCGTGGTCGAGCGCGACGACCCCGGGTTCGTGGTAGGCGAACGGCTGCCGAAGATGGGCAGCCGCTGCTTCCCCGCCGGCGAGCTCGCCTTCGTCGACTGCTTCGTGCCGGAAGACAGGCGGCTCGGCGACGAGGGCGAGGGGTTCCGCGGGTTGATGCACGTCTTCGACGTCGCCCGCGTGCAGCTGGCGGCGAGCTCGGTCGGTCTCGGCCGGGCCGCGCTCGAGCACGCGGTCGACTACGCGGGAAGGCGGGAGGCGTTCGGGAGGCCGATCCAGGAGTTCCAGGCCGTATCGTTCCGGCTCGTCGACGCGAAGCTGAAGCTCGACCAGGCGCGGCTGCTGTCGCTCCACGCGGCGGGGCTCGCCGACGACGGGTTGCCGTTCTCGACCGAAGCGGCGATGGCGAAGCTCGCGGCGTCCGAGGCAGCCTGGTTCGCGAGCTGGGCGGCCGTGCAGACGCTCGGCGGCGCCGGCTACATCCGCGACTCGCCCGTGCAGAAGTGGCTGCGCGACGCCAAGCTCGACGAGATCTGGGACGGGACGAGCGACATCATGCGCCTGATCGTGGCTCGGAGCATGTGGCGGTGAGAGACCCGCGGTACGACGTGCTCTTCGAGCCGGTCGCCCTCGGCCCGGTGACTGCACGAAACCGCTTCTTCCAGGTGCCGCACTGCAACGGCATGGGTCACCGCGACCCGACGGCGCATGCCGTGATGCGCGGCGTGAAGGCGGAGGGCGGCTGGGCCGTCGTGTGCACCGAGGAGGTCGAGTTCCACCCCGACTCCGACTTCAGCGGCTTCATCGAGGGACGGCTGTGGGACGACGACGACCTGCCGGCGCACGAGCGGCTCGTCGAGCAGGTGCACGCGCACGGTGCGCTGGCGGGCATCGAGCTCGCCCACAACGGAATGGCCTCCGCGAACCTGTACGGGCGAATCCCGCCGCAGGGCCCGTCCCACCTGCCGGTCAGCGGCTACGAGCCCATTCAGGCGCGTCAGATGAGCCTCGCCGACATCGCCGAGCTGCGCCGGCAGCACCGCACGGCGGTACGCCGCTCGCTGCGCGCGGGTTACGACCTCGTCTACGTCTATGCCGCACACGGGCTGACGACGCTGCAGCACTTCCTCTCGCCGCACACGAACCACCGTGGCGACGAGTACGGCGGCAGCCTCGAGAACCGCGCGCGCCTGCTGCGCGAGATCCTCGAGGATACGCGCGAGGAGTGCGAGGGCACGGCCGCGGTCGCCTGCCGAATCGTGGTCGACGAGCTCCAGGGTGCAGACGGCATCGAACGGTCGACGATCGACGAGCTGTTCGGCTTTCTCGGCGAGCTCCCGGACGTCTGGGACGTGATGGTCGGCTACTGGCCCGACGACTCGCCGACGTCGCGATTCGCGCACGAGGCGTGGACCGAGGAGTACTTCCGCGGGATCAAGCAGCTGACCTCGAAGCCGGTCGTCGGCGTCGGCTGGCTGACGTCTCCGGACACGATGGTGAGGCTCGTCCGCGACGGCGTGCTCGACCTGATCGGCGCCGCGCGCCCATCGATCGCCGATCCGTTCCTGCCGCGGAAGATCGACGAGGGCCGGCTCGAGGACATCCGCGAATGCATCGGCTGCAACGTCTGCGTCACCGGCGACTGGACGACCACGCCGATTCGCTGCACCCAGAACCCTTCGATGGGGGAGGAGTGGCGGCGAGGTTGGCATCCCGAGCGCTTTCGGCCGAAAGGCTCCGACGCGAGAGTGCTCGTTGTCGGCGCCGGGCCTGCGGGCCTCGAGGCGGCGATGGCGCTGGGCAAGCGCGGCTACGAGGTGGTGCTCGCGGAGGCGACGCGTGAGCTCGGCGGCCGCGTCGTCCGCGAGGCGCGCTTGCCCGGGCTCGCCCCCTGGATCCGCGTCGTCGATTACCGCCGCTCGCAGCTCGCGCGACTGCCGAATGTCGAGCAGGCGCTCGAGAGCGAGGTGACCGCCGATGAGATCCTCGGCTACGGCTTCCAGCACGTCGCCGTCGCGACCGGCGCCCGCTGGCGCGCGGACGGCGTCGGACGCTGGCACACGAGTCCGCTCCCGATCGCCGAGGCGACCGAGGTGCTGACGCCCGACGACCTGCTCGCCGGCAGGCGTCCGGTCGGCGAGCGCGTGTTGCTCTTCGACGACGACCACTACTACCTCGGCGGCGTCCTCGCCGAGCTCCTTGCCGGCGAGGGTAAAGCCGTCACGCTCGTGACGCCGGCAGTTCGTGTCTCGGAGTGGACGGTCAACACGATGGAGCAGTCGCGTATCCATCGCCGGCTCGCCGACGCGGGCGTGGCGATCGAGACGGCTCACGCGCTGCTCTCCGTCGAGGGCGGCTCGGCGTGGATCGCGTGCGTGTACACGAAGCGCGAGCGCGAGCTTCCATGCGACGCGCTCGTGGCGGTGACGGCGCGGCTGCCTCAGGATGCGGTCGCGGAAGAGCTGCTCGCGCGCCGCGGTGAGTGGGGCGACGGCGGCGTGCTCTCGGTACGCGCCGTCGGCGACGCGCTGGCGCCGGGAACGATCGCCACCGCGGTCTGGGACGGAAGGCGGTATGCGGAGGAGCTCGATACGGTCGTCGACGGGCTCCCGTTCAGGCGCGAGGTGGTCCGGCTGGCGTCGGCATCATGAGCGCGTGGGTGCTGCTCGGGCTCGCGATCGGCGCCGAGGTCGCCGGCACGACCGCGCTCCGATCGTCGGACGGCCTCACCCGCTGGGCACCCCTCGTGATCGTCGTGATCGCCTACCTGCTGTCGTTCGCGCTGCTCGCGCTCGTGCTGAAGCACCTCTCACTCGGGACGACGGACGCGATCTGGTCCGGCGTCGGCACGGTTGCGATCGCGGCCATCGGGCGGCTCGCGTACAACGACGTGATCTCGCTGACGACGGCGGCGGGGATCGCGCTCGTCGTCGTGGGCGTTGTCGTGATCCATCTCGGAGGAGGCGTCCAGCGGTGAGCGTGACCGAAGGTTCGGGCAGGACGCGCACCATCCAGTCGGTCGACAGGGCGGCCGCGCTGCTCAAAGCGATCGCCGACAGCAGCCAGCCGCCGACCGTCGTGGAGCTCGCCGCCGCCTGCGGGCTGAACCGCACCACCGCCTGGCGGCTCCTGGCGACGCTCGACGCGCACGGCCTGGTCGAGCGCGATCCGGTCAGCCAGCGCTACAGCCTCGGTTATGCGTTCCTGCGCATCGCCGCGGGCGCCGACCTCGATCCGCTCGTGCGCCGCGCGCGCCCGGTGCTCGAGCGGCTGGCGCGCGAAACCGGGGAGACGACGAACCTCGCCGTCGCGAAGCGCTTTAGCCTCGTCTACGTCGACCAGGTCGACCCGCCGCAGATCATGGCGCCGAACTGGTTCGGCCGACCGGTTCCGCTGCACGCGACGTCGACGGGGAAGGCGTACCTCGCGTTCCTCGCGCCGGCCGAGCGGGGCACGGTGCTGGCCGATCACCTCGAACGGTACACGAAGACGACGATCACGAGCCACCGGCAGCTCGAGGAGCAGCTGAACGAAGTGCGACGCGACGGGTTCGCGGTTTGCGTCGGCGAGCTAGAGGAGTCGCTCTTCGGCGCGTCGTCGCCGGTGCTGTCGGAGCAGGAGCGGCCCGTGGCGATCGTCAGCGTCTGGGGGACCGAGCATCGGCTGCCGCGCGAGCGGTTGCCGGAGATCGGCCGCCGCGCGCGGGCGGCGGCCGAGGAGATCCGGAGCCTGCTCCAGTGAGCGACTCGCTGATCGAGACCAACCGCGACGGCGACGTCTGCGTCTTGCGGCTTACGCGCGGCGAGAAGCTGAACGCGATCTCCGTCGCTGTCGAGCGCGCGTTGCACGACGCGCTGTTCGGCGACGACGTCCGTGCGAGCCGATGCGTGGTCGTGACGGGCGAGGGCCGCGCGTTCTCCGCCGGCGCGGACATCACCGAGTTCGCGGATCGCGACCCCGAGGCGATCCTTCGCTACTACCGGGACAGCGGCGGCGTCTACGACGAGCTGGCCAACCTGCCGCAGCCGACGATCAGCGCGATCCACGGCTACTGCCTCGGCGGCGGCCTCGAGCTGGCGCTGGCGACTGATCTGCGGATCGCCGACGAGACCGCGGTGCTCGGCTTCCCGGAAGTCGGTCTCGGCATCCTGCCGAGCTCGGGCGGAACAACTCGTGCAACCCGGCTGATCGGCCCGGCGCGCACGAAGCAGCTGATCCTGCTCGCCGGGCGTCTCGACGCGCATGCGGCGCTCGCCGCCGGGCTCGTCTCGGAGGTGGTCGCCGAGGACGGCGCACTCGAACGCTCACTCGAGCTCGCGCATGCGCTCGCGAAGCTGCCGCCGGTCGCGGTGACGCTCGCGAAGCAGACGATCGACGCGGTCGCAGACGCTCCACGCGGCGCGTCGCTGCTGATCGAGCAGCTCGCCTACGGCCTGCTCGCACAGACAGACGCCGCGCGCGATGCGGCCGACGACTTCACCGGCCGCTGACGTGGAGCACGAGAAGCAGATCGAGATCCGCTGGGTCGACCTCGACGTGTACGGGCACGTCAACCACGCGGTCTACCTGACGTACCTCGAGGAGGCGCGCGACGAGTGGCTCGGGCGGACGCTCGGCGATCCCGCGAGCGTGTGGAGCTACGTCGTCGCCCGCGTCGCGATCGACTACCGGCGGGAGCTCAAGCTCGAGGACGACGTCGTGGTCGCGCGGTGCGGGCTGGCGCGCATTGGCACCTCGAGCGTCACCACGCAGGAGGCAGTGTTGACGAGCAGTGGTGAGGTCTCGGCGGAGGCGGAGGCGGTGCTCGTCGCACGCGACGACGAGACCGGCCGCTCGCGGCCGCTCAACGACGCCGAGCGCGCCGCCTTCGAGCGAGCTTCGTAGGGATTGACACGTTCGCCGCGAACGTGCGTGAATCCGTCTTTCTGCGACCGGGAGGCTGAGCGATGAGTGAGGCATTGCGCGACGAGGAAGATCTCGCGCGGTTCGGCTACAAGCAGGAGCTCAAGCGGAGCCTTGGGGTTTTCAGCTCCTTCGCCGTGGCGTTCAGCTACATCTCGCCGTCGACCGGCATCTTCACGCTGTTCGCGCTCGGCCTGACCACGATCGGCGGCGTCTTCATCTGGAGCTGGCCGATCGTCGCGATCGGACAATTCATCATTGCCCTGGGCTGGGCTGAGCTGGCCAGCCACTATCCGGTCGCGGGCTCGGTGTTCCAGTGGACGAAGTATCTCGCCGGCAAGACGTACTCATGGTTTGCCGGCTGGATCTATCTCTTCGCGGGAATCCTCACGGTCACGGCGGTCTGCGTGACGCTTCCGCTCGCGTTCATTCCCGCGCTCGAGTTGATGGGCTGGAACGTCCACAACACTCTGCACAACCAGCGCATCTTCGCGATCGTGACGCTCGCGCTGATCACGGTGATGAACATCTTCGGCGTGCGGCTCGTGGCGCTCGTGAACAACACCGGCGTGTTGTTCGAGATCCTCGGGATGGTCGTGTTCGCGTTCGTGCTCGCGATCTTCCACCACCACCAGTCCGGCGCGGTCATCTTCCACACCGGCGGGACGAGCCTGACGTTCGGAACCTTCATGGTCGCGATGTTCATGTCTCTGTTCGTGATCTACGGCTTCGACACAGCCGGCACGCTCGCCGAGGAGACGAAGAACCCGCGCGTCGAGGCGCCAAAGGCGATCCTGGGCTCGGTTGCCGGCGCGTTCGTGATCGGCGGCGTCTTCCTCTTCTGCATGTTGCTCGGCATCCGCGACCTGCCGGGTGCGATCAAGGGTGGGTTCGGGCCTGCGAACATCATCGAGTCGAACTTCGGTTCCGCGATGTCCGCGGCGTTTCTGATGGTCGTAACCGCGGCGATCTTCGTCTGCTGCCTCTCGATCATGACCTCGACAATCCGTCTCTGCTTCGGTATGGCCCGCGACGACCGGCTGCCCGGCTCGCGGTGGCTATCCGAAGTGCATCCACAGCTGCACACGCCGATCGTCTCGTGCATCGCCGTCGGGGTTCTTGCGTTCATCCCGATGCTCCAGTACGCGGGCGCCGGGATCATTGCGATCGCAGCGACCGGGATGATCTACCTCTCTTATTTCATCGGGAATCTCGCACTGCTGCGGGCCCGCCTCCGCGGCTGGCCGAAGGCGAAGGCGCCGTTTTCGTTGGGCAGATGGGGCCTGCCTCTGACGACGCTCGGGCTGGCCTGGGGCGGCGGGATGCTGATCAACTTCGCATGGCCGCGCGTGGCGACGAACCCGCGACCGAAGGAGCTGCCCGGCACGCTGAACTTCCACTGGCACTGGCTGAACGGCCAGCCGGTGCTGTGGACCGTGCTGGTGGTGATCGTTCTCGTCGGCGGCGCCTATTACCTGCTCGTCCAGCGCACGAAGCCCGCACACCTGCAGGCTCCGGAAGGCGAGGCGGTGGCCGACGTCATGCCGGCGACGACGCCGACGTAACGTCCTTCAGCAACTGCGCGAACTGCGGGCCGTCGAGTTCCTCGACGGCCCGCTCGTATTTCTCGAGCCCCCACGACCAGAAGTCGAACTCGATCTCCGAGATGCCCTCCTGGATCGAGGCCCAGAGCATCCAGCCGTACTTCGCGATGACGCCCCAGAGCCGCGCCCGCGCGACCTTGTCGCGATAGGGAGCGCCGTAGTAACACGCGACGAGCTCGTCGAGCTGCTCGAGCGAGAGGTGGGACTCGCTCCACGAGTTGCCCAGCTCGAATGACGGCTCGTTGTTCCCCGAGTACTCGTAGTCGATCAGGCGGAGCCGGTCACCCGTGTCGATGAAGTTCTCGGCGAGAAGATCGTTGTTGCAGGGAACGCGGCGTTCCGGCCGTGCGCGCATCGCCTCCTCCAGCCGGCGGATGCGCGGCTCGAGCTCGAGGTAGCCCTCGGGGAGACGGAAGCCGCGTTCGCGCACAGTCGCGAGGTAGCGCCGCTGCAGCTCGAACATGTCGAAGTCGAGGAGGAACGGCCGCCCGGCGTGCAGCAGACGGCAGGCTTCGGCCACCTGTGCGAACCGGTCACCGCCGCGGAGGTCGTCGGGACTGAGCCGTGTGCCGTCGATGAACTCGAGTACCAGCGCCGAGTGCTCCGGCAGCGAGGCGATCACGCGCGCGCCGATGCCGGTCTCGGCCGCGGCGATCGTGTTGTGTACCTCGTTCGCACGGTCGATCCCGAGCAGCTCAGTCTCACGGCCGGCGACCCTGACCACGTAGGCGCCTTCCGCCGTCACGACCTTGTAGTTCGTGTTCGTGAGGCCGCCCGACAGGTCCTCCACGCTCGCGGCGTCACGAAGCTCCGGCACCGACTCGAGGACCGCGTCCAGCGACACGGTCGCGATCCTACGAGGATGGAATACTCGCCGCCGTGATCCCGGAGAGGGCGAGAGCGGTGGTGGTCGGCGGCGGCGTGATGGGCTGCTCGATCCTCTACCACCTCGCGAAGCTCGGCTGGACGGACTCGCTGCTGGTCGAGCAGTACCAGCTCACGCACGGCTCGACGTGGCACTCGGCCGGGCTCGTCGGCCAGCTGCGGTCGTCGCTCTCGCTGACGCGGATGATGCAGTACTCCGTCGGCCTCTATGCCGAGCTGAAGGAGCTCACCGGCAACGATCCCGGCTGGCATCAGCTCGGCGGCCTGCGGCTCGCGTGCTCGCGGCCGCGGCTCGAGGAGATCCAGCGCCAGGCGTCGTGGGCGAAAACGTTTGGGCTGCCGATGGAGATCGTCTCGGCGGAAGAGGCGCGCGAGCTCTTCCCACCGATGAGCACCGAGGGCGTGCTCGCCGCGGCGTTCATCCCGGACGACGGCTACCTCGACCCGAGCCAGCTCACGTTCGCGCTCGCCGAGGGTGCCCGGCGACTCGGGGCCCAGATCGAGATCCGAACCCGCGTCACCGGGATCGACACGTCGGACGGCCGCGTCGTCGCGGTCGAGACGGATCGCGGCCGGGTGGAATGCGACGTCGTCGTGAACGCCGCGGGGATGTACGCGCCGGAGGTGGCCGCACTCGTCGGGGTGGACGTTCCAATCGTGCCGTTCGGTCACCAGTACGTCGTCAGCGAGCCGTTCGACCCGCCGCTCGGGCCGTTGCCGACCCTGCGCGACCCCGATCACCTCGTCTACTTCCGTACCGAGGTCGGCGGGCTCGTGATGGGCGGGTACGAGCGGACGCCCGCCTCCTGGGCGCTCGACGGAGTCCCCGCCTCCTTCGAGGCGAAGCTCCTGCCGCCCGAGCCCGAGCGGATGGACGAGGTCTTCTCGAACGGCGCCCGACGCGTGCCGACGCTGGACGAGGTCGGCGTGAAGGCATTTTTCAACGGCCCGGAGGCGTTCACTCCCGACGCGGATTTCCTGCTCGGCGAGACCGAGGCGGCGGGTTTCTGGATCGCGGCGGGCGGCTGCGCGCACGGGCTTGCGGGCGCCGGCGGGATCGGCAAGACGATGGGGGAGTGGATCGTCGACGGACAGCCCGAGTGGGACGTCTGGCCGCTCGACGTGCGCCGGTTCGGTCGCCAGTACCGCAGCCAGCGCTACACCCTCGCGCGCACCTACGAGGCGCTGTCGCAGTACTACGACGTCAAGTATCCAGGCCAGGAGCGCGAGGCGGGGCGGCCGCTGCGCGTCTCGCCCGTTTATGCGCGGCACCGTGAGCTCGACGCGGCGTTCGGCGAGAAGGGCGGCTGGGAGCGCGTGAACTGGTACGAGTCGAACGCTCCGCGCGGTGACGCTTCCTTGCGGCCGCGGGGCTGGGCCGGCGAGAACTGGTCGCCGGCGATCGAGGTGGAGGCGCGCGCCGCCCGCGCGTCGGCCGCGCTGTTCGACCAGTCGAGCTTCTCGAAGCTCGAGGTGCTGGGGCCCGGAGCGCTTGCGTTCCTCGAGCGCATGTGCGCGAACCGGATCGACCGGCCGATCGGCACGGTGGTCTACACGCAGCTCCTCAACGCGCGCGGCGGCATCGAGGCCGACCTTTCAGTGCTGCGCCGAGGATCGGATCGGTTCTTGCTCGTCACGGGTACCGCGTTCGGCACGCACGACCGGCAGTGGCTGCAGAGCCACGCGCCGCGCGACGGTTCCGTCTACCTCGATGACGTCACGTCGTCGTACGCATGTCTTTGCCTCTGGGGCCCGCGTGCACGCGAGGTGTTGCAGCCGCTGACGCGGACACCGCTCGACTTTCCGTACATGCGCGCGCGAGAGCTCTCGGTCGGCGACGTGCCGTGCCTCGCGTCGCGGGTGACATACGTCGGCGAGCTCGGCTGGGAGCTGTACTGCCCGAGCGAGTACGCGCTCGAGCTCTGGGACAGCGTCCTCGTCGACGGCGTCACGCCCGGCGGCTACCGCGCGATCGACTCGCTGCGGCTCGAGAAGGGATATCGGGCGTGGGGGAGCGACCTCAACTCGGAGACGACGCCCGAGGAGGCGGGTCTGTCGTTCGCGGTGAAGATGGACAAGGGCGAGTTCATGGGGCGCGCGGCATTGGACGGTTCGGCGGCGCAGCGTCTGGTCTGCCTGGTGCTGGCCGATTCACGGGCGGTCGCGCTGGGCTCGGAGCCGGTTCGGTCGGCGGACGGCGAGATCGTCGGGCGGGTTACGAGCGGCGGCTACGGCTACGCGGTCGGTGCGAGCATCGCGTACGCGTACGTCCCGGTCGCGCTCGCCGAGCCGGGCACGCGCGTGGGGGTCGACATCTTCGGCGAATGGGTCGAAGGCGAGGTGCGGGCCGAGCCGCTCTACGACCCGAAGGGCGAGCGCATTCGGGCGTAAGGACGCTCGTGCAGCCGAGTGTTCGTGTATGTTCCCTGAGTGGCGTTTGCGGTTCGTCCCTCAGTTGTTCGCGCTGGGATCTATGCGCGGATCTCGTCTGACCG
>Ga0070731_10005776_pt1 | contig 10106 bp, 7 predicted proteins | sample Coa_R1_2_FD_66448 | JGI IMG/M metagenome (GOLD analysis project Ga0070731, IMG submission 66448) | Surface soil microbial communities from Centralia Pennsylvania, which are recovering from an underground coalmine fire - Coalmine... | ecosystem: Environmental > Terrestrial > Soil > Unclassified ... | reverse complement strand
CACCGAGCGCAGGATGTCCGGCAGGAAGGCGCGGCCGAGCGTATCGATGAGGCCGACGATGATCGCCGCAACGAATGCGCCCCGGATCGAGCCGATGCCGCCGATGATGATCACCACGAAGGCGAGGATGAGAATATTTTCGCCCATGCCGATCTGTACGGTGAGGATCGGCGCTTGCATGAGGCCGGCGAGCCCGGCGAGCGCGGCACCGAAGCCGAACACCAGCGTGTAGAGGAGTTTGATGTTGATGCCGAGCGCCCCGACCATCTCGCGGTTGGATGCGCCGGCCCGGATCAGCATGCCAAGCCGCGTCCACATCACCACGACGTAAAGAAGCGCCGCGACCGCCAGGGTGACCACGATAATGACGAGGCGATAGGCCGGGTAGTACACGCCGGGAAGGATCTGCACGGCGTTCAACATCTCGCTGGGCAGCGGCAAGCTCATGCCGGCCGGACCCCAGATCAACCGCACCAAGTCGTTGAAGAAGATGAGAAGGCCAAAGGTGCCGAGCACGTGGTCGAGGTGATTGCGCCCGTAGAGCGGGCGTATGGCGATGATCTCGAGCACGATCCCGGCGACGAATGTGGCCAGGAGCGCGAGGATCGCACCAATGACGAAGCTGTCAGTCGCCGCCGCAAAGGTCGCGGCGAAATAGGCCCCGAGCATGTAAAGCGAGCCGTGCGCCAGATTGACGAGATCCATGATGCCGAAGATCAGCGTCAGGCCGGCGGCCAGCAGAAAAAGCAGCATGCCGAGCTGCACGCCGTTGAGACATTGCTCGATGAAGTACAACACCCTTCTACCTCACCCTGAGGTGCTCGGCGCGCTAGCGCCGAGCCTCGAAGGGCATTCAATATCGGCGCGGCCGATTTCGGTTGGCACCTCGGCCGGCATCCTTCGGCCTACGCTTCAAGCTCCATGCCTATTTCATTGGGCATTGAGCGTGATACGTGTCCTGGTCGTCCTTGACGATCGTCGAGAGGGTGTGCAGCGAGTAGCTGCCATCGTCATCCTTCCTCGCTTCCTCAAGGTAGAAATTCTGGATGGGCAGGTGATTGTTGCCGAACTTGAAGCTGCCGCGCACCGACTTGAAATTGGCCTTTTCCATCTCCTTGCGCATGCCTTCCTTGTCGCTCAGGTTGCCGTGCACGGCGGTGACCGCGTCGTTGAGCAGTGCCACGGAGTCGTAGGTATCCGCCCCATAGAATGACGGTATGGTTTTGTACTTCGCCTTGAAGTCGGCGACGAATTTCTTGTTGGTGTCATTGGGCAGATCGCTGACCCACATCATCGCGCTGGGATTGCCGACCGCAAGGTCTTTGAGCCGCGGCAGCGAGAGGTCGTCGATGGTGAAGCCGGAATAGAGCGGAACTTGTCCCTTCAAGCCGGATTGCGCGTATTGCGTGACGAACTGAATGCCGGGACCGCCGGGGTAGAACACATAAAGGGCGTCCGGTTTCGCCGCGCGCACCTTGGACAGCTCGGCGGAGAAGTCGAGCTGGGTTGGCCAGGGCGGCAGTTCCTCACCGACTACCTGGCCTTTGAATGTCGACTTGAAGCCCGTGATCATATCTTTGCCGGCGGTGTAATTCGGCGCGATCAGAAATACGGACTTGATGCCTTTCTCATTCATATAGGTGCCCACCGCCGCCGGCACCTGGTCGTTCTGGAACGAAGTCGAAAAGACGTAGGGCGAACACTGATCGCCGGCGAGTTGCGAGGCTCCCGCATTGGTGATGACAGTCATCGTCTTGGAATCGACCAGCGGCTTGAGCGAGGCCAGCATCACGTTCGACCAGATATAGCCCACCATGAAATCGACGTGGTCGGACTCGATCAGCTTTTGCGTCTTTTGCGCGCCGACTTCCGGTTTGACTTCATCATCCTCATAAATCACCTGCACCGGCAGCCCGCCGAGCTTGCGGCCGACGTGATCGAGCCCAAGTTCGAAAGCATTGCGCATGTCGTTGCCGATGGCGGCGACCGGACCGCTGAACGACGAGACGAAGCCGATCTTGATGGTCTTTTCCTGCGGCCACGCCTGCTGAGCGCCGACTGCCCCCATGACGAGCGCGAGCGCGGCTGTCCCCATAATCCATGATCTGGTCATTGCGGCTCTTCCTCTGCTTAGCTTGGTTTCACGCTGCTCCCAACCGCGGCGATTCAAGAGGCTATTTGTAGAAAGGGGCGTCCGTTTGCGCAATATCGTTTGCGGCGCCCGCAAGACGTTTTGGGGCGCCTTGGCGCCGCAGGTGCCCAGAAAGCCAGATCCCATACTTCAGTCGCGGGCGGCGTCAGTCCTCTCCGGTGGCGCGCAGATATTCGTCGAGACCGGGGCTGATGTTAGGGACAAAAAGCTCTTCGACGTTCATCTTGCGCCGCGTAAGCTTTTGCTCGTCAAGGTGGCGGACGAGGGCTTCAAGCGTTGGCCGGCTGCCTTGGATGGAGTAATCCCAGATTTGCGGGCCGAAGGTTTTGCGCGTCGCCTCAAGCTCGTCGATCACCCATGGCAAACTTACGGTCAGCGCGTCTGTGTCGTACATCCAATGGTAGGCGATGTCGCGCGCACGGCAGAAGGCGCGATAGAAACTGATGGCGAGCCAAGGATTTTCGTCGTAGAGCGCCTTCTTCAGCACGAATGTGTGCATGATCGGAAATATGCGCGTGCGTTCGTAGTATTCGCGCTCCACTTTGCGCGGGTCGCTGAATAGGCGGCGGACAGTTGTGCCGAGAGTCTTGGGAATCATCACCGAGGCGAGTGCGTCGATTTCGCCGCGTTCAAGCATGGCCTCAAGAGTCGTATCCGGCTGCATGAATTCGCAATGAATGCCTTCCGGCGGCTTGATGGTGCGCACGGGCCGGCCGATGACCCAGTTGATGTCTTCGGGCCGTACAGCGTAATCGCTCATGAGAAAGCCGCGCACCCAGACGGCCGCTGTCATCTGATAGTCGGCAACGCCAACGCGCTTGCCTTTGAGGTCCTGTGGCCTCTCGATCTTGCTGTCGGCGCGCAAATAAACGGCGGAATGGCGGAATACGCGCGAGGGAAAGACCGGAATGGCGATGAACCGCGTGTCGCCCTCGGAGCGCAGGATCGTATAGGACGACAGCGACATTTCCGAGCAATCGAACTCGCCGTGGTTGAGCATGCGCCAGAAAGTTTCGCCGGGTCGCAGCGGGATAAAGGTCAGATCGACGCCTTCGGGCACGACTCGGCCGTCGATCAGAGGCTGTGTACGGTCATAGCGGCCGCAAGCGAGGGTGAGTTTCAGGTTCGCCATGGGATGAAGAGCTAAAGGATAATACTCGGATTGCGGATGCATTGATCGCAATCGATCAGGTTCACCTGTTTCGCTTGAATCTTCCACTGCCCGTCGTCACGCACGACGCGATGGCCAGCCCAGCCGGTGAGCACGCGCGTCTCATCGCCCCAGAATTCGCTGATGAGAAAATTGGAACGCAGCATGCGCGCGTCGTCTCGCGCGGTCGCAAAGACTTCGACGTTGCCGATCATGCGTACGGTGCGGGAGGCGGGGGCCTGCGACCAGGCAAAGCCCGTATGCAGCCGATAGATGCGATCTTCGAGCCGGCGGCGGTCGTCGAACATCACCGAAATCTCGCGCCGGGGATCGCCGGCATTGGGGGTCGACGGCACCCAATAGATGCACTCGGCCGCATACATTTCGAGCCAGTCTTGGTAACGCAACTGGTCTAGGAGCCGCGCTTCGCGTTCCAACAGCCGGCGGAACTCGTCGCGGATTCCGGCATCGGTCACCGCGCGCGCGTCATCCTGCCAATCGGTGAAATGCGCCATCAGCTCGCGGTAAAGCGCGTCGTTCACATAGTGAGAGCTGCGCGATGGATTTGCGTCAACGGCCGGTGCGGACACGCTACGGCTCCCGCGTGATGGCGAGATTTTGCGGGCCTTTCATCAGCCGCTTCCACTCCTTGAAGTGCTCGCGCATGAACGCCTCGTCGGTCGCGGGCGCGGTGATGGTGCCGTCCGGATTCTGCTTCACGCGGCCGGGAATGCCGAAGCCCCTATGCATGTAGACCCACTCGTCTTCGACCGCCATAAGTCCGCGCTGGATCTGCTCGAAGTTGGCGATGTCGTCGACCTCGCCGAAATTCGGAAAGCCCTCCTGCGTGCGCATGCGCAGTGCATTGATGTCTGTCACGGCGTCATCTGGCAGCGTGCCGTCATTGACCACCATGGTGCCGTACCAGATGGCATTGGTCTCGGCGACGCCGAGCGGCTCGAAGACCTGAATGTGATTGCCGAGGAGCGAGAAATTCGGAAACACGTTGATGTTGACAGGTTCGGAGCCGGCGAGATCGAGCAGTGAAAACGCGCGGTCGCCGTAACGCTGCAGGAATTCGGCTTCGTAATGCTCCATGCCGGGGTGGGCACTCTCCAGCGCCCACAGACCGCCCGGGCGCTTTTCCAGATTGGGCCGCTTGTCCTTGAAGTGATTGCCGCGGCCGGTGTAGCGCATGTACATCGGCTGCGTGTCGGGCGAGTTGCGGTAGTACGCCATGCCCTTGGCGTTCTCGCCGGCGAAACGGTTCTCCGTTTCCAAGAGCGAACGGTGCGAATAGGCAACGTGATAGCCGTCGCACGAATTGTCGTACGCAAGCTTCCAATTGCCTTTGAAGCGAAAACGGTTGGCCTCGCACACCACGACCTTGCCACCGGGATTGCGGTCGAGCCACTCGTCGATGATTTTCGCGATAGCTCCGAGGTGCTCGGTGAGCGGCAGCGCGTCCATGTTGAGCGTGCCGAAGATAAATCCGCGATATGATTCCACCTGCGGCACCTGCGCGAGATTGTATTTCGGATCGCGCATGTCCTCGGCATAACCGTCGGGCCACGGCACGCCGCGCAGCCGCCCGGTATTGAGAAAGTTCCAGCCGTGATACGGGCATTGGAACGATTTCGTGTTGCCCTTATCCCAGCGGCACAACGTGGTGCCGCGATGGGTGCAGCGGTTATAGAGCGCACGGACTTTGCCGTCGGCGTCACGCACGACGATGAGTGGCCGCAAGCCCATGCGGCGGGTGATGAAATCGTTCTCGTTCGGGATTTCGCTTTCGTGCGCCAGATAGGTCCAGGTGCCGCCGAATATCTGCGTCATCTCGCCCTCGAAGATCGTCGGATCGGTGTAGATCAGCCGATGAGCGCGATCTTCCTGGACCAGATAGTCCCAGTCGTAGAGCGCGGTGCCGCCGAGTCGACTCGGAGGTGAATTGATTTTTTCCAGAGCCGTCATGGCGCGCTCCTTACTTTTCCCCGCCTCTCGAGAGACTAGAAGAAATCGAAGTACTCGTCCTGCTCCCAGGCACTCGGTTCATCGCTCTGCGGAGGGGCGCCCGAGTTCAGATAGCGTCCCCACTCGCTGCGCTTGAGCGCGATGAAGTAGTCGACAAAAATATCGCCGAGCGCGGCGCGGAACAACGGCTCATGGCCGAGGGCGTCGATGGCTTCGATAAGGCTTTTTGGCAACAGCGGCCGGTCGGCCTCATAGGGCGCGTCCTCGGGCGGCGGCGGTTGCAAACCGGCTTCGACGCCCGCAAGCCCGGTAACGATTTGCGAGAGGGTATAAAGATATGGATTCGCTGCGGGCTCTCCGACGCGGTTCTCCAGGCGGGTGGCGGGATCGTCGGCGCCGCCGAGCACGCGGATCATGGCGCCACGGTTGTCACAGGCCCAGCCGGCGCGGTCGGGGGCGAGCGAATTGGGACGGAAGCGCCGATAGCCATTGACGGTCGGCGTGGCAAAGACCGCCGCGGGCACCGCATATTTGAGCAAGCCAGCGAGATACGACTGGCCGAGCGGCGACAGCACCTCGCCCGCTTTTTCAGGAACAAACAGATTCCTTTCCCCGCTTGCTGCGTCGATCAGCGATTGATGCAGGTGCCAGCCGCTGGCGTAAAATCCCTTCAGCGCCGGCCGGCTCATGAAGGTCGCGAAATAACCGAGGCGGCGGCAGATCTGCCGTGTCGCGGTGCGGAACAAGAATACATTATCGGCCGCCTCGAGCGCGGTGCGCGGCGCAAATGTGCACTCGACCTGTCCCGGGCCCCATTCATTCTCGATCGAGCGCAACCCGAGCCCGAGCTCCTCGAAAGCATCGCCGAGCGCGTCGAACACGGGCTGCATCAGATCCATGTTGGATTCGGAGTGATAGTGGTAGCCGGGCTCTACCGGCCAAGTGCGGATCGGGTGCCCGCGTGTCCCGGGCACGCCGATATTGTCGTCGCTCAAATGGTCTTCGGCGACGCGGAGCAGATACCACTCGACCTCCGCGCCGATGACGCTGGTATGTCCGCGTTTGGCAAGCTTCTTTAGTTGTTTGCGCAACAATTGGCGCGGTGAGAAGTGAAACGGTCGTCCGTCGTTGAAATATTCGTCACAGAGGATCCAGCCGGTGCCGGGCGCCCAGGGCAGGACGCGGAACGTGGATGGGTCGGCGACTACGGTGAGGTTCGGCGAGCCCGTCATCTCGTCGAGGCCCATGCCGCCGCCGCGTGTGAACGATGCAAAGACGCGGGCGCCGGCGGAATCCAGCGTCGTGGTGGCGACGCCGATGTTGTAGCCCTGGGTCAAAGCCGAGACGAAAGCTGGCACGGTCAGCGTTTTCGCCCGCGAATAGCCGTGGGTATCACCCCAGGCAAGACGCACATAGCGAAGCTTGTCGGAGACTACGCGGCGCTTGAGTTCTTCCGCCTGCCGCGTTTCGTCGTCGGTCCACAAGCGGTGCTTTTCGATGAAGGTCTGCTTGCTCATGGCCTAAAAACGAATGGGGCGGATAGTGCCGCGAAGCGGCATCGCTACCATGCCGCTCGCCGCGATTCTATTGCGGCTAAAAGGGCGGTGCACCATCATGCGGCCGCGGACGGCGACGCCGGACTTCGAAACCGCGGGCAGGGGAAATGGCCAAAAAGGTCAACAGGGCTCACCAGGACATCAAGCAGCAGATGGTCATGGCCGGCAAGGTGCTGGTGGCCGAGGGGCACGACGATTTCACCCGTGGCCATATCTCCATGCGACTTCCCGACAATCCAAAGTTGTTCTTCATGAAGCCGCACAGCGTGGGGCTCGACGAGATCACCTTGCAGAACATCCTGACCATTGATCTCGAGGGCAACGTGGTAGCCGGCAAGGCGCGCCGTCACAGCGAGGTCTACATTCATTCCGAAATTCTTAAAGCGCGCCCTGACCTCAACTGCGTGATCCATACGCACTCGCCGTATGCGGTGGCTTTGTCGGGAACCGGCCGGCCAATGCGCGCCTATAGCCAGCCCGGCGCGCTGTTCCGCGGGGAGGTGGGCCTTTACACCGACACGATCGCGCTGATCCGCAGCCATGCCATGGGCGCTGGTGTCGCCAAGGCGCTTGGGCCTCACCGCGCGGTGCTGCTGAAAAATCACGGGCCGGTCGTGACCGGGAAGACCATCGCGGAGGCGGTGGTCGCCGCCACTATGTTGGAAAACGCGGCGATGATTCAGCTTGCCGTCGAGGCTGCCGGCGACGCGGCGCCGGAATTTCCGCCTGACGACCTTGCCAAGCTGAAGAGCCAAATCAGCCAGCCGGAACAGTTTCAGATCAATTTCGATTATCTGGTGCGGCGGGTGAAGCGGCGGGGCAGGTGAGGTTGCCCCTGGTCCATCGTCATGACCGCGACGAGCGCGCTCATAACGGGTATAGTGCCAAAAAATTCGAGTTGGAGGAAAACGGGTATGTCCGCGCTGATACAGAGCTACGTCTTCGGCGCGAGCGAAAAGCCGCTGCTGGGCGAAACCGTCGGGCAATTCTTCGATTCAGCGTGCGGCCGATGGCCGGACCGGCCTGCGCTAGTGGTGCGTCACCAGAAGGTGCGCCTGAGCTACGGCCAGTTGAAGGAGGCCGTCGACAGGCTCGCCGCCGGGCTTTTGACCCTCGGCCTGCAGCCGGGGGAGCGCATCGGCATCTGGTCCCCGAACAACAGCGAATGGGTGCTCAGCCAGTTCGCCACCGCGAAGGCCGGGCTCGTCCTGGTCAACATCAATCCGGCCTATCGGGTCGCCGAGCTTGAATACGCGCTCAACAAGGTCGGCTGCAAAGCACTCATTCTGGCCGAACGGTTCAAGACCTCCGATTATGTCGGGATCTTGCGCGAGCTGGCGCCCGAATTGGCACGCGCGACGCCCGGCGAGCTTGAATCGGCGCGGTTGCCGGCGTTGCGCTCCGTCGTCGTCCTTGGGGATGGGAACCATCCCGGCTGTTTGCGCTTTTCCGACATCCTCTTGCGCGGCGGCGCTGCCGAAGAAAAACGCATCGCCGAACTTGCCACGCTCCTGCAGTTCGACGAGCCGATCAATATCCAGTTCACCTCGGGCACGACTGGCTTTCCCAAAGGTGCAACGCTTTCTCATCACAACATCCTCAACAACGGCTTCTTCATCGGCGAAGCCATGCGGCTAACGCCGGAGGACCGGCTGTGCATCCCGGTGCCGCTTTATCATTGCTTCGGCATGGTGTTGGGGAATCTCGCCGCGGTCACCCATGGCTCCTGCATGGTCTTCCCCGGCGAAGGGTTCGATCCGCTGGCGACGCTCGAGACGGTCGCGGAAGAGCGCTGCACGGCGCTGCACGGCGTGCCGACCATGTTCATCGCGCAGCTCGACCATCCCGAATTCGCCCGCTTCGATCTCTCGACGCTGCGCACCGGCATCATGGCCGGCTCGCCTTGCCCGATCGAAGTGATGAAACGTGCCGTCGACAAGATGCATCTCTCGCAGATCACCATCGCATACGGCATGACCGAGACGAGTCCGGTGAGCTTCCAAAGCTCGACTGACGATCCCCTGGAGCGCCGCGTGTCCACGGTCGGGCGCATTCAGCCGCACCTGGAAGTAAAGATCGTCGATGCCGACGGCCGCATCGTTCCCGCGGGCATGCCGGGCGAACTATTGACGCGCGGCTACTCAGTCATGCTCGGCTATTGGGGCGACGAGGAACGCACACACGAGGCGGTCGACGCGGCGCGTTGGATGCACACCGGCGATCTCGCCACCATCGACAGCGAGGGCTACTGCAACATCGTCGGCCGCATCAAGGACATGGTGATCCGCGGCGGTGAGAACGTTTATCCGCGCGAGATCGAAGAGTTCCTTTACCGGCATCCGAAGATTCAGGACGTGCAGGTCATCGGCGTGCCCGATGACCGCTATGGCGAGGAAATCTGCGCCTGGGTGAAGCTGCGCCCTGGCGTGACCGCCAACGAAGAAGAGATCAAGGCCTTCTGCCGCGATCAGATCGCGCACTACAAAGTGCCGCGCTACGTCAAGTTCGTTGACGAATTCCCGATGACAGTCACCGGCAAGATTCAGAAATACATCATGCGCGAGCGCATGGTGGCCGAGTTGGGGCTGAAGGTGGCGAAGACGGCGTAGGCACGGCGGGCCTACACCCCCAGATGCCGGTGCAGCACTTCCGGATTTGCGCGCACGGCCTCGGCGCTCAGCGACTCGACGATGATGCCGTTGTTGAGAATGTAAACGCGGTTGGCGAGCATCATCGCCGCCGAGATGTTCTGCTCCACCAGCAGAATGGTCAGCCCGGCGTCCGCCAGTGCGCGGCAAGTGGCGAGGAGGTCGCGCACGATGATCGGCGCGAGCCCCTCGAACGGCTCGTCGAGCAGGAGAATTTTCGGCTCGCGCACGAGCGCACGAGCAATGGCCAGCATTTGCTGTTCGCCGCCGGAAAGATCAGTGCCACGGCTGCCGCGCCGCTCCTTGAGCCGCGGGAACATGGCGTAGACGCGCTCAAGCGGCCAGCGGCTTGGCGCCGTCAGGCCGGCCAGGATGATGTTTTCCTCAACGTTGAGACTGCCGAAGATGCGGCGGTCCTCGTGCACTAGCTGCATGCCGGCTTGAGCGATGGTGTGGCTCTTCTGGCCGGCGATTTCGGCGCCATCGAACATGATCGAGCCGGCGCGCGGGGTCACCACGCCCATCAGGCTCTTCAGCGTCGTGCTCTTGCCGGCGCCGTTGCGGCCAAGGAGTGCCACCACCTCGTTGCGCTCGACGTTGAGTGAAACGTCGAAGAGGATGTGCGAGTC
>Ga0070731_10005775_pt1 | contig 10109 bp, 10 predicted proteins | sample Coa_R1_2_FD_66448 | JGI IMG/M metagenome (GOLD analysis project Ga0070731, IMG submission 66448) | Surface soil microbial communities from Centralia Pennsylvania, which are recovering from an underground coalmine fire - Coalmine... | ecosystem: Environmental > Terrestrial > Soil > Unclassified ... | reverse complement strand
ATTCTCCAGCGGGTCAGAAGGCATCTGTACGATCCAAAGCAGGGTAAGGCGATCCGTGAGGACCTTGAGAAGGGACTCGACGCACTGCCCGGATGGATGCGCGAATTGGTAACCGGCTTTCTACGAGAGGATGACAGGTCCCACTCGACAAAGCGCCGGAAAAGTCCTCAACTGGTAACGAAGCCTTGAAACTCAATGCGACAAATGGCCATACGGCGGGCAAATCATGAACGCTGGATTCTCTGAGTTCCTTGCTGCTCAGCCGGAGGACCGTCGCGATGCGTTCCTCGGCGCCGCACGCCGCCTCGGTACACCGGAACAAAACATCGAGAAGGATTTCTGGGTTACCTGGACGCTCGATGTTCTTTTTAATGGCTTACCCCAAGGCCATCCCCGGCTTCTGTTCAAAGGCGGCACCTCCCTCTCAAAGGCATACGGCTTGATATCGAGGTTCTCAGAAGATATCGATATCACCGTCTTTCGGGAAGATCTCGGCCAACCTGCCTCCATAGAACAACTCGAAGCACTGAGCCGAAAGAAGCGCCAGACGAGACTCGACGAGATCAAAACGGCATGCCGTGAATACATCCAGGGAATGCTCTTGGCCCAGTTCGAAAATGTCGCCGCTACTGCGCTAGCTGCATCCGGGATCGAAGCGAACGGTCCGCGCGTCGTTATCGATCCCGACGACCCAGATGGCCAGAGCCTGTTGTTCTGGTACCCCAGCGTCACCGCGACTCAAGACGACTACGTTCGGCCCGCAGTGAAGATCGAGTCTGGCGCTAAGTCGGCGCTTGATCCTCACGAAGACACGACGATCCATCCCTACGTGGCAGACGAATTGCCCAGGCTATCGCTCAGCGTCCGCAATGTAACGACGGTTGTTGCGGAGCGTACTCTTTGGGACAAGATCGTCATCCTCCACGGCGTGAGAAGGTGGTTCGAGAATCGGGGCGTCCTGCGACAACAAGGGCAGCGTGTTTCGCGGCACTACTATGACGTCCATCGCATGTTGCAGTCGGAGCTCAAGACCAGAGCAATCGGAGATCGGGCTCTCGCAGCAGATTGCGTCGCCCACGCCCGCATGTTCTTCAATAGCCCCGATCTCGGTCTGGACACAGCTATGCCCGGAAGCTTTTCCCTCAGTTTGGTCGCCGGCATGACCGAAGAACTCCGTCGCGATTACGGTCGCATGGTCGGAATGGTCATGGGCGCTGCGCCAAGATTTGAGGACATCATGGCGTCAATTGCTTTGCTTGAAGCGGAACTCAACCAACCGCTGGACAGATGATTTGCGCCGCGCCGGAGAACTTCCGTCCCGAGCCGGACGAGTGAAGGACGATTGGAATCAGGAAGATATGAGCTTGCCATTTATTGGTTCGCGCTTACCAGAAGCAAATGACCTGTGGAAACTGGCTGCGCACGACGATTCCGTTGGGGCACTACTTGCCCTGCCTTTCGCTGACGCCTCCGCCGGAAGTCTTCTGATGCTCCACCTGGAGGAGCTTTTCCCCACAATTCACTTCCCGGAACAAAAGGGCTTTGATCACATCACGGCACGGTACATTCCGTGGCTTGGCCAATGCCTCCGAAAGACACACCGCCGTACCCAGCGGCTTTGGCAGAACCCCGTTACACACGCTCGATACCAACAGGCGAATGCTGCCCTCGATCAACTCAACGCAATCGTTCAAGGCTCCGCGCGCGATCGATTGGCACTAGCGGGGCTAAAGCTTGTGAAGAGCAGTCCTGAGCTTCTAAAAATGCTGGCGGACGATCAGCCGATCGACTATCCACGACTAAAGCGAACGGCACGAAACTACGAAGGCCTAGACCCCAGTGCGAGCCTTGACGAGCTCTTGGAAGGGGTTGACGCAATCGCCTCCGGTTCGCAGTCCGCAGAACTTCTTCATCGCGCGGCGAATAACATTGATCTATTCCTAGACATGTTTTCGTTCTTGGGAGACGCCTTACAGTTTCACTTCGCCAAGTGGCAATGCGAACACTATGCCCGACTCCTCGACCTAACCGGTATTGCTGAAGGAGAATTCAGGAGGGCCATTCTCGCGTTGCATCATGCAGGCTGGCTCGCCCACTCCGGTCCGGCTCTTTTGTTTTGCGAACGCTGTCCCGATGGAGGTGTCGTCGGCTCGCTTCGGGGAGGGATCATGAACCGGCGGCTCCGTTGCCCTCTCTGTGGCAAAGCAGCGGTTTGCGTCTCTGCCCTCCACGTGGCCGATGTCCTGGGGCGCTCGTTGGCGCAATCCGATGGGCTGTTAGGCGCAGCGACGGGATGGCAGTTGATTGAGCGGCAGCTACCGTTTTGTCACTCTTATCGGACAAATGCCGGCGAAGAGATCGACTTCCTGATTCAACACCCGACTGGCATCATGATGATCGAATGCAAAATGCACAAACGTCGGGGAGCGGACTTATCGGGCGAACTCTTAAAGGATTGCGACCAGGTTCGCGATCACCTGAGGCTTGCCGAGAAATTATCAATTCCGGCCTCCAGCTCGATGTGCGTTGTCAACCTCCCAGCAAGCGCGCTTCGCGAATCAGTCAGGATTGCCAGCCAACAGCCGTCCTGTCAATTCAGCGCGAAAGAGCTTGCTACGATCCTCCACAGCTACGAGGAGTTGCCTAACGCTATCGACAACGCAGCCGCCGATCGAGCGAACCGGGAATTGACTGCCAAGCTTGCCCACTCATGAGACTAGCTGCGTGGGTAGCCTCCATCCGGTACTTGCGCGACTTCGAAGACCAGTTCGGCCACGGTCCTATCTTCGCGTCTGCCTGATCTCGCAGAATGTCGCGCACCTGCTTGCCAGGCAGGAGTGCTCGCTCCATTCTGTCCAAGTGTTCGTCTCCAGCCGAATTGACCAGAGGTCCGCCTTGTGTTCGGCTTTTCGGGCCGGTGGTCGCGCCGCATCGTGCGGTGAACTACACCCGCCGCCGTCCCCTTCCGTGCCGACGTGTCCACCTCAGTCTTCATCTACAATGCCGCAGGCTCCTCTTCTCGTGGCGATGGGTCTTCACTGCCGCCCGTCCGCCGCCAACCACTCTACGTCGCGCGGGTCTGCTGTGAGCCTGCACGTGCATCCGCGGGCCTTGTCGCGAAACGTCGCCTTCACCCTTGTTCCCCAGCGTTGCTTAAGCGCCCCAGTCAAATATCGTCCCCGATCCGTCCTCCGTAGGTGCATGCGCGATCACTCAGCGTAAGAGCGGGGTGGTTTCTTTCGGGCCTTTCCAGCCTCCTCCCTTGGCGGCTCGATCCGGCGGCGTTCCTCCTACTTTCTGTCCCTTAGTCTCTCGGGCACAGCTTCGCTTGACGGCCTAACGGCCTAGCCGCGCCCGGCGGAGCTGCGGTCTTCTGCTTCCGCTTTCAGCGGCCCTGCGGGTTTCGGCTCCCCCACCATCCGCTGCCGCGTACCGGCTTGACGCCTTGGCGGTCCCCCCAAAAAAGCAGACCTTGTCCTTGGGAGCGGCTCCGCTCGCTTTTCGGGTGCCCCGAGAGACTCTCGGGAACAGAAAGAAAAAGGAGAACGCAAAATGAATCGAGCTACTCTCATTGGATTTCTCGGCAAAGACGCCGAAGTGAAGACCACCCGCAACAACGCATCGTTCACGGTGCTGTCGCTTGCAACCACCCGCTACTGGAAGGATCGCGAGACGGGCGACCGTCAGTCGCAGACGACCTGGCACCGCTGCATCGTCTGGGGTAAGCTCGGCGAGTTCGCCGCCACGCTCGCCAAAGGCGCGCACGTGCAGGTTGAAGGCGAGATCCAGACGCGCGAGTACACGCAGAAGACGACCGGCAAGAAACCGGCGGACGTGAAGAAGTCCATCACCGAGATTCGTGTCGCATCGATCATGAACCTCGATCGGGCGAAGAAGACCGACGGCGTCCCGGCGCAGGAGCCCGAGGGGGCTGCCGCCTGAGGCGGCAGCTCTCCCCAGGAAGGCACAGGGGGCGCTATGACCACCGAACAAGCCAAACAACTCAGCGAATCCGCCATCGCCAAGCTCATGGACGCGCTTGAACGCGGCCAGAGCGAAGCTCTCAAGCTCTATCTCGCCATGATGTGCCGTTTTCACCGTTATTCGTGGGGCAACATTCTGTTGATCTATAGCCAGCGTCCCGACGCATCCCACGTTGCCGGGTTTCACGCATGGCTGAAGCTCCGCCGTTTCGTCCGCAAGGGCGAGAAGGGCATTGTGATTCTCGTGCCGATGGTCGGGCGTAAGAGGTCCGACGACGATCTCACCGAAGACGCCCAGACGCGCCTGTTTGGATTTCGCGCCGCGCACGTCTTTGATGTGAGCCAGACCGATGGCGAGCCGCTGCCGGAGTTCGCTACCGTCAAGGGCGATCCGCGGGGCTATAACGACCGGCTTGTTCAGTTCGCAGCCAGCCGGAACATCTTCCTTGCGTATGACCATGCCATCGCTCCCGCGCGGGGAATGTCATCAGGGGGAAAGATCACGTTGTTGCCGGATCTCTCACCCGCAGAACACCTGGCTGTGCTTGTACAGGAGCTCGGCCACGAACTATTGCACCGCGGCGACCGGCGGACGGCGACGCCGCACACCATTCGCGAGACCGAGGCCGAGGCAGTCGCTTATGTAGTCTCCACCGCCATCGGACTCGACACGAGTACAAGCTGCTCAGACTACATCCAGCTTCACGGAGGCGACAAGGCCACGCTTGCCGAATCGTTGACCTTCATTCAGCAGACCGCTTCCGTGATCCTCCAGGCAATCGAGCCTGGGGAGGTTGCGGCGAAGGCAAATCATGCCTGAGCGTACAGGCCCGTCATCGTTGGTGGCGGGCCTTCTCCTGCTCCGCGACCCAGCCCTCCATCCGGCTCACGATCGCATGGAACGGGGCTTTCAGGGCATCGGCGATGGTCCAAAGGCGGATCGCCGTTGGATTCAGAATTCCCCGTTCTACGCGGCTAAGGTAGGTGCGTTCGAAGCCGCAGTCGGCGCTGAGGCGTTCCTGCGAAAAGCCCGCCTCACGGCGAAATTCAGCCACAACGAGGCCGATGGCCTTTTTCTTCAGGTTCGCGGGCTGAATCTGGCTCTTGCGCCGTTGCATCGAAACACTTCATGGTGGTACGGTGGCGCATATAAGCCAACGGCCTATACGCCTCATTTGCGGCCATGTATCTGAACCGGGTTACCTTGATCGGCTATCTTGCCCGCGACGCCGAGCGGCGAATCGTGGATGGAGAGAATCCGCACGTGATCCTGACTCTGGTAACCAAGAGTTCCTGGAAGAATCGTGCCGGGGAGTGGCAATCCCACTCGGAATCCCATCGGTGCGTGGGCTGGGGACCCAAGTTCGCGGAGTTTGCCCTCAAGCTCAAGAAGGGCGCCCATCTCGAAGTGGAAGGCGAGCTACGCAGCCGCGAGTTCGAGAAAGAAGGCGTCGGGCATCGCGTTTTAGAGATACGCATCCAGTCCGTGCTTCAGTTGGACCGGGCGTGGCGTATTATTGAACCCGCTTCGCAAGGAGATCAATCGCCTGAAGGATCGGCGTGAGAATACCTCGGAGGGAAATGCGGCGACCGAGCTTAAGACTGGAGTAGGAGAGTTCCCTTAGACACCAGTTACTTCGCGATGCGCCGTGCGTGAACGAACTTGAAACACTCCGAACAGTGCGCCAAATGCTCGAAGATCGGGTCACGCATCGAGAAAGACCGCGGATCGGCCGCGAACGCCGTGAGGGTCTCTTCGCTGAAACAACCGATGCGGTCAGGATTCGGGTGATTGTTGAGCGCCGTTTGCTCAATTCGGCGGAAGACTTCGTCGAGGTCGAGTTCGGGAGATGGTTTGTTTGCCACTCACCTTAGATGTTCGCCCCGTTTGGGGCTGGTGGTCAAGGGCCTGCCGGAGGGATTTTCGCAGTCGGCTCAGGCGCTTGGACAGCGTATTCGGAGTGATCCCCAGTTCCTTGGCGACCTCCCCGAAGGTGAATCCCCAATAGAGGCGCCAAACAGCAAACTGCATCGTCGCGTCCAACGACTCCAGCAGTTCACGCACCTCAATGGTCTGATCGAGTTCCAGGCTGCTTCCATGTACAGTATTCCGCCCCACGGCACGCATAACCCCCTCCGACAGGTCCGTGAATCTGCGCGCGCGTTCCAGTTCGTGGTCCACGAGATTTGAGAACGTGCGCGCCAGGTAAGCGGCCGCATCCCGCAACGGCCCACATCTCTTGGCACGGGATGCCTGATGGACGGCTCTCTCGGCGAGTTCCAGGGCCAAGGATTCGTCGTTCAGTGCACGAGCACGGTAGAGGAAGAAGTCGATACCAACCCGATTTGCCGCTTGGACAAACACCGGGTCCACGGGCAAATTGCGGTCGTCTACGGGGCTAATCCAAAGCTCCAGTCTTGGATCAGTGGACCCCCTGCGGGAGAGGAAGTATGACTGCATATGACTCTCGCATCATAAAAAGCATTCGGGAGAGCCGCACAGTGGGCTTGCGAGTAGCAAAGGCGAAGCTCCCCCACTTACCAGAACAATAGACCGATCCTCAAGCGCTGTCCATTACTTTGTAGTCGCTGATTATTAGCAATTGCGCACCCTTCCTACGTTCTATTTCGAAGGTGCCTCGCTCCGGCAGCGCGCACATAGTTTTTTGGTCACTTTTTATCGCGGTAGTTCCTCATGTCAATTAAGGGGCAAACCCCCAAGGAGATTATCGATGAATGTGAACCGCTCCTCCAAGTGGCGCTCGATGCTGGCGCGCGCCATCCCCCACTATGCCCGCATCAGCTTACCCGCGGCGCTCCTATTGGTCTCCGTGCCGGCCTTCGCCCAGAGCGATCCCTGGGACAATGCCGTCCAGGTTCTTCAGACCGCCTTCACCGGGACGATTGCCCGCGGGCTCGCGCTGGTGGCAATCGTCGTGGGCGGCTTGATGTTCGCCTTCGGCGAAGGCCAATCGAAACGCATGCTCGCCGGCATCGTCTTCGGCGTCGGGATGGCCATCGGAGCGGTCAACTTCATGGCTTGGCTCTTCCCGTAAGGTCCATCTGTGGTTTCCGCGCGGAGGCTGCCCTCATGATCAACCAAGCCATTTCCGACAGGACGAAGCTGAACCAGCCGAATCTGCATCGCGTCTCAAAATCGGTCAACAAATCGCTCACGATTTGGGGAGCCGAGCGCCGGCTGTTCTTCCTCGCCCTGATCATGGGGGCAGCCACTTTCAATTTCTTCGCCTCCTTGTTGAGCGGACTGTTAATGTTCGCCAGCCTCTACGGCTTCGCCCGCTGGGCGACCGCCACGGACCCGCAGATTCTGCGCATCCTGCTTAATTCCTCGAAATTCCGGAAACTGTATGACCCCGGCAAGCGCGACGTTTTCCGTTTTACCAGGGCATCAAGACCACAAGAGATCCTCCATGGTTAGCTATCGCGACGTTACGAAAGAGTATCGCGAGGCCGGCGCGATGAACGGGCTCATTAGCCTGTACTCGGTGGTTGATGACCATACCTTCCTCACCAAAGGGGGCCACCTTGTACAAGTGCTCTCGCTCAGGGGCGTCGATCATGAATGCCTCGATCACCCCGAGCTCGATCACATCGCGCGCAGGTTCGAAGCCGCGATGCGCATTTTTACGGGCCCCTTCCGGGTGTACCAGCTCATGCTGAAGCGAGATCACGCCTCCCTGCCGAGTTACGACTACCCCAACCCGACCGTACGCGAAGCTGTGCGCAGCCGCATCGAGCATCTCCGCACGAAGGCCGATGCCCTGTACTCGGTTGAGCTGTTTCTGGTCATTGTTTATGAGGCCGGCTTGGGCGGGCAGCGAACCACAGACCGGATACGCGATGCCATCCGCCGGCCGCACTTGGCAATCGCCGAATGGATGTCTCGCGAACGCGGTCTCCGGGTACTTGAAGGCGATCTCGCGCAAGCCCTCAGCGCTCTTTCGCACAAGGTCAGCAGCTTTGTTGTGCAACTGCGGGATGTTACCGGCCTGGAACTTCTCGACACCCAAACTGCGTTCCACGCCTTTGGCCGGCTGCTGAACTACGCGCCCTACAAATCCGACAGCATGCGGCTCCACGCGGAGGAGAGTGTCGATTATCAGCTCACCTGCTCAGCGCTCGAATGCCACCGGAATCATCTCCTGTTGGACGATTACTACGTACGGGTGCTGACGCTCAAGGAGCCGCCCGCCCACACCTTTCCCAACCAGCTTGCGGCGCTTCAGGAACTTCCCTCGAACTTCATCCTGATCTCCGAATGGAAGCGCGAGGACAACTTCGCCATGCGGAAGGCCATCAACAGCCAGCGTCGGCATCACTTCAACTCGAAGGCGTCGCTCATGAATTATGCGAGCTGGCGGGACCAACCGAACGGACCGGAGGAGATGCTGATCGACGATTCCGAAGTTGCGCACGTGGCGGACTTGGGTCAGAACCTCAGGGATATGGAGATCGAAGGCCGTTACTTTGGGCATTTCAGCCTGACGGTCATTCTTTACGGACTCGATCCGGTCCGCGTCGAGCGCGCCGTCGCCGAGTGCTTGAAAGTCTTCTCGACGCATGACGCCGCGCTGTTCGATGAACGGTACAACCTGCTGAACGCCTGGCTCGCGGCGGTTCCCGGAAATAGCTTCTACAATCTCCGCCGGTTCTGGCTGATGAACACCAATCATGCCGATCTCGCGTTCCTATTCAGCCATTCTACGGGCGAGACCTGGAATAGGCATCTCGACCGGGAATACCTGGCGCTGTTTGAAACCGACCACGGCTCGCCCTACTTTTTCAATCTCCACTGGGGGGACATCGCTCACACCGTCATCTTGGGCGCCACCGGGAGTGGCAAAAGCTTCCTTCTGAATTTCCTTTTGACGCACCTCCAAAAGTACGAGCCGTTCACCTGCATCTTCGATCTGGGCGGGAGCTATGAGGCAACCACCCAGCTCTTTGGAGGCACCTATCTGCGAGTCGGCATCGAGAAGCGGGGCTTCACCATCAATCCGTTTTCGCTCGCTCCCACCCCCGACAATCTGCACTTCCTGTTCAGTTTCCTCAAGGTTCTGATCGAATCGAACGGTTTCCAGATGGACAATGCCGGCGAGCGGGACCTCTTTGAAGCCGTCGGCAACCTATACGAAGCGCCCGCGGAGATCCGGCGCATCCGGTCGCTCTTGGGTATGGTGCGTAAGCCTCTCGCCGAGCAGCTCTATAAGTGGACCGCCGAAGGCCAGTACGGCGCACTGTTTGACAACGTGGAGGACAATCTCACCTTCGCGCGATTCCAGGCGTTCGACTTCGAGGGCATGGACAAGTATCCGCAAATCCTGGAGCCGCTCCTCTTCTACATCCTGCATCGTGCCAATGCCGCCATCCATAATGCCACCGAGGCGACGGTCTCAAAGTGGTTCGTAATGGACGAGGCGTGGCGATTCTTCCGCAATCCCACCACTCGGCTCTACATCGTCGAAGCGCTCAAAACATGGCGCAAGCGCAATGCCGCCCTCATCCTGGCCACGCAGTCCGGGGAGGACCTGGAGCAGTCGGAGATCCTGCCCATCGTGGTTGAGAGCTGCCCGACTAAGCTGTTTCTGGCCAATCCCGGCATGGATGAGGAGTGGTACCGCCGGATTTTCAAGCTGAACATCACCGAATCGCAAATGATTGCGAAGCTCATCCCGAAGCAGCAGATCCTGCTGAAGCGGCCGGACTTCGCTAAAGTTCTGAACCTGAACGTCGACCCCAAGGGCTATTGGATCTACACCAACAGCCCCTATGACAACCAACGCAAGCGCGAGGCTTTCGCCCAGTTCGGCTTCGAACAGGGCCTCGAAATACTCGCAAGGAGTAAATCATGAATCGAACTGCATTTACATTTCTTTCTCTCTCACTCACCTGTGGTTTCCTGATCGCGGCGGACAAAGCTCCTCCGCCGCCCCCGGCTGCCACGGTAGACGACTCCCTTGCCGCCCGCGTCGTCGCCTACAGCGAAAAAGACGTTGTACCGGTGAAGGCCAAGGTCCGTTACACCACGCTCATCGTCCTTCCGAAGCAGGAGTCGATCCTCGACTACACCTGTGGCGACAAGGAGTTCTGGATCGTGAACGGGAC
>Ga0070731_10005774_pt1 | contig 10109 bp, 8 predicted proteins | sample Coa_R1_2_FD_66448 | JGI IMG/M metagenome (GOLD analysis project Ga0070731, IMG submission 66448) | Surface soil microbial communities from Centralia Pennsylvania, which are recovering from an underground coalmine fire - Coalmine... | ecosystem: Environmental > Terrestrial > Soil > Unclassified ... | reverse complement strand
CATCTGGAAACATTTGTTCACACGTTGCTGAGCACGCTGCATGCGGCGACGCAGGAGTACGACGTGGTTCATTACCACACGTTGGGGCCGGCGTTGTTTTCGTTCATCCCGCGAATGTTTGGAGCCAAGACAGTAGTCACCGTGCAGGGGTTGGATTGGCAGAGGAAGAAATGGGGACGGATTGCATCGGCGGTGCTGCGGCTCGGAGAGAGAGCGTCGATATGGTTTCCGCACGAGACGATGGTCGTCTCGCGAACGTTGCAACGGCGCTACCTGGCAGTGCACGGAAAACAAGCGCGGTATGTGCCCAATGGGGGAATGCTGCGAGAGCGGATCGAGCCGAGAAAGATTCTGGAGTGGGGGCTGGAACCTGGGAAATACGTGCTGTTTCTAGGCAGATTTTCACCGGAGAAGGGATGCCATCTTCTGGTGGAGGCCTTTGAGCAGATCCAGACCGACGCCACGCTGGTGATGACCGGAGCTGCGAGCTATTGCGACGAGTACAGCCGGGAGTTGCGCAGACATGCAAGCGAGAGAATTCGGATGCTGGATTGGGTGTCTGGCGAAACGCTGGACGAGTTGCTGACCAACGCGATGATTTTTGTGCTGCCTTCCGACATGGAGGGGCTGTCGCTGGCGCTGCTGGACGCGATGGCGGTTGGATTGTGCGTGCTCGTCAGCGACGTCCCGGAAAATCGCGAGGCGGTAGAAGGAGCCGGATTCGTGTTTCGGTGCGGGGATGCAAATGATCTGGCAGAGCGCCTGCGGTATTTGATCGAGAATCCAGTCGTTCGTGAGGCCGCGGGAAAGGCGGCGGCGAAGCGGGTGCGCGAGCAGTACCTGTGGCGGGAAATTTCGGAAACGATCGAACGGGCTTACTTCGAACTCTGCGGCCAGAAGGTAGTAGAGGTTCTGCCCAAGAAACCGGCCTCGCGTCAGGAGGTCTCGGAGGATGCGCGAAGGCGGGCCGGGTAAGTGACGGCTGGAGAATAATGTCGGGCATCGGTTGGGAAATGCATTGGGTCCACGTGGTTTGAGGCTGCGTGCGGAAGGACGACCACGGGCCCTGAAGGGCGCACATCGTTTGCCTGGAACGCGGCCCTAAAGGGCCACTCTTCCACGGAGAGTCTAGGAACGGAGAGTCTAGAAACGGAGAGTCCGGGGAGCGGGATTGTCCGGGAAATTGAGTGTGCGGGGCATCGATCAGGGACGGCGTGAAGCCCGTCCTTTTTATTACAATCAATGTTTTTATTACAATCGAAATGCTTGATTCGTGGGGCGGCTGGTTGCGGCGCACACTCTTCGCATGAACGATCGGATTCTTGTCACTGGCGGCGCGGGATTTATCGGCTCGAATTTTATCCTGCAAAGGATGCAGGATGGATCGGGTTCCATCGTTAATCTTGATAAGCTGACGTATGCGGGGAATCCGCATAATCTCGACAGCATCGCAGACGACCGCCGTTATCATTTTGCGCAGGGCGACATTGGGGACCGTGGCGCAGTCGACCAATTGCTGCGAGACCTTCGCCCGAAAGCGGTTGTGCACTTCGCGGCCGAGAGCCACGTGGATCGGTCCATCCGCGGGCCGGAAGCGTTTATCCAGACCAACATTCAGGGAACTTTTTCTCTGCTGGAGGCGGCGCGGGCGTATTGGGCCGAACTGATCGGAGACGAGCGGGAACGTTTTCGTTTCCTCCATGTATCGACGGATGAAGTGTATGGATCGTTGGGGCCCGATGATGCAGCGTTTTCGGAGACGACCGCATACGCGCCAAACAGTCCGTACGCGGCGACGAAGGCGGCGTCCGATCATCTGGTACGGGCTTATCACCATACTTACGGACTGCCCACGCTGACCACGAATTGCTCGAATAATTACGGGCGATTCCAATTTCCTGAAAAATTAATTCCGCTGATGATTCTGAATGCGCGCGACGGTAAAGCGCTGCCGGTTTATGGGGACGGAAGAAATGTGCGCGACTGGCTTTACGTTGAGGATCATTGCCGCGCGATCGCCATTGTGCTCGAGCGCGGACGGCCGGGAGAGACGTATAACATCGGCGGCTGGAATGAAAAACCGAATATCGAAATCGTGCAGATGGTATGCGATTTGGTGGATGAAATGGCTCCGCGAGCGGGCGGATCGCGACGCGAGCTGATCACATACGTGAAGGATCGTCCCGGGCACGACCGGCGTTATGCGATTGATGCGCGCAAGATTGAGCGCGAGCTGGGATGGAAGCCGGAGGAGACATTTGAATCCGGATTAAGAAAGACGGTTCGCTGGTATCTTGAGAATGAATCGTGGGTCGAAGGCGTGACCAGCGGAAGCTATCGGCAGTGGATTGCGACGCACTATTCGCAATGAGAGCGCGGATGGGCAAGTGATTCGAGGATGAAAGAGAGCATGCCTTACAAAGGAATCGTGCTGGCGGGCGGGTCGGGAACGCGGTTGTATCCGGTGACGCAGGCGACGGGGAAGAGCCTGCTGCCGGTGTACAACAAGCCGATGATCTATTACCCGTTGTGCACGCTGATGCTGGCGGGGATTCGCGAGATCCTGGTGATTTCGACGCCGGAGGATCTGCCGAAAATTCAGACGCTGCTGCGTGACGGAAGCCAGTTCGGGATCCGGCTGGAGTACAAAGTGCAGCCGAAGCCCGAGGGGATCGCTCAGGCTTTTCTTCTCGGCGAACAGTTTATTGCGGGGAGTCCGGTGGCGCTGGTGCTGGGCGACAACATTTTTTACGGCCATGATCTGGCGAAGGACCTGCGGGAGTCTTTTGAGAAGACCGAAGGGGCGCGGGTGTTCGCGTACCCGGTGATTGATCCAGAGCGCTATGGGGTGGTGGAATTCGATTCCACCGGGCGAGCGCTAAGCATTGAAGAAAAACCGAAACAGCCGAAATCGAAGTATGCGGTTACCGGCCTTTATTTCTACGATGAGCACGTGGTGGAGATTGCGAAGTCGCTGAAGCCGAGCGCGCGCGGGGAACTGGAAATTACCGACGTCAACCGCGCGTATCTAAAAAAAGGACAATTGGATGTGCTGGTGATGGGCCGCGGCATGGCCTGGCTCGATACCGGCACGCACGAATCGCTGATGGACGCGGCGCTTTATATTCAGGCGATAGAAAAGCGGCAAGGGTTGATGGTGGCGTGCCCGGAGGAGATTGCCTATCGATCGGGCTACATCACGGCTGCGGCGGTAGAAACGATTGCCAGTGCCATGAAGAACAGCAGCTACGGGGCATACCTGCTGCAGTTGCTGAAGGAGAGGATATTTTAGGCGGCGACGCCGCTGCCCGGCATGGATTCCCTGAAAAAACTTGAGACCTCGTTGCCTGGCGTCATGGTGCTTGAGCCGCGCGTGTTTCGCGACGATCGCGGTTTCTTTCTCGAGAGCTATAACGATCGGGTCTTTGCGGAGATCGGCATCCCCGAACCATTCCGGCAGGATAACCATTCATATTCCACACGAAATGTTCTGCGGGGAATGCATTTTCAGATCAAGCACGTGCAGGGGAAATTGGTGCGCGCGGCGGTTGGAGAAATTATTGACGTCGCGGTGGATTTGCGACGCGACTCTGCGAATTTTGGCAAGTGGGAGGCGGTAATCCTGTCGGGCGAGAACAAGCGGATGATATGGATTCCGCCGGGATTCGCGCATGGGTTTCGAGTGATTTCAGATGCGGCGCACGTGCTCTACAAGGCCACGGATTACTACGCGCCGGAATACGAGCGAACGCTGGCGTGGAACGATCCGGATGTGAAAATTGACTGGAAGCTGGATGTGGACCCGATTGTGTCGGCCAAAGACCAGCGAGGAATTTCGTTGCGCGACGTGGAGCCTTTCGAATTGCCGGAGAAAGCCTGACTTGTGAAGGTGTTGATCATTGGCGGCACGGGCTTGCTGGGCAAGGCGCTCGTGCGCGAGTGGTGCGTCGATGAAGTTCTGGCGTTGGGCTCGCGGGATGTGGATATCCGCGAGGCGGCGTCGGTGCGGGAGATTGTGGGAAAAGTGCGCCCGCAATGGATTGTGCTGCCGGCTGCCTACACTGATGTAGACGAGTGTGAGAATAATCCGGAGCGCGCATTTGCCGTGAACCGCGATGGGGCGGCGAACGTGGCCGAGGCCGCGAAGATCGTAGGAGCGAAGCTGCTTTTTCTGAGTTCGGATTACGTGTTCGACGGAAAGAAGACTTCGCCGTACGAGACTGGAGATCCGCGGAATCCGCAAGGCGTTTACGGGAGATCGAAGGCAGAAGCGGAAGTGCGGCTGCTGGAAATTTTGCCCGACACTTGCATTGCGCGGACTTCGTGGCTGTTTGGTGTCGGCGGGAAATGTTTTCCAGATACGATTTTGAAACTGGCCGCGAGCCGTCCGGCGCTGGATGTGGTCAACGATCAGCGCGGATCGCCGACGTACACGGTAGATCTGGCGCGCGCCATCATCGAATTATGCCGTAAGGATGCGTGCGGGATTGTGCATGTAACGAATGTCGGGGATTGTACGTGGTTTGTTTTCGCACGCGAGATTGTGAAGGGGGCTGGACTGCAGACAGAGGTGAGACCGGTGAGCAGTGTGCAGATGGCGCGTCCGGCGCCGCGTCCGGCGTATTCGGTTCTGGCGGCAACAAGCTTGCACCGGTACGGCATTGAAATGCCAGCGTGGAAAGACGCGCTTGAGAGATATTTGGAAGAGCGCAATCGGTGAGAGTCGGGCATTGCGGGGTGCGCAGACGGCTGATAGGATTCCCGAGTTCACGCCATTGAAATCCATCCAAAACTATATCGATGGGAAGTTTGTCGGAGGCAAGCGGGAGTTTGCCGATGTGAATCCGGCCGACGGAAGTGTGATCGCGCAAGTCGCCGAGGCAGGTGCCGAATTGGTGGATGCGGCGGTCGAGGCTGCACGCAAGGCGCTGCGCGGGGAGTGGGGACGATGGGGAGTTCGGGAACGGGCGGCGCGACTGAATCGAGTCGCGGATGCGATTGAAAAAAGATTCGATTGCTTCGTCGCGGCCGAGGTTGCGGATACAGGGAAGCCTATTAGGCTCGCGTCGAAGCTGGACGTGCCGCGCGCGGCGGCCAATTTCCGCGCCTTTTCAGATTTGATTAAGACTGCGGGCGTGGAAGCGTTTCAGACAGAAACTCCCGAGGGAAAATCCGCGCTGAATTACGCCGTGCGGAAGCCGCTGGGGGTTGTGGGAATTATCACTCCGTGGAATCTTCCTCTGCTGTTACTTACCTGGAAAGTTGCGCCGGCACTGGCGTGCGGCAATACCGTGGTGGTCAAGCCTTCGGAGGAGACTCCGGCGACTGCGACGCTGTTGGCGGAAGCGATGCGCGAAGCGGGAATCCCGGATGGAGTTTACAACGTGGTGCACGGATTCGGCCCGGGCTCGGCGGGAGAGTTCCTGATGAAACATCCGGATGTGAACGCGGTGACGTTTACGGGTGAATCGCAGACGGGCGCGGTGATCATGAAGACCGTGGCGGCCTCGGTGAAGCCGGTGTCGTTTGAACTGGGCGGCAAGAATGCGGCTATCGTTTTTGCGGATTGCGACTTCGAGAGCACGGTCAACGGGATTCGCGACGCGGTCTTCTTGAATACAGGGCAGGTGTGCCTGTGCGCGGAGCGAGTGTACGTTGAGCGTCCGATCTTTGAGAAATTTGTGAAGATGTTGAAACAGGAAGCAGAGCGGTTGCGAATGGGATCGCCACTCGAGGCCTCGACGGAGATGGGTCCGTTGATCTCGGCGCAGCACCGGGAAAAGGTTTTGTCGTATTACAAGTTGGCTCGCGAAGAAGGCGCGACCGTGGTGACGGGCGGCGGCGTCCCGGAATTCGGGAATGCGCTCGATCGTGGTTTTTATGTGCAGCCGACCATCTATACTGGGCTCAAAGAAACGGCGCGCTGCGTCAAGGAAGAAATCTTTGGGCCGGTCTGCCACGTCGCTGCGTTTGATACCGAAGAAGAAGCGGTTAGTATGGCAAACGATACGAAGTATGGGCTGGCGGCTTCGGTCTGGACGAACGATCTGAAGCGCGGACACCGCGTGGCGCAGCAGATGAATGTGGGCATTACGTGGGTAAATTGCTGGTTCCTGCGCGACTTGAGGACTTCGTTTGGTGGCGTGGGATTGTCGGGGATTGGACGCGAAGGCGGCATGCACTCGCTGAATTTTTATTCGGAGCTGAATAATATCTGCATTCGGCTGTGATCGCGTGGGCGGGAACTTCACGATATGGGGAAAATGGAAGGCAAGGTCATCGAGGGGAAGGCGAAGCCGCGCGGGAAATATCCGCATATCAAGCGTGCCGGCGACTTGCTGATCGTGTCGGGAACGAGTGCGCGGCGAAGCGACAATACGATTGCCGGTGCGGAAGTGGATGCGATGGGTACGACGCGGCTCGATATTCGCGAGCAGACCAAGGCGGTGATCGAAAACATTCGCGGAATTCTCGCGGGCGCTGGGGCCGATCTGAAAGATGTGGTGGAAGTAACGTCATATCTTGTGAGCATGAATGATTTCGCCGGATACAACGAAGTGTATGGCGAATTTTTCGATTACGACGGTCCGGCGCGGACCACGGTTGCGGTGCACCAGTTGCCGCATCCGCATTTGCTGATCGAAATTCGTGCGGTTGCGTACAAGCCGGAACAATAGAGGACATCATGCCGTCGATCAAGGAACTGAAGGCATTCAATTTTCAGAAGTGGATCGAAGCGAACAAGGAAAAATTCAAGCCGCCGGTGGGGAACGCGCAAGTGTGGGAAGACGGCGAGATGATGGTGACGGTGGTGGGCGGGCCGAACGCGCGGAAGGATTATCACGACGATCCGACAGAGGAATTTTTCTATCAGTTGAAGGGCGACATTTTTCTTCGGTTGATGGAGACGCCGGGCAAGCCTCCGCTTGAGGTTCCGATCAAAGAGGGCGAGATTTTTTTGCTGCCCAAGCACATGCGCCATTCGCCGCAGCGACAGGCAGGAAGCATCGGGGTGGTGGTCGAGATGCCACGCCCAGAAGGCGCTTTGGACGCATTCGAGTGGTACTGCCCGAATTGTCACCAGTTAGTGCATCGCGCGGAAGTGAAGTTGAAGAGTATTGTGCGCGACCTGCCGCCACTGTTTGAAAAGTTCTACGGAGACGAGAGCCTGCGCAAGTGCAAACATTGCGGCACGGTGCATCCCGGCAAACAGTAATGCCATTCATCGACATCCACAATCATTTCTTTCCGCGAACGTGGCCGGATCTGGCTGCGCGCTACGGAACTCCCAACTGGCCGCGGATCAAGCATGCTGAGAACGGCGAAGCCGACATCATGCTGGGGGACCGGTTCTTCCGTCATATCTATGCAGCGTGCTGGGATCCGGAGGTACGGCTGAAGGAGATGGACCAGGACGGCATCGACGTGCAGATCATGTCGGCAACGCCGGTGCTGTTCGCGTATGAGCGACCGGCGGAGCAGGCGCTGGATTGCGCGCGATTGTTCAATGATGCAGCGCTGGAGTTGTGCGCCGCTGGAAAAGGACGGTTGAAATCGCTGTGCCAGGTTCCGCTGCAGGATATTGATGCCTCGTGCAAAGAGTTGAGCCGGTCGATGCAATCGGGGCATGTGGGGGTGCAGATCGGGAATCATGTCGGTGAGAAAAACCTGGATGATCCGGGAATCGTGACGTTTTTGCATCACTGCGCGGATGAGGGTGCGGGAGTGCTGGTGCATCCGTGGGACATGCTGGGGCAGCAGCGCATGCCGAAGTACATGATGCCATGGACGGTGGGAATGCCGGCTGAGACGCAACTGGGGATCGTAGCGATGATTCTCGGTGGGGCGTTTGATAAGTTGCCGGCGAGCTTGAAAATTTGTTTTGCGCATGGCGGGGGAAGTTTCGCGTTTTTGCTGGGAAGAATGGAGAACGCGTGGAAGCACCATCCAACGGCGCATGGAATTTGTGAGCTCCCGCCGAGCCAGTATGTAAACCGGTTTTCGGTGGATTCGGCAGTGTTCGATGCACGGGCGCTGCAGTTTTTGATTGAGACTATGGGAACGGAACGGGTGATGCTGGGATCGGATTATCCGTTTCCGTTAGGCGAGCATGGTGTTGGATCGCTAATCCGATCGAGCCGACAAACGACCGCCGCAAAGTCGCGTCTGCTGGGCGACAACGCCGTTGAGTTTTTTGGCTTGCAGAAAGAGTTTGAGGGGCGGGCAGGCGCCGAGCCTGGTTCGCCGATTGTGCCGCGGGGCGAGCAACTCACATACAGTTCCTATCTCAAGGTTCCGGAATTGCTGGAGTTGCAGCAGCCGCAATCGTCGCCGCGGCATCACGATGAGTTGCTGTTTATCATCGTGCACCAGACTTATGAGTTGTGGTTCAAAGAGTTGCTTCACGATCTGGACGCGGTGGTGGAGAACCTGCGCGGGGCCGGAGCGGATCCGAAATCGCGGGACGAGGTGTATGAGGCCGCGCGGTTGTTGCGGCGATGCACGGAGATCACGCGGGTGCTGGTGGAGCAGTTCACGATCCTCGAGACCATGCTGCCGACGCACTTTCTGGCGTTTCGTGGCAAGCTGGAGCCGGCCAGCGGATTTCAATCAGAGCAATTCCGCGAGCTGGAATTTTTGTGCGGGCTGAAAGATGAAAAGATGCTGCGGTATCACCGTCCAACGCCGGAAGCGCATGCTCAATTAGAGAGGCGGTTGCGCGAGCCGTCACTGCATGATGTCTTTTTTGAAGCTTTGCGGGCGATGGGCAAACTGAATGTGCCGGAGCAGGCGAGCGAGCGAGACCGCTTCGATGCCCGCGCGCGGGCCGTGCTGTCTTTGTATCGGGATGAACACAGCTATCGCGACTGGATCGATGTGTGCGAGCGATTGACGGAGTTTGATGAACTGGTGGTCAGCTGGCGATTGCGCCACATTCAATTGGTAGAGCGGGTCATCGGCGCGCGCATGGGAACGGGAGGAAGTGCGGGGTCTTCTTATCTGAAGTTGACTCTGGATAAGAAATTCTTTCCGGAACTGTGGGAGGCGCGAACGCTCTTGACCGAATAGGCTGCTCGCTGCTTCCGCTGGATTTCTTCCCTCTCTATTCTGAGTTCTCACTATGAATGGCAATGCGGGTTTGATTACGCTGATCGGCGCCGGCCTGAACGGTCCGCTGCTGGCGCTGGGATTAGTGAAGCGCGGCTTCCAAGTGGAGATCTTCGAGCGGCGCCCGGATATGCGGCGGGTAAAAATCAGTGCGGGGCGCTCAATCAATCTCGCGCTTTCGACTCGCGGCATCTTCGCGCTTACGCAGGCTGGCCTGTGGCAAGGGATGCAGTCGATCATCATTCCGATGAAGGGAAGGATGATGCATGCGCCGGATTCGAAATTGACATTTCAGGCCTACGGAAAAGACGAGACGGAGGTGATCAACTCTGTTTCGCGTGCGGAATTGAATATGGCGCTACTCAACGCCGCGGAAGCGCAAGGAGTGAGAATTCATTTTGAGCGTCGCTGCACGGGAGTTCGATTTAAGGATCGGCACCTCAGTTTGCGCGATGAAGCCAGCGGAAAGGAGACCGAGGTCGAATATCGGGTCGTGGTTGGATGCGATGGGTCGGCGTCGGCCATTCGTGAGGGTATGCTGCGGCTGAGCCGCTTCAACTTCTCGCAGGAGTATTTGAATTATGGGTACAAAGAGCTGACGATTGCAGCCGGGCCGGGCGGGAAGCATGCGATGGAGACGAATGCGCTGCACATATGGCCGCGCGGCAATTACATGCTGATCGCGCTGCCGAATATTGACGGAACGTTCGCCTGCATTCTTTTTCTGCCCTTCGTCGGCGCGGATAGCTTTGAAGGGCTGACGACGAATGCTTTGGTGCAGGAGTTCTTTCAATCGCGATTTCCGGACGTGGTTCCGCTGATGCCGGATCTATCTGAAACCTGTTTCGGCAATCCGACCGGGGCGATGGTGACAGTCAAGTGTTCGCCGTGGCACGTGGAAGGTCAGGCGCTGCTGCTGGGGGATGCGGCTCACGCGATCGTTCCTTTCTTCGGACAGGGGATCAATTGCGGGTTTGAGGATTGCACGATTCTGCTGCAAC
>Ga0070731_10005773_pt1 | contig 10110 bp, 5 predicted proteins | sample Coa_R1_2_FD_66448 | JGI IMG/M metagenome (GOLD analysis project Ga0070731, IMG submission 66448) | Surface soil microbial communities from Centralia Pennsylvania, which are recovering from an underground coalmine fire - Coalmine... | ecosystem: Environmental > Terrestrial > Soil > Unclassified ... | reverse complement strand
CCGGGCCCGGGCAGGGCCGCGACGCCGTCCACCGCCACGTTGCCCGTCTTCGGGATGCAGAAGACGGCTGCGATCGCGGACGTGTGCGGCTGGCCGTCGCTGATGTCGCCGGCCGACGTTCCCGTCTCCTTGATGCACCGGGTCGCGGGCTGACCGAAGGCGCCTGCGTTGGCCGTCGTCTGGCTCGGGCAGAACTGTCCGGTCGCGTTCGTCATCGACGCGGTACCCGTGGTGAGCGGGGTCAGATTGACGGGGAGGTTCGCCTGGTAGCCAGCGAGGGGCGGCCGGCAATCGAGGCTCGTCGTCACGACCGTCCCGGCGGTGGTGCAGGCCTTCCCATTGTCCTCACCCGGGGAGCCGTTCACGTCCATCCAGCTCGCATCGCAGGTTCCGGCGATGCAGCGCGGGCACGGGTCGGTGCTGTTGCCGGTGATGTAGACGCGCGAGCCGAGCGGCAGCGACACATTCGAATCGCCGGTCGCGGCATTGAACGTTCCCGACGCGGTGGTGTCGACGACGTTCTGCACGCACGTGGTGAGGGCGTCGTTCGGCGGCGGGCTGGTGATCGGCAGCGGTGGACCGAAGAAGCAGTTCGCGTCGGGCCGGCAGGAAGTCGCGCTGCCCCCGCAGTCGGCGTCGGTCGAGCAGGACAGTGGGCTCGTCTGGGTGCCGGCGGCACAGCTGCCTTGGCATGCACCAGCGACGCCACCGCAGTCCGCGTCCGAGTTGCAGTGGCCGTTGACGCAGTGCTTGCCCGGGCCGGAGCCGTTGGTGCAGTCCTTCGGACCCGTGCCGGCGTTGCCGCCGAGCGTGGTGGCCCCGGTGATGGAGAAGGTCGACGCTGCCCCGTCGGGGATCAGCCCCGGCGGCACGATCGTGGCCTTGCCGCCGCCGAAGTAGAGGCACCCGAGGCCGAGATTGTCGATCTTCGTCGCGCACCCCGTGTCGGAGTCGATCTGTCCGGAGAGCGGCGCCGACGGGGGCGAGACGAGGCCGCCGCTGCCGCAGCTCGCCGTGCCGGGCGCGGTCGTGAACGTCAGCTTCGTGAACGACGCCGGCTGCGTCGTGGTCGTGGTCGCGCCGGACGTCGTGGTCGTCGTCGCCGGTGCGGTGGTGGATGTCGTCGCGCCGGACGTTGTGGTCGTCGTCGCCGGTCCAGTCGTCGTGGACGTCGTCCCGACGACGATAGTGGTCGTGGTGGTCGTCGGTCCGACGGTCGTGGTCGTCGTGCCGCCCGGGCAGATGCAGCCCGGCTGACACTCGAGCATCGCGCCGCCCGGGGACGACGGCGGGCACGTCAGGCTGCCCGGCGGGTCACACTGCTCGCCCGGGTCGAGCATGCCGTTCCCGCACAACGGCGTTGGGATCGTGGTCGTCGTCGTCGACGAGAGCACCGTGGTCGTCGTCGGTCCGGCGCTGGTCGTGGTCGTCGTCGGTGGCGGCGCGGCCGTCGTAGTGGTCGTCGCCTCGGCCCCGCAGGTGATGTCGCCGCTCTCGCAGGCGGCGATAACGCCCTTCCAGCACGGCTCCCAGTCGCGGCCGCCGGGCGGCCCGCACTGTGCCGCGATCTGGCTCCGGCACGTCGGCGGGCTGCACGCCGGCGCGCCCGCGAAGCCGTCGCGCGCGGTCGCACTCGCGCAGGTGCCGCTGCTGCACGCGTCGCAGCAGCTCGCCTGCTCGGTCGCGCAGGCGCTCCCGCCGCGCGGCGCCTTGCACTCGTCCGCGCTGCGCTTCGTGCTGCACGTCTTCTTGCCACTCGCGCTCGTGCGACAGCACGCGACCGCGCCCTGGCCGCGCCCGCACGTGGAGCGCGCAGCGCAGCGGACGATCTGGCCGCGACAGCTGTTGCGGAGCTGCCCGTGGGAGACCGCGTCGTTCACGACGCCCGTCACGCAGCGAACGTACTGCCCGTGACTCGTGGCCCCGGCGCAGTCGCACTGCACCGCAACCGCGGCGCGGACGTTCGCAACGTCCGAGGCGTCGCCGGGCTGGTTGCACGCGCCGACGTCCGCGCGGGCGGGAGGCGATGCGGCCAACGAGAGCGAAATGGCCGCGAAGGCGAGAAGGCCCGGGACGACGCTAAAGCGCATGCGAGTTCTCCTTTCTGGGGGCTGCGCCATTACGATCGAAGGATGCGCAACGCTCGCCCAGGGGGCACCCACGCGCAATCCGCCGAACCGGTGAATCCGCCGTCGCCGAAATCGTTAGCGCATAGTCCCCCGTCGCCGGGGGGACCCGTCCCGGATCAGTCCGCGCCGTCCGGTGGCGGTGCGACTTCCTCCGCCGACGCGGGCTGCGCCTCGAGGTCCTCGGGGGTCGGGGCCGACTGCTTCGGCTCGGTGCCCGCGACGAACACCTCGAGCTCCGCGTCGCCTCCCGCGACGGCGCGCAATCCCGTCGCCCGGTCGATCTGCGCGAAGGTCACGCCCTCTGGGACGGGGAAGTCGACCACGGGCCGGTCGGCGAGCGCCGTCTTCATGAACGAGGTCCAGATCGGCGCGGCCGCGTGGCCGCCCGTCTCCTGCTTCCCGAGCGAGCGCTCGGCGTCGAACCCGACCCAGACCCCGGCGAGGAGGTCGGGCGTGAAGCCGATGAACCAGGCGTCGTGCGTGTCGTTCGTCGTACCCGTCTTTCCCGCGACGGGTCGCAAGAGCTCGGCGGCCTTCCGGCCGGTGCCGTGCTGCACCACGGTCTCGAGCATGCTCGTGATGACGTATGCGGTCGCGGTGCTCATGACGCGCTCGAAGTGCGGCCGGGTACCGCCGAATTCGAGCGGGTTGCCCTCGCGGTCGGTGACCCGCGTGATGAAGATCGGGTCGAAGCGCTTGCCCAGGGTCGCGAACACTCCGTAGGCGCGCACGAGCTCGAGCGGCGTCACCTCCGCGCTGCCGAGCGCGATCGAGAGATTGCGCGGCAGCGGCCCCTGCAGCCCGAAGCGGGGAAGCGATGCGAGCACCGGCTTGATGCCGATCGCGTCGACGAGCCGGACCGTCACCGTGTTGAGCGAGCGCGCGAGCGCGTACCGCAGCGGCGTCGGCCCGTAGTACTTGTCCTCGTAGTTGCGTGGCATCCACGCCGGCTGATTGCCGTTGTCGAGCGCGATCGGCGCGTCGAGCACGATCGACGCGGGCGTGTACCCGTGCTCGATCGCCGCGGAGTAGATGAGCGGCTTGAAGGCGGAGCCGGGCTGCCGCTTCGCCTGCACGGCACGGTTGAACTGGCTGCGGCGGAAGTCGTAGCCGCCGACCATCGCCTTCACCTCGCCGGTGTACGGGTCCATCGCGACGAGCGCGCCCTCCACCTGCGGCTCCTGATCGAGCGCGAAGCGTGCGCTGCCCCCGACCGCCTCCTCGGTCACGGTGACGGCGATGACGTCGCCAGGCTTGAAGGCGGTCGGCGGGAGCTTGCGCGTGCCCCACGTGAGCGCGCTCGCGGGCAGCGTCCCCTGCTCCCACGCGGTCCGGACGGCGAGTCCCTGTGGCCGGACGTCGACCACGACGCCGCGCGCGCGCCCGGCATCGAGCGGCTTCGTCGCCGCTTCGCGCGCGAGAAAGCCGTCGATCTTGCGCGGGTCGACGTGATGGAGCGCGCCGCGGAAACCCTGCCGCGCGTCGAGCTCGCGCAGCCCTGCGCGCACCGCCTCCTCGGCGGCGCGTTGCATCGGCACGTTGACCGCGGTGTAGACCTGGAGGCCGAGCTGGTACGGCGCCGTGCCGCCGTAGCGCTCCTCGAGGAGCCGGCGGACGTGCTCGACGTACCACGGCGCGGCGAGATAGGTCGCCGGCCGGCGGGGCGCGAAGACGAGCTGCTCCGCGACCGCCGCCCGCTGCTGCTCCGGCGTGATGAAGCCGTTCTCGCGCATCCGCTGCAGGACGTAGCGCTGGCGTGCGATCGCCTGCTGTGGTCGCCGCTGCGGCTCGTAGCGGCTCGGCGCCTGTGGCAGCCCGGCGAGCAGCGCGGCCTGGGCGATGGTGAGGTCCTCGACCCCGCAGTCGAAGAACTCGCGCGCCGCCGCCGCGACCCCGTAGGCGCCGGCGCCGAAGTAGATTTGGTTCAAGTAGAGGTAGAGGATGTCGTCCTTCGACAGCTTCGTCTCGAGACGGAGCGCGAGCACGAGCTCCTTCACCTTGCGCTCGTAGCTGCGCTCGGGCGTGAGGAGGAGCTGCTTCACGACCTGCTGCGTGATCGTGCTGCCGCCCTGCACGACGGAGTGATGGATCACGTTGTTGATGAACGCGCGTGCGATGCCCTGCGGGTCGATGCCGCGATGGCGATAGAAGTCCGCGTCCTCGGCGGCGAGGAAGGCGAGCCGCACGTGCTCGGGGATCTGGTCGAGCGGGACGAGATAGCGCCGCTCGACGTAGAACTCGCCGATCAGCGAGCCGTCGTCGGCGTAGATGCGCGTTGCGACGGGCGGCTTGTAGTGGAGCAGCTGATCGACGGGCGGGAGATCGGTCGTGAGCTCGCGCCACAGCACGAAGGCCACGATCCCCGCAGCCAGCACCCCCGCCACCCCGAGCCACAGGACGATCCGACGGAGGAGTCCCGCGCCGCGCCCTCGCCTCGCCATCGTCTCCGCGTGCACGTTACCGGGCGCGCTCGAGGGGGTCAAAGGAAGGTTGACTCGTCCGCGCCTTTCTCCGTACACGTGACCGCGATGCCGCAGCAGGCTCGTCCCGCCGACGGCGGCGACGTCCGCTGCACGCGCTGTGGCGCGGCGGTGGAGGGGACGCGTCACACGCGGAGCGGATGGACCGTCGGCCACTACGTGCTGCACACCGGATCGACCGAGGAGGCGACGGTGCGCCGGCGCGACGACGAGGCGCCCATCGTCTATCGCCGGCTCGTCGACCCCGCCGAGATCGTGAGCTGCCCCGCCTGCTACGCGTCGCCGGAGATGCGCCGGCTGTGGCTGCGCTTCGGCGAGCAGGAGAAGGCCGCCTGAGCGATCCAGTTCCGGCGGTCAAGGGGCCGCAGCTGGCGGGACGGTGGTATCCCGCGGAGCCCGACGTCCTCGCGCGTACGGCGCGCGAGCTCCTCGCCGCCGGCGGGGCAGCGCGTCCCGGCGTGTTCGCCGTCGTCGTGCCGCACGCTGCATATCAGTACTCGGGGCCGACCGCGGGACGCGGCCTGGCCGCTGCCGGCGGCGGCCAGCGTCGTTTCGTCGTGCTCGCGCCGAGCCACTTCGCGCGCTTCCACGGCGCGGCGGTGCTGCCGATGCGCGCCTACCGGACGCCGCTCGGCGTGATGACGATCGATGCAGATGCGCTCGCGACGCTCGAGCGCTGCCCGCTCGTGCGTGCCAACCCGGCCGTGTTCATGCGCGAGCATTCCCTCGAGATCGAGCTGCCGCTGCTCCAGACGCTCGCGCCGGACGCGACGCTCGTCCCCGTCCTCGTGGGGGCGCTCGAGCGCGGCGACGCCGCACAGCTCGCCGCCGCCATCGCACCGCTCGTGGGCGACGGGACGCTCGTCGTCGTGAGCTCGGACCTGACCCACTACGGTCGGCGCTTCGACTACCTTCCCGTGCCGGCGACCGATGCCGCGACCGTCGCCGCGGCGGTGCGCGCGCTCGACGCTCGCGCGCTCGATCGGATCGTCGCCGGGGATGCGGACGGCTTCGTCCGTCACGTCGAGGAGACCGGCGACACCATCTGCGGACGGGATCCGATCGAGATCCTGCTGCGCGCGCTGCCCGACGGAGCGCGCGGCGAGCAGATCGCGTACGCGACCTCGCTCGACCTCACCGGCGACTACGAGCACAGCGTAAGCTACGCGGCGGTCGCGTTCTCCCCGGCAGCGGCGTGAAGGTCCCGTTCCTCGACCTGCGCGCGCAGGATGCGGCGCTCGGGGCGGAGCTGCGCGCCGCGATCGATGGCGTGCTCGGCAGCGGCCAGTTCATCCTCGGGCCGACGCTCGAGCGGTTCGAGGCCGCGATGGCCGAGTACGCCGGCGTGGCGCACGCGATCGGCGTCGGCTCCGGGACCGATGCGCTCTTGATCGCGCTCCACGGTCTCGGCGTCGGTCCGGGACGCGCCGTCGTGACGACGCCGTTCACGTTTTTCTCGACCGCGAGCACGGTACTTCGCCTGGGCGGGCGGGTCGTGTTCGCGGACATCGCCCCCGACACGTTCAACATCGATCCGGTCGCGGTCGAAGAGGCGATCGCCGGCGCGCGCGACGTCATCGGCATCTTGCCCGTCCATCTCTTCGGTCGCCTGGCGCCGATGAACGACCTCGCCGCGCTCGCGGCGCGCCACGGACTCTGGCTGCTCGAGGACGCCGCGCAGGCGATCGGCGCGCGGGCGGACGGGCGGTCGGCCGGTACGTTCGGGCGCGCCGGCGTCCTCTCGTTCTACCCGACGAAGAACCTCGGCGCCCTCGGCGACGGCGGCATGATCCTCACCGGCGACGACACGCTCGCCGCGCACGCCCGCCGCGAACGGCACCAGGGGCAGACGGCGGCCTACGTGCACGCGTCGCTCGGCGTCTGCTCCCGCCTCGACGCGCTCCAGGCGGCGGCGCTGCACGTCAAGCTCGTCCGGCTCGAAGCCTGGAACGCGCGCCGGCGGGAGATCGCGGGCTGGTACGGCGCCCTGCTCGCCGAGGCGCGGCTCACCGGCGACGGCAACGCGCCGCTGGTCGCGCCCGGGCCGGCCGGCGCAGCGCATGTCTTCCACCAGTACGTCCTCCGCGCGCGCGATCGCGACCGGCTGCGGACGCATCTGGACGCCGCGGGAATCGCAACCATGGTCTACTATCCCGCGCCGCTCCACCTGCAGCCCGCGCTCGCCGGGCTCGGGCTGCGCGCGGGCGCGTTCCCGGAGGCGGAGCGCGCCGCGCGCGAGGTGGTCGCGTTGCCGATCTACCCGGAGCTGTTGCGCGCGCAGGTCGAGACGGTCGTGGAGGCGATCGCGGGATTCTATCGCGGCTGAGTACGTTTACGGCTCCGGGGACTCCAGCTAAGATCGCCCGGCCCCATGGAAGCCGAGCCCCGGAAGCCCGCCGCGGAGGCGCGTCGTCGCGATCAGAAGCCGGGCCGGAGCCACGGCTTCAAGGTCCTGGAGGACATCAGCGCCATCACGGCGCGGTCCGAGGACCTCCAGGAAACGCTCCAGCGCATCGTCGAGGTCGTCGCCGAGCGCGCCGGCACCGACGTCTGCTCGCTCTACATCCTCGACCAGCGCGCGCAGCGGCTGACCCTGTGGGCGACCACCGGCCTCGCGCCGAGCTCCGTCGGCAAGGTCACGATGAGCGTCGAGGAGGGCCTCACCGGCATGGCCATCGAGAAGATGGAGCCGGTCATGGCGGTCGATGCCCTCACGCACCCGCGCTACAAGTTCTTCCCGGAGACCGGCGAGGAGAAGTACCACTCCTTCCTCGGCGTCCCGATCGTCGAGCGCGGGACCCCGATCGGCGTGCTGGTCGTGCAGACGCTCCGCCGGCGCAAGTTCTCGTCGCACGAGATCCGCGTCCTGCGCGCGATTGCGACCCAGGTGGGCGGCATCATCGTCCAGGCGCGCCTGCTCGAGGACCTGAAGAGCAAGGAGAAGGAGCGCCGCGACTACCGCCGGCGCATGGTCGCGGCCATCAAGCGTCTCCAGGCGTACGAGAAGACCGACGAACGCGCGGCGGACGTCGCCGCCGGCGGGCGCTCGCGCCTGAATGGTCTACCAGCGGCACCCGGGTTCGGCCGGGGCGAGGCCCACTTGCTCCAGCCACCGGTCAGCTTCGAGGTGATCGAGGACGGGCGGCCGGACGACGTCGACGACGAGAAGCGGCGCTTCCGGAAGGCGGTGAAGGAGTCGGGTGCGGAGCTGGAAACGCTGAAGGGGCGGCTCTCGGAGCGGATGCCCGAGTTCGACGCGGCGATCATCGACGCGCACCGGATGATGCTCCACGACCGCGGCTTCGTCGGCAAGATCGAATCGGTCATCGAGGAGGGGCTCGTCGCCGAGGCGGCGCTGAAGCGCGTGGTCGAGGAGTACATCGGGCAGTTCGTGCGCATGTCGGACGGCTACCTCCGCGACCGCGCCATCGACGTGAAGGACGTCGGGCTCCGTATCCTCCGCAACCTGCTCGGCGTCGACGAGCCCGAGCGGCCGCTCAAGAAGGACAGCGTGCTCGTCGCCGAGGAGCTCACGCTCTCGGACCTGGCCGTCATCGAGCACCGCCACCTGCGCGCGATCGTCCTCGCGACCGGTGGCGTCACCTCGCACGCCACGATCCTGGCGAAGTCGTTCGAGATCCCGACCGTCGTCGGCGTCGAGCACGTGGGCAACGTCGTCCACGAGGGCGACGACCTGATCGTCGACGGCAACTCGGGCGTCATCTACGTGAACCCGCCGGTCGACGTCGCGCGCGAGTACGACCGTCTCGAGCGCGAGTACCGGGCGTTCAACCGCGAGCTCGAGACGCTGAAGAACCTGCCCGCCGAGACGACCGACGGCCGGCGCGTCTCGCTCTACGCCAACATCGGCCTCGTCGCCGACCTGATGCTCGCCGACCGTCACGGGGCGCAGGGTGTGGGCCTCTACCGGACGGAGTTCCCGTTCCTCACCTACCGCGAGTTCCCGGACGAGGAGGAGCAGTACGAGCTCTACGCCCGGGTCGTGCAGGACCTCGAGGGGAAGCCGGTCACAATTCGCACGCTCGACACCGGCGCGGACAAGCTGCCCGCGTACATGCAGGTGCCGCGCGAGGACAACCCGTACCTCGGCTGGCGCTCGATCCGCATCTCGCTCGAGATGCCGGAGTTCTTCAAGGTGCAGCTGCGCGCCATCCTGCGCGCCGCGCTTCTCGGCCGCGTCCGGCTCATGTTCCCGATGATCTCGAGCGTCGAGGAGATCCGCCGCGCGAAGGAGCTCCTCGAGGAGGCCAAGGAAGAGCTGCGCAGCGAAGGCCGCGAGTTCGAGGCGAACGTGCCCGTCGGCATGATGGTCGAGGTGCCGTCGGCGGTCGCGCTCGCGAACCAGCTCGTGCGCGAGGTCGACTTCTTCTCGATCGGCACGAACGACCTGATCCAGTACCTGCTCGCCGTCGACCGGAACAACCGGAAGGTCGCGCCGCTCTACGAGCCGCTCCATCCCGCCGTGCTCGGTGCCGTGCACGAGGTCGTGCAGGCGGCGAAAGGCGCCGGGAAATGGGTCGGCATGTGCGGCGAGATGGCATCGGATCCGCTCTGCGCGCTCGTGCTCCTCGGCCTCGGGCTCGACGATCTCTCGATGGGGCCGTTCTTCATCCCGGTGATCAAGCGCATCATCCGCTCCGTCTCGTACGCCGCCGCGCGCAACATTGCCCGCGACACACTCGGGATGGCGACCATCAAGGAAGTGAAGGGCTACCTGTTCGACGGGATGAAGAGCCTCGGCATCATCGAGCTAATGGAGATGTACCATTGAAAGGGGAGGTTGCATGCTGCTCGCCGCGACGGCGTCCGCCGCAGTCCTCGTCATCTCCGTTCTATTCGCGCTCCGTCTGTACCGGCGGGCCGCGCACGAGGCGCGTCAGCTCGCGCCGCTCCTGACCGCGGCGCCCGCGGTCCCCGGCGGGACCGGGACGGCTGCGGTCCTCTGCCGAACCGTGCGCGTGTACTTCGTCAAGCCATCGAAGTACGACGACCGCGGCCGGGTGGCGCACTTCTGGAAGGGCGTGCTGCCGAACAACACGCTCACGGTGCTCGCCGCGCTGAACGAGACGTACAACCGCCGGCGCGCCGACGACGGCATCTACATCGAGACCGTGCTCTGGGACGAGCAGGTCGATGGCCCCATCGTGCCCGCGACGATCCGCGCGATGCAGGAGAAGGCGCTCGAGGACGGCGTCGAGGTGCTCGTCGGACTCGCCGGCGTGCAGACGAACCAGTACCCGCGCGGCCGCGACCTCGCGCTGCAGTTCCGCCGCGCCGGCTTCCCCGTCCTCTTCGGTGGGTTTCACGTGAGCGGCCATCCGGACTCGCGCGCCTTCCTCGAGGACTGCGGAATCACGACGGTCGTCGGTGAGGCCGAGACGCTCTGGGCCGACATCCTGGACGACTACCTCGGCGCCGAGCTGCACCCGAGCTACAGCGTGACCGACGGCATCCGTGCGAAGACCGGCGGCGCGGACATC
>Ga0070731_10005772_pt1 | contig 10111 bp, 8 predicted proteins | sample Coa_R1_2_FD_66448 | JGI IMG/M metagenome (GOLD analysis project Ga0070731, IMG submission 66448) | Surface soil microbial communities from Centralia Pennsylvania, which are recovering from an underground coalmine fire - Coalmine... | ecosystem: Environmental > Terrestrial > Soil > Unclassified ... | reverse complement strand
CCGGCCGCGGTCAGGCTCCAGATGTTCGAACGGGCCACCCGCGAGTGGAGGACGTCGCCCAGGATCACGACCTTCCGCCCGCGCAGGTCGCCGCCCGGCAGCCGCTCACGGAGCGTGAACAGGTCGAGCAGGGCCTGGCTCGGGTGGGCGTGCCAGCCGTCCCCGCCGTTGAGGATCGAACCCGAGAAATGGGCGGCGGCCAGGTTGGCCGCGCCCGACGTCGCGTGGCGGATCACGATCATCCGGGCGCCGAGGGCCTCGACCGTGCGGATCGTATCGACCAGCGACTCGCCCTTCGAGACGCTGCTCGAGGCGGCCGTGATGTTGACCACGTCGGCGCTCAGGTTCTTGGCCGCGACCTCGAAGCTGACCCGCGTCCGGGTCGAGGCTTCGTAGAACAGGATCGTGACGCCCGTGCCGCGGAGGGCCGGGACCCGGGCGATCGGCCGGGCGAGGACCTCCTTCATCGCCTCCGCCGTGCGCATCACCAGCTCGATCTCGGGCCAGCTGACCAGGTCGAGGTCGAGCAGGTGGCGATGGGGCCAGGGGCTGGGTTGCGAGGCCGGCGCCGCGTCGACCGAGGGAACCGGCAACGGCGTCGGCACGACGGCCGCCGGTCCGCCGCTGCCCTGCTCGGTCGCTGCGGCCGTCATCGGCGGGTCATCCGCCGGCGCCGGCGACCACCGGCGTCCGCTCGAGGCGCTCGATCACGACCCCGTCCTCGGCGTCGGTCTCCTCGAGGTGGACCCGGACGAGCTCTTCGCGCGAGGTGGGCACGTTCTTGCCGACATGGTCGGCCCGGATCGGCAGCTCGCGATGGCCGCGATCGACGAGGACGGCCAGGCGGATCGCCTGGGGCCGGCCGAAATCGACGAGGGCATCCATGGCGGCACGGATTGTCCGGCCGGTGTACAGCACGTCGTCGACGAGGACGATCGTGGCGCCGTTCAGGTCGAAGGGCAGGTCCGTGCCCTTGACCACCGGCTGCTGGGCGATCAGCGACAGGTCGTCGCGGTAGAAGGTGATGTCCAGGGCCCCGACCGGCAGCTGGACGCCCTCGTTCTCGAAGATCGAGGCGGCGATCCGGTGGGCGAGGGGCACGCCCCGGCGCTGGATCCCGATCAGGGCCAGCCCGGCCGTCCCGGCCTGCTTCTCGACGATCTCGTGGCTGATCCGGATCGTCGCCCGGCGGACCTCGTCCGCGGTCATGATCTGGCGACCCGACATGCTCTCCTTCCCGGCCTCACAGAACCGGTCGTTAAAGGTCCGGCCCAGTCTAGCGCAGGGTCAGTAGATCGAGACGGTCACCAGGGTCGTGCCCGAGTACGACGGGCAGCCGCAGATCGTGAAGAAGTCCGGCTCGTACATGTCGATGATCCGGGTCGGCTTGAACGAGGCCGAAGGCCCGTAGTCGTTGACCACCCGATTGAGGCAGCCGCCCGCGCCGCACACGCGGATGATCGTGCCCGCCGGCAGGCGCATCGCCGTCGTGCCATTGGTGTAGAAGCTGGCGTAGCCCTTCAGGACGTACTTGGGCGGCTTGATCGTGGTCGTGAAGCCGGGCACAGGCTGGGTCCGGACGACCGTCTTCGCCAGCGGAGCTTGGAGGGCGCCGCTGAGGGGCTCGGCGAACCGGGCCGACGTGTCGAGGGCATTGGCCGAGCGCAAGGCTGGGTCAGCCGGCGCGACCACAGAAGTGGTTTCGCCTGACGCGTCGCTGAGCAATGGCTGGAATGCCGCAGCTTCGATCGCATGGACTGGGCTGGGGGTTCGCGAGCCCACGATGCCGGGTGCGGCGACCAGTGCGAGCGCGGCGCTGAGCGCGGCGCACGCGACCAACTTGAGTCGCACTGGGGGCAGGATAACCCGATCGGCTGGGTCGGACAACCCATTCGGCCCATGCCCAACCCGGACGATCTGTCAAGGGACGACGATCAGGGCCCCGTTCTCGAGTGGCTGGACCGAGGTCTTGCCGGCGTTTGCGCCGGTCCAGGCGAGGACCGACAGGCGGCTGCCGGTGCCGTCCTGGCCGGGCGGCGTGGCCCACACCAGCTGGCCGTCACGGAGGGCAAAGCCGCGCAGCGCCGGTGTGTCCAGCAGCAGGGCCGGCGGGGCAGAGCTCGTCTGGCCGGAGGCCTGGTCGATCGTCAGCAGGCTCAAGCTACCGAGGCCGGGATTCTCCGGATCGGCGACCCACACGCCGAGGTGCTGGCCGGTTCGATCCCAGCGGACGTCCCAGTCCGTCCCGGCATCGAGCGGCAACGGATGGGCGGCCGCGGCGCCGGTTGCGCTGTCCGGGGCGGTGCTGACCTGGGGCCAGCTGGCGACTTCGAGGCCGCCCTTCTGCGGCAGCCACAGGCCGCTGGCCGGGTCGAAGCTCAGGGTGCCCGACCAATAGGCGACCCAGGTGCCGGACGGATCGACTACCGGCCGCCAGCCGTCGAGGCCCGCGATCCGGGTCGCATCACCGGTGGCTGGATCGACCAGGAAGGCCGCCGGAGTGGCGAGCTGGACCGGAGCCGGGGAGCTGGCGAGGGCGGCCTGCCCAGCGGCGGTCGAAGGCCCCGCGCTGGGTGCGCTGCTGGGCGACTGATCGGGCACGACCTCGCTTGACGGCGAAGGCGCCGGACTCGCCTCCCCGGACGGGCTGGCGTCGGGTGCCGCCGATCCGCTCGGCAGCGGATGGCCCTGGGCGTCGACCGGGATCGCCCGGCTGACCAGGATCTGGCCCGCGACCCAGCCCGAGAAGACGGAGCCATGGTCGGTGGTGATCGGCTGAGCGGCCGGCCAGCCGGATTGCCAGACATACACGTCGGGCCCGGTTGCCGTACCGGCCGGGCGAGCCGAGAAGGCGAACCACTGGCCGTCGGGGCTATAGGCCGCCTGGTCGCCGACCAGGGTCACGTCGCTCAGGATGGCCAGCGTCGCGGCCGCCGTCGGCGCCGGCGTGCCGGACGCGGGCGGGCTGACGGCCGGCGCGGATGAAGCGTTCACCAGGGTCGGGCTGGGCGGTGGCGGGGCTGTCGAGGCCGTGGCCGACGGCCGGACACTGGCCGACGCGGTTGGCGTGGCGCTCGAACCCGAGGGCGAGGCACTCGCCGGCGGGCCCTGCGCGGGACTGCTCGTCGGCGCCACCGACGGCGGCGAGGTGCTCTCGGGGCTGGCCGCCGGCGCGGCCGGCACGGCCATCACGAACAGCGTCGTGCCGGACTTGTCGGGCGTCGGCCCGATCGCCACGGCCTGGCTCGCGTTGGATGGCGACAGGACGAGCGAGCTCGGGACCGTGGGCAGGCTGGCGAGGCTCCGGGCGACGCCGGCCAGCGGCGGGCAGTCAGGCTCGGCGCCGGTCGGGCAGACCTTGTTGACGTCGGCCGTGACGAGGGACAAGCCGCCCGATGCCTTGGTCACGACCCAGGTCACCTCCGAGCTGGCCACGGTCATCGGGGTGACCGCCGGACCGAACGACGGCACCGGCTGGGGATTGCCCGAGGCCTGGGCGATCCCGCCCGGTGGCGTGCCGCTACCGGCGAACAGGCTCGGTCCGACGATCGCGATCACCAGGACCAGGGCCACACCGCCGCTCAGGATGGCGACCGGGCCCCAGCGTCGCGGCAGTCGATTCGGGCCGCCGGGATGGCGGGCGTGCTCGCGCTCGAGGGCCGCGCTCGTCCGGGCCCACAGGTCGCGAGGCGGCTCGATCGGTGGCAAGGCACGCAATGCGACCCGGTCGGCTTCGTACGCGGCGGCCAGCGCCCGGCAAGCCGGGCAGCCTGCCAGGTGCTCCTCGAGGGCCGCCTCGTCGATCGGCGGCAGGGGCTGGTCGAGGCGGACGGCAGCCAGCCGCTCGGCGCGCTCGTGGGTCATGGGCTCGCTCATCGCGGCGTCCGGCGGTCGGCCGGCGAGCCAAGCTCGGACGCAGCGTCGGCAGCCGCCTGGGCATCACGTTCGGCGCTCAGCTCACGGCGCAAGCTGTCGCGGGCCCGGGTCAGGAGGGCCCGGGCGGCCACGTGGCTCACACCCAGGGCGCTGGCCAGCTCGAGGCCGGTCAGGTCGTGCAGCTCGGCCAGCAGGAGCGCGGCGCGCTGCCGTTCCGGAATGCGGGCCAGGGCACGTTGCAGGTCGCTCGACAGGCGGCCCTCGAGCGCCAGGTGCTCGGCCGACGGGGCGCTGCCGTGGGACTCGCCGGTCCACGGCAGGAAGCGCACGATCTTGCGCCGGCGGATCTCGTCGAGTGCCACTCGATGGGCGATCTGGTACAGCCAGGCCCGGGCGTGGGCCGGATCTTCGAGGGTGTCGTGGGCCCGGTACGCCTTGATGAAGGCGTCCTGGGTCAGGTCGGCGGCCAGCTCCGGGTCCCGCAGCATCCGGACGAGATAGGCATAGATCTCGCCGTGGTGCTTCTGGAACAGCTCCTCGACGAAGACGTCGGCCGCGGTCCGGGCCGGCGAGCCGGTCAAGGCGCGTTCCATGGGGATGCTGAGCTGGGCAAGCTGGCCGATTGGGTCCACGGGCGAAAGACGGGCTCGAGGCAGGCCGTGTGACGGGCCATCCGGCGGGTCGTTGGGATCGGGCCGCCCATCAGGACCGGGCGCCCGTCCCGGCGACGGTGCCGGGAGCCGTCCGGGTCTCCGTCCGCCCTGCCCTGGCCGAGCGGAGGAGCTCCTCGACGGCGTCCTCCGGCGAGACGGGATTGACCGGCAGGCCGGTGCCCAGCTCGAGGCCGGCGATCTCCCGGAGTCGCGGGTGGACCTCCCAGTGCCAGTGGTAGGTCGCGTCGATCCGCTCCTGGAGCGGGGCGGTGTGCAAGACGAGGTTGTGGGGCGGCCCGTCGAGCGCGGCCAGCAACCCCAGGACTCGCCGGAGAGCCTCAGCTGTCGCCGCCACGTCGACGTCGCTCGCCCGCCCGAAGTCGGCGGCATGGCTGCGGGGCACGATCCAGGCCTCGAACGGCGACCGCGAGGCGTACGGTGCGAATGCGACGCTCGAGGCGTCCGCCCACAGGAGCCGCTCCGGCCGGGCGACTTCTTCCCGCACGAGGCGGCAGAACGGGCATTCGCCCTCGCGGATCACGAAGCGGGCGGCCCCGCCGATCTCCTCGGCCACCCGGTGCGGAACCTGGGGCAGGTCGTACAGGTCGAGGCACAGGTGATCGGTCCGGGCGCCGGCCTGGGCGCCCCAGTTCTGGACCACCTGGACGTAGGCTGTCTGGGCCGCCCGGCTCGACTCGGCGATCGCGTCGCGACAGACCCGGAGCATCGCCCCGATCATCTCGTCGCCGACCGCCTGGAGCGGGCGATGCTCGCCGGGCGGCGCGACCACGGTCCGCCAGCTGCCCGAGGCACGAGCCTGCTCGATTGCCACCTGGGCCAGGTTCCGGTCGAGCTGGCGCGCCTCCGCCTCGGTGCCCACGACGTGGAAGGCGAAGTCCTTGAGGATCCGCAGCCGGACGCCGTCGCCCTCCGGTTCGCGGCAGTTCTGGCAGCCATCCTCTTGGTCAACCGGGGCAGCGGCCCGGGCAAACCGATCGCGGTGGAAGGCCCGGTCCACGACGGTGGCTACCCACCAGCCCGTGATCGCGTCGCGACGAAGCTCGAACAGGCCGGCGGCCATCCTCGTCAGGCCGGCAGGTTGCCGACCAGCTCCGCATCGAGTCGCTGGGCGAGCGCCCGGGCAAAGATCGAGGCCGCCCGCGCAACGACCTCGGTCGACGGCGCCTCGGCGGGCCGGCCGAGCTCGGTCGCGATCGAGGTAGAGATCACCCCGGGCATCCCGCACGCGTCGAGCAGCTCGAAGTCGGCCATCGCCGGATCGACGTTCAGGGCGATCCCGTGGAAGCAGACCCCACGTTCAACGCGCAGGCCCAGCGCGCCGATCTTGCGCGGCGCCGGACCGTCCGGGGTGACCCAGCAACCGGGATGGCCATCCCGGGGCCCAGCCTCCACGCCCAGCACACGGCACGTGTCGGCCAGGGCCCCTTCGAGGGCGCGGACCAGGGGCCGGACCAGCAGGCCGCGCCGGCCCAGGGCCAGGATCGGGTAGGCCACCAGCTGGCCCGGTCCGTGATAGGTGACCTCGCCGCCCCGCTCGACCCGGATCAGCTCGATCCCCCGCCGGGCAAGCTCGGCGGCCGGCGCCCGGACGTGGGCCTCGTCGGCATGCCGCCCGAGGGTCAGCACCGCGGGATGCTCGAGGAGCAGGAGCTGGTCCCCGATCGCGCCCGCGACCCGGGCCTCGACGAGCTCGCGCTGGAGGGTCCACGCGGCGCGGTAGTCGATCCGGCCCAGCCAGCGAGCCGCGATCGGGCGGGGATCGCCCGAGGGCAGGCCGGCCACGGGCTCCGGAGCGAGCTCGGATCGCACGGCCGTGTCCATGTCGCCACGATAACAGGCAGGGCTCACCTTCCCGGTCAGGCCGAACCGGCCGCCAATTTCGTGGTCGAATCGCATTGACGCAGCCCTATACTGCCGTCCAGCCCCGACGTGGGAGGGTGTGGAGGCCAGGCCAGTCTGATGCGGATCTTCTACGCGACCGACGTCCACGGCTCGGACGTCTGCTGGCGCAAGTTCCTCAACGCCGGGACCTTCCACAAGGCCGACGTCCTGATCATGGGCGGCGACATGACCGGCAAGGCGATGGTCCCGATCGTGGCCAACGGGAGCAGCTGGGAGCTGACCCTCCAGGACCAGAAGCTGACCCTGACGACCGAGGCCGAGGTCGCGGCCATGGAGAAGCGCATCTCCGACCGGGGCTACTACCCGATCCGCCTCAGCCGCGAGGAGGTCGACGCGTGGTCCGCCGACGCGAGCCTGGTCGATGCCCGGTTCAAGGCCGAGATCGTCCACGGCGTCGAGCGCTGGATGGCGATCGCCGACGAGAAGCTGGGCGGCTCGCAGATCCGGTGCATCGTCTCGCCGGCCAACGACGACATGTTCGAGATCGACGAGATCATCGAGCGGGCGACCGTCCCGGTCCTGGGCGAAGCGGTGGCGATCGACCTCGACGGCCTGACCATGGTCTCGACCGGCTGGACCAACCCGACGCCCTGGAACACGTTCCGGGAGCTGCCCGAAGACCAGCTCCGGGCCAAGATCGACGAGCTGGTCAAAGCCGCGCCCGACCCCCACCGGGCGATCTTCAACTTCCACGTCCCGCCCTACGGCTCGAACCTGGACAACGCACCCAAGCTCGACGCCGCGATGAACTACGTGTCGGGCGGCCAGGCCCTGATCCCCGTCGGGTCGCACGCCGTCCGGGACGCGATCCTCCAATACGGACCCCTGCTCTCGTTGCACGGGCACATCCACGAAGGCCGTGGCGCGGTGAAGCTCGGCCGTACGCTCGCCGTGAACCCGGGCAGTACCTACGAGGACGGCGTGCTCCAGGCGGCGATCGTCGACCTGGACACGAAGAAGGGATCGGTGAAGCGCTATCTGCTGATTAACGGCTGACCTTTTTTCCGACCGGTGGAGGCCGGTCGGCGGTGGAGACGAAAGAGAGGGAAGCATGTCTTCAGTCAGTCGCGACACACCGTCGCTCTTCCTGCGCAATGCGACCGGCCTGGTCAAGGGCTGGTCCGGATTCGACGCCTTCGGCTATTCGTTCATGTCGGTGAACCTGGTCACCCTGGGCATGTTCTACAGCCTGGCCGTGTTCGCCTTCGTCCCCAAGGGATCGGTGCTGACGGCACTCCTCCTGTCCGGGGTGGTGATGACGTTCCTGTGCATCACCTATGCCGGCTTGATCGCGGTCATGCCCCGGGCCGGCGGCGACTATGTCTGGCAGACCCGCATCCTCGATGGGGTGCCGGGCGCCCTGCTCGGCGCCATCGTGGGCTTCTTCACGCTCTACCTGGCGGCCCAGGCCTTCGGGATGTCCGGCGGCCTCGCCCTCGTGGCCGGCCTGCTCGGCATCGTCGGCGGGGCTGCCCTCGGCTGGAAGCGCGGGGGGATCGGCTTCGTCCTGTCGGCGACCGGCTGGTGGTTCATCCTCGCGCTGTGGGCGCCGATCTACGGCTTCATCCTCAAGATCGAGGTGGTCCAGCCGCTGGTCGCGTTGCTTGGCTGGACCGACGGCTCGACCTTCTTCGCGTCCAACAACGGGACCTTTGCCATCTCCCTGTTCACGATCGTCATCGCCTCGGGCGCGGTCGCCCTGGGCATGGCCGGCTACGCTCGCGTCCAGCGCTGGTGCATCTGGATCGGCCTGGCCGTCCTGGCGGTCATGTTCGTGCTGATGCTGATCTCGTCCCAGGACACCTTTCACGCGGCCTTCGACAAGGCCAGCCAGAGCCTCTTCGGCGTACCGGGCGCCTACAACGCGACGATCGCCAACGCCGTCGCCAACGACGGCTTCGCGCCGGGCGGCTCGCCCCTCGACTTCGGCCTGAACGGCGACACCTTCCTGCTCCTGCCCCTGATGATGTTCTGGATCCTGTACCCCAACTGGGGCGCCACGCTGTACGGCGAGGTCCGCGGGGCGGGCGACTTCCGGAAGGTCCTTCGGGGGATGCTCGGCGGCCTGTGGGTCACGATCGGCCTGGCGGTCGTATTCGTGCTCCTCGCGGCCAAGGCCTTTGGCTGGGACTTCTTCAACGCGACCAACGACAACTTCATCAACAACGCGTATGGCTACGTGAGCGCCGCTCCGACGCTGCCGATCTGGGGCTATCCGCCGCTGCTGGTCTCGTTCCTGATCGACAGCCGCTTCATCCAGATCGTCATCGTGGTCCTCTTCGGTGCCTGGTTCGTCGGCTGGGCGGGCACGCTCTGGCTGTCGTCCACCCGGATGATCTTCGCCGCCGCGTTCGACCGGGTCCTGCCCGAGGCCGCGGCGCGGGTGTCGGATCGGGGCGTGCCCTGGATCGCACTCCTGCTGATCATGGTCCCGGGCGTGATCCTGTCCTGGCTGTATGCCTACCAGGCGGGCTTCTCGGCGCTCACCCTGGATGCCTCGCTGGTCATCGCGGTGACGTTCTTCGGGACGTCGTTTGCCGCGACGATCCTGCCCTGGTGGAAGCCGGATCTGTACAACAAGTCGCCGATCGCCCGCTACAAGCTGGCCGGCCTGCCCCTCATCAGCATCGCCGGGGCGATCACCACGATCTTCCTCGGCTGGGTCGTCTACGAGTGGCTGTCGAACAGCCTGTATGGCATCGGCACCGGCAACTCCCAGTCGATCGAGTTCCTGGCCGTGGTCTACGGCCTGGGGGCCCTCGTCTGGGTGGTCGCCCGAGTCTATCGGCGGACCCAGGGGATCGACCTCGACGCGATCCACGCGGAGATCCCGGCGGAGTAACCGCTCCCAAATGGTCCGGTGGGTGGGCGACGAGCCTGCCCACCGGATTTTTCTTTGCCTGGCGAATCGTGGCTGTCGCGCGGGCCTCGCCCGGGTCTCGCCGGGTCTCGCCCGCTCTCGCCGGGCCTCGCCGGGCCTGGCGGGCCGACCTGCATCAGATGAATGCAGGCGACACCGTTTCGGCCGCCCTGGTCGAATCAGTGCGCCAGGTGCAGGGATTCGACGTGATCTCGGGAGAATTCGGTCGGTCACCTGCGCAGGCTGCAGGAATCCGACTGAGTTGGGCGTCGAGACGTCGCCAATATTCATCTGGTGCAGGTCGAGGCTGATCGCCTCGGGCGCGGCTCGCGAAGGCCCAGAGTGACGCTCCCCTAGCCGCCGAACCAGCGCGAGGGGCCGGGCGACGTGTTCTGGTAGATGTGCTTGGCCTCGCGGTACTCGTCGAGGCCGGTGGGGCCCAGCTCCCGGCCGATCCCCGACTGCTTGAAGCCGCCCCACTCCGCCTGGGGCAGATAGGGGTGGTAGTCGTTGATCCAGATCGTGCCGTGGCGCAGGCGGCCGGCGACGCGCTGGGCACGGCCGGCATCGGCGGTCCACACCGCGCCAGCCAGGCCATAGCTCGTGTCATTCCCCGACTCCACCGCGTCGTCCTCGGTGTGGAACTTCTCGATCGTCAGGACCGGCCCGAAGATCTCCTCGCGGACGACCCGCATCGAGCGGTTGCAGTCGGCGAAGACGGTGGGCCGCACGAAGAAGCCCTTCTGGAGATGGGCCTCGGCTGGCCGGCCGCCGCCGGCCACCAACCGGGCGCCCTCGT
>Ga0070731_10005771_pt1 | contig 10111 bp, 13 predicted proteins | sample Coa_R1_2_FD_66448 | JGI IMG/M metagenome (GOLD analysis project Ga0070731, IMG submission 66448) | Surface soil microbial communities from Centralia Pennsylvania, which are recovering from an underground coalmine fire - Coalmine... | ecosystem: Environmental > Terrestrial > Soil > Unclassified ... | reverse complement strand
GCGAAGTGGCGCGCATTGCGTCGGCGATTTATAAAGACGGTGCGCGACAGCGAGCGGTTCAAAAGCGATTACGAATCGCACGCGGCTACCGAATACTGGTTTGCCGAGAGTGCGCTGGCTGAGATGTCGCGGTTGTCGCGGCGCACGCGGAGGGCGAAGTGAAGCACGATTGGAATCTCGTAGCCGCGCCGCGCCGCTTTGCGCTGTCAAGCGTTCACGGTCAAGTTCCTGTTGAATGGCGAGGTGATAAATCGCCTCATAGTCGGCGACCTCTTTCCGTTGTTGTGGTTTGCAGATCGGGCAGGCGGTCAGCCGCGACGAATCGCGTCATACAACAGCGACGTGTGGCCGTCGGCGGTCGCTTCTTTGCAGTCCTTGCATGGTAGTGCCCGTCGGCGCCGTCCCAGACGACCGGGCCTTTGGGAATCAGCGAGCTTTGGGCCGGTGCGAGCGCGAACACCAACAGCAGGGACCAGACGAGGGCCTTCATTGGGATCCTCCCATGGAAGAGCGCGCAGCATCCTAACGTACACCCGGCATACGGTTCCGAACCAGGACATGAGCGAAGACACCATTATTACGAGCGTGCTCGAGGATCTCGATAGCATCCGCCGCGCGATGCAGGCGGGGCACGATTTCGACGCCGGTGAACAGTTCGCCAGGCTCAAGCAAAAGCTGACGGATCGGCGCATCGAGATTGATCGCAACTTCTCGGCGACGTGCGTCTTCCCCGTCGCGACATGCGACTGTGGGCATGCGCACCATTGTCGACGTCAGCCGGCCCCGGTCGTACTACCATGACGCGAGCCATGAAGAGCAAGCCGAAGAAGCTCACGCGCCTGGCGGACCTCACGCCGGATAATCGGAACGCCAACGCTCCGCTACCGCAAGGGCCTGAGCCCAGCCGACGTGAAAGACCTGGCAAGCGATCTGCCGTTGCCATACGTCTTTCACGCCCGCATTGCCACCGCCGGCGGCATTCGTCCTGGAAGCGGTGAGTCGATGAAGGCTTCCTCTCGAGATCTGCTGATCAATCACGCGCGCGCCGATCTGCTCACGCGTCCGGGCGAAGCGTTCAACGATCCGGCTCGTGTGCAGCGGCTTGCCGATCACATCGCCGCGCTCTCGGCCGCCCTCGAGGAGGCCGGGCCAGTGGTCTGTTCCGGGTGCCGTCACGAGCCCGACGACGATTGACGCGGCGAATGGCGCCGTGCGAGAATTTGAAACTGACAATGACGCCGCGCGGGGGAGTGCGCGCCAATGCTGGGCGCAAGTCGGCGTTCCCAGGTGTGGCGCCCAAAGTCTTCGGGATGATGTTCACGCCGTTGGCGAGCACGCAGCTTGACGCGCTGCAGCACCGCACCGGTTTGAGCCGGAATAATTTGCTGGCCCATCTCGTTGAGGCGCACGCCGATCAGTTGACCTTCGACGGCGATGGCGTCGTGTATCCCGGCAAGCTGCCGGCGGTCCTCGCGATTCGCATGCCGACCCCGATTGGCGCGCGTCTCGAGGCCGCGCGCGAGCGAACCGGCAAGAGCTTCTCCGACCTCGGCGAAGCGTTGGTGCGACGGTATGGCGACAGTGAAATCTTCCCAAGCATCCCGGCCGGACGACCGCGACCCGCGTCCGTCAAGCGGCGCCGGCGCGCGCGAGGGCGATCGCGACGTCACAAAGGATGAGGGCTGGCTCGAGGGGCTCACGATTGCCGATGCCCGTGAATTTCGAGACACGGACGGCCGCCGCTGGCGCAGGCTCACGTTCACGAACGGCACGATGGTCGAGATTCTCCTGACGGCACCGTGGTTAGTACTGGAGCGGGTAGTGGGTCAGTTTGACTGATTTTATGCAGCGAGTGAATACAGTGGCGCAGCAGAGGCATGTACGCGATCCTCTGCCGTCATGCCAGACATAGACCTGTCGAAACTTGTTTCGGTTCCAGAGATGTATCGATTTGTCCGTAATGAGGTTCCGCTTGGGAGGGCTCTCGCGCCGGTCGTGGCGTGGCTTCTTATTGGTGCGGTTATGGTTTGGTCTGGAGGCGTGGTTTGGCGCGGCGTCGGGCTGCCGGTAATACAGATCGCCAAAGGCGGAATCTCACAAGTACCGTCTGGACAGATAGGGCCAACCGCGCTGGCGATCATCTTATTCCTCATCGCTGGGTGGTTCATTCACCGTCTTACGAAGCGGCTCGATCTTTCGTTCGAGATACATCGTGACCATATCCAAGTAGAACGGTCCAGCCTCGAACTCCATAAAAGCAGCACGGAGCTTCACAAGGACATGACCACGGCAGTCCAAGATTTTTCACACTTGTGGCAGGAAGGATTCAAAGGCTATGGCGACATCATCAAGAATCTCATTGAGCGCCTTGAAAAAGTCGAGTCGCAACTATCCAAGTAGCGCAACCATTTCATCGACTTCCCAAACGTGATCCGCTACGCCTGCCGCCATAGCTGGCGTCACGCGCAATGTCTGATGCACGCGGCCGAAGTTGTAATACATGAAGTAGAGCGCGACGGACGCCATGTGGTTTTCGAGCTTGCGCGAAAACGCATTCGTCAGGCGGGTAAATCTCCGCATGGACATCCGCATCGTGAGGTTTTGGCGTTCGACGTAGGACGTTGAAATGTGTTTCGGGTCAGGATCGCCAGTCACGACGTTTGACACGCAGCCGATGCAGACAGCAGGGCTGTAACGTTTCTCAGGACTTGGATCACCGCCGTATAGCTTCGTCAACGTCGCGTAATCGATGTCCGCACCGAACGCATCCTCAACCGCTTGTAGGTAGGGCTTGTGGCCGTCCGTCGTCAGTTGCACGCGGCGCTTGAGGCGCGAGGCGACATCCTGCATAAACGGGTGCGCTGTTTCCGCTGAGCGGTCCCCAACCGAGAACGACACGCAGAGCTTGGTATCGGCGCAGATTGCCGTCCACGTCCAAACGTCACCGGCCGCCTTGTTCTTCTCGCGGATCTTATCGGTGACGTTCTTCTGCTTCGCGCCGATGAACGACCAGATTTCGTCGCACTGAATCCGCTTGGACGTGAGGTTCTTCAGGTTCTCATCCATGTAAGTCGCGCACGCCGCGCCGAGTTCGACCAGCAGCTTGGTAACGGTGTTTTTGGCGACACTTGTCAGCCGGACAGTCGAGCGGATCGAATTGCCCTCGACCAGTGCGCGAACGACGGCAACGCGGCGGGCGTTATCGAGACGGTTCATACTGACCATTATGCTTACTAGGCTATGTCGTGTCAATTGAAATATGTTATTTCACTTCATATAATACAATCCACAGGAGGCGACATTGGCGAGGGTTCCGATCACGGTTATGGGGTGTCGGTGCGACCGGTGCGGACACGAATGGATACCCAGGGATCTAGACCAAGACCCAATTGCCTGCGCGAAGTGCCACAGCCCGTACTGGAATCGTCCAAGGACACGAAAGAAAGGCGAACCAATGCTCAGTTATGAGGATTTTCGTGCGAAGATCCGTTCTGCCCTAACGGCAGCCGGGCACGATGGAACGACCTGGACGGAGATAAGAACTTCGGCGCAGCTTCCCCAGGCGTTTCCCAATAACCAATGGGTTCACCGGCTTGAAACCGATATAGGGCTGGAGAGGAAGAAGGACAGCCACGGAATCATCCTATGGCGTCTAACAAACCGCGATGCCTCAACAGAACCGTCTCAGCCTGCCGTCGGCGCCAGTCAAAGAGCAGCTTCGCGGACGCGAAAATTGGAATAGGGCACGGTCCCGTGAGTCGGCGCACTTTTTCACCCTCGGCTACACAGGTCGAAAATGGGACGAATTACTGAGTCTCATGCTCACTAACGGCGTTCGGACCTTGCTCGATATTCGACAGAACCCGGTCAGCATGTATCGCCCAGAACTGAGCAAATCGAATCTCAAGGCGGCGGTTGAGGCGGCCGGTCTCGCATACGTTCACGCGCCCGATCTTGGAGTTCCGCGCGACATTCGAGCAAAGGCGATCGGCGCGGGCACGCGAGAAGTGATTTGGCGCTGGTATGACGAGCACATCGTTGGGCCAAATTTCAGCCGGAACATGCACTGGTTCCTGAACGGCCTGGAATTTCCTGCCGCTCTAATGTGCGTCGAGATAGATCCTCACGAATGCCATCGGCACCGACTCTCGGCTGCGCTTGAGAAACAGGGGTTGCGCGGATTCGATTTGTAGAATGATCGAGACCAAGCGGGCGCTAATCGTCGTTCGCACATATCCAACCCCAGCTAAGCAGGGCATCGAGGTCTCGTGTACGGCCGCTATTACCGACAAGGGTGAATGGCTGCGCCTCTTTCCGATTCCGTATCGCTTTCTAGATTCCGACAAGCAGTTCCGGAAATACCAGTGGATCGATGTTCAGGTAACGCGGGCCACGAAGGACCATCGCGTTGAGAGCTACAAGATCGAAAACAACGCCATCACCATCATTTCGGAACCGTTGTCCACGGATCATTCATGGGCGGAACGGAAACGAATTGTGTCGCCGATGATCAAGCCGAGCCTGTGCTGGTTGCAGTCGGAACGAGACAAGCATCAAACGCCGACGCTCGGGATCTTCAAGCCAAAGCGCATCAAGAGGCTGATCATCGCCAAAGAAAAGAACTCCGACTGGTCAGAAGGTGAGCTTCAGATTCTGCGGCAGCGCCTGCTCTATGCGGATAACGCGCCTAAAAAGGATCTAGAAAAACTGCCATATAAATTCAGCTACGAGTTTGAGTGCGATGATCCTGGATGTAAGGGTCACACGCTTATGTGCTCTGACTGGGAGATCGGTGAGTCGTTCCGGAAGTGGAGAACTGATTACGGTGACGACTGGGAATCAAAGCTCCGAGAGAAATACGAGGCGCACATGATCGCTAACTGCGATACACACTTCTACGTCGGTACGGTTCATCAAAACCCGAAATCCTGGATCATCGTGGGCCTGTTTTACCCACCAAACCTCGCGGCGACCCCACTGTTCGACCTGTAGAGCGCTCATCCCCATCGAGCTTTAGCGGCGGCTTTCGCTATCGCCTTCCGCTTCGCCGGACTGAGCGCCTTCGCCCTGGCCGCGCCGCCCTTGGCCCCGCCGAGGCGTCCGAGAGCCACAGCAGCCGGGTTCTTGCCCGCGTCCTTGTCCGGCAACGGTGAGCCGTCGAGACGCTCACCGATGGCCTGCTCAACCACGCGACGGGCGACCGTCGTAAAATCGTGCTCAGTTCCTTCGCGCTTGGGCTTGCTTGAGCGGGTAGGCACGCCCAAGTATCGCACGGGTCAGCCGGGATTCTTTATGCAGTCGATTTCAAACTGACCCACTACCCTGGAGCGGCAAATCTAGCGGATCTCTTGACGAACGTACTACGCTAGAAAGCCGATGAAGCGGTCGAAGCCGAAGGCGCGCCAGGCTGGCGATCAAGGCGCCTCTCCTCGGAAGGCAGCGCGCCGGCCCCAGAATAACCAACGCCGCTCGATGACTCCAGCGCCTCCCTCGGCGCCGATCCGCGGTGCCGCGCTGTCTCAAGTGAAAGCCGTCGAGCTACCGGCCCCCGAGTTTCCCGAGATTACCGACGTCAAAACGCGCGCGTATCTGACGGCCTTGTCAATCACAGGCCGCTTCGATGACGCCGCGAAGGCTGCCGGCGTCTCGCTGAAGACGGGCTGGAACTGGCGTAATGACAAAACCGACACGGCCTTTCAGGCAGCATTGGCGCTGGCACTCCAGCTCGCGTGCGATCGGATTGAGGCGGAGATCACGCGCCGCGCGCTTGATGGCGTCGAAGAGCCGGTGTTTCAGCAGGGCCGGCTCGTCGGCACCATTCGAAAATTCTCGGACGTGTTGCTGATGTTCCGCGCGAAGCGCCTGATGCCGGAATATCGCGACAAGTTCGAACACAGCGGCCCCGGCGGCGGTCCGATTCAGACCGAGAGCGTCCTGTTCTATTTGCCAGCGAACGGACGGCCCGTCCGGACGGAGTCGTGAGCCCTGCGGCGCCGGCGGCCGCCGCGCCACGCATCCGGCACATTCGTCCGCAGGCCGGACCGCAGGAACTGATCCTCCAAACGCCGGCCGACATCGGCATCATCGGCGGCTCACTGTTCGGCGGCAAGAGTTGGTCGCTGGTCATTGAACCACTGCGCCATGTGCGCGTGCCCGGCTTCAACTTCGTCGTCTTCCGGCGCACGATGCCCGAGATCACTAATCCCGGCGGCCTCTGGGAGGAAACCGAAAAATGGTACTACGCCGCCGGTGGCGAGCCGCGCCTGCACGTCCATGAATGGGACTTCGCCGACGGACGCGTGACCGGCAAGTTCGCCGGGCTGCAGTTCGAGAATGACGTCGATCTCTGGAAGGGCGCGCAGATTTGTCTGTTGATTTTCGATCAACTCGAATCCTTCACCGAGCGCCAGTTTTTCACGATGCTATCGCGCAATCGATCGACGTGCGGCGTCGAACCCTACGTGCGCGGCAGCGTCAATCCCGATCCCGATTCGTTCGTCGCGACGTTTCTCGGCTGGTGGATTGACGTCGACGGGTGGGCGATTCCCGCGCGCAGCGGCGTCATCCGCTGGTTTATCAAAGTCAATGACCAGGTGGAATGGTCGACCGTGACCTGTGCGCCGGAGAGCTACGCTGCCTACGACACCCAGAAGATCGCGGCGGTGGCCGAGCTTGAGGCGCGCTTTCCTGGTCAGGCGCAGACCGAGGGCGGCATCGCGCTCGCGAAATCTGTGACGTTCGTGCTGGCCCGCCTGCAGGACAACGTCATCGGACGCACGATCAATCCGACCTATGAAGCCAACGTCCGATCAATGGCGGGTTGGGAACGCGAGCGGCTGCTCGGCGGCGATCGGGGTGGGAACTGGAAGGCGCGCCCAACAGCCGGTAAAGTGTTCAATCGGGCGTGGTTCAAGACGACGCTGCACGCGCTGCCTACCGGCGACATCGTCCGGTGGGTGCGCTACTGGGACAAGGCCGGTACACAGGACGGTGGGAAATATAGCGCCGGCGTGTTGATGGCGCAGCTGCGCGACAAGCGCGTGTTGATCGTCGACGTCGAGCGCGGGCAGTGGTCGGCGCTCAATCGCGAGACGGTCATTAAGCAGAAAGCGGACGCCGATCGTCAGACTTTTGGGGATGTCGATATCTGGGTGGAGCAGGAGCCTGGCTCCGGAGGCAAGGAGAGCGCAGAGGCCTCGGTGCGGAATCTCGCGGGTCACACGGTCCGCGTCGACAAAGTCACCGGCGACAAGGTCACGCGCGCCAATCCCCTGTCCGCGCAGGCCGAGGCGGGCAATGTGCTGCTGATGGCTGGTTCGTGGACGGAGGCATTTCTCAAGGAGGCGCACAGCTTCGACGGCGTTCACGGCTACAGCGATCAGATCGACGCGGCGGCCGGCGCCTTCAATAAACTGACGCTCGGCCCCGCGCCGGCGCGCACAATTCGCGTCGTCGGCGGATGAGCGTTCATTGCGGGAGATGTACTACACTGTCCGGCGACTGATCTTCGCTTTCCATTGAGGCGCCATGGCTGACGACGTCACCCGGACGCACAAGAGCTACCAGCACCGCGCGCGCCAATGGCAGCGCTGCCGCGACGTCTTCGAAGGTGCCGACGCGGTCAAAGCGAAGACCATCGAGTATCTGCCCAAACTCTCCGGCCAATCCGAGACCGAGTACGCCGCGTACCTGCATCGCGCCGTGTTTTACGGCGGCTTCGGCCGATCGGTGATTGGTCTCACCGGTGTGGCCTTCGACACGCCGCCCTCAATTGAAGCGCCGGACAAACTCAAAACACAGCTGCTCGCCGACGTCACGCTGGCTGCCGAACCTTTCGAGAGCTTCGCATTTGATGCGATCCAGGACGTGTTGATCGTCGGCCGGCGCGGCATCCTGATCGACTTTTCCACGACAGCCGCACGGCCATACTGGGCCGACTACACGACCGAGAACATTCTTGACTGGGACACGATCACGGTTGATGGGCAACAAATCTTGTCCTGGCTCGTACTGCGCGAATGTCAGTCGACCCGGGATCGATTCACCGTCACGGACGAGGAACGCTATCGTGTGCTCGAGATCGTGCCGGGTCAGGGCGCCGCGCGGCTGTATCAGAGCACGACATACCTGAAGGTCCAGGAGGCCGGGAAGGCCGTGACGTACGTCCCGCAGCCGCCGGTCGTGCCGTTGCGCCGCGGCGTGCCGCTGACATTCATTCCGTTCATCTTTCTCGGGCCCGTCGGGATCTCGCCTGACGTGATGAAGCCGCCGCTGTTGGATGTGGTCGATTTGAATCTGTCGCACTATCGATCAAGTGCGGATCTCGAGCATGGCCGACACTTCACGGCGCTCCCGACGCCGGTCGTGACCGGCGCCAAAGTGGGCGGCGAACTGCGCATCGGCAGCAGCACCGCGTGGATCCTCGAGGATGCGGGCGCGGATGCAAAGTACCTCGAGTTCACCGGACAGGGGCTCGCCTCGCTTGAGAATGCGCTCACGTCGAAAGAGCGGATGATGGCGATCCTCGGATCGCGCCTGCTCGAGAATCCGAAGGTCGCGCAGGAAGCCGCGGCGACGGTAAAGATGCGCTACTCCGGCGACAACGCCACGCTGCGATCGATTGTCGGCAGCGGCAGTCTCGGACTGACGATCGCGCTGCGCTGGACGGCGTTCTGGGCGGGCATGACCGAACGCGTCGATGATCCCGCGATCAAAGTCGAGCTCAATACCGACTTCGTCGGTGCCGACGTCGATCTGAACGCCTTGTCGCTCCTGGCGCAGGCCGACAAGATCAGTTATGAAACGCTCTACCACAATCTGGAGAAGGCGGGTCTCACCCGTCCAGGCGTGACGGCGCAACTCGAACGCGAGCAGATTCTCAGTGAAGGCGGCAGCGATCCGCAATTGTCTCCGCCGCCGCAACCGGAGCCAGAGTTGGACCCGCTGACCGGCCGTCCGATCGCGGCCCAGGCACATGCCTGATCCGCGGACGGCCCTCGATGTCCGTATCACCGCGCGACTCCGCGCGGCCTTGCTCGAAGCGTTCGCACAGCTGCAGGCCGGCGCCTCACGTGATGCGTTGGGCCATCTGCTCAGTGCCGGCGTATTGACCCGATCGGCCTTGTCGCAGGCGCTCGAGGCGCTGCCGGCGATCTTGCAGCGCGCCGCCGCGCCGCTCGTCACTGCCGCCACGCTTGACAGTGCCCACATCGAGCTCCAGGCGCTCGCCCGCGTGCATCTGGACGTGAGTTACACCGCCGTCAATCCCCACGCCGTCGCGGCTGCAGCCACCCAAGCCGGACGACTCATCACGCGCATCACGGCGGCGACGCGTGAGAACATCCAGCGCGTGATCGCCTGGTCGATCCAGGTTGGACTTCCGCCGGCGGATGCGGCGGCGCTGATTCGTCCGATGATTGGCCTGACGCCCCAACAGGGCGCAGCTGTCATCAACTACCGCGCGCGTCTGCTGGCCGACTCCCCAGAATCGATCGACGTTGCGGGTCTCGATCAGGCCGTCACGCGCTACACGGCGCGACTGCTGACGCAGCGCGCGACGACGATCGCGCGCACGGAGACCATCGACGCGCTGACGAGCGGGCAGCGGACGAGTTGGACCGTGGCGCAGCAGCAAGGCGTGTTGTCACCGACCGCAAAGAAAGAGTGGATCGTGACGCCCGATGACCGACTCTGCCCGCTCTGCAAGCAGATGACGGGCAAGGCCGTGCTGATCGCCGAGAACTTCCTGACGCCGCTCGGCCCGAAGCCCGGACCGACGATGCATGCGAATTGTCGCTGTGCGCTGGCGCTTCAGTTGGCGAGCCTGGCGCTGCGCGCGGCCGCATGAGAAGTGCGAACGATGGCTGCTTGGACACCCCGCTGGCGCGACCGCCTCAAGGCTCGGCACGAGCGCTGGAAGACGGCGCGGCTCTGGCGTCGCGCGAGCCCGTCGCAGCAAATGATGACGCTCGTCCAGATGCTCCACGCCTCGCCGGAATTGCGTCGGCTGTTCAAGGACGCGTTGTTCGGTCGCAGTGCGGAGGCGGGCTATGTGGAGCGACGCCGCGCGCCGGAACCGTCGCCAGCGAAGCGGCCGACGATCGTGCGTCCG
>Ga0070731_10005769_pt1 | contig 10113 bp, 10 predicted proteins | sample Coa_R1_2_FD_66448 | JGI IMG/M metagenome (GOLD analysis project Ga0070731, IMG submission 66448) | Surface soil microbial communities from Centralia Pennsylvania, which are recovering from an underground coalmine fire - Coalmine... | ecosystem: Environmental > Terrestrial > Soil > Unclassified ... | reverse complement strand
GTGGGGATCGTGAACGCCTCGCCCATCCTCCGGACGATCGGGGCGGGGCTTTGCGCCGCTGCCGCGCTGTCGGCCCTCGTGCTGTTCGCCGACCTGTTCTGGCTGATCCTGCGTGCGCAGTTCGTCGACGTGGCGGGCCGCCTTCATCTGCGCGGTGCCATCTTCATCGGCGCGACGGTCGTCGCCATCGCATCCGTCGTTCCCAGCGCCGTCCATGCCTTCAGCCTGCTTCAGGAGCAGTCGCGGCCGCATGCGCGGCTGGAATTTGCCGGGCTCGCCGCCGAGCCTGCGCAGAACCGCCTCAACCTCCTGCCGGTGCTGCGCTTCGCCAATGACGGCCAGCTGGCCGCCACCCATGTCCAGGCCTTCGGCCTGTCCTATGCGGACATGTTTCTCATGACGGTGGAGGAGCAGAAGCGCTACATGCGCCGCGTGGTGGCGGCGGCGCGGAAGCCCGATGTGGAGCCGGACGACCCGCGCGAGCTGACGGTCGGCGGCGAGACCACGCTGCGGCTGACGCAGACACCGCTCGAGAAGGCCGACTACCAGTCGATTTCCGACGGCCAGAAATCGTTCTACGTCTTCGCCGTCGCCCGGTTCTCCGATGCGGCGCCCGGGCCGGACAAGTACTGGCTCAGCGAGTTCTGCGGCGTGTTCAGCGCCGGGCTCGCGAAATGGGAGCCCTGCGCCGTCGGATCCAACACCGTCGAACTCGTGAAGTAATAGGTCTCGGCGGCCGTCTTACCGTGCCATGCTGCAGAAGATCGGCCCCTTGTCGTTGAAGCCGATGACGCCGCTCACGGCGTCGAGATCGATGATGATGGCATTGCCTGTGCGCTTAGGATCGGACTGCTGCTCCCGTTCGTGAGCGAGCGAGAAGACCCGTTCGCGCTCCGCCTCGTCGTCGGCGATCCGCGCCCGCCCGTTGAACTGCAGCATCGGCACGGCGGGCGAGCGGTACATCATCGCCACGTGCGGGTTGTTCCGGATCGCCTCGATCGTGCCGCCTGTGGTGTTGCGCACCCAGAGGCAGAGCTGGTCTTCGCTGTAGACCGCCGTGCTGCCGCGGAAGGAGAGGATCGGCTTGCCGTCGCGGTCGACGACGGCGAGCACGAGCACATTGCCGCTGTCGAGCGCGCCGGTGACGAAGCCGCGGATTTCGGGGGTGAGGACGAGAGGAGCGGGGGTCGCCATGGTCTGTTTCCTTGATGAGGCGGCTCAGAAGACTTCGGCGAAGAGGCTCAGCATCTCCGACCACGAGCGCGCATCGGCCCCCGCATCGTAGCGTGCGAAGTCCGGCCGGCCGAGCTTTTCGGCATCGGGGTTGGTGAAGCTGTGCACGACGCCGCCGTAGAGGTGGAGCCGCCAATCGACCCCGCCTTTCCGCATCTCCTGCTCGAAGGCGGCGCGCTGCTCCGGTGGGATGCCGGGATCGTCGGCGCCGATGCACACCAGCACCTTGCCCTTGATGTTCTTCGCATCCTGCGGCGCCGCGGTGGCGAGGCCGCTGTGGAACCCAACCATCGCGGCCACGCCGGCACCGCTGCGGCCCAGCTCCAGCGCCATCGTGCCGCCGAAGCAGAAGCCGATGGCGGCGATCTTCGAAGCGTCGACCTCCGGCCGGGCCGTCAGCGCGTCGAACCCGCGGCGCGCCCGTGCCCGGATGCGATCCGGCGCGTCGCGCAGCGGCCCGATCAGCCCCATGACCTGCTCGAGTCCGGTGACGATCGCGCCGTCGCCGTGCAGGTCGCAGGCGAGCGCCGCGTAGCCGAGCCCGGCCAGCCGTTCTGCACGAGACTTCGCGTGCGGCCCGAGGCCGAACGCCTCCGGGAAGACGAGCACGCCCGGGCGCTTTCCCGGCTTCGCGTCGTCAAGGTAGAGAAGGCTGATCATGTGGAGCCCATCGGCCTCGTAGGTCAGGGTTTCGCTCCGCACGCCCATGTCGTCTCCTCGATCCGGTGGAAGGCGCATACCATAAGCGGCGGCGGGTGACACAAGCTAGTGCGCGGGCATCGCAGGATGCCATGGGCGGGAGATGCGACCGCCGCGAGGCCCAGCCGGCTCCCCTTGCGCGCTCGAACCGGCTAAACGGAAGCGATGATGCTGCCGATCGCCCCATGAGCACGATCGCCGCCGTGATCGCCGAGGCCGGCGATCCGGTCCTTTGGCAGATCGTGCGGCTGTCGCTGGGGGTGAGCGTCGGCGCCACGGCGATCGCGTCGGCCGCCGGGCTGCCGCTCGGCGCCGCGCTTGCCGTGTTCCGGTTTCCCGGCCGCGTCGCCTTGATCCTGGGGGCCAACGCGCTGCTCGGCCTGCCGCCCGTGGTGGTGGGTCTGGCGCTTTATCTCCTGCTCTCGCGATCGGGGCCGCTTGGCGCGCTGGGGCTGCTCTTCACGCCGGCGGCCATGGTCGTCGCGCAGGCCATGCTGGCGCTGCCGATCGTGACGGCGCTGGCGCACCGCCAGGTCGCCGACCTCTGGCGCAGCTACGGCGATGCCTTGATGGATCTGGGCGCCACGCGCGGACGGTCGATCCCCGTGCTGCTGGCGATGGGCCGGCTTCACATGTTGACGGCCGTGCTCGCCGGGTTCGGCCGGGCGGTGTCCGAGGTCGGCGCAATCCTGTTGGTCGGCGGCAATATCGCGGGCTATACCCGCACCATGACGACGGCGATCGCGCTGGAGACGAGCAGGGGCGATCTGCCGCTGGCCCTCGGCCTCGGCCTGCTGCTGATCGGGCTCAGCGTGCTTGTCAGCATGGTCGCCTTCGGCCTCGCCGGCAGGTCCGGCGCATGAGGCTGCGCGGCTTCGTCCTCGGACTGCTCGCCTGCGTCGCGGCGGCCCCCGCCTTCGCCGCCGACGCCATCGTGCTCGCGTCGACCACCTCGGTCGAAAACTCGGGGCTGCTCGGACGCATTCTGCCGGACTTCACGGCGTCCAGCGGCATCGAGGTGCATGTCGTGGCGCAGGGCACGGGACAGGCGCTCGACATGGCACGGCGCAATGATGCCGACCTGCTCCTCGTGCACGATCCCGAGGCCGAGCAGCATTTCCTGGACGGCGGCGACGGCATCAATCGCCGTCAGATCGCCTGGAACGACTTCATCATTGTTGGTCCCCATGCGGACCCGGCGCGTGTGGCGGGCGGTCACGATGCGGTCGCTGCCTTCAAGGCAATCACGCGGGCTCAGGCGGCGTTCGTCTCGCGCGGCGACCGCAGCGGCACGAATGCGCTCGAGCTGCGGCTCTGGAAGGCGGCTGCACTCGATCCGAAGAGCGGCGCCGGGAGCTGGTACCGGGACATTGGCGGCGGCATGGGCCAGGCGCTCAACGCCGCCGCGGCGATGCCGGCCTATACGCTATCGGATCGCGGCACCTGGCTCAGTTTCAAGAACAAGGGGCCGCTCGCGATCGTCGTCGAGGGCGATCCGCAACTCGTCAACCGCTACGACGTGATCGAGCTCGACCCGGCCAAGCACGGTGACCGGCGGCTGCAGGACGCGGCGAAACTCGCCGCCTGGCTCGTCTCGGCCGATGGACAACGCGCGATCGGCGCCTATCAGATCGACGGGGAGCAGCTTTTCCACCCCTCGGCCGACGCACCGAAATAGGCCGCTAATCCTCCGGCGCGACCGTGACGCGGATGCCTTCGAGGGCCTCGGAGACGGGGATCTGGCAGGACAGGCGGGACGAGGCCTCGCGGTGGCTGGAGGTGTCGAGCAAATCGTTCTCGTCCGGGCTCATCGGCGGCAGGCGGTCGGCAAACTCGGGATCGACATAGACGTGGCAGGTGGCGCAGGAGCAGCAGCCGCCGCAGAGCGCCATCACCTCGTCGATCCCCGCCCCGCGGATCGTCTGCATGAGCGAATCGCCCTGCGTGCCGGTGATGGCTTTCGCTTCGCCCGACCGCAGGACCACTGTGAGACTGACCGTCATTACCGAACCCGCCCGAAGATGCGTCGATAGGGCCGCATCGCGGCGGCCGAAGCCGTATGGAGCACAGCTTCCCGCCGCCATGCAATGGGCGAGGGGAATGCGCATGGCGGCTGCGTTTCCGGAGGGGGCCGTCTAGCCTCCCGGAAGAAACCGGGTGCGGTTCTCGGCGACCTGGCGGGCGATGAACTCGCTGGTCGCCCGGATACGCGGCAGGGCGTGCAGATCGGCGTGGGTCACCAGCCAGAAGGTCCGGGTGAGCGAGACGGTGTCTCCGAGCACTGGCACGAGGCCGGGCTCGGCCGAGGCCATGAAGTAGGGCAGCACGCAGATGCCGGCGCCCGAGACCGCCGCTGCGTACTGGGCGACGAGGTTCGAGCTGCGGATCTGCGGTGCCAAGCCCGGCGCGATCAGCGGCAGGTAGTCGAGCTCCGGCGTGAAGATGAAGTCCTCGACATAGCCGATCAGGGTGTGGCTGCGCAGATCCTCGACCGTCTCGATCACCGGCCGGCGGGCGAGATAATCCGGTGCGGCGTAGAGGCCGAGCCGGTAATCGGTCAGCTTGACCGCGTGCAGCCTTCCTTCGCTCGGCCGCGACAGGCCGATCGCGATGTCGGCCTCGCGGCGCGACAGGCTGAAGATGCGCGGCATCGCCACCAGCTCGACGGTCAGCCGCGGGAAGGCCTCGCATAGCTTGGCGATGCGGCGGGCGAGGAAGGCGCTGCCGAACCCGTCGGGGGCGCCGATCCGCACCGTGCCGGAGACCGGCGGATCGTCGCCGCGGGTCTCGTGGAGGGCGGCCAGCGCCCCGCGCTCCATGGTTTCGGCGGTCGGCATGAGGCGCAGGCCGAACTCGGTCAGGCGATAGCCTTGCAGGCTTCGCTCGAAGAGTGGCACGCCCAGCGACGCTTCGAGCGCTGCCACGCGGCGGCTCACCGTCGCATGGTCCTGGCGCAATTGGGCGGCGGCCGCAGTCAGGCGCCCGGTGCGGGCAACCGCCAGGAAGTAGCGCAGATGGTCCCAGTCGAACTCCCGCCCGTACATCTGCGACGCTCCGCGCAACGGCTGTGCGAAACTTCATATACGAATCCCCGGATCTTTGTGCGATATCCCGCATAATTCGATCGGCCAACCCGGGAAGCGAGGGAGATGGACGTCACGCTCAGCGAGGACCAGCTGGCCTTCCAGGCGGCCGCGCGCGACTTCGCCCAGGAGGTGCTGCTGCCGTCGGCCGCCGAATGGGACGAGCACAAGACCTTCCCTGTCGAGGCCTTGCGCCAGGCGGCATCGCTGGGCTTTGCCGGCATGACGGTGAGCGAGGAGGCGGGCGGCCCGGGTCTGTCGCGGCTCGATTCCGCGATCGTCATCGAGGAGCTGGCGGCGGCCGATCCGTCGACCGCGGCCTATCTCTCGATCCACAACATGGCGGCCGGCATGATCGACCGCTACGGCAACGACGAGCAGCACGGGCGTTTCCTGCCGGCGCTCCTCACCATGGAGCGCTTCGCCAGCTACTGCCTGACCGAGCCCGGCGCCGGATCGGATGCCGGCAACCTCAAGGCGCGGGCCGAGCGTCGCGGCGACCAGTACGTCATCAACGGCAGCAAGGCCTTCATCTCCGGCGGCGGGGTGAGCGACGTCTACGTCGCGATGCTCAGGACCGGCGCCGCCGGCCCCAGGGGCATCTCCACGATCGTGGTCGAGAAGGGCACGCCCGGCCTCAATTTCGGCAAGCAGGAGCGCAAGCTCGGCTGGAACAGTCAGCCGACCTCGGCGGTGATCTTCGAGGATTGCGCGGTGCCGGCCGCGAACCGGCTCAGCGAAGAGGGCGACGGGTTCAAGATCGCGATGACCGGGCTCGACGGCGGGCGGATCAATATCGCCGCCTGCTCGCTGGGCGGCGCCCGGGCCTGCCTGGAGCTGGCGCGCGAGCACCTGCTGACGCGCGAGCAGTTCGGCAAGAAGCTGGCCGAGTTCCAGGCCCTGCAATTCCGCCTCGCCGACATGGCGACCGAGCTGGAGGCGGCGCGGCTGATGGTCTGGCGCGCGGCGGCGAGCCTCGATGCCGGCTCGCCGGACGCGACGATGCACTGCGCCATGGCGAAACGCTTCGCCACCGATGCCGGGTTCCGCATCTGCAACGAGGCGCTGCAGATGCATGGCGGCTACGGCTACATCAAGGACTACCCGATCGAGCGCTATCTGCGCGATCTGCGGGTCCATCAGATCCTCGAAGGAACTAACGAGATCATGCGGGTGATCATCGCGCGGAAGCTGCTCGGCCAATGACCGGAGAAACCGACGACATCCTGCTCGAACGGGTCGGCGGGATCGGGCTGATCACGCTGAACCGCCCGAAGGCGCTGAACGCCTTCACCCACGAGATGTACCTGACGCTGGAGCCGGTGCTGGACGCGTGGAACGCCGATCCGGCGGTCGCTGCCGTCGTCATCCGCGGCACCGGCGGCAAGGCCTTCTGCGCCGGCGGCGACATAAGGGCGCTGTGGGAAAGCGGGCCGGGTGTGAAGGGGAAGGACGACCTCAAGAGCCGCTTCTTCGTCGACGAGTACCGTGTCATCCGGAAGGTTCACCATCTGTCGAAGCCCTATGTCGCCCTGATCGACGGGGTGACGATGGGCGGCGGCGTCGGCATGTCGGTGAACGGCCGCTTCCGCGTGGCGACGGAGAACACGCTGTTTGCCATGCCCGAGACCGGGATCGGCATGATTCCGGATGTCGGCGGCACGCGGATCCTGCGCGCCTGCCCCGGCCGCATCGGGCTCTATCTCGGCCTGACCGGCGCCCGGCTGAAGGGCGGCGCCGACCTTCTCCATGCCGGGATCGCGACGCATTTCCTGCCGGCGGAGCGCATTCCGGCATTGCTGGATGCGCTGGCGACGGCGGCCGACGCTCCGGCGACGCTGGAGCGGTTCTCCGCCGATCCCGGCCCGTCGGCGCTCCGCGATCTCCAGCCGGCGATCGACCGCTGCTTCGGCCAGCCGACGCTGCCGGCGATCATCGAGGCACTCCGTGCCGAGCCGGACGCCTGGGCCGCGACGGCGCTGAAGGCGATCGAGCGGGCCTCGCCGGCCTCGCTCGCCATGACCTTCTGGCAGCTGCACCCGCGCGACCCGGTCACGATGGAGCAATCGCTGGCGCTCGAATACGGCCTCGTCCAGCAGGTGATGGAAGGCCACGATTTCTTCGAAGGCGTGCGGGCGGTGCTGGTCGACAAGGACCAGTCGCCGAAATGGCAGCCCGCCTCGCTGGCGGCGCTCGACGACGCGACGGTCGGCCGGATCATCGCGGCGGCCGAAGCCTCGGCAAAAACCCTGGAGAGCCTGTCATGACGCGGATCGCCTTCGTCGGCCTCGGCAATATGGGCGGCCCGATGGCCGCGAACCTTTTGAAGGCCAGCCATCAGGTCGACGGTTTCGACCTCAGCGCCGCGGCGCTGGCGGCGCTCGCCGAGAAGGGCGGGCGGCGCGCCGGCTCGGTCGCCGAGGCGGTGGCAGAGGCTGATGTCGTCGTTACCATGCTGCCGGCCGGCCCGCATGTCCGCAGCACCTATGGCGGCGAGACCGGCATCATCGCCAAGGCGAAGCGCGGCGCGCTGCTGATCGACTGCTCGACCATCGACGTCGAGAGCGCGCGGGCGGTCGCGAAGGATGCGGCGGGCGCCGGTCTCGCCATGGTCGATGCGCCCGTATCCGGCGGCACCGGCGGGGCGACCGCAGGCACGCTCACCTTCATGGTGGGCGGCGAGGCCGAGGCGGTCGAGCGGGCCCGGCCGGTCCTCGAGGCGATGGGCAAGACGATCGTCCATTGCGGCGGCGCCGGGACGGGCCAGGCGGCCAAGATCTGCAACAACATGATCCTCGGCATCTCGATGACCGCGGTCAGCGAGGCCTTCGTGCTGGCCGAGAAGCTGGGACTCGACGCGCAGAAGCTGTTCGACGTCAGCGCGAAATCCTCCGGCCAGTGCTGGTCGCTCACGGCCTATTGCCCGGTGCCGGGTCCGGTGCCGACCTCGCCGGCCAATCGCGACTACGCGCCCGGCTTCACGGTCGACATGATGCTGAAGGACCTGAAGCTGGCCCAGCAGGCGGCGCAGGCTTCCGGTGCGGCGACGCCGCTCGGCGCCGAGGCGGCGTCGCTCTACCAGCTGCTCGCCGCGCAGGGCCAGGGCGGCAAGGATTTCTCGGCGATCATCAAGTTGCTGCGCGGCACCGCATGAAGAGCGGCCCGCTCGCCGGCATCGTCGTCGCGGATCTCTCGCGGATCCTGGCCGGTCCTTACTGCACGCTGCTCCTCGCCGAGCTCGGCGCCCGCGTCATCAAGGTCGAGACGCCGGGCACCGGCGACGATGCGCGGCACTACGGCCCGTTCGTCGACGGCAAGTCGGCCTATTTCGCCTCGATCAACCGCGGCAAGGAATCGATCGCGCTCGATCTCAAGGACCCGAAGGATTTCGCGGTCCTTGAGGCGCTTCTCGGCCGCGCCGACGTGCTGGTCGAGAATTTCCGCCCCGGCACGATGGAGAAGCTTGGCCTCGGCTGGGAGGTGCTGCATCCCCGCTATCCGCGGCTGATCTACGCTTCCGCTTCCGGCTTCGGCCAGACCGGTCCCGCTGCCAAGACGCCGGCCTACGACATGGTGGTCCAGGGCATGGGCGGGATCATGAGCATCAACGGCCATCCCGGCGACAAGCCGGCGCGGGTCGGGGTCTCGATCGGCGATCTCGGTGCCGGGCTCTACACGACGGTCGCGGTCAATGCCGCGCTCTATCATCGGGCGATGACCGGAGAGGCGACGCGGATCGACATCGCCATGTTCGACTGCCAGCTGGCGCTGCTGGAGAACGCGGTGGTGCGCTACCAGGCGACGGGGCAGGTCCCGGGGCCGCTCGGCGCCCGCCATCCCGCGATCGCGCCTTTCGAGCCTTACGAGACGGGTGACGGCGAGCTCATCATCGCCGGCGGCAACGACGCCCTCTTCCGCAAACTCTGCGCGGTGCTCGGTGTCGAAGATCTGGCCGAGGACGATCGCTTCCGGACGAACGATCTGCGCTGCCGCCATGCCGACGCGCTCAAGGCCGAGCTGGAAGCGGTGCTGCGCACGCGGCCGCGCGCCGAGTGGGTGGCGCGCCTCGATACCGCCGGCATTCCTTGCGGGCCGATCAACACGATCGATCAGGCCCTTGCCCATCCCCAGGTCGCGGCGCGGAACATGCTCGTCGCGATCGACGATCCGGGGGCACCCACGCTCAAAGTCTCCGGGAATCCCTTGAAGCTCTCGGGCTTCGCCGATCCGGCCAGCCGCCCTCCGGCGCCCGGGCTCGACGCAGACCGGGCGCGCATCCTGGCCGATCTCGGCCTAGAATAAGGAACCAGCCGACATGACGCCCAATCTCGACCCCCATGCGCTCGCGAGCGAGCTGTCCAACAAGCTGCTGATCGACGGCAAGCTCGTGCCGGCACAGTCCGGCAAGAACTTCCAGGATCTGAACCCGGCCACCGGCGGGGTGATCGGCCATGCCCCGATGGCCGATCAGTCGGACGTGAACAGCGCCGTCGAGTCCGCCGCCAAGGCGCAGAAGGAATGGAAGAAGCTCCATCCGCGGGAGCGCGGCCGCCTGGTCGCCGAATGCGGCCGCAAGCTCACCGAGCATGCCGAGGAGATCGCCCGGCTGGTGGCGCTGGAGACCGGCAAGGCGCTGCGGACCGAGAGCCGCGTCGAGGCCGGCGTGCTGGCCGACGTGTTCCTGTTCTTCGGCGGACTCGGCGGCGAGCTCAAGGGCGAGGTCGTGCCCTTCAAGACCGACTCGATCACCTTCACCCAGCGCGAGCCGATCGGCGTCGTCGCCGCCATCATCCCGTGGAACGTGCCGCTGCTGCTGATGGCGCTCAAGATCGCGCCGGCGATGGTGGCGGGCAATGCCGTGGTGGTGAAGTCGCCGTCCGAGGCGCCACTCGCCGTGCTGCGCGTCTGCGAGATCATGAACACGGTCCTGCCGCCGGGCATCTTCAACATGCTTTCGGGCGGCGGCTCGACCACCGGGATGATGCTGGTCTCCCACCCCAAGGTCGGCAAGGTCACCTTCACCGGCTCGGTCGAGTCCGGGCGCACCGTCTACAAGGCCGCCGCGGAGAAGCTCATCCCGGTCACGCTGGAGCTTCTC
>Ga0070731_10005767_pt1 | contig 10114 bp, 12 predicted proteins | sample Coa_R1_2_FD_66448 | JGI IMG/M metagenome (GOLD analysis project Ga0070731, IMG submission 66448) | Surface soil microbial communities from Centralia Pennsylvania, which are recovering from an underground coalmine fire - Coalmine... | ecosystem: Environmental > Terrestrial > Soil > Unclassified ... | reverse complement strand
TCCTGCGCAAACGCGCCGGCAGCGCGGACGTCCAGGCGATCGTGGAAGAGAAGGCGGCGAATCCCTCGCAGAAAAAAATCCGCGAGATCAACTCCGGCTTCTATGTTTTCTCAGTCAATGACCTCTACGGCAACATCGGCGACCTCTCTACCGACAACGCCCATGCCGAGTACTACCTCACCGACATGGCACTCGTGCTAGGGAAGAAGCGGCGCGCCGTTATGGTATGGAAGACGCCGAATCCGAACGAGGTGCTAGGCGGAAATACGCGGGCAGAGTTAGCCGACATCGACCAGCAGATGCGGATAGCAAAGTGCCGCCAGTTGATGGCGGAGGGCGTTACGATTTTCTATCCTGCCACCTGCGTCATCGACGCTGATGTGTCCATCGCGCCCGACACCGTCATCGAACCGTACGTGCAGCTTTTGGGAAGAACGAAAATCGGCAGCGGATGCCGCGTGCGCTCGTATTGCGTGATCCTCAATTCGGAGATCGGCGATGGTGTCATGGTTCGTCCAGGGTGCGTGATGGAAGATGCGAGAATCGGCGACAAAGCGATCATCGGGCCTTATTCACACCTGCGCCCCGGTAGTGAGATTGGTGAGGGCGCGCACGTGGGCAATTTCGTGGAGACAAAGAAAATCAAGCTGGGCGTTGGCTCGAAGGCGAATCATCTGACCTATCTTGGTGATGCCGAGATCGGCTCGGGGGTCAATGTCGGCGCCGGAACTATCACGTGCAACTATGACGGCGTGCACAAGCACAAAACCGTCATCGACGATGGAGCCTTCATCGGCAGCGACAGCACGTTGGTCGCCCCGGTGCGCATCGGAAGAGGTGCGTACATCGGAGCTGGTTCCTGCATCACCGACGACGTGCCCGATGATTCCTTGGCTATTGGACGAGGCCGTCAGGTGGTAAAAGAAGGCTGGGCGCGAGAAAAAAAACAGCAGAAGTGAGCCATGCGGGTGCACGGGAAGATTGGATAAAAGGAAGAAGGCCGGCTCAGTCTCTGAGCCGGCCTTCGAAGTTAAAGCCAGGATTAGTGGGTCACAGCCGCAAACAGGTCTGAATGCATGATCGACTGGAATTGTGAATCGTTGGCCTTGAAATGCACTTGAACGTTGTCGCCGTCAGAGTCAATCGTCGTGTTCTCGACGGCCACCTTTTCCGCCGGCGTGGCGCTCATTTTCTTATACAGTTGGTAGCCTTTGAGCAAAGAGGCCACGGTGCTCGCGGTTGTCGAATCAGAGGTCACCACCGTCATATCGAAGGTGACGCCGCTGCGAAAATCCATGGCGTAGTGTGAACCAAGCAGCCGCTTCTTCACCGAATCGTAATCGGCGATCTGCGAAGCCGCCCCCATAGCCGAGTGCACTGCGTTTTGCGTTCCTTGCTGATCGAGGATGCTCCACACTGGGGCCGAATCGACGCTGGTCATCATGTCTGCCATGTTGCCATTGGTGTCGAGGCCCAGAACCTGGCCGTCGCGGGTGTCGAGAGCTACCCGAATTGACGTCGCATCGCCGAACAGCAAGGTGCTGTCATCCAGAAAACTCATAATGAAGCCGCCATCCATGGGATAAAGATCGGCGGTGCCGTACTTCTTTGGCTTGTAATTCTGCAGCTTCATTTTCTTAAGCACAGCCTTCATGTTGAAAGGACCGGCGGCGACGCCTACAGTTTTCACGCCCTGTTTGCCAGTGCGGAACGACGCAAAGGTCAGGGTATCCACGTCTTTGTCAGGATCGAGCCCGATGCCTTTCAGTGCCGCCTCAAACTGCTTGATGTTGTCGGGCATGAGCTGCTGCTTCAGTTGCATCGCGGTGGGTGAATCCTTCAGCGCGCGATAGTCCACCGAGATCAGTTGGAGCAGGTCCGCTGGGACGCAGGTCCGGGCGGAAGAATTCAGTGGCATAGCGTACGCCATGCTTACCAGCAGCAACGAAACCAGACAAATCTTGAAGAGTCTCATAACGCCTCGAAGTCAATGACGATCAAAACGCACACCCTTCGTTTGGATGCACACAAAGACCTGTCGTTTGTAGATCACTTCATCTTATTTTACTTGCATCCGGAGACGGAGGAACAAAAGGACACGGCCGGTTGATTGGTTAGAGTCCCCGAAGACGCGAGGCACGCAAAAACGCTCACGGCCGGATACGTTGAGTCCGCTGGCGAGCCTCGGCTATGAAGGATTGGTCTTTGAGGGACGCCAGATTGATTTCAACGTTGGCCAGAGCGCCCGTGATGGCGGCCCCGGCCAGCGCCAGCGCGGTGGTCAAGTCGGACTTCATGTTGGGATTCGTTATAGGTTCGAGTGACTTAGCCACCTGCGCAATCTGGTGAGCTTTCTCCGCTACACTCAGGGGCACGGCCGTCGCCTCCTTTAGCGCGGCTTCGATCATCGCCTCGCCGGATTTTTCGTCGGCAGCACTCCGCGCGGATTTGTAGGCCTTCATCACGGAATCGTAAGAGGCGGCATCGGCATCGATGGCTGCCTTCAACTCTTCCCGTAGTGGGTTCAGTTGGGCGATCGCCGCGCTCAACTGCGTCTCGTATTGCAGATACGCTTTCTTGCCGCGCGACATAGAAGAGACCATCGCGGCAAGTCCCGCTGCCATGGCCGCTGCTGCGGCCGAGGCGCTGCCTCCTCCGGGAGTCGCGGTGGGCGCGGCTAATTGCTCGACGAAGGGCTCTACGCCCGCTCGCAGGCCGCCGATCGCCATCTTCCCGCCCATAACGGCAGCCAGCCGGTTTTCCAGAATGAGGGAAGAATCGAAATTTTCGACCTGCAGGAACCATTCCGCAGCCTGTTCCAGCGCCTTCTTGGGAATCAATCCGACGATTTCACTGGAGACCGGCATTACGCCATAGCGCGCCGCTTCGCGCTTTACCATCTCGAAGACGCGGTGAATCGGCGTCTGCTCAAAATCGGTAAGATTCATCGAGACCTGCGCCAGGCCCCGAACCAGAAATCCTGCGCCCTTGACGAAGCGCATGCCGCCGCTCGAAAAGCGCACAGCCTTCGCAATCTTCTTGGCGATGTCGACGTCCGGCGTGTTGAGAAACACGTTGTACGCGATAAGAAATTTGCGCGCCCCAACCACGGTTGCGCCCGCACTCGGATGAACGCGAGGTTCGCCAAAGTCTGGACGCCTGGCGGGATTGGTCGCAATCTCGGCGCGGATACCTTCGAACTGTCCCCTCCGAATATTCTCCAGCCCTTGCCGCTCCGGGATTCGGGCCGCGGCTTCGTAAAGGTAGACCGGAATCTGAAAGCGCTTCCAGATCTGCTCGCCGACATGGTTAGCCATCGCCACGCAATCTTCGATGGTCACGCCGTCGATGGGAATGAAAGGGACCACGTCGGACGCGCCCATGCGGGGATGCGCTCCGGCGTGCGTATTCAGATCAATAAGCTCAGCCGCCTTACCCACGCCGCGGATAACGGCCTCCTGAATGGCGTCGCGCTCGCCGACCAGCGTGATCACACAGCGGTTGTGGTCGGAATCCATCTCGCGATCGAGCAGATAGACGCCGGGCATGTTCATCGCGTCAACGATGGCGTCAACTTTGGCTTTATCGCGGCCTTCAGAGAAGTTCGGAACACATTCGACGAGCGTAGACATGACTAGGAAGAATAGCTGGCGCAGGGAAGAGCCGCAACTTTATGAACATCCGGCACTATTTCGGCGCAAAGAATTTCCCGACTCCTAGCCGCACCTGCACCGTATTGATCCCAGGATTCGGCGTTGCCAGTCCAGCATTGGAGATGTGCATGTAACGCAGCTCAAGGCTGACGTTATGCCGAGCGCCAAGAATGTGCGTGCCGAACGCAGCTTGGTCCATGAAATTCACCGTGTTCGTTCCGCTGGGAACGTTATGGTCTGTGAACACTACTCCACCGGTGAGTTCGAGATAAGGAGAGAAGCGCCCGTGCCGTTGGAAATTCCACTTTAGTCCAAGCGGATCGAAGCCGACTCCGTACGCCGTGTTGGCAGGTTGGAAGACCAAAAAAACCGGAACCGCGTCGACCGCGTATTCAAAGCGTCCCCGCAGAATGCTGGGGAGATGCAAGTCAGTCAGGACCCAGCCGTAGCGTAGGCCTGCGTTGAAGGCGCCGGTATTGCCGCGACCACCGCTGACAGAGTGTCCGCCCCCGGCCCATATCTGAATCTCATGACCGCCTTGCTCCGGGCCAGTTTGGGCGAGGCAGTGCCACGATGCCACCAACACCACGGAAATGAGCAACAGGGAAGCGCGCATAGTAATTCGCCTCGAAGTCGGTAGCACCTCGAAACGGAACCATCACGATACAGCAAGCGATTGCGGCCGACAAACCAGCACCGATGCGCTCTCGCACGCTTATACCCGAGCTTTTCCACAGCCAATTGTGACATCCAACCTTGCCTCAAAGATTTCAATTCAGCGATGATGACAACGCGCAAGCGGTGTGCGGAAGATATTCTTCCGAACCGCGGGAACAGTGTCATGATTTTCCGCCTGCAAGTTCTTTAACATCAAGATTTTGCCCGCAAGTAATTGTGCCTCATAGATCATTTAGTATGATTATATACTTGACGTAGGAGGAAATGATCTAATGGGTAAAGAAAAGCGCACTCTAATTACGGGCTTGGATGTGACTCCGGAATTTAAGGAATTGACTCGTCTTTTTTCTGAAGCGTGTGAACGTATTTGCGAAGCTCTTCCAAAGCGGAAGTCTGAGCCGCCGATGGATTCTCGGGCATCAGCGCCTCGATAGTCTTGAGGGCATTTTGGGCGAAGTCTAGGAAAACATCTGCTCGGACTACTTTAGTTTGTTTCATTGGGGCTCCTAATACGGAAAACGGATTACGGCGGAAAGTGCCTAACGATCCGTTCGCGGATCATATTCAAGTGGCTGATGATTTTTTCCAGTTGGTCGCTTATTTTTCCGAGCGCGGATGAAATCAGGAGGAAGCCGAAAACGCCGACAATGATTGCAGCAATGCCCATTTTGTCCGACTGGTAAAATGACACTATGGCCCAAGACATAAAGGTTGATAAGAGCAAGTTTGATTCTCTGCTCGGCAAGATGCTGAAGACCCCGCCTCTGCCGAAGGGCGAGGTTAAGACTCCCAGGTCGAAGCCGAAAAAGAGAAAGAGTTCTGCTGCATAAAAATTCCGCCCCTGCTTTTGGGGCAAGGGCGGAGTGTTACAAAGCGGACTATTGCTTAAGGTGTTTTACAAGGTTTTCAACCTTCAAGAGTACCTGAAGCAAAATGTTCAAGCCGCTCATCACGGCAAGAAACACGTCCATGCCCCGATTGTCTCGGGGCTTCGGTTTACTGCTACTCATATTCAATTGTCACTTTCTAGGACGTGGCCGGTAATGCTTAACAACCCGGCCACGCTCCCAGAAAGATCGTAGGTCTAAAATGTTTCGCGGGTTAGCTTACGATAGGTCAGGGGCTTCTTCTTGGTAAGTTCCGACAGCAGAGTTCCGAACATGAACGGCTGCATCTTGCGGCGGTTGTAGCGCCAAGAGAACTCTTGCAAGTAGCTGTCGAGATGATCTTCGGAGAGGTGGTGGTAGGAGCCTACTACACCACGTTTGAACAGCGAGAACGCGCCTTCGATTGTCTTGGCTGATAGTTCGCCGAATTCGTCCAGTTCCTTCTTGTGATCTGCAATCTTGTGCTGTGACACGGGCACGATTGAGGGAATGATGTTGAGGTAGGTCGGGTGCCCGTCCGTCACGATCTGGGAAGCATTCGGGCTGACTTTCTCTTTCAGAACGGGCTTGATTGTGGCGGCCTTGGCGTTGCTGATGCGCTGCATGTGGATTCGCCCACCACGTTCCGCGATCCCGAGAATAGCGATCTTGGCTTGTTTGGCCGCATAAACTCCCTTGCGGGTTTTCCTGCCGCCGAGATAGCTTTCGTCAATTTCGAGCACTTGGCCCTGTCCGCCTAGCGGAGCGGTTTCAAGTTCCTGCATGGCCTTGCGGATTCTGTGGCAGAGATGCCATGCGGTTTTGTATGCAACTCCGATATGACGGGAAACCTGTAGCGCCGATACGCCCTTCTTCGCTTCAGCCATGAGCGCCATCGCCAAGAACCATTTTGTCAGGGGCAAGTGGGAATCGTGAAACAGGGTACCCGTAGTGGCAGAGAAATGCAATCCGCATTCTGCACATTCGAACAGGCGGCAGGGCTTGCCAGTCTTGCCCCGCGTGGCGATCTGGTAGCACTTGTCGTAGTTGCACGCTAGGCAGCGAACGCCTTCAGGCCATCTCGCCCGAATCAAGTAGTCGAGTGCTTCATCTTCGGTTCTAAATTTCTGCGTAACGTTTAGGAGATTCATATGGCTATGTCCGATTCTGAGTATCAGGCCGCTCTGACTCGATTGAATGAAGCTGTTCTCGAAGTGACTTCGCAGTTAAAAACAGTCTGTCGAGAATGGAACGCAAATCTTCTGGCCGAGGGGCTCCCACCTTTGCCTGATCGACTGCTTCGGCGGCTAGAGTAAGCATGTTGTCCGCGTTATCCAACACCGCCTTGCTTCGGATTTTATCTTCGATTGGCATTTCGTGCGCCTCCAAGTTGTTGATTCTGCGAAACATCAATCAACTCTGAGGACATTATGGCAAACAACCGATCCTAAGTCAAGTATATAATCATATCATTTAGCGATTTCACGCCAACCCGATGATTTCAATAGACCGAGGGGGAGGGGGGATATTCCGGCAGGAGCAAGTTCGCTTCGCCAGTGGCAACGGTGGATGCGCCTATACGGCAGGATTTTTCCTGGGGCGTTCTGAAGCAAGCTGCATCAGATCCCGCGCCACACGCGCGGTGTTATGGCGCGCCACGGCCGCTTCGTCCAGATAATCGCCAAGAACGGGAATCACGCCGAGAGCCTCAATAGCATCGAGGTCGTTCTCAATCTGGCAGGCGCCTTCAAGCGCGTACTTGGCCTTCATTTCTTCCGACGCAGGCGTGCGATTAATCAGCGCATAGTCGAATATCTGTTTCTGTGCGTGGCTACTTAAAGCTCGAATATGATCAGCCGCCGTTAGTCCAAGGCTCTCATTGGCCTGAGTCATCAAATTGCAGATGTAAACCTTGGTGGCGGGAGACTCGATAATCGCCTGCGCAATGCCGCGCACCAGCAAGTTCGGTATCAGACTGGTGAACAGTGACCCCGGTCCAATGGTGATGAGGTCGGCGCTGGCAATGGCCTCGAGCGTTTGCGACATGGGACCGACATCAGGTGGAACCAGAAAAAGTTCGCGGATGCGTCCCTTGCTCGCGGTGATGTTGGTTTCGCCACGCACGCGCGTCCCATCTTCCATCAGCGCTTCCAGTTCGATGTTCGATGTAGTTGCCGGGTAGATGTGGCCGCGGGTAAGTAGGATTTCCGACGAGAGCCGCACGGCTTCAGAAAAGTCCGAGGTCAAGGAAGTCAGCGCTGCGAGAAAAAGATTGCCGAAGCTGTGCCCCTCCAACCCCGATCCTTTATCGAAGCGATGCCGGAAAAGCTTCGAAAGCAGCGCCTCGTCTTCGCTAAGGGCGACGATGCAGTTTCGGATGTCGCCCGGCGGAAGCATATTCAGTTCCTTGCGCAAGCGCCCGCTGGAGCCGCCATCGTCACTGACCGTGACCACCGCGCTCAGGTCGCGAATCACCGCAGTCTCGGTGCCCGCTGAAGTTTCCGCCGATGTTAGTACGTAGCGCTTGAGTCCCTTGAGCAGCGTAGAAAGACCGGTTCCACCGCCAATCGCAACGACACGAAGACCGCGTGCCAGCGCGGTCTGCTGCAAAGTCGCGAGCTCAGCCGTTTTCGATTCCATCCAGATTTTTCCAGACCCAGGTTTGCCGGCAGGCTAGAAGGACTCTTCTTCCCCAGTGCCTTCTGAGGAGTCAAGCTCGGCTCCGGGATCGGGATAGAGCAGTTCCGTGAAACGAGGATCTTCCGCCAGATTCTGGAAGTCGGAGTCATTGCGGGCCTGAAAGCGCAGTTGAGCGTTCAGGCGCAGAGCCTCATCCAGACGGCGAAGAGAATCCTCGACGTGGCCCGTGAGGCAGTCCAGCGCGGCCAGACCGTAGATGACGTAATCCGCCTTGGCATTCTGCTTGAGCAGCTTGTCCAGATGCTCGCGCGCGGTCACGTAATCGCCGACATTCATCAGCGACACCGCGTAATCAAAATGCTCTTCCGGCGTCTTGAACTGCGTCGCTGGGGAGCGCTCCAGGTGCTGGTTGCAGATGCTGAGATGCACCGTCGCCCGATCCGCCAGCTCCTTGCTGGGTCCGCCGATTACTTTTTGGAAGTTCGGCTTCGCCTTCTCGAACTTGTGCTCTTGCATGGCGCGCAGACCCGCCTCGTAGCTCTGCAGAGCTTGCGTATAACGAGGGTCTTCGTTGACAGTCTTTTTGGCGCTTGGTTTCTGTGCCATGTGCAAAACTCTTCCTGTGCTCTTGGTAATGGGAAACTCCTTGCGATGCTGCTTAGAATCCGAGCAGTCAAAGTATCACTCAAACTGAGGGCGGAGGTCCAGTTGGCGTACTGAATACCGAATCGATGTTAACAGCGAATAGCGAGGTTCCCTCGGTACTCTAACAACTCGGTACTTCTTCAATTCATGCTCGCGGCCGACTGTAAATCAATCTGCTTCCAGTCTCCCTTGATAATGCCAGCGCGGATTTGCGCCGCGGTCTTGCCCTTCTGGTGCTGCTGATAAGAATAGTAGAGCTCCTTCAAGCAGGTCGAACACTGCGCTCCATGCGTGTTCTCAAAGCAGCTGTGCAAGCTGTTGTGCCCCATACGGTCGCAATAGCAATAGCAAGGCTGCTGATGCAGCACATTGGGAATCTTGGCCGCGAGCTCATACGCGTGGGTCTGGAAGGTGTTCTGGGCGTCCGCGCCCCACAGGTCAGCTTTGGTCAAGATCGGCGGCAACTTCGTTCCTTTCGGCGGAGGAGCGGCGTTGTAAGCCGGTACGCCACCTTCTTGTTGCGGCGAAGCCCACTGGGCCGAAAGACTAAGCGTTACCAACAATAGAAATCCCAATGTCAGGCTGCGGTGAAGCGCGCGACGATTCAACGGGCAAAATTTCATAAGGTTCCCCTGCGAGCACTCTATTTTAACCGGACTGCGATCAAGTGAACAAAGCGCCAAGGTTGGAGTATCGTGCTAGCCGCATACAACCCACTTCTATTCCGCTGGGTTCTGTATACAATGGACGTGGATGCCGGAAACAAGTCCAGATGCGAGTGCCGCAGAGCTGGCCTCCGCGCCGGCCCGCGACATACCTTCCACAGTTATTGTCGCGCCTGTGCGGGTGGGAACCGGCATCGGTGTTTGGCTCCGCGACCTGATTATTTCCCTCGCCATCTCGGCGTTCATCATCATCTTCCTCTACCAGCCTGTAAAGGTTGAGGGCACCAGTATGATGCCCTCTCTCGAAGACCAGGAACGGATCTTCGTGAATAAGTTTGTGTATCGCCTGGAACCCATTGAGCGCGGGGACATTGTCGTCTTTCGCTATCCGCGTGATCCTTCCAAGAGCTACATCAAGCGGGTCATCGGAATGGCGGGCGACAAGATTCGCATCGATGGCGGCCAAGTCTATGTGAATGGGCAGGCCCTGGACGAATCCTACGTTCCGCTGGAATATACCGATTCACGCTCTTATCCGGAAACGGTTGTGCCCGCGCAGTCTTATTTCGTGCTCGGCGACCACCGCTCAATGTCGAACGACAGCCGCGATTTTGGATCGGTTAACCAGAGCTTCATCTACGGCAAGGCCGTGTTCGGCTACTGGCCGATGGATAAGCTGGGAAGAGTTCGTTAGGCCGTCAAGCGATGTTTCCTGCGATCTCTGCGAATCCTCTCTGCTATCTCAGCGATTGAAGCTTTTTTTTTCGCGCGTACAAAATCACGGTGCTGAGTTTTCCTCAGATTTTTCGCGCTCACTGCTGTTTACACGGTTGGCCCTTGCGGCATTCCCTGCTAGAATTCATAAAATCCACTCCCCGGAGCGAGAATGCAAGCTATCCTTGCGCTGGAAGACGGCAGAGTCTTCCGAGGCAAAGGCTACGGCGCCAAAGGCGAATGCTACGGCGAA
>Ga0070731_10005766_pt1 | contig 10115 bp, 9 predicted proteins | sample Coa_R1_2_FD_66448 | JGI IMG/M metagenome (GOLD analysis project Ga0070731, IMG submission 66448) | Surface soil microbial communities from Centralia Pennsylvania, which are recovering from an underground coalmine fire - Coalmine... | ecosystem: Environmental > Terrestrial > Soil > Unclassified ... | reverse complement strand
AGGGGTAGCCATGGCAACGGTTGCCGATGTGCGCCCTGTGCCGACGCTCGTGGAGGCGGTTCCGGCCGCCGACCCGGCGCCGCTCGGCCTGGGTGCGTTCGCGCTGACGACGTTCGTCCTGAGCGGGCACAACGCCACGTTCATCCCCGATCTGATCTGGGTCGGGCTGGCACTGTTCTACGGCGGCCTGATTCAGCTGCTCGCCGGGATGTGGGAGTTCCGCAACCGGAACGTCTTCGGCGCCACTGCATTCTCGACGTACGGCGGGTTCTGGATGTCGTTCGGCATCTTCGTGACGCTGTTCGTCGTCTCGAAGAACTTCCACGCGGCGCTGACGGCGAACCCGGGTGACCTGCCGAACGCGGCGGCGTGGTTCCTGATCGCCTTCGCGATCTTCAACACGTACATGCTGCTGTGGTCGATGCGCGTGAGCATCGCGGTCTTCGCCGTCTTCCTCACCCTGGAGGCGACCGAGATCCTGCTCGCGATCGGGAACTTCGACATCGCACATGGGAACGCGAACAACGGCTGGATTCACACCGGCGGCTGGGTCGGGATCGCGACTGCGGCCTGCGCCTGGTACGCGTCGGCGGCGGGAGTCGTGAACGGCATGGCCGCACCGGCGCGGGTGCTGCCGGTGGGCAACCCGATGTGGGCGGGGACCGGTTCGCCCATGCCGCGCGGCGTCCAGGCATAGATTCCCCGTATGGAAACCGCGTCTCAGGCAATCGACACGCTGCTCCTCGAGGAGCGGCGGTATCCGCCGCCGGAGGAGTTCGCCGCCCACGCGAACGCGACGGCCGAGATCTACAACCGGGGCTTCGAGGAGTTCTGGGAGCAGGAGGGGCGAGAGCGCGTCACCTGGTTCGAGCCCTTCTCGAAGCTCTACGAGTGGGAGTTGCCGTACGCGAAGTGGTTCATCGGCGGCAAGCTCAACGTGACGTACAACTGCGTCGACCGGCACGTCGAGAACGGCCTCGGCGACAAGGTCGCGTTCCACTGGGAGGGTGAGCCGGAGGGCGACCGACGCTCGATCACCTTCGCCGACCTGCAGCGAGAGGTCGTCAAGTGTGCGAACGCGCTGAAGGCGCTGGGCGTGAAGAAGGGCACGCCGGTCGGCATCTACATGGGGATGGTCCCCGAGGCGCCGGTCGCGATGCTCGCCTGCGCGCGGCTCGGTGCTCCGCACACGTTCGTCTTCGGCGGCTTCTCGGCCGACTCGCTCGCCGGCCGTCTGCAGGACATGGCGTGCGAGGTCCTGATCACGCAGGACGAGGCGTGGCGGCGCGGGACGACCGTTCCGTTGAAGCGAACGGCCGACGAGGCGGTTGCCGAGTCACCGAGCGTGCAGAAGATGCTCGTCCTCCAACGAACCGGCGGCGACGTCTCGATGACGGACGGCCGGGACGTCTGGTGGCACGACGTCGCGACGGACGAGTCGGAGTGCCCGTGCGAGCCGATGGACGCGGAGGATCTCCTCTACCTGCTCTACACGTCGGGGACGACCGCGAAGCCGAAGGGGATCGCCCACACGACGGCCGGGTATCTCGTCGGCACGTCGACGACGCACTACTACATCTTCGACGTGAAGCCCGACTCGGTCTACTGGTGCGCGGCCGACGTCGGCTGGGTCACGGGCCACAGCTACATCGTGTACGGGCCGCTCTGCAACGGCACGACCGGTGTCATGTACGAGGGGACGCCGGACTTCCCGGACAAGGATCGCTGGTGGGAGATCGCGGAGCGGTACAAGGTCGACATCCTCTACACGGCGCCGACGGCGATCCGTTCACACATGAAGTGGGGACCGGAGCACGCGCAGAAGCACGACCTGTCGTCGCTGCGGTTGCTCGGCTCGGTCGGCGAGCCCATCAACCCGGAGGCCTGGGCCTGGTACCACGAGCACATCGGCGGCGGGCGCTGCCCGATCGTCGACACGTGGTGGCAGACCGAGACCGGGATGATCCTGATCACGCCGCTCCCCGGCGTGACGACGCTGAAGCCGGGCTCGGCCACCAAGCCGTTCCCCGGCTTGGAGGCGTCGGTCGTCAACGACGAAGGCGAGGAGGTCGGGCCGGGCGGCGGCGGCTATCTCGTGTTGAAGCGGCCGTGGCCGGCGATGCTGCGAGGCATCTACGGCGACGACGCCCGGTATCGCGAGACGTACTGGTCGCGCTTCCCGGGCGCGTACTTCGCCGGCGACGGTGCGCGGGTCGACGAGGACGGCGACTTCTGGTTGCTCGGCCGCGTCGACGACGTGATGAACGTCTCCGGCCATCGCATCTCGACGATCGAGGTCGAATCGGCCCTGGTCGACCACTCGGAGGTCGCCGAGGCGGCCGTCGCGGCGCGGAACGACGCGACGACCGGACAGGCGATCGTGGCGTTCGTGACGCTGAAGGGCGGCAAGGAAGGGTCGGTCGAGAAGCTCGAGGAGCTGCGCGACCACGTCGCCCACAAGATCGGGCCGATCGCGAAGCCGGCGAACATCGTTTTCACGCCCGAGCTGCCGAAGACGCGCTCCGGCAAGATCATGCGCCGACTGTTGCGGGACGTTGCCGAGAACCGCCCGCTCGGCGACACGACGACGCTCGCGGATCCGACCGTGGTCGACGAGATTCGCCGCCGCGGCCAGGCGGACGCCGGCGACGACGGCTGACGGAGCTGCGGGCCGCCGCGCGAAACCCGGCAAGTAACAGACTGTTACTTGCCGGGGCGGCGGCCGTGACTACGGCTGGTTGGAGCCGCAGTCGCGGAGGCGGGCGGCGTCGAGCATCCGGTTGAGCGGCGACCCGATGGTGTTGACGGTCCTGATCTCGGCCACCATTCCCTGTCCGTCGCCGTGCGCGGCGTCGACGACAGCTAGCCTCAGGTGCACGTCGATGCGCCGGAACCGGGCGAGGATCGGACGCATGCGGACGGCCAGCGCGGGCGGCACGGGAACGGCCTCGACCTGGGCGTCCTGGCGCAGGCCGAGCCCGATCAGCTTCCCGAGCGCGACACCGTAGGCGTAGCCGTCCTTGTTCGCCTCGGCCTTCTGCAACGCCGCCTCGAACGACTTGAACCTCGGCGTGTAGCCGCGGCAGATGCCGTTGACCTTGGCGCGGTACGCGCTGGGTGTCGATGCGGATGCTGCGGCGGTCGCGAGCAGCGCGACCGCGAGAGCGCCTGCCAGGGCGAGCCTCACCCCGGCAGTATCGGCTATGCGAGGAGCTTGCTGAAGCGTTCCTCGTCGTCGAACGGCCCGATCACCGCCAGGCGAATGCCCTGGCCCGCGATCAGATCCTGCGCGACCCGCTGCACGTCCTCGGCCGTGACGGCGTCGAGGCCGGCGAGCAGCTCGACGGGCTCGGCCGCCTTCCCCTCGAGCACCTCCCGCCGCAGCCCGAACAGGAGCAGCCCGTTCGGGCTCTCCGTCTGCAGCACGAAGCGTCCCTTCGCGAGCGCGCGGGCCTTCTCGAGCTCGTCCGGCGGCACGGGCTCGTCGGCGAGCCGCCGGAACTGCTCGACGATCGTCTGTACGGCCTCGTCGATGCGCGCGATGTCGACGCCCCCCTGCGCGAAGAGCGTGCCGGCGTCCGTGTACGACTGGTTGATACCGAAGATGTAGTAGGCGAGGCCGCGACGCTCGCGCACTTCGAGGAAGAGCCGCGACGACATGCCCGTGCCGAGCACGGTCGAGAGCATCTGCAGCGCGTACCGGTCGGGGTGCTCGAGTGGATACGACGGGATGCCGACGCACACCTGAGCCTGATCCGAGTCCTTTGTGTGCACGCGCACCTGCGGGTCTGACGAGCGCTCGACCGCGGCCGGAGCAGGCGAGCCGGCGCCGTTGCCGCCGAGGTCGCCGAGCAGCTCCTCGAGCCGCGGGACGAGGTCGTCGCCGACCATCCCGGACACGCCGACCACCATGCGGTGCGGTGCGTACCAGCGGTCGAGGTACTCCATGAACGTGTCGCGCGTCGCCGCTCTGATCGTCTCGCGGGTGCCGAGGGTCTCCCACCCGAGCGGGTTGTCGCCGAAGACGAGCTCGTCGTAGATCGACGAGACGTAGTCGCGCGGCGTGTCGAAGTACATGTTCATCTCTTCGATGATCACGCCCTTCTCGCGCTCGACCTCCTCGGCGTCGAACTTCGAATGCCGGATCATGTCGACCAGGACGTCGAGCGCCGTGTCGCGTTGCTCGCCGGCGCAGCGAATGTAGTAACCCGTGTACTCCTTCGACGTGAAGGCGTTGAACTCGCCGCCGATCCCGTCGACGATGGACGAAAGCTCGCGAGAGGTCGGCCGCCGCTCCGTTCCCTTGAAGAACATGTGCTCGGCGAAGTGCGCGATGCCGCGATTCGACTCCTGCTCGTAGCGGGAGCCGGCGGCGAGCATGACGTAGCACGCCACCGACTGGGCGTGGGGAAGCGGCGCGGTCAGGACGCGCAGGCCGTTCTTCAAGCTGGTGCGTTCGTAGACGCTCATACAGGTAGACCTCCCTCGGACACGGCCGCCTATGGTAGAGACGCGGGTATGGCCGGTGAGACCCGTCGTGCGATTCACGCCCAGCCGGAGTGGCTGCGGGCCGTCCCGACCGACCGCCGGCTCCCCGAGCAGGCCCGCGTCGTCCACACCGGCTGCGGCACCTCCTTCCACGCCGCCCAGACCGGGGGCTGGGCCGTGCAGGCCCTGGAGGCGGTCCTCGACCCGCCCGCCGCCGACGTGATGGTCTGCGTGTCCCACGAGGGAGAGACGGAGCTGACGCTCGAGGCCGCGCGGGCGTTCGCCGGCGAGGTGTGGCTGGTGACGGGAACGCCGCAGTCGCCGCTGGCTTCGCTCGCCTCGCAGGTGGTCGTCTGCACCCCCGAGCTCGAGCGGTCCTGGTGCCACACGGCGAGCTACACCTGCGCGGTCGCAGCTCTGGCGTCGCTGCACGGAGAGGACATATCGTGGTTGCCGGGGGCGGTCGAAGAGGCGCTGCGGGCTGACGTGGCGGTGCCGTCCCAGTCGCGGGTGATCGTGGCCGGCGCGGGCCGGGACTGGCCGACCGCGCAGGAGGCGGTGCTCAAGCTGCGGGAGGGCGCGTGGATCGCCGCGGAGGCGTACGAGACGGAGCAGCTCCTTCACGGCTACCTCGCAGCCGTCGACGACTCGGTGCGTGCCTACGTCCTCGAAGGGAAAGGTCGCGCCCAGGAGCGGGCGGCAGACGCCGCCGACGCGCTACGGGCACTCGGCTGCGAGACCACGTTCGTCCCGACGAGGCACCCCGTCGTCGACGTCGTCTTCTTCCAGCTGCTTGCGCTTGCGATCGCCGAGGCACGCGGGATCGACCCGGATCCGATCCGGCGCACACCGGGCTCCCGCTGGGCTGCGGCCGCCGGCTCGGCGTACCCCGGCTAGAGGTCGTCGAGCGCAGCCAGGAGGCCGCGCACCTCCGCGTCCGTGTTGTAGTGCACGATCCCGACGCGCACGGCCCCCTCCGGCAGCCCGAGCCGCCGCATGATCTCGACCGCGTAGTAGTTGCCGTGCCAGACCGCGAACCCGCGCTCGCCGAGACGCCGCGCGGCCTCACCCGGCGAGACGGATACATGCGTGATCGCGAATGTCGGCACGCGGTCGTCCATCGTGGGCGGCCCGTGCAGCGTCCAGCTGTCCGGGATGCTGTCGAGGAACAGCGAGCCGAGCTCACGCTCGTGCCCGCCGACGAACTCCCAGCCCACGTCCGCGAGGTAGTCGACCGCCGCGATGAAGCCGGCAAGCAGCTCGTGCGCGAGCGTCCCCGTCTCGAACCGGTGCCCGACGGGCTCGTTCGCGGCCGGCCGCACCTTGTACGGCCGCCAGCTCTCGGCGAGCTCACGACGCACGTACGCGAGTCCGAGGTGCGGCCCGTAGAACTTGTAGGGCGAGCAGACGAGGACGTCGACGTCGGCGGCACGGACGTCGACCGGCCCGTGAGGTGCGTAATGCACCGCGTCGACCCAGGCGAGCGCGCCCACCGCATGCGCGAGAGACGCGATCTCGGCGACGGGGGTCACCGTCCCGACCGAGTTCGCTGCCCACGGGAACGCGACGACGCGGGTTCGCTCCGTCAGCAGCGAGCGGAGCTCGTCGAGGTCTAGACGGCAGTCGCAGTCGACGTCGCAGAACCGGACGACCAGCTCGCGATCGCGGGCGAGCTCGAGCCACGGCGCGACGTTGCCGTCGTGGTCGAGACGAGTGCAGACGATCTCGTCGCCCGCCGACCAATCGCGCCCCGCGGTCCGGGACAACGCGAAGTTTAGCGTTGTCATGTTCGCGCCGAACGAGACCTCGTCAACCGTCGCGCCGAGGAAACGCGCCGCGGTCGCATGCGCACGCTCGAGCACGGCATCCGTCGCCCTCGAGGTCGCGAACGGCCCACCGGTATTCGCGTTCCCGTCGCGAAGGTACTCGGCGATCGCGGCGATGACCTCGTCCGGCACCTGGGTCCCGCCCGGCCCGTCGAAGAGCGCGAGCGGCTGCTGCAGCGCCGAGAAGCGTGCACGCACTGCATCGACCGTGCTCAGGACACGCGCCACTCGTACACCGGCTCCACGTTGAGGCTTGCTCCGACGAAGCAGTCGCGCTCAGCCTTCTCGACCAGCTCCATGTACGTCTCGGCGCGCGGCTCGAGCTGCACGTCCACCCGCACGCCGATCTCGACGAATGCGTAGCGACCGTCGTCCCGCTTCGTGACGCTCCCGTGCCCCTCGCCGGTCGCGGAGACCTCGTGCCCGGCGCGACGCGCGTGAAAGGCGAGGCTGTCGATCGAGCAGCGGGCGAGCGCGGCGAGCAGGAGGTGGTCCGCGGTCCAGCCCTCGGGCGCGGGGATCTGCGCGCCGCCCGGGATCGTCATCCGGCCCGCGCGATCGATCTCCACGACGTAGTCGAAGACCTTCGCCCTCGCGACCATGTTGCAACCCTAGAGGCTCCGTCCGACCCCGGTCCTAGGGTTGCGGCCAATGAGGCTCAGGTCGCTGACCGAGGCCGAGTGCTACGCCCGTTGTTATGGCGGGCACAGCGGCGAGCGGGTCGACGTGGTGCGCGTCCTGCCGAGGCGGGGGTCGAGGCCGGTGCCGAAGGGAGAGCGCCTGCGCGAGCTGTTCGAGCAGCGGCTGGACGCGCGCGGTCCCGAGGAGGAGGCCGCGTGACGCGGCCCTGTCGCGCGTGGACAGCACGCCGCCGGCAGACGGTGACCAGCGCGCGCCGTCCGGCGCCGCCGCTTCCGAGCGCGTGGGTTTGCACGGCGACGTGGACGCAGCGCGTGCCACGCTGCAAGCCGCGTGGCCGCACCCGCTCCTAGCTCTTCTGCCGTCCCGGACGTCCTCGCCCCCGGGCTGCGGTGTGTGTTCTGCGGCATCAACCCGGGGCGGGTGTCGGCCGCGGCCGCGGCGCATTTCGCCAATCCGCGCAACGACTTCTGGCGGCTCCTGCACGACGCCGCCTTCACGCCGCGGCTCCTCGCGCCGGTGGAGCAGTTCGAGCTGCTCGAGCTCGGGTTCGGCGCGACCAACGCCGCGTACCGCACGACGCCGGGCTCGGGCGACCTGCGCCGCGGCGACTTCGACCGCGCGCGGCTCGAGCGAGTCGCACGAGAGCTCGCGCCGGGCGGGATCGCGTTCGTCGGCAAGGAGGCGTACCGCGGTGTGTTCGGTGAGCGGCCGGAGCTCGGGCCTCAGCGGCGCACGGTCGGCGGCACCGGCAGCACCGGTCTCTTCGTGCTGCCGTCGTCGTCGCCGGCGAACGCGGCGGTGCCTTACTCGGAGCGCCTGCGCTGGTTCCGCGCTCTGCGCGCCTGGATAGAGCCCGAAGAGCGCGACGCAGTCCGTGCAGCCGTGGTCGACGGGCAGCGCCGCGTGTTGCTGGTCGAATACGAAGATCCGGGCGGCGACCGGTGGTGGGGCACTCCGGGCGGCGGCAAGGAGCCGGACGAGAGCGACGAGGCTGCGCTTCGCCGTGAGTTGCGCGAAGAGGTCGGGCTCGATCGGTTCGAGCCCGGCCCGCTCGTCTGGGAACGCACGAGCCGCTACGCGTGGGACCGCAGGCTCTTCGTCCAGCAAAACCGCATCTACCTCGTCCGCGTCGACGAGCACACTCCCGCCGCAACCGTCGACCTCGCCGCGGAGGGCGTGGCGGGTTGCGGCTGGTGGGCGCGCGACGAGCTCGAGGCGGCGCACATGCCGCCGGACTTACGCGAGCGGCTGCGTACCCTGCTCGCGTGACCGCCGTCCTCGTCGCAGTGCACCTGCTCGCCGCCGCCGTCTGGGTCGGCGGCTCGACCGCACTGATCTTCGTGGGGGTACCCGCGGTGCGCACGCTCGAGGGCGAAGAGCGCGGCCGTGCGATGCGCGAGCTCGGCCTCCGCTGGCGGCCGCTCGGCTACGGGGCGCTGCTCGTCGCCGGCGCGACCGGGGTCGCGCTCGCCGCCCGCGACTGGCAGCACACGGCGAGCTTTCAGATCGTGCTCTGGGTGAAGGTCGTGCTGGCGGTCTGCCTCCTCGTCGTCTCGTACCTGCACAACTTCGTGCTCGGGCCGCGGCTGCAGGTCGAGGTGCGCGAAGGTCGCGAGCAGCGCACGCGGCGGGCGCTCGTCGTCGTCGGCTGGACGAGCTATGCGCTGACGCTCGCGCTGCCGATCCTCGGCGTCGCGTTGCAGCGGCTCGTGTCGTAGGCGGCTAGCCCGGCCAGCGGTTGGTGATCGGCGTGCGGCGGTCGCGGCCGAAAGCCTTCGGCCGGAGCTTCACGCCCGGGGGTGCCTGGCGGCGCTTGTACTCCGCGCGGTCGACCATCGCCAGGGCTCGTTCGACGACCTCCGGGTCGAAGCCGTCCTGCGACAGCTCCTCGCGAGAGCGGTCGAGCTCGACGTACGCCACGAGCACGCGGTCGAGCTTGGGATACGGCGGCAGTGAGTCCTCGTCGAGCTGGTCGGCGCGCAGCTCCGCGCTCGGCGCGCGGTCGATGATCGACTGCGGCACGAGCTCCCTCCCCGCGCGGTCGTTCAACCAGCGTGTGAGGCGGAACACGTCGGTCTTGTAGACGTCCTTGATCAGCGCGAACCCGCCGGCGAGATCGCCGTAGAGGGTCGAGTAGCCCACCGAGAGCTCCGACTTGTTGCCGGTTGCGATCACGAGCCAGCCGAACTTGTTCGAGAGCGCCATCAGGAGCGTGCCGCGGATGCGAGCCTGCAGGTTCTCCTCGGTGAGATCAGGATCGCGTCCGGCGAACTGCTCGGCGAGCGCGCCGAGATACGCCTCCACCATCGGCTCGATCGGGATCTCGCGGAAGTCGATGCCGAGCGATTCGGCGAGCCGGCGTGCGTCGCCCCGCGTCCCCTCGGACGAGTAGCGCGACGGCATCGAGACGCCGTGGACGCGGTCGGCGCCGATCGCCTCCACGCACAGCGCCGCGGTCAGTGCGGAGTCGATGCCGCCCGACAACCCGACGACCACGTCGCCGAAGCGGTTCTTGGTCACGTAGTCGCGCAGGCCGAGCTCGAGGGCGAGCCGCATCTGCTCGAGCTCGTCGAGCTGCGATGCGACGGTCGGCTGCGACGCCTCCTTCTGCTCGCGGGGAGGCGGCAGCTCGATCTCTGCCGGGGACGGCGTCCGCCGTCGTTCGCGCGCCAGCGCGCGCCTGCGGACGTCGCGCAACCGGCGGCCGACCGCCGCCACCGGGTCGATGTCGACGACGAGCAGGTGCTCCTCGAAGCCCGGCGCGCGCGCCAGCACTTCGCCCTCGTCGTCGAGCACGACGGAGTGGCCGTCGAAGATCAGCTCGTCCTGCGCCCCGACCGCGTTGCAGAACGCGATGAAGCAGGAGTTGTCGCGCGCCCGTACCTTCAGCATCTCCTCGCGTTCGCGGTCCTTGCCGACGTGGAACGGCGACGCCGAGATGTTCGCGACCAGCTGCGCGCCGGCGAGCGCGAGCTCCGTCGCGGGCGGGCCGGGCTGCCAGATGTCCTCGCAGATCGTCGGTCCGACGAGGACGTCTCCGAAGCGCAGCAGGTAGAGGTCCTCGGCGGGCGCGAAGTAGCGGTCTTCGTCGAAGACGCCGTAGTTCGGCAGGTAGCGCTTGCGGTAGACGCAGCGGACCTCGCCGTGCGCCAGGACGAA
>Ga0070731_10005765_pt1 | contig 10116 bp, 5 predicted proteins | sample Coa_R1_2_FD_66448 | JGI IMG/M metagenome (GOLD analysis project Ga0070731, IMG submission 66448) | Surface soil microbial communities from Centralia Pennsylvania, which are recovering from an underground coalmine fire - Coalmine... | ecosystem: Environmental > Terrestrial > Soil > Unclassified ... | reverse complement strand
CCGCCGGTGTGGCGGGTGGGCGAGGAACATTCAAATCTCACCAAGGAGTGATTCTCCGGGTGCCCCGTCCTTGGGCACTTTGCAAGGGCGGGACGTTTCTGCGAGTAAGCCCGTGCGTTGCCCTCCGTATTTCCACGAATTACTCGAAAGCGGCCGCCAGCATAGAATATTTGCCCCTATACCATTTTTGGCATAACATACTTATGGAGTTGCAACCATATCTCAGGCCGCTCATCTGGATTGGCGGCTCAAGAGCTGACCTCTCTGCGTTTCCTGAGGAGGTCAAAGATCTGATGGGCTTCGCTCTTTACGTTGCCCAGCGCGGCGAGAAGCACATTGACGCAAAACCTCTGAGGGGTTTCAAAGGAGCAGGGGTGTTGGAGATCGTCGGGAACTCTGCAGGCGATACTTTTCGCGCCGTCTACACAGTTCGACTGGAAGGCCGGGTCTACGTGCTGCATGCCTTCCAGAAGAAATCAAAATCGGGATCTAAAACGCCGAAGTCTGAAATTGACCTGATTCATTCGCGGCTCCGGCGCGCTGAAGAATTGCACGCCGAGTGGCAACGCAACAGGAGCAGCAAATAGCATGCCTATGAAAATTCGCGTAGAAAAGAGCTCCAGAAACGTCTTCGCCGACCTCGCCTTGCCCAATCCCGAAGAACGACTTGCTAAAGCCAGCTTGGCCTTCCGTATCGCCCAGATCATTCGCGATCGCAAAATCACCCAGAGTCGTGCCGCCCAGCTCCTCGAAATCGATCAGCCTAAAATCTCCCGCCTTCTGCGCGGCCAACTTTCAGGCTTCTCCACCGACCGCCTCATGCGCTTCCTAATCCTACTCGGCCATGACATCGAAATCGTCGTCAAGCGCACTCCGCGCTCCGTTCACCACGGACGTCTTCGTGTCCGCGCCACCGCGTAACCCTCCCCAAATCGAGCACCACTCTCCTACGCCGTCAGCACCACCGGCGCTCCTCTCGTAATCATCACCGTCTGCTCATAATGTGCCGTCACCGACCCATCCTTCGTCTTCACTGTCCACCCATCCGCCCCCATCACCGCGCGTCCCGACCCCGCCGCAATAATGGGCTCAACCGTAATCACCATTCCCTCAGTCAAAATCTCCCGCGCCGCCGGATCCGCAAAATTCGGCACGCTCGGCTCCTCATGGATCGTCCTTCCAATTCCGTGCCCGCCCAGCTCGCGAATCACCGAAAATCCCGCCCCGCGAACTTCCCTCTCAATTACGCGCCCCACTTCCACCACGCGCGCCCCCGCCCGCGCCACGCTCATGGCCGCCCCAAACGCACTCTCCGCACACTTCATCAACCGCCGCCGCTCCTCGCTCACCTTCCCTACCGCCACCGTCACCGCCGCGTCCGCCATAAATCCATCCTTCTCCACCGTCACGTCGAGCTTCACCAAATCACCTTCACTCAAACGCCGCGCCCCCGGCACGCCATGCACCGCCTCGTCATTCACGCTGATGCAATTCGCGCCCGGAAACCCATACACCATTCCCGGTGCCGATCGCGCGCCGTTCTCGCGCATCACCCGCGCGCCCACTTCGTCAAGTTCCGCCGTCGTCACGCCTGCGCGCACCTCGCGCTGCATCGCTTCAATCACCCGCCGCACCACTGCCCCTGCGGCCTTCATCCCCTCCAACTCTTCCGGCGTCTCTATGGACATAAATCCTCCTCACGCGCCAAACGTCCCTCATCTTACCAACTACCGCCTTATCGACTATCACCAATAAAAAAGGGGCCGGCTCGCGCCAGCCCCTCACCTCGCTCGAAGTCAGATCCTAAAACGACAAAAGGCCAGCTCGCGCCGGCCTTTCATCGAAGTTCTCAAATCCCCTACAATTCGTGGTTAGACGAGATTAGAACCTGTAGACCAACGCCAACTGCAACTGTCTCTCAGCATTGGCCGTGGAGTTCAAGGCCCCGAAATTCCCCGGGCTCAAAATGTCCGTGCTCGGTGGATTGAAGTCCGGATGATTGAACACGTTGAATGCCTCAGCTCGGAACTGCAAAACATGCGTTTCCTTCCAAGGCATTGTGAAGTCCTTCAGCAACGCCAGGTCCGTATTCCAGTAACCCGGTCCCCGCGCCACGTTGCGATTGCCGGTGCCGCCGCCGAACGGAAACGCGAAGGCGCCCAGCGCCGCGGTCGGGTTGGCAAAGTATTGCAGCGTATTCTGCCCGCCCGTCGAAACGCCGTGGATTCCACCCTTGATGTCGCTTTGCGTGCCAATAAACACTGCCGGTGCGGTCTGCGTGAAATCGATCGGGAAAGTTCCTGTGTCGATCTTGATCGGATAACCCGTATGCGCGATCACGATGCCCGACACCTTCCACCCTCCGATAATTTCATCCACCGGTCGCGGCAAATCGTGCCCGATCCACTGTCCGCGCCCGATCGGCAAGCCATATTCAAAGTTCGCTGCAAAGGTGTGCCTTGCGTCGAAGTTCGAATCGCCTCGGCAAACCCGCAGGTTCCGCAAATCGCAAACTTCCGCGGCGTTGAAAGACACCAACTCGTTCTGAATATCCGAGTCGTTATCGATCGAATGCGCGTAGGCGTAGTCAAATTCCATCGCCAGGTTGTGCGACAGGCGGTGGTTCACCTTCAGCAATAGAGCGTTGTAGTTCGACGAAGCGAAGTTACCGATGAATCCCGCCGCGCCATCCTGCGCCAGCAGCCCGGAGTTTAACGGCAGCAATCCTTGCTCCGGATTACCGGTGAAGAAGAACACGCCGTCGTCCGCTATGTCGAGCAGCGTTGACGAGACGTCTCCGTTCGCCCACACGCTCGACGCCAGCGCTGCACCAAGGTTGGTGCAATTCAAAGCCACCCCAAAAAATGCCGTCGAAACTCCGGGGCAATTCGAACCGAATTGCGCAGCCGCCTTGCTCATCTGGTTTTCAAACCAAGGCTGCGCCGTCAAGTTACCCGGCTGCACTCCGGATTGAAGCTGCTTCTGAACATTCGCGAACGCCGTGTACAGGAACTGCCCGGACGCCGCGTCCTTGAAGTTGAGCGTCTGCGCCGGATCGCCCAACGCAGTAAGCTTCCGGCCCAGCTTGCCTATATAAGTCACGTCCACAAACCAGTTGCCAGGCAGCTCGCGCTGCAAGCTCAGGTTAAAGCTCATTTCGTACGGCGTCTTGTAGTGCGGGTCGAAGTTAAACAGTACGCTGTTGGTCGGGCCGAATCCTCCATCGTTGAACCCGATCGGTATTCCGTTGCCATCAACGTTCGGCGAAAACGTCGGCCGCGGTATCTTCCCCGGAGACGGAGGCGCCGGAAGCGAACTAAAGCCGGTGAATCGCGGATCGGTCGCCAAATTGCCGAATTGATTGCTGAACGAATTGCTAAATAGGAAGCTCAATTCGTCCAACTCAAATCCTTCTCCAACCAGGTTCACGTCGTAGTTGATTCCGAAGCCTGCCCGGATGCTGCTCTTACGATCGCCGAGCAATGCTCCCCAGAACCCATCCTTCTTCGAAGGTGAGTACGCCAAGCCCAGCCGGGGCGCAAAGTTCGTGTACGACGGCTTGTAGTACCCAGGTGCGTTATTCGCCGAGCCGCCCAAACTGTACGAAATGATCGGCGCCGCATTCGGTCCCTCGATGCCCGCAGCAGCATTTGCTTGTCTCGCGTTGAAGATCTGTGGCACGGTTCGGTTCTCCACCGCTTCGAATCCGTTCACTTCGGTAAGGGGCTCGTGGAATTGCCATCGCAATCCGTACGTTACCGTGAAGTCGGAACGCAAATTCCACGTGTCCTGCGCATACACTTCATACTCAGTGGAGTGATAGTCCCGAACAGGAAGGCTTCCCTGCGCCAGTGGGCTCCCGCCCTTATCGTAATTGTACCCAGCGGTCACCGCAGCGAATCGCCCGAGAGCCAGCGGAAAGATCGTGTCCCAATCGGTGGCCGCGACGCTCGCAGTATTAATATCCGACGGACGGAAGTTCGCCGTAAGTTGCTGGAGGCCGCCTCCCAGTCCTACGTTGTAGCTGTTGAAATCGGTCAGGTTTCCCGATTTGAAAATCGTCGGCTTGATTACTCCGCCAAACTGCAACGTGTGCTTGCCCTTCGTCCAAGTAAAGTTATCTCGGATCTGGTAAACAGGCACGATCGGCAATTGTTCGTTGAAGGATGGGCCTCCTGTTATCGCACCTGCGCCTGTGCCGTCGTCGTACGGCCCTGTCAAAACGTCACCATTAAAGAAGAATTCCAGCAGGTTCGGAAAGTTTGGCTTGGTGGTCAACGGGAAGACCAAAACTTGGATGGTCTCGCCGAACGATGCAACGTTGATCATGTTCGGTGAAATCGTCCACGTATCGCCCACCACCCACGATCGCGAATGGTCGATGATCGAAGCCTCGGGAGCCGGATCGCCCGGGAAAACTTGGATCACGTGGTTCACGTTGTCGTCATCGACGCTTCGGTCCCACGTGCCGCGTGCGAACATGCGATTGTTTGCGCTGATCTGGTAATCAACCTTACCCAGAAACGTGTTGTCTCCAGCGTGCACTGGCGCCACAAATTGAAAGCCTGCCGTGTTGACCAAATCGCCCGCTGTGAAGTTATTCGGCAACGGATACGGTCGGCTCTTAAAGAAGCTCAGTAGCGCCTGATCCGCGCCCCGGTGCTGGGGATCCAACGCGGCCAGCGAATTCGGTCCCGTTGCCGGAGTCGTACTAATGCACTGCGGCGTCGACACGATATTTGAATTTGCTCCGCAGCCAGGATTGCTGTTGATGTAGTTGATCTGCCCATTGCGCAGGGCCGCCATCGGCACCACATCATTGATTTCCTGGCTCTGATCCGCACGCAACCCGTTGTAAGTAAAGAAGAAGAAGAGCTTATTCTTGAGAATCGGTCCGCCCAAGTCGCCTCCGAATTGGTTGCGGATCAATTTCGGTCGTCCGATGTCATTCAAATTGTTAAAGAAGTTGTTCGCCGCCAAGGCCGACACCCGGTTGAAATCGTAAGCCTGCCCATGGAAGTTATTCGTTCCGCTCTTGGTCACCAGCTCGACTTGCGCGCCGGCGCTGTGTCCGTACGAAGCGTCGTCTCCACCAACCGTCGTCTTTAATTCCTGAATGGAATCGAGCGGCGTGTTAATGACCGTAACGAACGCTTGTCCGATTCGGTTGTCATTGATGTCCAAGCCGTCCAGCGTGATATTCGCCTGGTCGCCACGGGTTCCGGTCACTGATCCCTGCTGCGAATCGTCCCCAGTCGCCGGCTGCACACCGGGCGCGAGTTGAAGCAGCGCAGCAGCGTTGGCCACAAACAGACTAGGCAGATCCTGAACGCGGGTTCCATCGATCACCGTGCCGATGCTCGCGTCGGTCGTGTTCAGAGTCGTTTCCCCCGAGGTCGTTACTTCGATGGTGGTGGTCGTGTCGCCAACCTCGAGCTTTGCGTCTCGGGTTTCCTTGGTGCCGACCGCCAGCCCCACGCCCTGCAATTGAAAATTCTTAAAGCCGTCCTTTTTGAACATCAGCACATAGTTCGGGTCGGGCGGTACTTCGTGAAACTCATATATCCCGTTGTCGTTCGTCTTTGTCGTCGCCGTGAAGCCCGTGTTCGCGTCAAACAGCGTCACGTCCACGCCCACAATCACGCCGCCCGACGGGTCCGTCACGACACCCGTCACGCTCGACGTCGCCTGTCCCCACGCGCGCGTCCCCGCCAATGCCATCACCAACACCGCCACGCACACCACCGCGCGCATAACGAATCGAAAATTTCGCATTTTCCCCCCGCTGAATCGTTGCGTAGAATTACTCCAAAACAGGCTTGCTTAGGGGTCTAGATCAACGTGAGGTAACTACCAGGCGGATAAGGGACACACCCCAACTCCTAGGACTGCATGTCCTGTTCCAACTTGCGATGAACAACGACCTTACAAACGATTGGCAGTACAGGACTTAGAAAGATTTAGACACTGAGCCTTGTCACTTATTTGTTAAATGGTATACGAAAGTGAATTTCTACCATTTACTGTATACACTTAGAGGTAACTGATTGCTCCTCGACTCCGAAAGCAGCCGAGAATCTGAAAGGGGGCGCCTCAGCGACCCCCCCAGAAAATCCTACCCTCAGAATTAAAACTGATACTTCAACCAAAACCTAATCTGCCGCCCACCCTGAACCGTCTTGCCTAGATTCAAGAAATCGCCCGACAACATGTCAGTTACGTCAGGGAAAAAGCCCAGAGCGTCGGTGTATTGATTGGGATGGTTGAAAGCATTGAAAAATTCCGTTCGGAACGTGAGACGCGACTGCTCCATGTGCCAAACCGGAATCTTGAACGAACGTTGCACGCTCGTGTTGAAGAACCACTGTCCCGGCCCGATGAACGTATTGCGTCCCACCGTCCCACCGGTCGGGCTCGTCGTAATGATGTAGTGGAATGCGCTTGCCGGTTGCGGATTGCACGCCGTCCCGAGGACGAAGCAGGTTTCGATGTCGAAATACGTCCCCGGCGTTCCGGTGAGCCCCAGAAATACTCCATCGATCCCGCGAGAGGTCTGCGGAAGTGACGCATTTCCAATCGACGGTCGATCTTGCGAGTGCCCGTCTCCATTGGCATCGAAGCCATCGTGAATCACTTCGGGTGACCCGGTCTGTATGGTTGCTGTACCGGACCACTGCCATCCGCTTGTAACGTAGCTCAACGCACTCTCCGCAAGATTATCGTGCATGCGCGTTCCCGGGACGTCCCATACCCACGTCATTACTCCGCGGTGTCTTCGGTCGTAGGACGAAAGTCCCCGGTCACAGGCTTGGCACAGCACATTCTGAGAATAGGAGCTCAAGCCCGTCGTCACGAAGACTTCTGACGTATCGTCGATGAACTTCGAATACGTGTATGCCCCGCGTACCAGGAACCCGCGGCTGAACCGACGCTCCACTTTCAACTGCCCGGAGTGATAAATCGAGTCTCCGGCATTGTCTCGCAACGTTACAGGCCCGAAGTTGGGATTGACTCGAATGCCGGTCAGGGGATCAACCTCATTTAGGTCCTGATTCGCATAAAGATGTTCGCCGCGTGTTCCCACGTAAGCGGCGGTGATCACAAAGTTGCCCGGTACCTCGCGTTCGATATCCACGTTCCACTGATGGGTCAGCGGATTGAGCAAGTGGCTGTCGATCGTTTCGATCGCCGCGAATGGCGAAGGCACAGGCGCCGCTGAAGCCAGGACGCCCGTCGCGTTCAGCACCCCTTGCCCGGAAACGCCGACTGCGGAAACACCGGTCGCGTTCGGTGACGTGGCGATTGTGTTGTCGATGATATTGGAGAAAAGTCCGTCGTAGAACATTCCCCAACCGGCGCGTAAGACCGACTTATTTTCCCCGAAAACTCCCTTCCAGAAACCAGGTGTGTAAGCGATTCCAACGCGCGGCGCAAAGTTATTCTCGTCCGCTTTCTCCTTCGAGGCCGCTACTCCAGGAAATGTCGCTCCTCGAAGCCCGAAAGTGATGTAGTGCAGATTGATGCTTGGATACTGCGCCACGTTCCCCGGCACGCCCCAATACTCGTACCGCAAGCCTAAATCCATCGTCAGGTTTGACTTGATGTGCCAAGTGTCCTGTACATAGGGCGCGTAAATCGTTTCTAACGGTTGCACTTCCGGATTCCCAAACACCTTGCTCACGCTGCCGCCCGTTCCGGTCGCGTTGTCGACGAAGTTGCCCAGATCGCTAAATCCTCCGCCATCGTCGAACGTGATCGAACCGCGTGAATCAAACGGCACCAGGTCATCCACCTGTACATAATCTATGTCGCCGCCGAACTTGAAAGCGTGGCGGCCCATCGTCATGCTGATCGCGTCCTGATATTGGTACGACTTGTGGCCACGGCCTTGCGGATTTCCCTGGTTTAGGCCGATTTCGAAAACACCCTGGCCAAAAGTTCCGCCAAAGGCAAGATTTGGCATATTCGCCAGAGGGCTGGATGTAGCCTCGTTCGTGAATCCGAATGTGAAGCCGATGTTTGAGTACGAAAACCGGAATTCATTCACCAACGCTGGCGAAAATGTGTGTGTCCACACGCCCGTTAACGCCTGTGAAGCGCCAAACTGCATTTCATCGAACAACGGCAGAGTGAACGGCGCGTTGAAGAAATCTGGTGTCAGCGACCCATCGTCTCGTCGATAAATGCCGCTCAACATATCGTTCGGCGAAAAATTCCAATCCAGTCGCGTGGCCCACTGCCGGTCCAATCCAACCGAAGTCGGAAAGCGCTGGAAGAAGTTAACGTTGACTGCCGGCAATCCAGGCCCGAGTTGCACCGGAAAACCCGTCCCTGACCCAACCACGCCGCCAAGCGCCTGTACCAATATCGCCGCGTTAGGGTGTGTGGCAGCCAAGCTATTCAGAGTCGCGATTCCAGAGGCTGTTGGTACCTCCAGTGTGTCGCCGGTTGCAGCCTGATGCTCGCGGTCCCATTGCGCTGTTCCAAAAACAAACAACTTATTGTGTTTGATGGGGCCGCCGATATCGAAGCCGAACGTATTTTCGTTGTCATAAGGATTTTTGGTCGGTGTGTTCTCCGGCCCGGCGGTCGTATCTTGCGCCGGTATCCCCGCAAACGCCGAGTTCCGGTTCAATTCCCACGCTTCGCCGTGGAACTCGTTCGATCCTCGCCGCGTAATCTCATTTGTTACCGACCCCCCACCGCGCCCGTATTCTGCGCTATACGCGTTGGTCAGAATCGTAACTTCCTGCACCAAGCCATAATTCGTCGTCTGAAACGCCTGCCCGTTGATGCCGTTGTCGTTGTTGTCCTGGCCGTCGATCAGGAAATTGTTCGCCCGTGGCCGGGTGCCGTCGACCGAGAAGTTCTGCCCGTTGCTGAAGCCAAACTGATTCGTGCTGTCCTGCACACCCGGCTCGGTCAGCACCAGTTCCACTGGGTTGAGAGAGAAGAACGGCAGGTTGCGCACTTCCTCTTGCGAAATGTCGTGGCTCAACTCGCCCGACTCGGTCTGTAACTCCTGCCCCGCCGTTGCTTCCACGAGCACGGTGTGCTTCACGGCGCTAACTTCTAGCGTGCCGTTCGCGGTCACCGTCAGCGAAGCCTGCACATCCACGTTCGATATGGTTAGCGTATCGAACCCGGCCGCGTTAATCGTCACCGTGTATCTTCCGGGCGGCAGTGCCTCCGCGTGATATCCGCCGGTCGAATCGGTCGTCGCTTTATGTTCGTTTCCGTATTGCGCACTCGTAACCGTGACGTCCGCACCGGGCACTACCGCGCCCGACCGGTCCGTGACCGTCCCTACGATTGTTCCGTTACTGGTTTGCGCGTTTGCAACCCCTGTTACTGCCCACATCCATACAAATACCATCAGCACGAGCGTGCGCTTGAGTAGATTTCCCACAGTATCCTCTCCTGAGCATCAGCTTTAATTTGTGATCGAGCATCATCATGAGATTGAGAATGGAGGCGCACTGGGCCCCCGACCGAGGCATTCTGCATGTCTCATTCCAAGGGGCATACACATCAAGGTGCTAAATATAACCAGATAAGCTAGTTAGAAATAGGCGAGCAATTCAGTTGTCAGTTATTTGTAACAGGGTATACAAATGCATAGATATATGGCTGGACATATACACACAACTATATTGCAGGGCCCGCTGTCCCACTGCGTCTTAAGTCCTATACCCTCAACGTCCTCGGTGCCTCTAAGGATGAAACCTCCGCAGAATGCAGGAGTTTGCAATTGGCGCCCTGCAGCCGAAACATTTGACGTGCCTTTCTGCCTCTCGTAATATCCCGCTCGCCCATGCTCTCCCGCCCCGCGGTCCTCTTCGGCCTCGCTCTTCTCGCCTCCTCACTCCACTTCAGCTCACCTACCCTCGCCCAATCCGCCCCCGGCTGCACCTCCTCCCCCGTGACCGACGCCCAAATCAACTCCACCGTCCAAATATTAATGGAGGCCGAGCACATCCCCGGCCTCTCCATCGGCATTTACTGCGATGGCAGAATCCTCAAAGCTCGCGGCTACGGCCTCGCCAACGTCGAGCTCTCCGCCCCGGCATCCGAACACACCATCTATCAAACCGGCTCCGTCGGTAAGCAGTTCAC
>Ga0070731_10005764_pt1 | contig 10117 bp, 8 predicted proteins | sample Coa_R1_2_FD_66448 | JGI IMG/M metagenome (GOLD analysis project Ga0070731, IMG submission 66448) | Surface soil microbial communities from Centralia Pennsylvania, which are recovering from an underground coalmine fire - Coalmine... | ecosystem: Environmental > Terrestrial > Soil > Unclassified ... | reverse complement strand
ATGTTGGCATGAGCGACAGCGGCCCCACCAACGAGCGCTTGCGATTTATCAAGCACAAAGGCCACGCCGTCTACGCTGTCGATTTCAGCCACTGCAGCGCGAAGGAAGTGTTGTTGCTCCTCAACCAGATTCGCGCAGATGTTTCGCGGCATGCGCCCAATTCCGTGCTGATCTGCGCCGACTTCACCGGCGCGGAAATTGACAGGAACGTCGCCACCCGAATGAAGGAAGTCTTAGTTCTCGACCGCCCATTCGTCAAACGCTCGGCATGGATCGGAACGGAAAACATGCCGCATATTTTCTACGAGCACTTCAAAACGTTTTCGCAGCGTGATTTTCCCACCTTCAAGACCCGCGAAGAGGCGCTGGACTGGCTTGTGCAAGATTGATTGCTCAAAGCAGGGGCTGCCGGAAGCCGCCCGCCCCGCTCAACTTCTCCACTTCAATGTGACCGGCCCGCTCATCGGATGTTTCATCTCCGCACCGCTTCCTTTGGCTTCCAGGTGCGCCGCCTTCAACTGGAAGTACCATTTAGCAGGCCGATCGGCATCGTCAATCAGCATGAGATGCGGATTATGTTTCAGCCCTTCGGCCTGCAACTCCATCGTGCGGCGATCCTGCTCGACAAACTTTGAGAACACGAATTTCAGAATCTCCGCACCGAATGGCATCCAGCAGAATATGTTCCACGCCGCGACCACGTCGATGCGGCATTGATTGCGTGTGATTGGCGTTACGGTGGTCAATGACGAGAACCAGTATCTCCCCGCCCGAATAATTTCCCGGCGCAGGTTCGGCAGCACAAAATCGATCGTGGTGGTGATCGAATCGGCATCCGCATACAAGCGCAAAAGCTTGTAGGGCGCTGAGTTCGAACTAGGCGTGTGCGCGCTCATGCGAAAGCCGTTTGGAATCGGCTCGAAATTCTTAGTTTTCTCATGAATGCTGTGGCGGCTGCGCCACCACCAAGCCTGATGCACGAACGGTCCGTGCGCGGGGTCCATAAGGCCGATGATTCCATGATCGATGCTGACGGGCATGTCAGCACTGAGGTATGCAGTCTTGTACTTGTCCGAACATTTTTCGACTTGCGGAGCATCCTCAGGAGAGTCCGCAGGTTTTCCGAATCCCGCGCCTTGCGGAGCAGGATCGGAAATATAAACCCATACAAAGCCATCCTGCTCTTCACAGGGATAGCTGCCGGCATAAATGCGGTCGACCTTGAGATTCTGACCGCTGGTCAGCGATGGGATGAGCTGGCATTGCCCATTGTGGGCGTCGAATTGCCAGCCGTGGTATGCACACTCAATATTCTCTCCATCAAATTTTCCGCAGTGCAGTGGCATTCCGCGATGCGGGCAGGCGTCGCGCAATGCAAAAGCTCGGCCCGCGCGATCGCGTCCAATGACCAGGGGAATTTCGAGCAGCACAGCCTTGCGCAACTGATTGCGATGGACGCAGTCGGCGGGCAGCGCACGATACCAGAAGCCAGTAAGCATCAGCGAATCGGTCGTCAGGCGTTGAGGTGAGTCGAGTTCGGGCATGGGTTCAGAACGCGAAATGCGGATTTCTGATGGCTAACCGGACCCAATATGCTAGCATTCGCACGACTTTCCAAGGCATATCGATCATCATGGAGGAACCGCCGTGGAATTTATCGGCCATTTTCGCCGGCTCACGCCGGTGCAGCGGAACACCTTCATCGCATGTTTTCTGGGCTGGTCGCTGGACGCGTTCGATTTCTTCATTTTAACTTTTTGTGTCAGCGCCATCGCTACGCAGTTCGAAGCAAAAGTTTCCGCAGTGGCGGAGGCAATTTTCCTCACGTTAGCCATGCGTCCAGTAGGTGCGTTTCTGTTCGGAGTCATGGCTGACAAATACGGCCGCCGCTTGACCTTGATGGTCGACATCATCGCTTACTCGATTTTCGAACTGGCTTCAGCTTTTGCTCCGTCCCTGAAGGTTCTGCTGATTACCCGCGCATTGTTCGGCGTAGCGATGGGGGGAGAATGGGGAGTCGGCGCCGCTTTAGCATTCGAAACTTTGCCCGCCGAGGGTCGGGGCTTTTTCTCTGGGGTTTTGCAGGAAGGCTATTCGGTCGGCTATCTTTTCGCCGCCCTGATCTACCGGACCGTATTCCCGATAGTCGGCTGGCGCGGAATGTTTATCGTAGGCGCGCTGCCGGCATTTCTGGTGATATATATCCGCACGAAGGTCGACGAGTCTCCAGCCTGGCTGCGGGGGCAGGTTGCGAAGAATGCAGAAACTCGTTTAGGCAAAGACATCCTCACTTACGCAGGGACATTTACTTTCCTGGTCATTCTGATGTTCGCCTTCAATTCCTTCAGCCACGGCACCCAGGATCTCTATCCCACGTTTCTGCAGAAAGACCATCACTTCACCCCGCAAACCGTGGGTTTGATTGCTGTCATCGCCAATGTCGGGGCCCTGCTGGGCGGGATATTTTTCGGAGCGTGGTCGGAAAAAATCGGGCGCCGGCGGGCGATTGTGATCGCCGCGGTGCTGGCAATTCCGGTCACCCGGCTGTGGGCATATTCGCACACCGTGCCAATGCTGGCGCTCGGCGGATTTGTGATGCAATTCATGGTGCAGGGAGCATGGGGGGTGATCCCCGCTCACTTGAATGAACTTTCTCCAGCCAAGGTGCGCGGGACTTTCCCTGGCTTCGCATATCAAATCGGGAATCTGCTGTCTTCGAGAAATGCGGTGATTCAGGCAAGACTCGCCGAGCAGCGTTATGGTGGACTCTTCGCACCGGTAATGGCGTGGACCGTCGTGATCCTCGCAGCACTTGTCGCTGGGGTCACCTGGGTGGGGCAGGAGCGCCGGGGCGTGGACTTGTCCCAGACTTAGAAAAACCTTTTAGTGTGCAATTTTTGGCATTCCACATGGCACGACAGTAGCATTGTCAGAGGCTCAATCCTGTGGTACGGTAGTGGAAATTTCACGCCTTCTTAATTCTTTTCTGGGCCCTCGAATAACGTTAGGCAGAATGCGTGTGCAGGAGCATCGCCACTATGAAAGAAACCATCGACATGACTCCGGCTCAGCAATCGGTCGAGGACGAGAATTTCGCCAACCGGAAGCTGATCCGCCCGGCGCTGACGCGCACGGATCATAATCACGGCAACCATAATTCGAATCACCTGAATTCAAACCACCTGAATTCGAACCACCTGCAGAACGGCGACCGCCGCGAGCGCCATGGCAACGACCGGCACGACCGTCCGGAGCGATCCTTCGAGCGAAACGATCGTGGCGACCGCGGACCGGGCGGAGGGCGCAAGCCAGCTCCTCCCGAGCAAACCAACGCCGAGAATTTTTATTATCAGAAGCAGATGCAGTCACGCACGCCCATGGTCATCGTGCTGCAAGACGGCGAAGAAGTGCATGGAGTCATCGAGTGGTATGACAGGAACTGCATCAAAGTCCTGCGCAACGATAGCCGCCCGAATCTGATGATCTACAAGCCGGCGATCAAGTACATGTTCAAAGAAGAAGAAAGCGGACGTTAGCGCGGTACCCCGCAGAGCTTTATCTCGTCGGTGGCATTTCCATCTGATCCAATCGTCGGTTCAGCAGATCAAAATCGTCACTTAGCAGAGACGGCGACGAAAGATCGATCTCCAGAAAGTCTTTGAGCAACTCCGCAGGTGGCCGATCAAAGCCATTCTTAAGAAGAGCTGTGTAGCGCGGCACGAACCATTCCCGTTTCGTCGAATAGAGTTGGAAGTATTTGAGCGCGAGTAGTCCCCCGTACACGTAATTCACGTTATAGAGCGGATCCTCATACATCAATGAGACCAAGGCCCACCGAGTACGCAACTCAGGGACCGACGGCGGGAAGACGGAAAACTGGCTATCTGTCTTCAGTGTAAGGCCGTCAAGATCATCCGCGTTCCGCACCGTGCCTGCCGCAACTGCGTCGTAGATTGCCTGCTCCAGCAAGGCGTCCTGTGCACCATAAAATGCATCCAGACCCTTAATACTCATCCACCGCTCGCGATAATAACGGCGCGTTGGAGGTGCGCTTGCATGCTCGGCCATAAAGTCGGCGAGCAGTAATTCATTGAACTCGGCAAACGACTCGAACAGAAAATGCGGACCGCCTTGGTAACTCGGTAGTACGTGACTCGCATTCATTAACTGGCGGTGGATAGCGTGTCCGCCCTCATGGGCGATTACAGAAAGATCTTTAAAAGTTCCATCGTAGCGACCGTAGAAGAGCGCAGTGCTACCGCCGAGGCCCACGGAAAATCCTCCGCCGTAGCGGTTCGCCGCGCCTCCTGGTAGTATGTCGGCGCGACCACTGGCTGGGTCGAGCAGAGCGTCGAATGCGGTTTGATACTCGCTGCCAAGCCCGGCAAACACCTGATGGAAGATGCCTCGGGCCTCGTGCAAAGAGGTTATCGGCGGAGTAAACCCCAGCGCCGGCGCCGAGAGATCCCATACCTGAGCCGGCCTTTGATAGTCCTGCGCGACCTCGCGCAGTCGAATTTCTTCGTAGCGCTTTGCAATCTCGCCGCGACGCGCCATGAACGTCAAGAGATCGCTGGTCTCCTTTGGCCTGAGATAAAGGCTTTCATACTTCCGCGCAGGAGCATCGGCATAGCCGTGCGCTTTCGCAAGTGCGGTTTGAGTTTTAACCGTATGGATCAGAGCGAATGCCAGCAGGTCGCGTTGACTGGCGTACCCAGCGTATCTTCTTTTGAATCCCTCCTCACGCAGGCGCGGATCTGTGCTGGTGGCAATGAGGTTGCGCTGGCGGATCACGTCCAGAGGCCCAGTCGCCGTTTCTATCGTGCCGAACTTAATACCCGCGACGATCTGCTGGTAAAGATCGGATTCCCAATCCGCAATCTCTGGCTGGAATTCGTCGAGAAGGGCCTGCTGCGCCTCCGGAAGCAAATGAGGAGCATCGCGCCGAATCTCAGATATGGCGAAACGGTACTGTTTCAACTCAGGTTCTGCGACCAACCATGCACTCAGGCGGTCCTCGGGGAGCGACAGAATATCGGGAATGAAGAATGCAGTTTTACTATTGAAGTCAGATTCGAACTTGCTTTTCTCATCGCAGGCCGAATCTTTGCGATTGAGCGAGCAGCGCAGGTAAAGGTAATCGTCGTGTTTGGCGAAGAGCTTTTGTACAATGTCGTTCTGTTGCAAAAGGGCGAGCAACTGCGGCGCCGAATCCAGTTGGCCCTTTAACCCTATCATTCGGTCAAGAGCTGCATTCAATTCAGCACGCGCCGCAACTTCCTCCTGCGGAGTTTTGAAATAGTAGCGCGATAAATCGACGGACAAACTGGAAGTGGCGCTCGAAGATTGTGCGATTCCAGTCGCACTCGCGACAATTGCAAAGGCGATGAGCGTGCGGATCGCGTGCTGCCCCTTTTGCGCCATCATTGGATAGACGGCCCCGCTACAACTTCGGCAGCACAATCCCCTGCTGCGACTGATATTTCCCTTTGCGGTCGGCGTAGCTCGTTTCGCAGACCTCATCCGATTGGAAGAAAATAATCTGGCACAGGCCTTCATTAGCGTAAATGCGCGCCGGAAGCGGCGTGGTATTCGAGATTTCAAGCGTCACGAAGCCTTGCCACTCCGGCTCAAACGGAGTGACATTGACGATAATGCCGCAGCGCGCATACGTGCTTTTGCCCACGCATATAGTCAGAATGTCGCGAGGAATCTTGAAGTATTCTACCGAGCGCGCCAGCGCAAACGAATTGGGCGGGACGATGCAGATATTGGTCTGAATGGTAACAAAGGATTTTTCATCAAAGTTCTTAGGGTCGACGATGGTGCTGTTCACATTCGTAAAAATCTTGAACTCATCGGCCACGCGCAGGTCATATCCGTAAGAAGATAGGCCGTAAGAGATCACGCCCTCGCGGACCTGCTTCTCAGAAAAAGGATTGATCATGTCATGTTCGCGGGCCATCTTGCGAATCCAGCGGTCACTCTTCAGCATGGAACTCCTTGGGAAAATTGAGTGATTGGGCGATTTTGTGATTGAGCGTTTGGAACCCTTCACAGAGCAGTTTTGAAACCGCTCAAACACCCAATCACTCAACGACTCCATCGTTTTCTGCGACGGGCCAGTTTACGGGAGAGATGCTCCGGTTGACAATCTCCGTTATGTCCCATAGCATCAGTCACTTGAAGATTTATCCTCACACCGCGTCCGGGAGCCGTTCGTGATCAAGCTCGACATCATCAACGAAGTGGTGGCCAGAACCGGCATCACCAAGACCAAGGCCGAACTGGCGGTGGAAACCGTCTTTGAAAGCATGAAGAAGGCGCTGGCCGGCGGCAATCGCATTGAGTTGCGCGGATTTGGCGTGTTCAACGTGCGTCCCCGCAAAACCGGCATCGGCCGCAACCCGCGCACCGGCGCCGAAGTCTCGATTCCACCGGGCAAGGCCGTTCGCTTCAAGCCGGGAAAAGAATTGCAATCGATTGATTAGCCAAGGCGCCTTGCGGAACGCATTTCCGCCTTTCCTTTGATTGGTCCAGCTCAAGCGGCGCGAATAAAATTTCCGGCGACCTCTGACTTATCGGCAGAGGGAAGCTGTCAGCCTTCGGCAATGTTCTTCGCGCCAGTCGTAGTATCTTAAGGAAGAGCTTCGCTGCAAACGTGCAGCTGAGAATTGCATGTCGGAACCCACGCCCCCCTTAGCTCCTCCGGCCGTTGAATATTTCCGTCCTGCGCCGGAGCGGCTACCGACTCCTCCGAAGCCGCGCTACTGGCTTCATATTCTGCTGCTCCTGGCAACCTGTTTCACCACGCTGGTGATGGGCGCGCGGATGCAATACAACTTCGATCACGGCCTGCCTGCGCTCTCATTCAGCGACGAACCGGTGGCGGGCGAGGTGATTCCATTCTTTCCCGTAGCATGGTTCCACACACATCCCGAGCGATTGCTCGGCGGCTTGCCTTTCATGCTTTCGCTAATGCTGTTTTTTTTCGCGCATGAGATGGGCCACTACCTTTATTGCCGCCGCTACGGAGTCTACGCTACCTTGCCTTTTTTCATACCGGCACCCACTCCGATCGGCACTATGGGAGCGGTCATCATCATTCGGTCGCGGATTCGTTCGCGCACCGCACTCTTCGATATCGGAATCGCCGGTCCAATTGCAGGCTTCATTGTCGCTTTGGGAATTTTGGTCGCTTCCCTCGGATGGTCAAAGCCATTGCGTCCAGGCGCGCTCACTGCCGATTATGAGTTCGGCTTTCCGTTAGTGTTCCATTTCATTCATCGGCTTCTGGTATCGACCGGCGCGCTCAAGGGATCAGCGGCTTTACCTTTGAACCGAGTGCTGCTGCACCCGACCGCGATTGCCGCATGGGTGGGAATGCTGGCCACGTCGTTGAACCTGCTTCCCGGCGGTCAGCTCGACGGGGGACACATCGTATTTTCGATTGCGCCGCGTGCCCATAAGATTATTTCGCGTCTCACGATTCTGGTTCTTCTGGTGATGTCCTACTATCTTTGGACGGGATGGTTCATCTGGGCAATTCTGCTTCAGATCAGCAGCTTTAGGCATCCGCAAGTCGCAGAGTGGCCGACCATTTCAGGCAAGCGCGCCTGGCTGGCCGCATTCGCTGTCATTATGCTGACGCTCACAATGATGCCGGCGCCGTTTCTCCATTCATCCCTGCCTGAGGTGATCCGGGACTTCCGGGGGCAATAGGATTTTCTCCCGTTTCTCTCGTATACTCCTTTATTCAATCGTTTTAATGCGAGGCCTCCTTGAGACAGATCGCCGCTGCCATTTTCTGCGCAATCAGCATCATCGCAGTATTGGTTTCCGCTACCGGTCAGACGATTTCCATCGATATTTCACATCCCACGAACCATTTCATCCCCGACGAAACCCTCGGCGCAGGTGTTGATCGAATTGCGGTGGAGGCGATCGACAAAGATTTGCAACAGCCAATGCTCGATAAGACGCTCGCGTCAGGATGGCAACCGGTCACCTATCGACAGAATACGGAACTTGCAGTCGAGGCCTGGCATTGGAATCCTCAAGGCACCTGGAGCGACGCGAGCGGCAAAGGCTACTTCACCGGCTCCGCGACTCCCACGGAAACGATCCGCTATTCCTACGGTTACAGCCTGCCGCGCCGCGGATTCACCCGCAACGATGGCACCGATAATGTAGGTTTCTCCCGCCTTGACGATGGCGATCTGAATACTTTCTGGAAGAGCGACCCTTATCTTACCCACCAATTCACGGGGGAAAGCGACGGGTTGCATCCCCAATGGATCGTGATGGATCTCGCACAGGTGCAGCAGGTCGACAGCATTCGCATCGCATGGGGCGAGCCTTATGCACAGCGATTCCTGGTGCAGTACTGGACCGGAGATGATCCGATCAAGGCTCCGACGCGGGGAACCTGGGTGACCTTCCCGCGCGGAAACGTAGACGGTAGCGGAAAAATCGAAACGATTCGCCTCAGTATGACGGCAATGCCGGTACGCTTTATCAGAGTTCTGATGACTCTTTCCTCGAACACCTGCGATGCCGATGGCCCCTCCGATCCACGAAATTGCGCCGGCTTCGCGATCCGTGAACTTTATGTCGGCACCAGCACTCCAGATGGTTTTCACGATATCGTTCGCCATACCCCGGACCAGGAACAGACGACCACGTATTGCTCGTCAGTGGATCCGTGGCATCAGGCATCAGACCTGGGATCGACGAAACAGGCCCAAGTGGGATTCGATCTGTTCTTTACCAGCGGCGTGACGCGCGGGCTGCCGGCGATGATTCCGGTCGCGATGTTGTATGACACGCCTGACAACGCGGCGGCGGAGATTGCATATCTGAAAAAGCGAGGCTATCCGATTTCGTACGTCGAAATGGGCGAAGAAGCCGATGGACAATACATGCTACCGGAGGATTACGCCGCCTTGTACCTGCAATGGGCAAAGGCGATTCATGCGGTTGATCCCTCATTAAAGCTGGGAGGACCGTCTTTTCAGGGCGTAAACAGAGACATTGAAGTTTGGCCGGACGAGAACGGGCGCACTTCGTGGACGGGACGCTTCCTCAATTATTTGAAGATGCATGCTCGGCTGGGTGATCTGGCATTTTTTTCCTTCGAGCATTATCCCTACGACCCGTGCAGAACGCCGTGGGGCATGCTCTACGACGAGCCTGAGTTGGTGAGCCACATCATGCAGGTGTGGCGAGAGGATGGCGTTCCGGCGGAGATGCCGATGTTTATCACGGAGGGAAATCTCTCTTCTGCCGCAAGCGAAACCTATCAGGACATTTTTTCGGGAATCTGGCTGGCTGATTACATTGGATCTTTTCTCAATGCCGGCGGAAAGGGCGTTTACTTCTTTCATTACCTGCCGCTGCAAATGGAGCCGGGATGCAACAACTCTCCGGGCACCTTTGGCATGTTTACAGTGGATGCGAATTACCAGATTCAGCAGCTGCTGGCGCAGTTTTTCGTCGCGCAGTTGATCAATCTGGAGTGGGTGCAACCCGGCGATGGCGAGCATCAAGTGTATGCGGCGGCTAGCGATCTCGGTGATGGCGCGGGTCATGAACTGGTCACGGCGTATGCGGTGAAGCGGCCGGACGGAAAATGGTCGGTGATGGCCGTAAATCGCGACCAGCAGAACGCACACAATGTCCGGATCACATTTGAAGGACTAAACGACAAAAACGGCAATTTCGCCGGTCCGCTAGAGGTTTCAAGGTTTGGGAGCGACCAATATCAATGGCATCCTGCGCAAACACGATTCATGGCACACGCGGAGCAAAGCGGCAAGCCGACGATCGTAACCACATCAACAGGCAGGGCGGACCCCGACGGACCGATCGCGCATACGAAAATAGAGGCAGGGAAAGGCACCCTGTTCGATCTGCCCGCAGCTTCGGTTGTGGTTATTCGCGGAAATATCGAAGAGTCACATTAACCAAAGTGCATCGACATCGACAATCACCTGCGTGCGCGGAATTTTCTGCGCGGTGGCATAAGCGAGCATCGTCCGCAAAGATATATTCAGTTTCTGGCGGCTGGGCGACTTCAGCACGAAATGATAACGGTAATCGCGCTTCAGCCGCATAA
>Ga0070731_10005763_pt1 | contig 10117 bp, 9 predicted proteins | sample Coa_R1_2_FD_66448 | JGI IMG/M metagenome (GOLD analysis project Ga0070731, IMG submission 66448) | Surface soil microbial communities from Centralia Pennsylvania, which are recovering from an underground coalmine fire - Coalmine... | ecosystem: Environmental > Terrestrial > Soil > Unclassified ... | reverse complement strand
ACCATCACGCAGACGTTGCCGCGCCGCTTGCACTCCATGCAGACGCTGGTCGACGGGATGTTCGGCCGGCGGCCGTGGAGAAAGGCGGTGATCACCTCGAGCAACTGACCTTTGTTGATCGGGCACCCGTTCAGCTCGTAGTCGACCGGCACGTGCGCCGAGATCGGCGTCGACGTCGCGAGCGTCGACACGTACTGCGGCGACGCGTAGACCAGCCGCGTGAACTCGTCCACATCGGCGAAGTTGCGGAGCGCCTGGACGCCGCCAGCCGTCGCGCACGCTCCGATCGTGACGAGCGCACGCGACGAGCGGCGCACCTCACGAATCCGCTCGGCGTCGTGCGGCGTGGTCACCGAGCCTTCCACCAGCGAGAGGTCGTACGGGCCTTTCACCGTCGCGCGCCGCGCCTCGAGGAAGTAGGCGATCTCGACCTCGCCCGCGAGCCCGAGCAGCTCGTCCTCGCAGTCGAGCAGCGAGAGCTGGCACCCGTCACAGGACGCGAACTTCCAGACGGCCAGCGTCGGCTTGCGCGCCTTCACAGCCCTCGTACCGCCATGAGACGTTCGAGCTCGTCGTATCGGTAGACCGGGCCGTCGCGGCAGATGAGCGTCGGGCCGAGCTGGCAGTGCCCACAATGACCGAGGCCGCAGCGCATGTCGCGCTCCATCGACAGGAAGATGCGATCGGGTGCCATCCCGCGGTCGAGGAGCGCACGCGCGGCGAAGCTCATCATCACCTCGGGGCCGCAGACGAGCGCCACGGCCGACCCCGGGTCGAACCGCGCACTGGCGATGAGCTTCGGGACGACGCCGACCTTTCCGCGCCAGCCGCCCTCCGCGGCGTCGACCGTCACGTCGACCTGGATGTCGAAACGGCCGCGCAGCCGCTGCAGCTCGTTGCGGTACAGGAGATCTCCGGGCGTCCGGCTCCCGTAGAGGACGGCCACGTCGCCGTAGTCGGAGCGATTGCGGAGGACGTGCTGGTAGGCCGGGCGCAGCGGCGCGAGGCCGATCCCACCGGCGACGACCACGATGTCGCAGCCGAGTGCTGCGCCGACGGGCCACGCGTTGCCGAAGGGACCGCGGACACCGAGCACGGCACCGGTCTGCGCCGCGCACAGGGCATGGGTCACCGCCCCGACGTCGCGGATGGTGTGCGAAAGCGGGCCGTCGATGCCGCCTGACACGGAGATCGGCACCTCGCCGATGCCGAATGCGTAGAGCATGGTGAACTGGCCCGGTTGCGGAAGGATTCGCTCGCCGCCGACCGGCTCGAGCTCGAGCGTCCAGGTGTCCCGCGTCTCGCGGTGACGGCGCGTGACCCGGAACGGCTCGGGCACCATCGGCCCGGGCGGCGTCTCAGTCGCTGCCTGCGTAGCCGTAGACATCCAGCAGCCTCATCCTCGTCCACTGCAGCCGCTCCACCGTGATCTGCGCGAAGCGGGACATCAGGTCGTAGCCGAGCTTCGGGTCGCGGGCGCATTTCTCGCGCAGACATGCGCCGTCGAACACTGTTGCGCGCACGAGCGACAACGCGCGGGCATCGAAATGCCAGCGGTACGGCGGGAAGAGCCACGACCAGCCGACGACGTCGCCGGCCTCGAGTGTCTCGATCGTCACCGGGCCTCGCGCCGGGACAAACGTCTCAAGCGCGACGCTGCCGTGCCGGAGCACGAAGAACGTGTCGGCGTCCTCGCCGTCGCGGAACAGCAGCTCGTCTTCCTTGAAGCGGACGTTCGAGCCGCAGCCCGCCACCAGCTCGAGCTCGTCTGCCGAAAGCCCGTCGAACAGCGCCACATCGCGCAGGACGGCGTCAATCGTCTCCATCGCGGCCTCCTTCCGTTGCGCGGATCGCCGCCAGCTCCTCGGTGACGTCGATGCCGACGGGGCACCAGGTGATGCAGCGTCCGCAGCCGACGCAACCGGAGCTGCCGAACTGGTCGTACCAGGTGCCGAACTTGTGGGTGAGCCACTGCCGGTAGCGCGATCGCCCGGTCGGGCGAACGCTGCCGCCGTGGATGTACGAGTAGTCGACGGAGAAGCACGAGTCCCAGCTCCGCATCCGTTCCGCGTGCTCGCCCGTCAAGTCGGTCACGTCCTCGACACTCGTGCAGAAGCACGTCGGGCAGACGAGGGTGCAGTTGCCACAGGTCAGGCACCTCGTCGCGACGTCGTCCCAGCGCTCGTGCTCGAGGTTGCGGGCGAGCAGATCGCGGATGTCGCCCGTCTCGAGGTGCCTGCCCATCCGTTCCGCAGCTCCGTCGACGGCGGCGGCCGCGGCGTCGACATCGGAATGATCGGCGGCACGGCGCGGGAGCCGGCGAAGCAGCTCCGCTCCGCGCTCGCTACCCACCTCGACGAGGAGCCGATGCTCTCCGTCGAGGATCTCGGTCAGCGCAAGGTCATAACCGCCCTCGGCCTTCGGGCCGGTGCCCATCGAGACGCAGAAGCAGGTCCCTCCGGGCTCGAAGCAATTGACGGCGACCACGAACGCCCCCTCCCGGCGGGCCGCGTAGTCGCGGTCTGCGTAGCGTCCGCCGAGCAGCACGCGGTCCTGGATGTCGATCGCATGGAGCTCGCACGCGCGCACGCCGATGAGGGCGAGCGGCGCAACCTCGAGGGGCTCCTCGTCGATCTCGAACCCCTCGTCCCGCCGCCGGGCCCGCCACAGACGAATGCGCGACGGCAGCAGAAACTGTTTCCACGAATGAGGCCCCACGGCGAATCCGAACCGCGCCTCGTCGTCCCGGCGCTCGAGCCGGTAGCGCGCGGCGTCCTGCTCCTCCGTCCACCCGATCGGCAGGTCGGCGGCCGATTCGAGGTCGTCGTAGACGATGGCGCCGTCGCGAACGATCGGCCCGACCACCCGGAAGCCGTCGTCGGCAAGCGCCCGGACGAGGTCGGTCAGCGCCTCGGGCGCAATCACACTTGTCTCGGTGTCGAACACGCGTCCTCCCGACGAACGGTCGCGTCCCCGGTGCGAGCCTACATCCGGGTTCACGCGGATCCCACCTCGGTGTCGGGCGAGGTAGAAGAGAGCAGTGAAGGAGCGGCAGCGGATCCGCGTAGCGGGCCTCGTCCAGGGGGTCGGCTTCCGCCCGTTCGTTCACCGGATCGCAACCCGCAACGGGCTCGGCGGCTTCGTCCTCAACGACGGCTCCGGTGTGACGGTCGAGGTCGAGGGCGAGCCGGCTGCGCTCGAGGCGTTCGCGGCCGCATTGCGGCACGAGGCACCCGCCCTGGCCCGGGTCGAATCGGTGACGGTCGAGAGACGGCCGGCCACGGGGGACCTCGAATTCGCCATTGCCGCCTCGCGCCCGTCGGGGCACACGGCGCAGGTCCCCGCCGACGTCGCCACCTGCGAGGACTGCCTGCGGGAGCTCTTCGATCCGGGTGACCGCCGCTATCGCTATCCGTTCCTCAACTGCACGCAGTGCGGCCCTCGCTTCACGATCGTGCGCGCAGTGCCGTACGACCGCAGGACGACGACGATGGCCGGCTTCGGCATGTGTGTCGACTGCCGGCGCGAGTACGAGGATCCGCGCGACCGCCGCTTCCACGCGGAGCCGATCGCGTGCCCCGCCTGCGGCCCCCGCCTGTCCATGCCGGTCGAAGCAGCGGTGTCGATGCTCCGCGACGGCGCCGTACTCGCGGTCAAGGGGCTCGGCGGCTACCACCTTGCTTGCGACGCTCGCAACGAAGAGGTCGTCGCGCTGCTGCGCGCGCGCAAGCACCGCGACGAGAAGCCGTTCGCCCTGCTCGTGCGAGATCCGGATGAGCTGTGCGAGGTGTCGAAGGCCGAGCGTTCCCTGCTCGAGAGCCCCCAGCGGCCGATCGTGCTGCTCCGGCGACGTGGAGCAGCCGACGTCGCCGAAGCGGTGGCGCCCGGCTCCCCCTGGCTCGGCCTGATGCTCCCCTACACCCCCCTCCACCACCTGCTCGCGGGCGACTTCGCGGGCCCGCTGGTGCTGACCAGCGGGAACGTCTCCGATGAACCGATCGCGTTCGAGGACGACGACGCACGGCGCAGGCTCGGCGCCGTCGCCGACGGCTTCCTCACGCACGACCGTCCCATCCATCGCCGCTGCGAAGACTCTGTCGTGCGCGCCGGCTTTCCGATCCGGCGATCGCGCGGGTACGTCCCGTCGCCGCTCTCGATCCCTCGAAGCACGCGCACGATCGTCGCCGCCGGCGCCGAGCTCAAGAGCACGTTCTGCGTGGCGCGGAACGGGCGGGCATTCCTCTCCGCCCACCTCGGCGACCTCGACACCGAGGCGGCGTACGCAGCGTTCCGCTCCGACCTCGAGCTGTACCTCGAGATGCTCGGTGTCGAGCCGGAGCTGGTCGCCCACGACCTCCACCCGGAGTACCTGTCGACGAAGTGGGCGCTCGACCAGGACGCCGAGCTCGTCGGCGTGCAGCACCACCATGCACACGCCGCAGCCTGTCTCGCCGAGCACGGCGCCGAAGGCCCGGCGCTGGCGCTCGTCTTCGACGGCACCGGCTACGGAACGGACGGGACGCTCTGGGGCGGTGAGCTGCTGCGCTGTGATCTGACCGGCTTCGAGCGCCTCGCGCACCTCGAGCCGATCCCGCTGCCCGGCGGCGAGGCCGCCGTTCGCGAGCCGTGGCGGGTCGGGGCGGTCCACCTGGAGCGAGCCGGCATCCCGGTGCCGTGGCCGCGCTGGGCGCTGGTCCGCGAGAGCCTCAAGCTCACACCGCCGCTCGCCTCGGGGATGGGCAGGCTCTTCGACGCGGTGGCCGCCGTGCTCGGCGTCCGCGAGTTCGTCAGCTACGAGGGCCAGGCGGCGGTGGAGCTGGAGCACCTCGCCGGCGAGCTGCGCGCGGAGCCGTTCACGTGGCGCTTCGGCGACACCACGGGTCTCGTCGCGACCTGCCACGAAGCCTCGGCGGCGGGACAACCGGCGAATGTCGTCGCGGCCCGCTTCCACGAGACGATCGCCGCCGGGGCCGCAGCGGCGTGCGTCGAAGCGGCCGAGCCGCGGCTTGTCGTCCTCTCCGGGGGAAGCTTCCAGAACAAGCGCCTGCTGGAGTCGACTCGCCGTCGGCTCGACGAGCTCGGGTTCCGCGTGCTGACGCACACCCTTGTCCCCCCGAACGACGGCGGCATCAGTTACGGTCAAACCGCCGTCGCGGCGAGGAGGGCTGCCAGGTGTGCCTAGGGATTCCGGCGCAGATCGTCGAGCTGGTGGACGAGTCGGCCGGCCTCGCGAAGGCCGAGATCTCGGGCGTGCGCCGCTCCGTGTCGGTGGCTCTCTGCCCGGAGGCGACGGTCGGCGACTGGGTGCTCGTACACGTCGGCTTCGCGCTCGAACGGATCGACGAGGAGCAGGCCCACGAGACGCTCGAGCTGCTGGAGCAGATGGGCGAGGCGTACGAGCAGGAAGTGCGGGAGATCCGCGCGAGCGTGACGCCGTGACCCTCGATCCAGAGCACTGCGTCACCTGCGGCGACACGGCCGTCGCCGCCACCGTGGTCCAGGTCGACGGGCTGACGGCGACCGTCGACGTCGACGGCTCACGCGAGGTCGTCGCTCTCGAGCTCGTCGAGCCCGTGACGGTCGGTGAGGTGCTCCTCTGTCATGCGGGGATCGCGCTCGAGAAGGTGCCGGCGGCGTGAAGTATGTCGATGAGTTTCGCTCCGGGCCACTAGCGCGGAAGCTGGTGCGCGAGCTCACGGGGCTCGTCGAACCCGGTCGCACGCTGAAGATCATGGAGGTGTGCGGCGGGCACACGCACACGATCTACAAGCACGGGATCGACGACCTCGTGCCGCCGGAGATCGACTTCGTGCATGGGCCCGGCTGCCCGGTGTGCGTGATCCCGATGGGCCGCGTCGACGACGCCGTCTCCCTCGCGGAGCGCCCCGAGGTCATCTTCACGACGTTCGGCGACATGCTGCGTGTGCCGGGGGCGCGAGGCTCGCTCCTGGAGGCGAAAGCACGAGGCGCCGACGTGCGCATGGTGTACTCGCCGCTCGACGCGCTCGAGATCGCGAGACGCAATCCCGATCGGGAGGTCGTCTTCTTCGCTATAGGCTTCGAGACGACGGCGCCGGCGACCGCGATCACGGTCCTGCGTGCGCGCGATGAGGGCATCCGCAACTTCTCCGCGTTCTGCAACCACGTCACGATCGGGCCGCCTCTGAAGGCGATCCTCGACTCGCCGGGGCTGAAGCTCGACGGGTTCATCGCCCCCGGCCACGTGTCGACGGTGATCGGCACGCGGCCGTACGACTTCATCGCGCAGGACTACGGCAAGCCGGTCGTCGTCACCGCCTTCGAGCCGATCGACATCCTGCACGCCACGATCATGCTCGTCCGTCAAATGAGGGAGGGACGCTGCGAGGTCGAGAACCAGTACACGCGCGTGGTCCGCCGCGACGGAAACCCACGCGCGCTCGCCGCGCTCGAGGAGACGATGGAGCTGCGGGACACCTTCGAGTGGCGTGGGCTGGGCTTCATCGAGCGAAGCGCGCTCAGGCTGAGGGCCGAGCTCGCAGCATGGGACGCCGAGGAGCGGTTCGAGCTGCCGGGCGTGCGGAAGTCCGACCCGAAGGCGTGCCAGTGCGGCGAGGTGCTGATCGGCGCGATCAAGCCGTGGGAGTGCCGCGTGTTCGGCACCGCCTGTACGCCGGAACGCCCGATCGGTACCTGCATGGTTTCGAGCGAAGGCGCCTGCGCCGCCTACTACAACTACGGGCGGCTCGCCGAGCGGCGCGATCGCGTCCCGGCGTGACGCGGAAGCGACTCCGGTTCCGCGACGAGGTCGTCACGATGGCCCACGGGTCGGGCGGCAAGGCCACGCGTGCGCTCGTGGAAGGGCTCTTCGTCCCGGAGCTCGCCAACCCGTTGCTCGAGCCGCTGGGAGACGCCGCGCTGCTCGAGGCGGACGGCACGCACTTGGCATTCAGCACCGACTCCTATGTGGTCAAGCCGATCTTCTTTCCCGGCGGTGACATCGGCGAGCTGGCCGTCAACGGCACGGTCAACGATCTCGCCGTCACGGGGGCACGACCTCTCGCGCTCTCGGCGGCGTTCGTCGTCGAGGAGGGCTTCGCGACTGCCGACCTGCGCAGGATCGCGGGATCGATGTCGCGCGCCGCAGCGAGGGCGGGGGTCTCAATAGCGACGGGCGACACGAAGGTGGTCGAGCGCGGCAAGGCGGACGGCCTATTCATCGCGACAGCCGGCATCGGCGTGGTCGCACCGAACGTTCACCTCGGGCCCGAGCGCGTCCGCCCCGGCGACCGCGTGCTCGTGTCCGGCACGCTCGGCGACCACGGTACCGCCGTGATGATCGCCCGCGGTGAGCTCGACCTCGAGGTGGAGCTCGACAGCGACACCGCCCCGGTCCACGAGCAAGCGGCCGCGCTGCTGCAGCTGGGGGACGCGTTGCGCTTCATGCGCGACCCGACGCGCGGCGGTCTCGCAACCGCGCTCAACGAGGCCGCCGGGCGGGCAGGCGTCGCAATCGTGCTGGACGAGAGCTCGCTCCCATTGCGGCCCGCGGTCGTCGGGACGTGCGAGATCCTCGGCATCGACCCGCTCTACGTCGCGTGCGAGGGCAGGCTTGTCGCGATCGTGGCACCGGATTCGGCCGAAGTCGCCCTGGCAACGCTCCGCGGTTCCGGCGCAGACGACGCTGCGATCGTCGGCGACGTTCGTGTCGAGCCGGCGGGCCTCGTGCTGCTCGAGACGGCCTTCGGCGGTAGCAGGATCGTCGACATGCTGGTCGGGGATCCGCTGCCGCGAATCTGCTGAGCCTAGTGCCCCTTCAGTGAATGTTGCCGTGTTCCTGGCGAGCGAAAAGCGAGCGCTGCAAGGACGCAGGGAGCCCCGATAGCTGTGGCTATCGGGGCGACCGAGGACGCCGCAGCGCGACGCTTTGCAGCCGCCAGGGACGCGGAGGGCATTTGCTGAAGGGGCACTAGAAGCCGAGCCCGACCCCCAGGCGAGTCCGAGCCGCCCTGGTCGCCTGGCCGAGCGTCAGCATCCCGACAGGAACGTCTCCGTCCATCACCGGCAGGTGATGGACGCCGTACTCGGTCATGAGATACACGGCCGCGCTCGCGGACGTTCCCGTCGAGACGGTCAGCGGCTCCGCCGTCATGAACTGCCGGACACGCACGGCGCTCGTGTCGACTCGTCCGGCGACCGCCCGGAGCAGGTCGCGGGCGGTGATGATGCCGACGAGCTCGCCCTCGTCGACGACGAGCGCCGCCTCGAGATCGCGCTCGCGCATCGACCGCGCCGACTCTGCCAGCGTGTCGTCGCCGTCGACGAGCAGGAGCTGCCGCTCCATCGCATCGGCGGCCGTCGCGCCCGGCTCGTCGTCGGCCCCGAAGCTCTCGGCCGCGCGTCGTAGCGCCTCGAAGCGGTCGCCGCCGGCGATGTCGAGCTCGACGTGGACCGGCACCGCATCGGCGCCCGCGCCGAGCTCACGCGGCACTTCGACACCCGCGAGCGCGCCGAGGAACGGCGCCAGGTGCCGGCCGACGATCTTCGCCGGAGGCCACCAGAGCGGCTCCGACCCGACCACCGACTCGCCGGGCTCCTGCGTCACTTCGCGACGGAGGTACAACGGCCGGCTCCCTGTGAGGAGCAGCCCGCGCAACACGGGCTTGAACGCGGTCGGCCGGAGGTCGACACCGACGCTCGCCGCGATCGACTCGGCGGCTGCCTCGGCCTGCTGGGTTGCGATGCCGCCTTGTTTCAGCGGGAAGCTCGTCGCATCCCCGGCGGCGTAGACATCCGGCGCGCCGAACACTCTGCCGTGCGTGTCGACCGGGGTGAAGCCGTCGGCCGTCTGGGCGATGCCGTCGATCCTGCGCCCGCGCAGCCGCGGAAGGGCCACGACCCGGTCGAACGCGAGCGGATCTCCGGCAACCACGTGAAGCTCGCCGCGGCGGAAGTCGAGGGGGTGAGCGTCGAGACGAAGCTCGACCTCGCGCGCCTCGAGCAATTCCGCAACCGCCGCACTCGCCGCCGGGCCGAAGATGCGAAGCGGCTCCTCCTCGGAGGTGACGAGGGTCAGCTCGACACCCTCGATACCCCGCGCCGCAACCCAGTCTGCGGTGAGGAGCGCGAGCTCGTAGGCCGGAAGCGACCACACCGCGCCGGAGGGCACGGCGAACGCGACGCGCTCGATCTTGCCGCGTTCCAGATCCGTCAGGATTCCCTCCAGCTCAGGCGTGTCTGTCGGCCCGCTGAACGTGAACGCCCCCGGCACCGCAGGCACCGGTACGACGCCGCAGGCAATCAGGAGCGCGTCATAGGGGATGTCCGCGCCTGCGAACGTGCGCGCAAGATGCCGTTCGGAATCGACAGCAGAGAGGGAGCCGCGCGTCAGCGTCGCGCCGGCCGCCGCCGACAGCTCGGACAGGTCGAAGTGGCGGGCGGTACCCAGCTTGAACGGCTCGGCCACCGCGAGCGGCCGGTACCAGAAGAGCGGCTCGGGAGCGAGCAGCTCGACCTCGACACGGTCCTCGGCGAGGGCACGCAACGCAAGCGCCGCCTCGAGCGCCGAGACGCCGCCGCCCGCAATCAGCACATGTTTGGGATCGTGACTCTTCATGGCTCAGATCTCCTCGGGGACCATCTGGATCGCCCCACAGGGACATTCGGCTGCGCAGATACCGCAGCCCTTGCAGAAGTCGTAGTCGATCGTGTAAGGCCGGCCCGGCGTGCCCGTCTTGACGATCGCGTTGTCCGGGCAGACACCCAGGCAGTTGTCGCACGAGAAACAGTTGCCGCATGACAGGCACCGGCGCGCCTCGAAGAGTGCCGTCGACTCGTCGAGCCCGCCGACGATCTCGTCGAACGTCGACTGGCGGCGCGCCAGCTCGAGCTGCGGTCGCACGGTGCGCGGAGCGTCCGAGTAGTACCAGGTGTTCATGAGGTCGAACTCCGCGAGCTCGTGCTTCGGCAACCCGTCGTGGGCCGAGCTGCGCAGCCATGCATCGATGTTGCGCGCCGCCTTCTTCCCGTGCCCGACCGCGACGGTGACGGTGCGCTCGGCCGGGACCATATCGCCGCCCGCGAACAACCCGGCGCACCCGGTCATCATGTTCGTGCCGACCTTCACGACGCCGTCCTC
>Ga0070731_10005762_pt1 | contig 10118 bp, 10 predicted proteins | sample Coa_R1_2_FD_66448 | JGI IMG/M metagenome (GOLD analysis project Ga0070731, IMG submission 66448) | Surface soil microbial communities from Centralia Pennsylvania, which are recovering from an underground coalmine fire - Coalmine... | ecosystem: Environmental > Terrestrial > Soil > Unclassified ... | reverse complement strand
ATGTGGTCGCTCAGCCATCCTGCGGGCCAGGACGCAAGCGTATAGGTAATATTGAAAACGAGTCCGAGCAGCGGGGCTAGACTTACGCGGATGCCGACGTTCTGTGCTCGCATCACCAGAAACATGTCACTCGAATTTCCGAGCGAAAATAACGTCACCGCAACGAGGACGAAATAGAAGCTTCCTGGCAGCCTTAAGTTCTCTTTGATCTGGTGACTGCTCCTGTCCGCCGCGGGCGTGAGAGGCTTGCTGTCTGGTCCGGCACGCGAGGCATCATTGTTGATCTTTCCTTTTGTGTCGCCTTTTGTGTCGCCTTTTGTGTCGCCTTTTGTCTCGCGGATTCCAATCAGCGCGACCAGAACGCACAACGTACCCGGAAACGCCGCCGCCCAGAACACGCTGCGGATTCCGAAGTGCGAAAGCATCACCAGCGCAGCCAGTGGCCCGGCGATGGCCCCGGCCGAATCCATCGACTGAATGAGACCGTAAGCCGCACCAAGCCTTTCTCTCGGCACTGATTCGGCGACCATGACGTCGCGTGGTGCTCCGCGCACGCCTTTGGCCAGACGGTCAGTAAAACGAATCAGTAGGATGTGCCACCACGCGGTTGCAATCGCCAGCATCGGCTTTACTGCATTGGCGACGAGATATCCTGCGACAACGATGGGCTTGCGGCGATCAATGTGGTCGGCGAGATATCCCGAGAAGAGTTTGGCGAACGATGCCACGCTTTCCGCGACGCCCTCGATTAGTCCCAACTGCGCCGGCCCCGCGCCAAGCGATACCAGAAACGCCGGCAGCACCCAGTACGCCATTTCTGTCGCCGTGTCGTTCAGGAGGGATGTGATGCCGAAGGCGTAGATGTTGCGGGCAGCAGAGGGCTCACGCTCGGCTGACTTTCGATCCATTAAGAATTTTTACCACAGAGGCAAAAAAGAAAGACGAGAGCGAGAAACGAATTATGGATAGGGAAAACGCGAACACAACCCTAAGAAATGACCGCTGACAACTGCCATCTCAATACATCGCGTCGAATTTCGTGACCACCCACTGACCGTCTTTATCTTCCGTGGTGACGGTGATCTGTTCGGTATAAGTGCTCGTTTGGGCAGGGGCGTTCAGGCGCTGGCCGCGATAATGAAGAATGGTCAGCGGCGGGGCGCTTTCCCACTCGGCCAACTGCCACGAAACTAACGGATGCTGGGCTTCCGAGGCGCAGATAAACTTGGCATACTTTTTGCGGTAGTCGTGCTCCCATTGTGAGAGCAGTTCGCTGCAGTGTCCGTCGCGCAGCTCACGCAGAAACTTGTTGGCGCTGTGCTCGATGGTGCGGTCACGCAGAGGGTTCATCTTGATACTGACCGGCAATCCGGTCAGCGGATCATGCTCTTCCGAGCGCGCCAACACCGGCCCCTGATTGCTCAGCCACCAGATGTAGCCGAGAAATCCAAACACCAGCAGTGCGCCCACGCTGACGGCGATGGCAATCTGTGTACGAGTGAACCCCATCCTGACGGGAGTGTATCGAAGTGACAATTTACCGCAAGATTACCGGCGGAACACGCAATGGGACATGTACAAGTGCCGGATTTGCCGACCGGATGTTCCTGGCTACTGCAGACCTTCGACCAAATACAAATCCGACAACAGTCGTCTGTAGCCGTAAACATAGGACTTGCCATCCGGAGTAGGCAGAACGGGTCCCACGAATTCCACCCCAGCAGGATCGGGCGGCATCAATTGCTTCCAGAGCGTCCGATTACCAGTTGCAATTTCCAGGCGGTAAACCTTGGCGGGTAATTCGCCCCCCTTGTAGATGTACAAAGACCGGCCATCGTCGGTCCAGGCTACCGGCACTTCACCCGGCAGCAATCCCTTGATCGGGCGCGGATCTCCTGCCGGGATCGGAAACAGATATGCCTTCTCATCGGGCCCCATGGCGGCAACTGTTGTGCCGTCGGGCGAGAGCGCGTACGCTGACCCGTCGGTCCCTTCGGGGGTGACGGGATCAAACTTATCGGAGTCGATATCTTGCACGTAAAGGCGCAAACCATGATTCGGCTCGATGCCCGCGATCAACAGCCGCTTGCCATCAGGAAACCAGCGCGCCGCATTGTGGATAACTTCGTGCCCCTTCAAAGTACGAGGCTCGCCGGGTCCAGTAGGTAGCAGGAACAAGTCGGTCTGCTTGTCACCGCGGCAGGCCAGTGCCCAGTTTCCATCCGGCGATAAGGCAAGAGATTGGCCGTCCCCGAGACGCACTGCCGCAGAGCCGTCGGTCTTGCGGAGATAAACAGCATAGGTTGGACCGCCCGCTTCGCCTTCCTCGCGGAACAGCAACGTCTGGCCGTCGCTCGAGAGCGTGACGGGATACGACCAATCGAGCCAGGTGAAATCGCGTTCCGTTGTATCTTGGGCGCGATGAACAATCAGTCCTCGGCGCCAGCTATCCCGCGCCAGCAGAACCCGGCCGTCGGGCATCACGTCCTGCAAAGTAAGATCGGCGGGAACGCGCGTGACCAGCCGTTCTTTGCCAGAAAGCGGCACCGCAAACACCGAGCGGTCGATTCCAATCAAGGTTGCTGTGACCCACACCTCGTCGCCCTTGGGTGACCACGCGAGACCAACCGCGCCACCTCCGTAGCTCTGACTCAACGAGCGCTTGTTGCCATTCATGTCCACGACTGCGACTCCGCCAATCGAATCCCCCTGAATCGGGTGATCGATAAAAGCAATCATGTCGCCCTTGCGCGACACCCGCGGATGGCTGATCCAGCCTCCGGTTTCGTAGAGCACTTTGCCCGGAGGATATTCGAGGCGATTCCGTCCATTGAAATCGCGAACAATCGCTAATTGCGAGCCGTCAGGCGACCAATCGGCCCACTGAACGTTTTCCAAAACCTCGCGAGGCGCGCCTCCGCCTAGCGCCATTCGCGCCAGGGTACCGGTATAAACCTGCGATTTGGTTTGCCGGCTGTGCAACAGAACAGCCATCTCTCCCGTGGAAGAAATCGCCAAGATTTCCGCACCCGCAACTCCCACTGGCCGCGATTCCGGCGTGCCAAAACGTGTGCTGAAGATTTCGACCGGCCCACCTTCCCAGGCCGCACTATAAATAACGGTTTGCCCATCGGGAGCAAATCGCGCCATGCGGATCGTTCCGCGCCGGTAAGTCAGCAAGTGATAAGCGGGAGAAACGAAAGCTGCGCCGTGCCGCAGCAAGAGAAATGCGATCACGGCCAATGCCGCAAACAGCGCAGCTCCCAAGGCATAGACGGTTTTGCGCCGCGGTTCGGGGATTGCCTTGATTCCCGAGGAGCTTACGCCGGATGAAATGGCGCCCGGAAGCGCCGGTGCGGGAGTTACGGTTGACACCGATCCGCTCGGAGTCTCAGTCGCAACTTGCGAAGAAATTCGCGACGAATCCTGCTGCCGCTTCAGCCGTTTGAGATCGGCACGCACTTCGGCCGCGCTCTGGTAGCGCAGCTCAATATCTTTTTCGAGCAGCTTGCTGATGACTCGTTCGAGCTCGGGTGGAATATCCGGATTTAGCCGGATCGCCGGCGATGGGGCACGGTTGAGAATCGCTTCCGTAATCACGCCCTGAGTCTCTCCGCGGAACGGCAAGATTCCGGTCGCCATCTCATAGAGAACGATGCCGAAGGAAAACAAATCGGTGCGCCCATCCAGTTCTTTGCCGCGCACCTGTTCGGGAGACATGTAGGCAACTGTTCCCAGCGCCGTCCCGGGACTCGTGAGATCGAGTCGCGCCGCGTCGGCTAGAGTTTGCGAATCGCCGCTGACGGTATTTGACCGCACACCGATCTTGGCCAGACCGAAATCCAGAATCTTGGCGTGGCCACGTTTGGAAATAAATATGTTCGCAGGCTTGATATCGCGATGAACGATTCCCTTGCTGTGCGCCGAATCGAGCGCGTCGGCAACTTCAAGGCCGATTCCCAGCAGCCGCTCCATTTCCATCGGACGCGTGCCGATCTGGTGCTTCAGCGTCGTGCCTTCCAGATACTCCATGGCGATGAAGGATTGGCCATCCTGCTTGCCGATTTCATAAATCGTACAAATGTTGGGATGGTTCAGGGCAGAAGCGGCGCGTGCTTCTCTGCGGAAGCGCTCGAGCATCGGCTCGTCGTGCGCCATTTCGTCGGGCAGGAATTTCAGAGCGACGAAGCGGCCGAGCTCGGTATCCTCGGCCTTGAAGACTACTCCCATGCCGCCGCCGCCAAGTTTCTCCAGAATGCGGTAGTGCGAGATAGTCCGGCCGATCATTCGTGGCAAATCTTACGTGGGGCGGCGAACCAAGTCAATGGAGTCGAGTGAAGCAGAAAAGGCACGGCGCGTGCCGTGCCTTTGTCTTTGAGAAAGATCGAAAACTATTCCTTCTTATCTTCTTCGTCTTTGACCGGTTCGACACCGCCGTCGTGCTGGGCCTGCGCTTCGGCATCTTCCATCGCTTTCTTGGCTTCGGCGGCTTTTTTGGCCCGGGCCTCGGCGCGCTTCTCTTTCTTTTCGTCGAGAATTTTTTCACTGCCAAGCAGTTCGAGAAAGGCCTTGTCGGCGCCGTCGCCCTTGTTCCATGCGGTTCGGATCACGCGAGTGTAACCGCCATTGCGGTCGCCGAAGCGGGGGCCGATGGTGTCAAACAGCTTGACCACGGCTTCGTCGGTCATCAGATAAGAAGACGCGAGCCGGCGAGCGGCGAGATCGCCGCGCTTGCCGAGGGTGATCATCTTCTCGACGATCGGCCGCGCGGCTTTCGCCTTGGGAACAGTAGTTTCAATCCGCTCTTCCACGATCACTGACGTGACCAGGTTGCGGAGCAGCGAGCGCCGGTGGGCTGTGTTCCGTCCGAGTTTGTAGCCTGCTACTTTGTGACGCATGGGTAAACCTCAGTGGCCAGGGTCGGCGGCCAGTATTCAGTCTGGTTTCGCGACAAGTCAGCGGCTGGCAGTTTGTGTTTCCGACCACTGCCACCAGCCACTGACCACAGTTTTTATAGCCCGTCGTCCGGTCCGTAAGCCGAAGCCGGAAGGACCATGTTCGAAGTTGGGCCGGGCACGGCGTTGCCGTGCTCGTCGATCTTCATGCCCAGGCTCAAGCCCATCGAGGAAAGAATTTCCTTGATCTCGTTCAGCGACTTGCGGCCAAAATTCTTGGTCTTGAGCATTTCCGATTCCGTCTTCTGCACCAACTCACCAATCGTCTGAATGTTCGCGTTTTTCAGGCAGTTATAACTGCGAACCGACAGTTCGAGTTCTTCCACGGAACGGTTCAGATTCTCGTTGTGAATCTCGGGCTTGCGATCGTCGGAAGACGATGTGCCGGTTTCGATTTCCTCCTCGAAGTTGATGAAGATGTTCATGTGATCCTTCATCAGCTTGGCCGAGAGGCCGATGGCGTCGGCGGGAGTGATCGAGCCGTTGGTCCATACTTCCAGCGTGAGCTTGTCGTAGTCGGTAATCTGTCCCAAGCGCGCTGCTTCGACGGTGTAATTGCACTTGCGCACCGGTGAGTGCACGGAGTCGATAGGGATGAATCCGATGCCAAGATCCTCATCGAAGTTCTTGTCGGCGGAAACGTAGCCGCGACCGCGCTTCAGCCGCATTTCCATGTCAAGCTTGCCGCCTTCGCTGACCGTAGCAATGTAAACGTCCTTATCGAGAACTTCTACATCTCCATCGGCTTCGATCATGCCGCTAGTCACAACACCAGGCTGATCGGCGCGAAGATAAATCGCCTTGGGCGCATCGCCCGCCAGCTTGAATGGAATCTGTTTCAGGTTCAGGATGATGTCGGTCGCATCTTCGACCACACCGGGGATCGACTGGAATTCATGCAACACGCCTTCCATCTTTACCGCCGTAACGGCCGCGCCTTCAATCGAGCTCAGCAGCACGCGCCGCAAGGCGTTGCCCACGGTGGTGCCGAAGCCACGCTCGAACGGTTGCGCCCAGAAAATGCCGTATTTGTCAGTGAGGGTGGAAGTATCGACCGCGAGACGTTTCGGTTTTTGAAAGCCTTTCCAAAGCATTTAGTACTCTCCTTCGGCCGTTTGGCTCAATTCTGGCTCGCTGAGTGGTCCAACTCAGGTCAATGCCGCAAAAGGCTGATCTGGCTCGAATGTGTGGTGGACCTAAAATTCTTAACGCTGCGAGATCCTTCGCTTCGGCCGAAGAACGCTTCCGCTCAGGACGACGCACATTACTTGCTATAAAGTTCAACGATCAACTGCTCATTCACCGGCAACTGAATATCTTCGCGCTTGGGCAATGACAGAATCTTCGCAGTGTAATTATCGCGATTCACTTCCAGCCAGTTCGGCATAGTGCCGTGGCTGGCATACTCTTTCGCGAGTTCGAGCACCGTAAGTTTCTTGCTATTCTCGCGGATCGAAATTTCTTCTCCAGCGCTGACTTGGTAAGAAGGAATGTTGACTTTCTTCCCATTCACAGCGACATGCCCGTGGCGTACTAACTGCCGGGCCTGGCGCCGAGATTGCGCAAAGCCGAGGCGATAGACTACGTTGTCGAGGCGACGCTCAAGCTGCTGCAAGAGCATCGCGCCGGTGACGCCGCGGGTGCGCGCAGCCTTCTCAAAGTAGTTGCGGAACTGCCCTTCTAGGGTAAAGTAAATCCGCTTGGCTTTCTGCTTCTCGCGCAATTGCAGGCCGTAGCCAACAATCTTGGCTTTACGGTCTTTCCCATGTTGTCCAGGAGCGAAGTTGCGCTTCTCGATGGGACACTTATCACTAAAACATTTCGAGCCTTTGAGGAAAAGCTTCATCCCCTCGCGGCGGCATAGACGGCAAACTGCATCGGTATAACGTGCCAAGTTGTTCTCCTTTTAGATGACCGGTTTACAGGTTTGGCTTCACCCTTCGTCCCGTTCAGCTTTACACCGCGGCTAAAGCGGCAATTTTTTCTTTCTTACGCGGCCCTTAAGGCCATTTCTTCCACAGCCCACCAACGGCTGCTGTTGCTCGATAGATTTGCTGAGTGCAATGCCGACGATCACACTCTGCGTCGCTTCGGCGGCCTGCATCCATTATGCGGAATCGGCGTCACGTCGCGAATCGAACGCACTTCAATGCCAGACGAGGCCAGAGCACGAACGGCCGATTCGCGGCCGGAACCCGGTCCGCTGACACGAACATCGACGCTGCGTACGCCATGATCGCGCGCCATGTTGGCGGCGTTCGAAGCCGCCTGTTGAGCCGCAAACGGCGTCCCCTTACGCGATCCGCGGAAGCCCAGCGATCCGGAACTCTTCCACGACAGAACGTTGCCGTTCATGTCGGTGATGGTCACGATCGTGTTGTTGAACGACGCCTGTACGTAGCACAGCCCGTGCGGAACGTGCTTGCGCTCCTTCTTCTTGAACGTCTTTTTCTTGCCTTTCTTCTCCGGCGCGGCTGTGCCGCCCGCTGCTGCTGGTTTCGCCATATTGCTTTAGCTCCTAGCTCGTAGCTTCTAGCCAGGAGCTAGAAGCGAGAAGCTGTTCTTATGTCTTCGCCGACGCCTTTTTCTTCTGCGCGACCGTTCCCTTACGCGGACCTTTGCGTGTACGTGCATTGGTATGCGTGCGCTGCCCACGGACCGGCAGGTTCCGGCGGTGCCGGAATCCGCGATAGGAGCCGATCTCGATGAGCCGCTTGATGTTCATCGAAACTTCCTTGCGCAGATCGCCTTCCACCATCCCCTGCGCCTCGATCACGGTGCGGATGCGGTTGACTTCTTCTTCGCTGAGGTCTTGCACCTTCTTCATCGGGTCGACATTCGCCTCATCGAGAATGCTACCGGCGCGCGGATGTCCGATACCGTAGATATAGGTCAGCGCAATGTTGATGTGCTTCTGGCGCGGTAAATCGACGCCTGCAATTCGTGCCATGATCCTTAAGCCTCCGACCAGTTCCTGACTCTCTGGTTTGTAGCTGCTAGCTTCGAGCAAGTCATGAGTAAGCTAGTATTAGCGGCGAGCAACTCCTAGCCCTGGCGCTGTTTGTGTTTCGTGTTAACGCAGATCACCCGCACCACACCCTTGCGATGGATGATCTTGCACTTGTCACAGATTTTCTTTACGGATGCTCGTACCTTCATAAACCAGCTTTCAGCTGTCCGCTGTTGTCTTTCCAGCCGTCAGCAAAATCTCAAACAGATTCTATTTGTACCGATACACAATCCTGCCGCGATTCAAATCGTAGGGTGAAAGCTCAACCGCAACTTTGTCGCCTGGCAGAATTCGAATGAAGTTTTTGCGCATCTTGCCTGACACATGCGCCAGCACCTGGTGCTTGTTTTCCAGTTCCACCTTGAACATGGCGTTGGGCAACGGCTCCAGCACTGTTGCCATTACTTCAATCGCGTCTTCTTTGCTCATTCGCTCCTGGCATATCTATTGCGTCAAAATCATCGGCCCATCTTTCGTCACCGCCACGCAGTGCTCAAAATGCGCGCTGAAACTGCCGTCGACTGTCACCGCCGTCCACTTATCGCCGAGCACTCTCGCATCGGGCTTGCCGTAGTTCACCATTGGCTCGATGGCAAGCACCATACCTTCTCGCAGCTTCGTGCCATGACCGCGTGCTCCAAAGTTCGGGATCTGCGGCTCTTCATGCAATTTTGTGCCAATCCCATGCCCAACGAAATCCCGGACTACGCTGAACCCTGCCGCTTCCACGTGCTCCTGCACAGCGGCCCCAACGTCTCCGATCGAATTGCCGATGCGCGCCTGCTCAATGCCTTTGTACAGCGACTCTTCGGTTACGGTCAGAAGTTTATGCAAGTCGGGTTTCACCGATGCGCCCACCGGAACGGTGATCGCGGCATCGCCGTAATACCCGTCAAGCACCACGCCGCAGTCGATGGAAACGATATCCCCTTCCTTCAGCGTTCTCTTCTCCGACGGAATGCCATGCACGATTTCCTCGTTGACCGACGTGCACAACACACAGGGATAATCGAAATATCCCTTGAACGCCGGCTTCGCGCCCAGCTCTGCAATCTTCTTTTCCGCGGCGCGTTCCAAATCCATCGTGGTCACCCCCGGGGCAACCAGCGAACGCACATGATCCAGAACCTGCCGCACAATGTGGCCGCTCTGGCGCATGCGCTCAATTTCCGCCGATGATTTGCAAACAATCGCCATTTTCTAAACAGGAAACCGCCTCGAAAATCTAAGCGTGATGGTCCTCAAGGATTCTGAAAATCTGTTTCGTCACTTCGTCCACCGGCTGATCGCCATTCACCGAAATCAAACGCCCGGTTCGCTGATAGTAATCGGCGACTGGCGCAGTCTGCTCCTGATACGCCGTCAACCGCGGCTGAATCACTTCCAACCTGTCGTCGTTGCGGGTCACCAGCTTCGATCCATCAACATCGCAGACTTCATCGTTCGCTGGCGGCTGAAAGTGGACGTTGTAGATCCGCCCACAGGTGGGACAAGAACGGCGTCCAGTAATGCGGAGCAGTAATTGATTATAATCCACGTCCAGCCGGATCACAATTGGCCAGGCCCGTGTGGGCCGCGAGTTATCAAAGAGCTTGTCATCGAGCAGCGCATCCAGCCATCCGGCCTGAGCCGCAGTGCGTGGAAAGCCGTCCAAAATGTAACCGCGCTTGCAATCCGGCTGTTTCAAGCGTTGCCGGACCATTTCGCAAACCAGGTCGTCGGGAACCAGCTCTCCGCGGGCCATGATTGCCTTGGCCACAATGCCGAGCTCAGTTCCCTGGACCACGTTGTAGCGCAAAAGATCTCCGGTGGAGATCTGCGGAACTAAATACTTCTCCATGATGCGCTTGGCCTGAGTGCCTTTGCCGGCGCCCGGAGGTCCAAGCAATACCACGGGACCCACATCACGCGAGGTTTCCTGCGCCATCGAGTTGGCCAAAGCCTCCCGAACAGTTTTCCTGAAACACCCCCACCCGGCGATTCAGGTGCAGCAACCCCAGTGCAAATTTGAAACTTGGCACTCGAGCAATTTTTAATTTGAAACCGCGAAGGGTCTCAAACCACCCAAATTACCCGATTACAAAACTACCAAATCGTTTAAGACCAGTTGCGGCGACCGCGAATGCGTCCGCTGCGCGGCGTGAAGCCGTCAT
>Ga0070731_10005760_pt1 | contig 10121 bp, 7 predicted proteins | sample Coa_R1_2_FD_66448 | JGI IMG/M metagenome (GOLD analysis project Ga0070731, IMG submission 66448) | Surface soil microbial communities from Centralia Pennsylvania, which are recovering from an underground coalmine fire - Coalmine... | ecosystem: Environmental > Terrestrial > Soil > Unclassified ... | reverse complement strand
CCTCCCACGCGCGGCGACGATTCCTTCCTCGACGCGCCGACGCGCCATCTGCCTACGCCGGCCGACGGGCCGCAGCCGGGCCGGATGCCGCGCGAGGGCGGACTGCGGCGTACCGGGCGGCCGCCCGGAGTGGCTCAGGGGCCGCAGCGCAGGCCGCGGGGCAGCCAGGTTCCCCAGGGGTACACCGAAGCCCGGTCGGGGGGCCTGCGCCTGGGGGGCTCGCTGTCCGGCGGCCTCGGGGTGGCCATCGTGGCCGCTAGCACCGCACTCGGGGCCAGCGCCACCATGCTCACGGGTAAGGAGCCAGGATCGATCCTCGGCGTCTTCGTCATCATCGGGACGCTGGCCGCGGCGGTGGCCGTCCGGCCCCAGGCCGGACGGGTGATCCTGCCGGTCCCGGCGCTTGCCTACCTGGTGGCGGCGATGGTGACCGGGGTGATCTACGACCACTCTGCCGACGTGTCCAAGACGGCGCTGGCCGTCAACGCGGCCCAGTGGATCGCCAACGGGTTCTCCGCCATGCTGCTCGCTACCGTCCTGGCCGTCGCGCTGGTCACCGTCCGCTGGATCTTCTGGCGCCGCAGCAGGCCTGTCGCCCCGGCGGCGGCGTGGCCGGCCGGGCCGGCGAATCGGGACGGCACGCAGCCGGTCGTGGACGACTACCGGACGCAACCCGTGATGGACGGCTACCGGACGCAGCCCGTGGCGGACGGCTACCGGACGCAGCCGGTCGTGGACGGCTACGGGACGCGGCCCGTCTATGACGACTACTGGGGCCACGCCAGCTACCCGAACCCCTACGGCCCGACGGGCCCAGGCCGCGGCGAGCCGGGGCCCGGGCCAGCAGCGCCCGCCGCCCCGGCGGCGCAGGGACGCCAAGAACCGCGGCCGACCGGCCAGCGTCCCGGGCAGCCGTGGCCGCCCCGTCCCGACCCACGCGAGGGCCAGGGCCAGGGTCGACCGCTAGGATCAGGCCCCTACAACTTCTCCAGCGGGGCGTAGCGAAGCACCAGGTGCTTGACGCCGTAACCGTCGCCGAAGTCGATCTTGGCCTCGGCCTGGTCGCCGTACCCGTCGGTGGAGACCACCGTGCCGAGCCCGAACTTGTCGTGGGTGACCTTGTCCCCCGGCGAGAGCGCGGGGACCGGGCGGTTCCCCGGGGACCTGGCGCCCGGCCTGCTCGCCATCCGCTCCTGTGCGGGCGTGGCCGCCCTGGTCGCCGCGACCTCGTCCCGGCGCCATTCGATGAGGCCGGGGGGGATCTCGCCGAGGAACCTGGACTGCCGGTGGAACGACGGGCGGCCGTACCAGTTCCTGGCCAGGGCGCGGGTCAGGTACAGGCGCTGCTCGGCGCGGGTGATGCCCACGTAGGCGAGCCTGCGTTCCTCTTCCAGTTCCTTCGGGTTATTGAGCGAGCGCTGGTGCGGGAACACCTCTTCCTCGAGCCCGGTCAGGAACACCACGGGGAACTCCAGTCCCTTGGCGGTATGCAGGGTCATCATCGTCACCAGGCCGCCGTGGTCCTCGCCCTCGGGGATCTCGTCGGCGTCGGCGACCAGGGACACCTGCTCGAGGAATTCCGCTAGCGTCCCGTCGTCGTGCGAGCCGTCGAACTCGCGGGCCACCGACACCAGTTCCTTCAGGTTCTCCACCCGGCTGGAGTCCTGCAGGTCGGAGGAGGACTCCAGCGACTCGGTGTACCCGGTGCGGTCGAGCACGGCCTCGGCCAGCTCGGCCACCGGGCCGGTCTCGGCCAGCTCCCTGAACTCGTCGATGAGCGCGTTGAACCCCGCGATCGCCGCGGCCGACCTGGCCGCCAGGCCGGGGACGCTGGCCGGGCGGGCCAGCGCCTGCGCGAACGTGATCCGCTCGCGCTGCGCGTAGGCGGCCACGTACTCCTCGGCGCGGTCGCCGATGCCGCGCTTGGGCACGTTCAGCACCCGCCGCAGCGACACCTCGTCCGCCGGGTTGGCGATCAGCCGCAGGTAGGCGAGCAGATCGCGGACCTCGCGGCGTTCGTAGAAGCGGACCCCGCCGACCACGCGGTAGGGCAGCCCGACCCTGATGAACACCTCCTCGAAGACCCGGGACTGGGCGTTCGTCCGGTAGAAGACCGCCACCTGGCCGGGCGTCGCCTCGCCCGCGTCGTGTAGCCGGTCCACCTCCTCGGCCACGAACGCGGCCTCGTCATGCTCGTTGTCGGCCACGTAGCCGACGATCGGCGGGCCCGCGCCCGCGTCTGACCAGAGGTTCTTGGGTTTCCTGCTCAGGTTCTGCGACACCACGGCGTTGGCGGCGGCCAGGATGTTCTGCGTGGAACGGTAGTTCTGCTCGAGCAGGATGACCTTCGCGTCGGGATAGTCCTGCTCGAACTCGACGATGTTGCGGATCGTGGCGCCGCGGAAGGCGTAGATCGACTGGTCCGCGTCGCCGACGACGCACAGCTCCGGCGGAGGAAGAGGGTCCCCGGGGGAGTCACCATCGCTCGTTCGGCCGGAAAAAAGAGGCGCACTGCCGGAAACCAGTTCCCTGACCAGGACGTACTGCGCGTGGTTGGTGTCCTGGTACTCATCGACGAGCACGTGCCGGAACCGGCGGCGGTACTCGGCGGCCACCTCGGGCAGCGCTTGGAAGATGTTGACGGTGACCATGATCAGGTCGTCGAAGTCCATCGCGCCGGCCGCGTGCAGCCGGGTCTGGTACTCGGCGTAGGCCTCGGCGAGGGCCTTGTCCCGCGCGGTCTGCGCCTGGGCGGCGAACGTCTCGTGGTCGATCAGCTCGTTCTTCAGGTTCGACACCTGCGCCGCCAGCGCCTTGGGCGGGTACTGCTTGGCGTCGAGCTCGAGCTCCCGGCACGTCAGCGCCATCAGGCGCTGGGAGTCGGCCTGGTCATACACGGAGAACGACGACGGATAGCCGAACCGCTTGGCCTCCCGGCGCAGGATCCGGACACAGGCCGAGTGGAAGGTCATGACCCACATGGCCCGGGACCGCGGGCCCACCAGGGCGGCGACCCGGGACGCCATCTCGCCCGCGGCCTTGTTGGTAAAGGTGATGGCCAAGATCTCGGACGGCATCACGTCACGGGCGGCGAGCAGATACGCGATCCGGTGCGTCAGCACCCGCGTCTTGCCCGACCCGGCGCCGGCCACGATGAGCAGCGGGCTGCCCTCGTGCACGACGGCCGCGCGCTGCTCAGGATTGAGTCCGTCGAGGAGGGCGTCTATCGCGAGGGCGGTCACTGTAACAGCGTAGGCGGTGCTCGCGACAAAAACAGGGCGCACCACGCGCGGTGATCCGGGCACCTGGAGTCATCGCAGGACGAGGGATCTGCGGGACCGCTATGTTACCTACTGCGTGGCGAAACGCCGTCGGATCAGCGGATATATCGGTCTTCCATTCCGGCCGATACCGGTAATGGGTTATTCTGGCCGTCTTGGCGGTAGTTGGATGCGACGGGGGCCACGCAACCGACGTCTTCTCCAGACCGCTCCAGACCGCGGGAGTGCCATGGGATCGCGTGGCCGGTCCATTCGGCTCCGGATTTACTTCCTCGTGGCGATACCCCTCGTCGTCATGATCGGGATGCTGGCCTATCTCGTGGTGACGACCGTCAACGACGCCGTCAGCATGGACCGGGCCCCCAGCCTGATCACCGGAACCGCCGAGCCTGCCGCGACGTTCATCAGCCTGCTGCAGGACGAGCGCAGGGCCGCGGTGGTGTACCTGGCCGCGCCGACCGCCGCGAACGGCCAGGCCTACGGCGCGGCGATCGCGGCGACGGACCGCGGTGAGCAGGACTTCAGTAAGGCGATGTCCTCCTCGGCCACCGTGGGCAGCGAGAGCGGCACCGAGGCTCAGGAGATCAGCGATCTCACGGGTGACCTCGCCCAGCTCGGGAGCATCCGCTCCACTGTCCAGCGCCGGCAGGTGACCCCGCTGGCCGCGTTCACCGCGTACGGCGACCCCATCTCAGACGAGCCCAGGCTCTTCGTGTCCGAGGCCGACAGCGTGACCACCAACGTCCTCCACGCAGGCCAGTCGCTCGGGATCATCGCCACCGCCCAGGCCAGGGAGGGGCTCTCGGAGGAGGACGCGCTGCTCGCGGGGGCGCTGGCGGCGCACAAGATGTCGCTGGCCGCGCGCGGCGCCTTCGACCGGGCGGCGGCCCAGCGCCGGGTTGACCTGGGCAACGCGGAGTCGGTCCTGAACCAGGCCGACCTGGCCGCCTTCACCGCTCCCCTGAACCAGTCCCCGGCCGACCAGCAGCGCCTCGTCGCGATCGAACAGGCGCTGGCGGTCGGCACGCCGATCGCCAGGCTCGGCCTCACCCCGGCCGACTGGCAAGGGCTGACCGGCACGCTGCTGCAGGAGTACTACGACGGAGGCGTCAGCGCCGCCGGCACCCTCCTGGTGGCCGATCACCAGATCACCCATACGGCCTGGGTCAAGGTCGCCGTGGTCAGCGGGGCCGGCCTGCTCGGGCTGCTCGTCACGATCCTGGTCACCACGCTGGTCGGCCGCGGCATCATCCGCCGCCTGCGCGGGCTGGAGCGGTCGGCCCTGGCGCTGGCCGAGAACCAGCTGCCGGACGTGATCACCCGGCTGCGCCGGGGCGAGGACGTGGACCCCTCCGCCGAGGCGCCGCCGCTGCGCGTCGGCCGGGACGAGATCGGCCGGGTCGGGCAGGCCTTCCACCTGGTCAGGCAGACCGCGATCGCGGCCGCCGTGGACGAGGCCAGGCTCCGCCGGGGGCTCAACGACGTGTTCCGCAGCCTGGCCCGGCGCAGCCAGTCCCTGCTGCACCGCCAGCTGGCCCTGCTCGACCAGATGGAACGGCGGGCCACCGACCCCGAGGCGCTGGACGACCTGTTCCGCCTGGACCACCTGACCACGCGCATGCGCCGACACGCGGAGGGCCTGGTCATCCTGGCCGGCGCGCCGCCGGGCCGCAGCTGGAGCACCCCGGTCCGGATGGTCGACGTGATGCGCGGCGCCATCGCCGAGGTCGAGGACTACGCCCGGGTCGCCGTCGCGACCCGAAGCCAGGCCGCGCTGGCCGGCTCCGCCGTTGCCGACGTGATCCACCTGCTGGCCGAGCTCATCGAGAACGCCACCACGCTGTCCCCGCCCTACACCTCGGTGCGCGTGTCGGGCGACACGGTGGCCAGCGGCTTTGTGATCCAGGTCGAGGACCGCGGGCTCGGGATCAGCCCGCAGCGGCTTGCCGAGCTGAACGAGCGGCTGGCCAGCCCGCCGGAGTTCAACCCGTCCGACAGCGAGCGGCTCGGCCTGTTCGTGGTCAGCCAGCTGGCCAAACGGCACGGCATCCGGGTCACGCTCCAGGCTTCGACCTACGGCGGAACCGCGGCCATCGTGCTCATCCCCGAGCACCTGGTGGTGACCGAAGAGGCGTTCCGCGCCGGACTGCCCGGCGGGCCCGCCGCGATCACCACGGTGCCGCCGGCCAACGGGCACCTGAAGCGGCCCGCGGGACTGGCCGAGGGCCCCGGGTCCGCGGCCGCCCCCGACGGACCAGGGCCGGCCCCCTTCGACGTGTTCACGCCCCTGCGCCGCGGGCCGGGCACCGGCGAGCGTTACGGACTTGGCCCCGGACCTGGGCCTGGACCTGGACCTGGACCTGGACCTGGGTCCGGGCTCGCGGGCGATCCGGCGGACCAGGGTTTTGCCGGGGGCGCGCCGGTGCCGAGCGAATCCGGGCCGACCCAGCACGAATCAGCGCCGTTCCCCGGCCCCGGTGCTGGCCCCGCCGGACCGCCGACCACGCCGATGATCCCGGTGGCGGGGCCCAGGACGGCGCAGGCGCCGGGTCCGCCGTGGGAAGTGTCCCGGCAGACCGGGCCGCTGCCGGTGCTGCCCCCCGGGCCCGATCCGGCCTCGCCCGGACCCGACCCCGGCGCAAGCGGCCTGCCGCGCCGGGTCAGGCAGGCGAACCTGGCTCCCGAGCTGCGCGCTGAACCGCCGCGCCGCCTGGCCCCCACCACGACCACCCGCCAGGCCGGCGGGCTGACCCCCGCGGAAATCCGCGAGACCATGTCGGCGCTCCAGCGCGGCTGGGACGATGGCCGGTCTCGTCAGGCCGCCGACCAGGGCGTGGGTCCCGGGGCCGGAACGGATCAGGAGCCGGGAGCGAGCGGAGAGCCGGGTAGGAGCTGAGCCGGGTGGCTATCATGATCAGACGGCCGGGTGAGCAGAGCCGCGCCAGGACGCGCGGGTCGGCCAGATCCGGCCTGGACGAAGAGCATCATGCCATCAAACGATGAACGCTGGCTGGACGCCGACGCCGGTCCGGTGGTCCGGCCCTACGCGCTGACCCAGGGCCGCACCCGCCCCGCCGGCGAGTCTTTCGACCTGGTCGCGACCGTGCTCGCCACGCGCGCCAGCGCCGCGGAAGGCTCCCTGGCCCCCGAGCACATCAGCGTGCTGCGACTCGCCCGCGTGCCGACCACCGTCGCCGATATCGCGTCCGACGTCGACCTCCCGCTCGGTGTCGTCCGCATCATTCTCGCCGACCTCAGGGAACTCGGCCTCGTGGCCATCAGGACCCCGACCGTCATGGCGGAGCGGATCGACCAGCACACGCTCACGGAGGTCCTCAATGGACTACGCGGTCTCTGATCCGGGCCTGGTGCACCCGGGGAGCTCACGCCCGTACCGCGCCATCAAGATCCTGCTGGCGGGGGGCTTCGGGGTGGGGAAGACCACGTTGGTCGGGGCCGTGAGCGAGATCCGGCCGCTGCGGACCGAGGCGCTGCTCACCGAGGCCGGCCTGGGCACGGACAGCACGGAGGGCATCGAGGGCAAGACCACGACGACGGTCGCGATGGACTTCGGCCGGATCAGCCTGCACAACGACCTCGTGCTCTACCTGTTCGGCACCCCGGGCCAGACGCGGTTCTGGTTCATGTGGGATGAACTCGCCATCGGGGCGCTGGGCGCGGTGGTCCTGGCCGACACCCGCAGGCTCGCGGACAGCTTCCCCGCGATCGACTACTTCGAGCGCCGGGATATTCCGTTCATCGTCGCCCTGAACTGCTTCGACGGCGCCCGCCGGTACGACACCGAAGACGTCAGGTCGGCCCTGGACCTCGAGCCCGGTCAGCCGGTCATCCTGTGCGACGCGCGGAGCCGGGAATCGGCCAAGGACGTCCTGATCACCCTGGTGGAGCACGTCATGCTGACGGCGTCCGACGAGAAGGTGTCAGGGATCGCGTAGCACGGCCCAGACGGCCTTGCCGTGACCGGCAATGGGGCTCCAGCCCCACACGTGACTCAGCGCGGCGACGATCTGGAGGCCGCGGCCGCTCTCCCCTGACCAGTCGGGCTGCCTGGGCACCGGCGTTTCGTTGCCGGGATCGACGACCGCGAGCATGACCTCGCCCGCCCGCCTCAGCATGCACAGGCGGAGCACCGTCATCGAGGCGCCGGGACTTCCGCGGCCCAGCCCGGCCCGGGTGCCGTGCAGGACGGCGTTCACGACGAGTTCGTCGACGATCATCTCCGCGTCGTCCGCCAGCGCCTCCAGGCCCCAGCAGGTCAGCAGTTCCCTGACGAAACGCCGTGCGGTCCGGGCCTCCTCGGGCCTGGCGCTCAGGGCCCTCGTGGTCACGGCCGGGGTCTCCCACCAGGCCGAAGGAACCGGCAGCAACCGGGGCATGCCGTCGCGAACAGGTGGCCAGGGGACGCCTACGTCTTCGTCGTCATCCCCGCTACCGGTAGCGACACTGAGATGCGCCAACGCCACAGCTTCCTGCATGTCATCGGGCGAAACCTAATGCCCGTCACCATGTATAACCGCGTGCCCAGAGACATGCTGCCTGATATATTGTGCAAATGCAAGACCAGATGCACGTTCATTCGCACTGTGCACAGTTCTCCGGATAAGCGCACGGGGGTCAGTAGACAGGCGGATCGCATGAGGCACTTGCTTACCAGTTGTGACTGACAACTACAGCGAGTGAATACAGCGGGCCTCGCCTTGGTTGAATCTGGCCGAAAGGGGACGAAAATGGTCATTACGTACAATGGCATGCCCGCGGGCGAACTCGGGGACGTCCGCTGGCGGAAGAGCCAGCACAGCAATCCCAACGGCGCGTGCGTAGAACTGGCCGCGCTGCCCGGCGGCGAGATCGCCATGCGGAACTCGCGTTTCCCGGTCGGGCCTGTCCTGCTCTACACTCAGGCGGAGATCACCGCGTTCCTGGCCGGTGCCAAAGACGGCGAATTCGACAACATCCTCGCCGAAGCGGCCCACCTTACCCGCCAGTAGCACCGATACCGGGAAGCCCGCGGTGACACGGCAATAACAGACTGACAAACGAGACCCTCGCGACCTGCGAGAACACGGAGAGATCAGGACTTCGGTTGAATTGTCAGGGATCCCTCTTTCGCTAGCGTGAGATCACGTGGGAGACTGGTCCACACCCCGCCAGGATCAGGGTGTGAGGATGCGAGGAGCGCCGATGGTTTCATCGGAAGACTCGGCCTGGGATGTACCGCCCAGCTTTTTCGGCACGCGCGCAAGCGGGCCAACGGTCCAGCGCCTGGTCCTCGGAGGTCAGCTTCGGCGCCTCCGTGAATCTCGCGGGATCAGCGCGGAGCAGGCGGCCGAGGCGATCCGGGGGTCGCATTCCAAGATCAGCCGGATGGAACACGGCCGGGTAGGCTTCAAGGACCGAGACGTGAGCGACCTGCTCACGCTGTACGGGGTGACCGACCCCGAGGAGCGCGCGGCGCTGCTCAACCTGGCCCGCGAGGCGAACACGCCCGGCTGGTGGCACGCCTACTCCGACGTCCTCCCGGCCTGGCTGGAGGCGTACGTGGGGCTGGAGGCCGCGGCCTCGATCATCCGCACCTACGAGGTCCAGTTCGTGCCCGGGCTACTGCAGACCGAGCGGTACGCGCGGGCGCTGATCCGCCTCGGCTCGGCGGTCAGCGAAGAGGAGATCGCCCGGCGGGCTGAGCTGCGCACCAGCCGCCAGGAGATCCTGTCCGGCCCGACCCCGCCGCAGCTGTGGGCGGTGGTCGACGAGGGCGCGCTGCGCCGTCCGGTCGGGGGCATCGAGGTCGTCCGCGAGCAGATCAAGCACCTGATGGAAATGGCCGAGCGCCCCGCCATCACGCTGCAGATCCTGCCGTTCCACGCAGGCCCGCACGCCGCCATGGGCGGGCCGTTCACCATCTTGCGCTTCGCCGAGCCCGACCTGGCCGACGTCGTGTACATCGAGCAGCTGACCAGCGCGCTCTACCTGGACAAGCCGACCGAGGTGGACAGCTACCTCGAGGTCATGGAGCAGCTCTGCCTGCAGGCCGACGGCGCGACGAGCACCATCAAGACCCTGGACAAGATCCTCTCCGAGCTCTGACCTCAGCCCTGGCGTCAGGCGGTCGAAAGGACCTGGAAGGACTCGGCCAGGCGGCCCTCCGGAAGCCCCGCGCCTGCCGCGGCGCGGGTGAGCCACATCCTGATCCGTTCCTCGAGATCGTCCATCTGGCCGGTCTGGCTGACGTGCGCGCGCAGGGCGGCGATCTTCCGGCCGAAGGTGTCGGTCACGTCTACGACGTGGTTGGGCGTCGGGGACCCCGAGATCCAGACCTCGCGGACCGTCCACGCCGCCAGGCCCTCGTCATCGCGCAGCTCGGGGAACGCGAACGGGTTGCGGGCGTCCGGGTAAACCGCGTCGAGGGCGGCGGAGCCGACGGCCCGGTGGTCGGGGTGGCTGGCCCCGGTCCGCGCGTAGTTCCGCTCCGGGCTCGGGCAGACCACGCGGTCGGGGTGGACCTGCCTGATCACCCTGGCCAGGTCCCGGCGCAACGCCAGCGTGGCCTCCACCTGGCCGTCCGGGTAGCCGAGGAAGCGCACGTCGTGCACGCCGACGCACTTGGCCGCGGCGATCTGCTCGGCGCGGCGCAGGCCGGGCACCTCGGCGCGGGGGAAGTCGTCGTCCTGCCCGCCCGCGCCGCCGTCGGTGACCAGGCAGTAGGTCACCTCGAGCCCGGCGTCCGTCCACCGCGCGACCGTCCCGGCGGCGCCGAAGTCGACGTCGTCGGGGTGCGCGGTGATGACCAGGATCCGGTCGATCTCGGCGTCGTCGAGCACG
>Ga0070731_10005758_pt1 | contig 10126 bp, 3 predicted proteins | sample Coa_R1_2_FD_66448 | JGI IMG/M metagenome (GOLD analysis project Ga0070731, IMG submission 66448) | Surface soil microbial communities from Centralia Pennsylvania, which are recovering from an underground coalmine fire - Coalmine... | ecosystem: Environmental > Terrestrial > Soil > Unclassified ... | reverse complement strand
GGCGCGATCGCGACGTCGGAATATTTGATGCCGAACAGGCCTTGCGGCCGGATCAGCAGCACCGCCGTCATGGCGAGGTAGATGAGGAACAACGCGATGCTCTGGAAATAGGCCTTGCCGAACGTATCGGCGACGCCGATCAAGAGGCTGCCGACGAAAGCGCCGCGCAGGCTGCCCATGCCGCCGATGACGATGACGATGAAGGCCGGAATGAGGATTTCGGAATCCATGCCGGGATAAAGGCCAAGCACGGGCGCGGCCGCGATGCCGCCGAGCGCGGCGAGCGCCACGCCGAAGCCGAAAATTCCCGTGAACAGCACCGGGATGTTGGCGCCCAGCCCGGCGGCCATGACCGCGTTGTCGACGCCGGCGCGGACCATGGCACCGATGCGGCTGCGTTCCAAAAACAACCACAGCAGCAATGCGATCGCAAACCCGAAACCGATCAGGCACAACCGATAGACGGAAAACACGCCGAGCCCGATCTGCACCGTGCCTTGAAGCGACGGCGGCACCGGCAGTCGCAGCACCGTGCGGCCCCACAAGGTTTGCACGAGATCGAGGAACACGAAGGTGAAGCCGAACGTCAGCAGCACCTGATCGAGATGACCGCGGCGATAAAGCGGCCGCAGGAACAACAGCTCCATCAGGACGCCGAGCGCGATCACCGGAATTGGCGCAAGCACGAGCGCCCACCAGAAGCTGCCGGTGATCTTGAAGATCGACAGCCCGAAATAGGCGCCGAGCATGAAGAACGAGCCGTGCGCCAGGCTCACCACGTTCATCAGGCCGAAGATCAGCGAAAGGCCGGCCGCGATCAGGAACAGCAAAACGCCGTATACCAGCCCGTTCAGTAGCTGGGCGACAAACACCTCCATGCGTGCCTCGGCCGTTCAGCGTGATGCGCGCCTTCAGTCGAGCTTCTTGCCCGGGTCCTGGACGTCCTTGGCGGTGGAGAGGATTTTGGTCGAGATCCCGCTGCCACTGTCGATGACCTGACAGATATAGATGTCCTGGATCGGATTGTGTGTTTCCGGGTCCATGCGGAACGGGCCGCGCGGCGCGTTGAACTTGACCTTGGACATCGCCTCGGCGAGCTTGTCCTTGTTGCTCGCGTCGCCGCCGGTCATTTGCAGCGCTTCGCCGATCGCCTTGGCCGAAACATAGCCGTAGTCCGCGAACAGATCCGGCGAGATTTTATATTTGGCCTTGAAGTTCGCCGCGAATTCCTTGCTCTCCGGGTTGTCGACGGTGTCGACATAGGTGAGCGCGGAAATCACGCCGACGGCGGCCTTGCCGAGGGCGCTCACCGTCTGCGAGTCGATGATGGTGAAGCCGGTCAGCGGCATTTTCTCCTTGAGGCCGAATTCGGAATATTGCTGGATGAAGCGGACCGCGTCGGCGCCGGGCATGAAATCGTAGGTCACCGGCGGATTGATCGACTTGATGTCGGTCAGATAGGGGCTGTAATCCGTGGTGTTGAGCGGCGGCCAGATTTCCTTGAGCACCTTGCCGCCCCTGGCGAGATAGGGGCGCTTGAATTGCGCCATGACATCGCGGCCGCCGGCATAGTCGGAGGCCGTGGTGACAATCTCTTTGCCGAGGTTGTCGTAAATGTAGTTCGCCATCGGCGTGGAGAGCTGAAACGTCGAGATCGAGGTGCGGAACAGATAGGGATAGCGGTCCCACGTGATGGCGTCGGTGCCGGCGCCGGACACGATATAGAACGCCTTCTGTTGCTTCATGTAGTTGAGCACCGCCAGCGCGACGTTGCTGGCCTGAATGCCCATCACCAGATCGACGTTGTCGCTCTCGACGAGCTTCTTGGCCTTTTGCAGGCCGACCTGCGGATTGAACTGATCGTCTTCCTTGATGATCTCGATCTTGCGACCGGCGACGGTCCAATTGATGCTGTCGAAGTAGAGGCTCATGCCGTTGAAATTGTTTTCGCCGGCGTAAGCCAGGCCGCCGGTGTACGAGTTGAGGTTGCCGATCCGGATCGGCGCATTCGCCTGAGCGAGAATTTGCGGCGCCGCGAGCGTCGAAACCAGCGCGGCGCCCGCCCCGGCTGAAGTCTTGAGGAGCTTGCGCCGGGAAACGGGGTTGGCAAATACGTTCGGCTTGTTCATCGCGGCTCTCCCTGGGCTGCCATCCTGTACCGGCGGCTGCCGCCATACTAGGCGGTACCGGATGTGGCTCGCTAGGGGAGTTTCGGCTTGCTGGAGGCGTCTCGACTCGGTTGACCGTTCCGTCATGCAGACCGATGATCGAATGCGAAAGCCGCAGCCGTGGTTCAGCGGTGGAATCAAGTGCGCAATACGCGCATCGCGTGGGTGGGGACGGCATGACGTTGGAATTCGGCATTTTCGACCATCTCGACCGCAATGATCTGCCGTTGCGCGACTATTACGAGCAGAGGTTGAGAGTCATCGAAGCGTTCGACCGGTCAGGCTTTTACGCCTATCACGTCGCCGAGCATCACTTCACGCCGCTCGGCATGGCGCCTTCGCCCAGTGTGTTTCTCGCCGCGATCGGGCAGCGGACGAAGCGGCTGCGCTTCGGCACCTTCGTCTATGCGCTGCCGGTGCATCATCCGCTGCGCGTTCTCGAGGAAATCTGCATGCTCGATCACATGAGCGGCGGCCGGCTCGAAATCGGCTTCGGGCGCGGCTCGGTGCCGTTCGAGATTTCCTACTACGGGCAGAATGCCGAGGAGCGGCAGCAGATCTATGCCGAGCGCCTTGAGCTCATTCTCAAGGCGTTTACGGTCGATACATTGAGCTGGAACGGACGCTACGACCAGTTCGAGAACGTCCCGATGGAATTCGCGCCGCTGCAGAAACCGCATCCGCCGCTGTGGTACGGCGCGCATTCGCCCGACAGTGCCGAACGCGCCGCCCGCAAGGGCTTGAACATGGTCACCAACGACATGCCCGCCAATGCGCGTGCGATCATCGCCCGATACCGAAAGGTATGGCGCGAGGTGCAAGGCGCGGCGATGCCGCCCAAGATGGGCGTGGTCCGGTTCATCGTGGTTGCCGACAGCGATGCAAAAGCGATGGCAATCGCGCGGCGCGCTTATCTGCGTTGGCGATCGAGTTTTATCTATCTGTCGGAATTGAACGGCACCATGCCGGACTCGCCGTTGAACCGGGACAGTTTCGACATTCTCATCAATCAGGGCCAAGCCATCGCCGGTTCGCCGGAAACGGTCCGCACGTTCCTTGCGGCGCAGATCGAGGACAGTGCTGCAAATTACATCGTCGGGCAATTTTGTTTCGGTGATCTCGAGCTCGATGAAATGCTACGTTCGGTCGAGTTATTCGCAGCTCAAGTCGCGCCGGCGCTGCAAAGCGCGTTCAAGAATTGAGGAAAACACGGCGATCGAAACGGACGCCAACAGGGCATTTGTTGCCCAGAACAGGGACGTCCATTCGACCCAATAGCCCCCCTCCCCGCGGAAATCGTGACTGCGAGCATGTACGACCCAGCGAACAAAAAGGCCCACATGGTGGATATCCCGCGACGAGGTCGAATTGATCGTTTGAATTGAGGCATGCGCCCGGCGGCCGTCGACCAGCCGACCACGCGCAGAGGACGGATTGACGCTTGATCAAACGAGCGGCGAGACCACCCGTTTCAGCTCCAGCAAGGGACGGTCGAGCGCGGGATCGGTGCTCGAGTAGAAGCTGATGCCAAAACCCCAAAGGCCGCCAACCGTGACCGGGAGTACCTTGCCTTCCCAATCCTCCACCGCGCCTATGATGCTGGTTACCGTGGCGGCCGGAAGATAGGTGAAGCGCGGATGCAGGTTCACCGGCAGCAACGTTTCGATCGGCGGGTCGGAAGGCACCAGGGTGTAGCCGTAGCGAATGGCAACCGCGATCTCGCGGCCGGCCGGATTGCCGTCGAACATCTTGTTGAACAGCGCCGTCAGCGGATTTGTCGCGGCGGTCGTCGTCCAAGTTCCGATGTCGAGGCGACTGCTGACGGTGATCAGGGGCACCAGCGGTTCGGGAAAGCCGAGCTGCGCAGTGCTGTAGACGAAGGCCGAACAGGTTTCCGGTCCATCGGCGCCAAGCAAGTGGGCGTTGCGAATCACGGCTACCGCGGAATTGGCGTTCTGGTAACGCGCGATGTGCAGGCCGGCGATGGTGTAGCGGAATGCAAGCCGGGTGAAGGCGGGAACGAGGTCGCCGCTCTCGGTGGGGAAAGTGTAGGTCCGCGTGTCGTCCTGAACGTCGTCACAACGATTCAGCGGCACCTCCTTGCCGTCGTCACGGATCACGGTGATCTGCGGCCAATCGACGTCGCCGTCGGCGTCGAGGCGTTTCAGCTTCAGCGTCACATAAACTTCGACCGCGGCGACGAAGCCGTAATCGAGCGTGGCCAGATAGTGATAGAACTCGTGCGGCGCGGCATCTTGCGCAGCGCCGGGTTCGACGCTCGACGCGGCCCGCCGCGAGGGGTGCACCAGCCCAACATGTGCGGGTCGCACCCGGCCGGCGGCCGCGACGGCGGTGTCGCAACTGCCAACGCCCCACCAGCCCGACCACAGACCCGCCACGCGTTCGGCGAGATCGGCATAAGTATCGAGCGTGTTGGCAAGCACCGTGTTGCCGGCATTGGCGTCCGGCCCCTGAAGTCCAGCCAGGATCTGCCACAGTGTGTCGCTGACGGCGGCATATTGGGCGAGCAACCCGAACAGCGTATCGATCTTGAGGGCGAATTTCGCGGTTGGCGGACGGCGGTTGAATTCGATCTCGATCTTGATCTGGTCTTGCGCTGCGCTCTGGTGCGCGTAGGTGAAGACGTAGGCCCAATGGAGCGCGTCATCGATCGTCTTGGGATCATCGTCGCTCCGCGCTGTCTGCGAGACCAGCGCCGGCAGTTCCGGGTAGGCGCGCAGCGGCACCGGAACGAGCGGCTTGCCAAGATCGGCTGAGAAAGCCGCGGGCGGAAAACGATCGAAGGTGCGCACGAAGGTCAACCAATTCGAGGCGTCGTAGCCTGCGACCACCGGGGTCACGTCGAACTCGATCTCGTTGACGGCATAGACCGGCTCGAGCGCCACGGAGCGGTGCCGAGCCGGCTGGGCCACATCCAGCGGGAAGGAAACCGTGCCGGACGTCGTCGTGGCGAGCCAAGTTTTGGCATTGCCGAGTTGCGATACCTTCCAAGCCTCCGGATCGCCGCCGGCGGCAAGCTGGCGTGCAGTGAGCATGGCGCCGATCTCGCCCAGCTTGCCGGCGCCCGACAGCCGCGCCGTCGCGGCGGCGCCGGGCGAGTCGACAGTGGCGTTGAATTGCAGGATGGCGGTGGTGTCGTAGGCGATGCCGAGCCGCGCCAGCAGGCGCTGATAAAGAACCTCGCGGGCGGCCTTCCAAGGATTGCCGCCGATGGTTCCGCCGGATTTTTCCTGGACCACCAGAATCGGCGAGAGACCGTCAGCAACCGCACAGGCCAACAGCTTTTTGGCGGCGAGCAATCGGCCAAGCGGGCCGGCGGCAACCTTATAGGCCGGTGCCGCGTAGGGCGCGGTACAGATCAGGTCCATTCCGGCCAGCCAAGCCCGCGCCCAGACTTCGAGATCGATGCCTTGATAGTCGTAGGTTTGCGCGGGTCCCCAGTGGCCGGTGGCGGGGTCGAGCGTCTTGATCTCGACTTCGGTTTCGGACTCGAGCGTGTTGGAGAGCGGACGCAACGCGAAGCTGAGCGGTTGCGGACCGTCGACCCCGGGCACAGTGGCGGGCGCTGTTATTTTGACTTCGCTGATGCCGACCTGATCGACAAAGGACACCGCCCACACATCCGTCGGCGCCGGATCGCGCTCGGCCGACAACACCCGACCGGTCGCAAGCTTCAGTCCGAGGATCGCCGTTTCGATCGCGGCGGCGAATATGTCGAGCGTAACGGCGCCTTCCTCCTGGCGCTCCGGTGTGGCGCTGCGCGCGGCGGCGATAGGCGAAGACGCCCGCACCGCGGGCCCCGGCGCATCGGTCGTGCCGCGGAACGCCGGATCCACGAGCTTCGGGTTGCGCTCGAGCGTCACCCAGCTCCGCAACGGGAAGATCACGTTCGGGAGTTGCCAGCCGCTCGCACCAAAGATGGTCGTGAGCGCGGTGTCGGCGGGCGGCAGCAGCAACGCAGCGCCGGGCGCCAGGAAGGCGACCTTGCTGTTGGCGCGAACGATGTCGCCGATGGTCACGGCTATTCCGGCCGATGCAAAGCGGCGGACGATCGCATTCATGCTGTCGGCGGCGGCGGTGGTGACGGTCGGCTTGGCGGCGACCGGCGATGGCTTGAGCGGGACGCCGGCGACAACAACCCCTTGCGTTGCCGCATTGGCGCTGAGCACCAGCGTCGCATCCAGACCATACGCGGCGGTGAGGTCGTCGGGGCTAATGGCGCCATTGGACGCCAGCTTGGCGGGCGGGCACAGCAACAGCGCATTGGCGGCCAGGGCTTGCGTGTCGGGTGCGATCGCCGCCGCAAATTCGGCAATGGTCACCGCCGGATTGGCGCGCGCCATGACCGCGTCGAAGCTGTCGCCGGCCTGGGTCGCAAGCTCTTGCCCCGCCACCGTGATGGTCCTGCCGCCGGCGATCGTTCCGGGAAGCGCCCGGTTGGCTTCGGTCAGCGCCTGTTCCGGCGACACGCCCAAGCCGGACGGCGCGGCCGCAAGGAAAAGCTTTGCGATCGCAGTCATCGCTTGGCCGGCGCGGATTCTGTAAGGAATGCGAAGGCGGGCGGGATCGGTGGGCAGCGCGGCAAGTCCCGGGATCGGCAAGCCGGCGCTTTCATCTGCGGCCGGCGCAACGGGCGCCAAGTTCGCATTGTGCCGCAACAGATCTCCGGGCTCGATCGCATAGGTGCGCGCGGCGGCGCCGAGCGGAGCGGTGTCGAGATTGGTGACGGCGGTAACCTTGAGAAAGAGCGGCGTGCCGGCCGGGAACAAATCGACGGTCCCGATATTGGCGGCGGCAAGCGTGCCGACCGGGATGCCGGTTGGGTTATCGGCCAACGTCCAGCCGGCGGCGATGATCTGGCGGTCGACGATGAAGGTGACGCCCGGCCGGAACATGCCCGGCGTGTCGGCGTTCGCCACCGCGGCCATGACTGCGTCAAATTGAACGCCGTTATTGCGGAACGCGAGCGCGATGTCGTCGAGCGTCGCGTCGGCTCCCGGCTCGCCGTTGGGCGGCACCTCAACCTCCACGCCCTGCGCGACAAAGACGAAGCCCGGGGTGAGCAGCGCGTGACGGGTCCTGTTGGCCGTCACCAGGCTCGCCGCGGTGATGTTCAGACGGTGCGCAAGCTCCGACAGTGACAGCCCATCGACGGGCTGGGACTTCTCGGCACTGGTTACAACGAGTTCGATGCCGGGATTGAGCGGCAGCACCGTGTTGTCGGGATCGGCCAGCACGGTTGCCGGATCGAGGCCCTTGGGCACCAGATCCGCCACCGTGCCGGCTGCCACGAAGACGGCGAAGGCAGGGATCAACAAGCCCGTTGCTGGAATTTCTACCAACGTGCCGAGCGGCCGCTCTCCGCCGGCCAAGCCGAGCGCCTGCCAGTCGACGCCATAGTGGGTGACGATATCGGCCAGCGTCGCGGCCGCCGCCGGATTTGCGAAGGCGGCGCTCAGCTCGGCCGCCGCCGCGGAGAACGCGTAGCAGGCCGCCACATGCATGCGCAGTCCGTCGATCGCAACCGGCATGTCGACGGGCTTGCCGTTGGGCGGTTGATTGAGCGACGTCGCAACGGAAAGCTCCATGTCGGGCTGCATCACCTGATACCAGATCGCCGCGAAACGGCTGGCGATATCGGACGCGTTGGCTGAAGCCGCATTACCCGGCGATGTGCCGGCCGGAACCAAGCCTCCGGGCTGCATGGCAATACGAAACGCCAGCACGGCACCGGGCTGCTTGGGAGCGGGCGGCTGGATGCTCCACGACGCTGTTGTCACTGGCCAAGAGGTAATGCCCAGCACCGGATCGGTGTAGCCGACCGTCATGTCGACGCGGCCGGGAGTCGCGGCTGAAAGCGGTGCGGCGCTCATTGGGCGCTCTCTGCGGTGCTGTTGCCGAAAATGTCATGGAAGCCGAGCGTCACGGTGGCGACCGGGGCCGCCGTGCTGCCGGGATGGGAAATCCCGGCGTAAGGATCGTCGATCGCCGGCGGCAGGCCGGGCACGCGTGGCACCGATGCGGTCTTTGCGAAGCGGTGGATCGGAATGACCTGGGCGATGGTCTGATCGTCATCGGTGGCGTCGGCGGCCCGCGGCGCTGGCGCCATGCGCATCGCACGCACCGCGCTGCCGGTGTCCAACTGCGCGCCGACGGGCTGCCCGTCGTTGCTCGCCTCGAATGCGCTGGTCGCGGTCAGCCTATAACCCGCGAGGTTGTAGAGCCGGCGCGCCATCAGTTCCGGAGTGTCACCGACATCCGGCGGATTGGTAATGCCGAAGCTGAAGCCGACATTGCCCTGGGCGACGGTCGCGCGCCGCATCTGATCGCGATCGTCCGGTGCAGCGACGAAGAGCGCAGTCGAGGCGGTGTCGATCGGATCACCGACCAGAGCCGCGGTATTGAAGCTGTGGAGTCTACGCTCCGGATTGGCTTTCGACTGGCTTTCAAGCACGGCCACGATGGTGATCACCGCATTGCCGTCGGTGCCCCAAAGCGCCTCGTCGAAGCCGTTGCCCTCGGCATCGGTCATGTCCAGCCAATAGCCGCTGCCGCCAACGACACTTGCCTCCCAAAGCAATGTGAGAAAGCCGAGCGCGTTCGACATCGGTGCGAAATACGGACCGGATGGCGGCGGCTCGCGTTCGACCAGCGAGCGGGCGCGGCGGCTCGCCAGATTGCCCGAGCGGGTTTCCGTGGAGAGGTTGGTCCGCACCAGATAGGTGGCGTCAGGGTCGATAACGATGCTGGCGAGGCCGCCCGCCAGACCGGCGGCGGGCGAAAGCTGGAAGCCGAAAAACAGATCGGCGGTGTCGGGATCGGCGATGCCGGTCGGCTTCTGCGCCTCAAGATATTTCCAGAGCTCGAGCAAAAGCTGGCGTGCCGCGGTATCGGCACCGACGACTTCGGCGGTGTGCGGCCGGCCGGGGATGCGTTTGATGCGGATGTCGATCAGCGTCGCCCAGGTAAAGCGCTCCACCTTGATCGCCGGCGCGTCGGGTCCACGCTGCGGGTCGGCACGGTAAAGCTGCCAAGGCTTGTCGTCGGCAGCGGCCGCGATCGCCGCGAGGCTCGAGCTGAACGGCCAGAACGACGGCATGCCGACGGCGGGCGCGGCCGCAGTGCCCCCGAGAATTGGCAGATCCGGCCGCACGCTGACTTGCCACATCACCATTTGCGGCAAGCCGTGACGCACGGGGACGTCCTCCCAGAGCTGCAGCGGCGCGGGCAATTGCGATGGCGGCAACACCGGCGCCAGTGTGGCGGCGGGATAGCCGGCCTCAAGCATCGCTTCCGTCACGATAATGACGAGTGGGTCGGGCTCGGCGTCGGCGGTCTCGACGATCGTGCCGGGACGCAAGCGCCCCGCAGCGGCTGCCGGGTTGCGTGCTGCGAAGTCCGGACTGCGAGCGGTGAAGCGTGCGATGTCGCCATCGGGTGGCATCACTTCGGTCTGGACAAATGTGATCCAGGGCGTCTCTACCGTTTCGGTGACGGTTATTGTCAGGCGCGCGGTGTCGCCTGGCAGGGCCGTGTTCGGAGCGGGGCCCATGACTTGCTGGCCGACCAAATCATAGAGCCCGGCAAGATCGCCGTCGTCCTGCAAACCGGGTACCGGCAGACGCTGGCCGTTCAGCATGAAACGCGAGACTTGACCAGCCACATCGCGAACGGGGGCATCGCCGATGAGCTTGGGCATCAAGGTCGCAAGCGTGACGGCGGCGAGCGTCGGCACGATCAGCGGCACTTTGGCGTCGGGGACGATCAGCCCGGCGACTTCGGCGCCGATGCGCCCAACCGTTTCGGTCGCCAAGTCGTAGGTGGTGGCGAACTGACGCAAGGTCTGGCCTTTGCCGGTGACAAGCGTGCAGTCGGTGACCTTCACGCTCGCCAGCGGAGCCAGGACATCGGCCGGCGCAATCAGCGTCGTAAACGCC
>Ga0070731_10005757_pt1 | contig 10127 bp, 7 predicted proteins | sample Coa_R1_2_FD_66448 | JGI IMG/M metagenome (GOLD analysis project Ga0070731, IMG submission 66448) | Surface soil microbial communities from Centralia Pennsylvania, which are recovering from an underground coalmine fire - Coalmine... | ecosystem: Environmental > Terrestrial > Soil > Unclassified ... | reverse complement strand
CTTCGAGCCCGGCGTGGCGATGCACGCTTCCGAAGTAGACGACGTCCGCGGCCAGGATGAAGGCCGTCGTCGTCAAGAGGGCGTAGCAGACCCAGCCCAGCACCCGGCGCCCCCGGACTCCCCACGACCCTCCGATGGGGAGCATCAGGAGGAAGAGCGGCAGGCCGAAGACCGGAACGATCGCCGCCGCATCGAAGCGCAGACCCCGGAGGAGAGCCCGGACGACCTCGCCCTGGGAGAGGAGCGCGAAATCGTCCCCGTGGAGGAGGAGAACGGCGAGGCGGGCGAGGGAGAACGCCGCGAACGCCAGGGAGGCCACGGCCAGCGGAAGGATGAAGGGACTCGCGTAGTCCCGAACTCGTCGAGGGGCGGAAGGCGGGACCACGGGCGCCGGGGGTGCCGCGGCTTCGTTCACGTCGCCCGGATTCTATCGCCGCCCGAAGCGGCTCGTCAATCACGCCCCAAGAAAGCGGCCGCCGGAGCGGCCGTGCTCCGGCGGCCTTTCGGTTGAGGGTGCGGCTGGGCCCGTGAGGCGGACGGCCTACTTGGGCTTGTGAACGCTGTGGCAGGCCTTGCAGTCCCCGGCCGCCTTCAGCTTCTCCATGGCCCCGGGCTTCTTGTCGGCCAGATCCTTCGCCGCCGCCGACAGCGCACTCGACTTGGCCGACCAGCTCTTGTCATCGCCCTGCGGCGGCTTCGCCTTCGTCAGAGCCTCGTAGAGGTCGGCCAGTTTCTTCGCATCGTCGTCCGTCCCCTTGCCCCCCGTCACCTTGGCCCAGAGAGAATCCTTGCCCTTGTTCGCGGCCTGCATCACGTCCTTGACGGATTTATCCTGAAACGCCGCGCCCATCAGGACTCCCAACGCCAGAACCCCCGGAAGAATCCCGCGATAGATCATCATGCCTCTCCATAATTATTGAGGATTACAACGACCGGACCCTGGAATTTGTTCCCGACTACTGCTTCTCCACCCGGTCGCTCCAAAGCCACTCCAGCGACTCCGGAAGGATGGCCCCGCCATGCACCCCCGAGTGCTTGCCCTGGCCGAAGACGAACTTGACGTCGTATTTCATGTACTTCAGCGACGCGTACATCTGCTGGTTCGCCAGCGGCCAGTTCCCGAACTGGTTGTCCAGGTCGTTCGAGCCGTCCTGGAGGAACACCTTGATCGGCTTCACTGGCTTCGTCTTCCGGATCAGCGCTTCGTAGTTGTGGCCGCCGCGGATGTTGGTGAAGCTCCCCACATGGCTGAGCACCTTGGTGAACTGGTCGGGCCGCTCCCAGGCCACCGTGAAGGAACAAATCCCCCCCGAACTGCTGCCGCAGATCGCCCGGTCCCGGGGATCCTTGCTGAGGTTGTAGGTCTTTCCCACCTCCGGGAGGATCTCGTCGGCCAGGAAGCGGGCATACTGATCGCTCAGCGTGTCGTACTCGAAGCTGCGGTTCTGGACCGGCTTGTCCCCTTCCTTCTCCGGCGGAAGGACGCCGGGCTGGATGAAGATCCCGATCGTCACCGGCATCTTCTTCTTGGAGATGAGGTTGTCGAAGACGATCGGAACCCGCTGAGAGCCGCCCTCGTCCACGAACCCCTTCCCATCCTGGAACACCATCACCGCGGCAGGCTTGTCCTTGTCGTATTGCGCGGGCACGTAGGTCCAGCAGTCACGCTCCGTCTTGGCGAAGACGGCGCTCTTCCAGGTCCACTTGGTCACGACTCCCCTGGGAACTCCCTCCTGGCGCTGGGAGTCGGGTCCGAGGGGATAGAGCTTCTTCTCGTCGACCTCCGGTGCCGGAGGCTGCTGGCCGGGGGCCGCCTGCTGGGCGGCGGCCGGCAGGGCCAGGAGGCACAGCGCCGCAACACGGAACAGAGCGGGGGTCATCGGAGAAGCCCTCGAAATGACATGCCTACGCAACGCCGACAAAAGCCGAACGGTTGCTCCATTACGCATTTTCGGACAGCCGCTCGAGACGCAAACGGATCGAGGGAGCTCTGCGTGCGACGCCGGCCCTCCTCGTCGGAAGTGGGCCCCGGGAGCGCCCTGTCCCAAGCCTTGGGGTGTCCCGGATTCCCTGGCAGTCCGCGACGGGTCCGCCCCCGCACCGAGCGCGAGAATCTTCTCTGAAGGGAACCGGGCCTCCGCCTGGGATGGGGCGCCCCTTCCCTTCACCCCATCGACGCTCCCGCCCCCTCCCTTCGGGGGTCGAGCGAGTCAGTGACTTATCCTATTGATCTCCAGGTTGTTGCAAATTCCCATCAGACCCGACGACGGGGCACGCAATTTCATGCGTACCACCTGCTAATCCTTGCAGGCTTTGGATTGAAGCCCCGGAGGCGGGAAGCTACAGTGGTACCATGTTCCGTTCCGACCGAAAGCCGCGTTTCTTCGAGCGGCGGTGGATTCAGTGGGGTGTTCCGGGTTTGTTTGCGAGCATCTCCATCCCCGCCATGATCCTCATGTGGAGGCTCTGGAAAACCCGGCCGGAGGGAAACATCGCACTCCTTCTGGGGGCCATTCTTGTGGTGCTCGGCCTGACCGGGTCCGCCCTTTTCCTGGTCTACCGGGCCTACTCGGAAACCCGCGACCGCCTGACGTACGTCAAGCTCTACGCGTATGACATCCTCCAGAGCATTTCGATCGGCGTCGTCACGAGCGATCCGGAAGGGCACATCACCAACGTAAACCAGCGGGCTCGGGAGCTCATCGGCATTTCGGAAGACGGGGTGCGAAAACCGTTCCAGGCGGTGCTCGGGGGTGCCCCGGCGCTCGCGGAAAACTTCGACCGGTTGATCCGGTCCGGCCATGAGTTCAGCGGCGTCGACGTGGAAGTTCCGGGACCCGATCGAAAGCGTACGCTCCGGCTGGACGGCCGGTTCCTCCTCAACCACCAGGATGAGCGGATCGGAGCGATTCTCCAAATCCAGGACGTGACCTACCTGAAGTTTCTCGATCTTGAAATGCGCCGGACGGAAAAGCTGGCCGGCCTGGGGACGCTCGCGGCGGGGATCGCCCACGAAATCAAGAATCCTCTAGCGGCCTTGAGCATTCACGAGCAGCTCCTGGAAGAGGCCCTCCAAACGCCGGCACAGTCCAAGGCGCGCAAGTATTTGGACGTCATCCATTCGGAGATCCACCGCTTGCACGGGATCGTCGACAAGTACGTCTCCTTCGCCCGGCCCCATTCGGTCGAGCGGGCGCCCGTTCCGCTCGAAACGGTCATCGGCGCGGTGCTTGCGCTGGTCGAGCCGGAATGCCGCAAGCGGGCGATCGTCGTCTCCAAACACGGGTTCTCGGAAACTCCGGCCAAGTACCTTCTGGACGAAGGACAAATTCAGCAGGCGCTTCTCAATATTGTGATCAATGCCATTCAAGCCATGGACCGAGGAGGAGCGCTGAGGTGTCGCCTGGGGCGCGCCGGCGCCTTCGCCACCGTGGGCATCGAGGACACGGGGCCTGGAATCCCCCCCGAAGTCCGGGATCGGATCTTTGATCCCTTCTACACGACGCGGCAGGGCGGGACCGGGTTGGGCCTCTACCTGACCCAGCGCATCGTTTCCGAGCACAAAGGCTACATCAGCGTGGAAAGCAGCCCGTCGGGGACGATCTTCACGATCGGGCTGCCCGCGGAGACCCAGACATGAAGCTCGACCGGGTTCGGATTTTGATTATCGATGACGAGCCTCACGTCCGGGACGGCCTTCGGGAAGCCATCGACGCTCCGGAGTACGACATCGATCCAGTGCCGGACGGGGAGACCGCGCTGCGCAAACTGCGTCGGGAGCCTTACCATGTCGTCGTCACGGACCTCCGCATGCCCGGAGCGGTGGACGGGTTCGAGATCCTCCGGGAAGTGCGCGAGAAGGACCCGGACACCCCCGTCATCATGATTACCGCCCATGGGACGATTGAGGGAGCGGTGGAAGCGCTCAAGATGGGCGCCATGGACTTCCTGACGAAGCCACTGGACATCAAACATTTCAGGATTCTGGTTCAGAAAGCGATCGCCAGCCTGAACATTGTTCTCGAGAACCGGGAATTGCGTGCCCGCCTCAAGCTTCAGCAGGGCGGCCAGCTCATCCTGGCCAACAGCGCCACGATGCGAAAAGTCCTCGATACTCTCCTCCAGGTGGCTCCGAGTCACGCCACGATCCTGCTCCAGGGCGAAAGCGGAACGGGAAAGGAGCTCGCCGCCCGCGCGATCCACGAAAACAGTCCCCGCCGGGATCGTCCCTTCGTCAGCATCAATTGCGGGGCGATGCCGGAAACGCTGTTTGAAAGCGAGATGTTCGGCCATGAAGCGGGGGCCTTCACGGGCGCCGGACACCAGAAAAAGGGGGTGTTCGAGCAGGCGGACGGCGGCACGCTGTTTCTCGACGAGATCACGGAGATCCCGGAAAAGAATCAGGTCGACCTCCTCCGGGCCATCCAGGAGGGAGAGGTGCGGCGTGTCGGGTCGGACCATCCGATCAAGGTCGACGTGCGGATCGTCGCCGCCACGAACCGGGACGCCAAGGCGCTCGTCGCGGAGGGAAGATTCAGGGAAGACCTCTATTATCGACTGAGCGTGATCCCCATCCTGATGCCGTCGCTTCGGGAGCGGCGCGAGGACATCCCCCCCCTCGCGGATCACTTCCTCAAGGAATTTGCATTCTCGTACGGGACGAAAGCCAAGACGCTGACCGCCTCCGCCATCGAGGTCCTGAACAGCTACTATTGGCCGGGGAATATCCGGCAGCTCCGCAACTTGGCGGAACGCCTGGTCATCACCTGCCCAGGGGAGAGCATTGCGGCCCGGGATCTCCCCGGAGAGATCCGAGCGACCCCACGGCCCACGACGCTGAATCTGGGTGAGAATGTTCAGAGAGTCGAGCGCGAAGTGATCAGTCGAGCATTGGAAGAAGTGTCCGGCCATCGCGGAAAGGCGGCCGATCTTCTGGGGATCAGCGTGCGGACGCTCCAATACAAACTCCGGGAATTGAAACTGGCCTGAGTCCTGCAGGTTCTTGCACGGCCCGTCGCCGTCATTCCCCCGGCGGAACCTCCCCCTGTAAAGAGCTTGTCGCCAAGACGTTCCATGATCGCCGGGAAGCCCTGGATCTCCCGCCTTGGCACCCCAATTGCTTTCTCAAGGTGCTGTGACCAGTACTCGACCCCTTCGCCTGACGGGTTACCTTGCGGAGCCTCGGATCCTCGTCTTCCCGAAACGTCTGTCTCTGATCAAAGCGCTGCTTTCCCTGGCCGAGACGGTGGTTGAGAGCGGCGCCATCCTGAGCCCGCTGGAGTATTACAATGAGCTGGCAAATCAGTCTTCCTCCAGGGTCGCCCTTCCGCAATCCGACTCCGGCCCTGCCGCCAAGATTTATCAGGTATGCTCCAATAGCGTGAAAAAGCTCACGGCAGCCGTTGCAATCTGTGGCGAAGGCGTCCGGTCGAGCGACCCAGACCCGTACCACCTTCTCGTTCTTCTATCGGCATCGAAACATTCGGGTTCGCCGTACCTCGCCGTTCTGACGCAGGTGGTGCGTCTTCTGGCTCCGGTCGCGTCGCGGAAGACGCTCCTGGAGTCGGCAAGTCCGGCCGCCGCCTGGACCGCCCTCGTGCAACTGGAGTCCGAAGCGACATCGACGTCTCGAGCTTTGATGGAATAAGGATTCAATCGGGGACCGGGCATCAGCTATGGAACTCACCGTGAGAGAAGTCGCCAGATACCTCGGGGTCTCGGAGAAGGAGATTTATCGCTGGGTGGGAGAGGGAAGCATCCCCCTCCACAAGGTCGGCGGCAATTATCGCTTCAACCGGACCGAGCTGCTCGAATGGGCCAACGCCCGCAACATCCGCGTTTCCACCGCCATCTACCGGAAGGAAGACGACGCCCGCCCGCTGCCTTCGGTGGCAGAGGCCCTGGAGGCCGGTGGCATCCTCTACCGCCTGGCAGGCGCGGACAAAGCCGCGGTGCTGCGCTCGATGGTCGAGGTACTCCCCTTCCCTCCCAGCGTCGACCGCGAAACGGTGTACCAGATCATCCTCGCGCGAGAGGCGATGGGAACCACCGCCATCGGGAGCGGCATCGCCATTCCCCACGCCCGCCACCCGATTATCCTCCAGGAAGCCCCCTCGCCCAAGATCACGCTGTGCTTCCTCGACGAGAAGGTCGACTTCGGCGCCCACGATGGTCTGCCCGTTCATACCCTCTTTTGGCTGGTGAGCCCGAGCGTCCGTTCCCACACGCACATGCTGGCCCGCTTGGCGGCGCTCGTCCAGAGCAAGAGCTTTCAGAATCTCCTGAGCCGGCGCCCGTCCGTGGCGGAAGTGCTGAACGAGACTCGGCTGCTGGAGTCGCGCATGGCCCCGGTCCCGACCCCGGACAAGTAGGGCAGATCGACGAAATCACTTTGTAGAATGAGAACCGAGCGGAGATCCGAAACCCTTCCTGGCACGGTTCTTGCCGAAACGTCCTTCCACCGCTCGGAAAGAGACTCATGGATTCGGAGCCGAGGATGCCCCTGGCATTGATCCTGGCCGGGGGAGGAATCTTGGGGATGAGCGGATTACCCGGGCTCGCGTTCAGCTGGCGCTCCCTTTGGGGGCAGAGGATCGCTACCCTCCTGGCCCTCCTCGGGGGTGGGGTCGGAATCCTGGGATCTGCCCGGGTCCTCCTGTCCGGGAAGGCCCAATCCCTGCTGTACTCCTGGTCTCTGCCGGGAGCTTCCTGGGAGATCAGCGTGGACGATCTGGGCGCCTTCTTTCTCGTCCCAGTCTTTCTGATGGGAGGGCTGGGCGCCGTCTACGGATCGAGCTACTGGTCCCAGAAGAAACATCCCGGCAACGCCCGGAGGCTGAGGTTCTTCTGGGGGACCGTCATGGCCGGAATGGTGGTCTTGATCCTGGCCCGCAATTCGATCCTCTTCCTCCTGGGCTGGGAATTCATGGCGCTTTCGGGATTCTTCATGGTCGGCACCGAGGATCGGGTGCCCGAGGTCCGCCGGGCAAGTTGGATCTATTTCATCTCCACCCACGTGGCGACGCTCACGCTGTTCGCCCTCTTCGTTCTCATGCGCCAGGTGACGGGCTCCTTCCGCCTGCGGCCCATCGGGCCCGCCGAAGCCGATCTGGGAACGCTCTACTGGATCTTCTTCTTGTCGCTGTTCGCCTTCGGGCTGAAAGCGGGCCTCATGCCGCTTCACGTCTGGCTGCCGGATGCCCACGCCAACGCACCCAGTCATGTGTCGGCGCTGCTCTCCGGAATCATGCTCAAAATGGGCATTTACGGACTGGTCCGGATTTACGGATACCTTCCCGCCCCCCCGGTCAGCTGGGGGGCTTCTCTCCTTTTCCTGGGATCGGCGGGGGGAATCCTCGGGATCGCATTCGCCCTCGGACAGCGGGACTTGAAGCGGTTGCTCGCCTATTCCAGCGTCGAGAACATCGGCATCATTACGATGGGGTTGGGCCTAGCCATGGTGGGGCGATCGGTCGGCCGGCCGGACTGGGTCCTTCTCGGAATGGCCGGATGCCTGCTTCACGTCTGGAACCACAGCCTCTTCAAGCCTCTTCTGTTCCTGGGCGCGGGCTCCGTGGTCCATGCCCTGAAGACGCGGGAGATCGACCGGATGGGCGGACTGGCCCGATCGATGCCCCGCACCTACGGACTTTTCCTCGTCGGTGCCGTCGCGATCGCAGGCCTCCCGCCGCTCAACGGCTTCGTTAGCGAGCTCTTGATCTACGGGGGACTGTTCCGCGCGCTGCCAGCGGAAGGCACGAGCGTCTGGGTGGCGGTCGCCCTCGCCGCTCCCGCTCTGGCGCTGATCGGCGCTCTCGCCGTTGCCTGCTTTGTCAAAGTGACGGGGGCCGTCTTTCTGGGCGCGCCGCGACTGGAGACTGCCCACACTCCGCGGGAGTGCTCTTGGCTCATGACCCTCCCCATGGTGATCCTGGCCGCCTGCTGTGTGGCCGTCGGCCTGGGAGCTCCGTGGTTTGCGCCCCTGCTGAATCGAGTGGTCGAATGCTGGGCGCCGCAGGAGCATCTCCACCTTTCATCGCTGGAATCCCTGGTGCCCTTGGGTCCGCTGACCCTGATCGGAGCGTCCCTGGCGGGGACGGTCGCGGTGGCCGTGGTTCTCGCAGAGCTCTGGCTTCGGCCCTCCCGTGCGCCGCAGACGGGAACCTGGGACTGCGGGTACGCGCGCCCTTCGCCCCGAATGCAGTACACGTCGTCCTCCTTCGCCGATCCGCTGATGTCCCTGCTCCGCGGGGTGCTTCGCCCCCTCCGTCGAATTCCGGACGTGAAGGGGCTCTTTCCGGAGCGGAGCCGATTCCAATCCTTCGTCGAGGACGTCGTGCTGTACCGATTCATCGTTCCCGTCGCGGAGTTTCTGAAGGTCCTGGCGATTCGGGTCCGCATCCTCCAGCGCGGGCAGACGCGGAACTACGTCCTTTACGTCTTCGCGACCGTCGTGCTCCTCCTGTGCTGGACCCTCCCGGTGGGCCGGCTTCTCGTTCGTTTCTTCGCCCGGTAACGGTGCTGCCATGAACGCCCGCAATGGGAGACGATGCTCGTGACCATGGGGCTTCTGATCGTCGCGATCGCGCTTCTGGCCGCGAGCGGAGTCGTCAGCCTCCCGCTGGCGTTCCGTTCCTTGGCCGGTCAACGCTGGGCCATGGTCTTCATGGTTGCCGGTTCCGCGTTGGGGCTGCTCGTCATCGGCCGCCTCCTCCTCCGGGGGGATACGGCGTCGCTGGATCACGCCTGGCTGCTTCCGTGGGGGAGCTTCCGGCTGAGGGCCGATCCTCTGGCGTGCTTCTTTCTTGTCCCCGTGTTTCTCATCCCGGCCCTCGGATCGGTCTATGGACTGGGATACTGGAGCCCGTTGGACCATCCCGGCAGTGCCCGGCGGCTCCAGTTCTTCCAGGGACTCCTGGCGGCCTCGATGGCCCTCGTCGTCTTGGCCGAAAGCGGCGTCCTGTTCCTGATCGCCTGGGAAGTCATGGCCCTTTCGGCCTATTTCCTGGCGACCTCGGACGAGACGGATGCCGCCGCCTGCAAGGCCGGTTGGATGTACCTCGTCGGCGCCCACGTGAGCGCCGTCTTCCTGATCGCCTTCTTCTCGTTGCTGCACCGGTCCACAGGCGCCTTCACTCTGGCGGACATCAAGCCGGGACTCCTCCCTTCCGGGGTCGCGACGGCCCTGCTGATCCTCGGACTCCTGGGATTCGGCTTCAAGATCGGATTGATGCCGCTCCATCTGTTCCTGCCCGGCGCTCCGGCCCATGCTCCCAGTCATGTATCCGCCCTCCTTTCCGGAGTCACCTACAAGGTCGGGATCTACGGCTTGATCCGGATTCATGGGCTTCTTCCGGTCCCTCCCGCCTGGTGGGGGGGGCTCGTCCTCTTCGCCGGTTCGGCATCGGCGATTCTAGGCATCGCGTTCGCCCTGGCTCAGAACAGCCTGAAGAAGGCGCTTGCCTACAGCAGCTTCGAAAACGTCGGCATCATCTCGATGGGACTCGGCCTAGCGCTTCTGGGGCGTTCCTTCGGCCGTGGGGATTGGATCGCCCTGGGTCTCGGAGGCGCGCTCTTCCATTCCTGGAATCACGCGATTTTCAAGCCGCTCTTCTTCTTTACGGCCGGAACCATCGAGCGAGCCGTTGGGACGACCGAGATCAACACGTTGGGAGGGCTGGCGAAGGTGCTTCCGAGGACCGCGACGTTGTTCCTCCTCGCCTCGGCCGCGATCTGTGGCTTGCCCCCTCTCAACGGGTTCGCCAGCGAGCTCCTGATCTACCTGGGATTGTTCCGGGCCGCGGGACTGGCGGAGGCCGGAGGTCCCGGATCCTGGCCCCTGGCGACGCTCGCGGCTCCCTGCCTCGCTCTCGCGGGGACGCTCGCGGTCGCCTGTTTCGTCAACTTGTCGGGCGCGATATTCCTCGGGCAGTCCCGGCGGGCTCCCTCGGCGAAGGTCCCCGGCGACCCCCCCCGGAGCATGCTCGGCCCGATGATCGTTCTGGCCGCTCTTTGCGCGATCCTGGGGACGGCCCCGGGCCTGGTGCTTCCCCTGATCGATCATGCCGTCGGCGCGTGGACCGGTACGGCATGCTCGTCAAGCCCGCCCCTTTCGGTGCTGTTCCCAG
>Ga0070731_10005756_pt1 | contig 10127 bp, 9 predicted proteins | sample Coa_R1_2_FD_66448 | JGI IMG/M metagenome (GOLD analysis project Ga0070731, IMG submission 66448) | Surface soil microbial communities from Centralia Pennsylvania, which are recovering from an underground coalmine fire - Coalmine... | ecosystem: Environmental > Terrestrial > Soil > Unclassified ... | reverse complement strand
AACGCCGGAAGACGCAGGGCCGTAAACCTCCGCACCTTGGGGTGCGGCGCTGCCCGTTTCCGGACAGCTCGCCTTCCGGCGTTCCACCACGGCTCTTCCCAAGGGGTGTGTGGTCCCTTGGTGCGATCCGGGCCAGGCTTCGTGGGAAGGTTTCCCTTTCCAGTTCCAGCGACGCACCTCGCACACCGGTCGTAATGCCGGCAGGCATGATGCCCGGACCGCCCGGGAGCGGGTTGCAAGCCCGCCCGCGGGCTCCGCCTCTCGCCCCGCCGCCGCGATCTGCCTTCGCGGCGGCGTCCTTTACGGGCGAGATGATTCTTTAATATTATAACCGAAACGGAGACCAATTGCAAGGGCTGTCACAATAGCAGTGACGTAGTTCGCGCTTCCTATATGATAAGGTCTACTGGTCGAAAAGATGCGATTCGACCCCGAGAATCCTCATGCCACTCGACCATTTTGTCTCGCAGGTTCATCTCAAGAATTTTATTTCGCCTAAGCTGGGCAACCGGCTTTATGCGATACGCAAATCTGATGTGGCGTGCTTCACTCCCCGTACAAAAGATGTGTGTGGAATCGAGGACGGCAGTACTAATGCCTATCTTAGACAGGAGCGCGCCATTGAAGAATTTCTCAAAGCTATCGAGCCAAAGTACAACACGGCGCTTAGGGCGGCTCGGAAAGGTGAAATCGATCAAGAAGCAGTACTCGTTTTTGCGGGTTTTGCGGCCTTCGTGACTTGTTGTTCGCCCGCGGCAATGCGGATCGGCTCGGGGCCGTTGAAGTCATTAGTCGAAGTCGAGGCAGTTTTGCTTGATCGGCAGGGCCTCATCGAAAGAGCACCACCTTCGCTCGGCGAGAAAACGCTCACCGAACTTCTGTCCGAAGGAGCCGTTCGCGTCGCAATCGAGGGCAAATTTCCGCAGGCACTCGGTATTACGTCAATTCTCAGCCGAGCCTCAATCTGGGGAAACTCGCCCTGGGAAATCCTGCACAATGATAATCCGAATTCGCCCTTTTTCACGAGTGACTTCCCAGTGGCGATTGAACAAAGGCCGGACGGCATTTTGAACCGAATTGTCCCGCTAGCACCTGATCTCGCCGTCCGAATTATCCCGGACGTCCGCCTCTCGCGCTCGAAGCCTGATCTGTCCTTCGCGAAGTTCAGACACAGGCATTGCACAATCGATCGCGGCATGACTGCTGACGTGAACCGTCTCATCGTTCAGTGTGCAGAGGATTTGGTATTTTTTCGCGACGAGCACGAATGGACATTTCAATTCGTCGCAAAGCACCGACACTACCGAGTGGATTCGGTCACTAGCAAAGTTCCTCATGGAAACGGCATTATGACCCTCACGAGCGAGCGGATTGTCGAGAGGCGGACAGCGTAAGGTGGGCCGACGCGGAGGTTGCGCGTAACTCAGGGTGAGGATACAGAGTCCCCAGCCCCGAACACAGCCCGGGCAAATTGCGGATAAACCTCGGCCAACATGGGCGCGATGACGGTCCGCATCAGCTGCAGCGTCTCCGCCGCCGGCGCCGGCGTAACGGGCACATGGTCCGGCCGGTCGAAGTCGAAGCCGGTATTGTCAATGACCTCGTCTATGCCGTGCCCCGGATGGACACTGGCGAGGCGAAAGCGCCGGCGAGCGCGGTCGAAGTCGAACAGACAGCGGTTGGTGACGAGCGCGATCGGGCCGCCGGGGCGAAACACGTTGTCGGCGCTCGCGCCCGGCGCGCTGACGAAATCGACCTTCGGCACCAGCGTGCGGCGCGAGTGCTCGAGGCGAAACAGGATCACCTTGGGCACCACGTAATAGAGATAGGCCGAGCCGAACGAGCCGGGGAAGCGCGCCTTCGGGTGCGCGTAATCGCCGACGCTGACCAGATTGATGTTGCCTTCACCGTCGATCTGGCCGCCGGACAGAAAGAACACGTCAACCCTGCCCTGACCGGCGCAGTCGAACAATTCGCGCGCGCCGTCGGTGAAAAACGTATGCGCGCGGCTGCCGAGCAGAGAGACATAGGGCCGCCCGCCACCGCGCTCGCGCGCCAACAGCGCCGCGGTTGCCGGGATCGGCGAAGCGGCACCGACCGCGACATGACGCACGTCACCGATCAGCCGGCAGATCACGTCGGCGAGCAATTCCTCGTCGCGGAAAGCTTCAGGCGGCGCGCCGCTCATGCAACTACCGCTGCCCGCTGATGCACGTATCGTTGCAGGTAATCGGCAAATCCTTCCGCCGTGGCCGCGAGCCGCGCATATTCGCTCATGTGCACGGCATCGATGGCATAGTGGCCGGGCAACGGCAGCGGCCAGGCGCCGCGCGGCTCGACCGCAATGGCCTCGACGTAGAATCCCGGCAGCGTGCCGGCAGCAAGAATCGGATCGCGCAACAGGTCGCGGTCGTAAATTTTTTCCACGGTGACGACGGTCTTTTTCGCCGCGTGCGCCAGTGCGATGAGTTCGCGCTGGATGCCGACGAACACGTTACCGGCGCGGTCAGCCATAGGTGCATGAAATAAAGCAACGTCCGGCTTGAGCGCCGGGAGGAGCACGATCGGATCATCGTTGCCGAACGGGTTGTCGATCATCTTCCAGTCCGGCCGGTGTGCAAGAACATCGGAGCCGATGAGCCCGCGCAGCGGCATGAACGGCACGCCTTTTTCCGCCGCTTGGAACTGCGCGTGCAGCGCCGGACAGGTGGCGTCGCGCATGCGGATCGCGCCGGCCAAGATCGCGGCGTTAAAACGCGGCGCCGGGCCGAATTCGCCGAGGCTCACGGCGGAGGTTTCCAGTGTCTCGATGCAACCGGCGCCGATCAGGAGATCCGCCTGCAGGGTCGAGGTCGGCAGCGTGACGAGATGCAGGCGCTTGACGCCGCGCCGAATGAGCGCCCGCGTCGCCGCCATCGGCACGCCCGAACTCTCGCGCGGCACCGCCAGCATTGAGCCGTCAACGGTCGGCGCGAGCGCCTCATCGAGCGTGCGGACGATCGCCATCCGCTTACGACAGCGCCGACTTCACGTTGGCCGGAGACAACGGCGCCCGGCGGATGCGCACACCGGTGGCGTCGAACACCGCGTTGGCGATCGCCGCCGGCACCGGCCGGCTCGCCGCTTCGCCGGCGCCCGACGGCGCGATCTCCGGATGATCGATCAGCACGATGTCGACCTCGTCCGGCGCCTCGGTCATGTCGAGGATCGGATAGGTGCGCCAATCGACGCTGGTCACGGTCTTGTCGTCGAACTTGACCTCTTCCCACAGCGTGCGGCTCGTCGCCTGCACCACGTTGTTCTCGATGGCGTGATGCAGCCCGTCCGGATTGATGATCTGCCCGCAATCGTGGGCGACGCTGAACTTGCGCGCCCAGATTTTTCCGGTCGAGCGGTCGACGTCGACCTCGGCGACCACTGCGACGCGCGTCGGACCGCGCTGCGCGTAGGCGATGCCGCGGCCCGAGACCTTATCGCCGGTCTGGTCGTTGCGCGGCGACGGCCGCGACTGCCAGCCGGCCTTTTCCGCCGCAGCCTTGATGACGGCGATATCGCGTGGCTCTTTCACATAGCGCAGCCTGAATTCGACCGGATCGACTTTGAGCGCCGCCGCCAGCTCGTCGATGAACGACTCGCTGGCGAAATGGATTTGCGGCCCAACCGGATCGCGCATGTGCGCGCTGCGCAACGGCGAAGCGCGGTCAAGCAGCGGCGCGATCGTCTCCCAGGCGGTGCGTTTGTTGGCGAAGCCGTAGGAGTCGCCCGGCACGCCGAAGCCGTCGCCCGACTTCAGCGCGACGCCCATGGTCTGTCCGGCCAACGTGTCCTTCGGCTGGCTGCCGTTGGTATCGACGTCGATGCGGGAAAAGCCCTTGCTCAGAAAATCGTAGGCAACGACGTTCCCCGCCGCATCGAGCGCGGCGCGCACCCGATGGATCGACGCCGGCGCCTTCGGGTCCCAGGCCGTGCCCTGATCGCGCATATATTGCAGGCGCACCGGCTTGCCGACCGCCTTGGCTAGAACCGCCGCGTCCGCGGCGCAGTCGTCGGCGTCGCTGCGGCCGTAGGAGCCGGGCCCCGTCGTCCAAATCACGTGGACGGTGTCCTGCGGCACTTGCAGGATGTTGGCGAGCCCGGTCTGCACGAAATGCGCCTTCTGCGTGCCGGTCCAGCAGGTGACATGGCCGTCCTTGATGTCGACCAGCGCGCAGCCCGGTCCCATGCGCGCGTGCGACTGGAACGGCCACTCGTATTCGGCCTCGATGATGCGCGCCGCCGACTTGAACGCGTCGTCGACATTGCCGGCCTGCTTGCCGTCCACCGCGCGCTTGCGCGCCGGCGCCTGGCGGATGTGATCGTAAAGCGTGGCCTGATCGGGAAACGGCGGCGCCGCGTTCGACCACGTCACTTTCAGTGCCTTTGCCGCCTTGATGGCGTCCCACTCCTTCGCGGCGACGACGCCGAGAAAGCCCTGGTCCCAAACCACCCTGGCGGACGGGATATCCTTGATCGAACTCTCGTCGACGGCGATCGGCACCGCGCCGGCAATTCGCGGCCTGATCATGCGGCCGTGCACCATGCCGGGAACTTTGACGTCCGTGACAAAGTCCGCTTGCGCGAAGACTTTGGGCGCAATGTCGTCGCGCGGAATGGGCTGCCCGACGATCGTATAGTCCTTCGGATCCTTCGGCTGCGCCTTGCCCGGAGCGTAAAGCGGATTGCCATATTTGCCGTTCCACGCGAGATAAACGTTGAAGTATCGCCCGCCGATGAGTTCGGCGTAGCCGATCTTCTTTCCGGCATCGGCCGCGCCATGGACAACGCCGTCCGTCACCGTCAGCGCATTGGCCGGAAGGCCAAGCTTATCCGCCGCCATCTCGACCAGAACGCGCCGCGCCTCGGCGGCGGCCATGCGCATCTGCCGGCCGCCTTCCTGGACGCCGGTCGAACCGGAGGCGCCACCCTGATTGACGCTGGTCGCGGTATCGCCGATGAAAATCTTGACGCTCTTGAACGGAACGTCGAGCTCTTCCGCCACCATCTGCCGGATCGCAACGGAGAGCCCTTGGCCCATATCCATCTTGCCGAAATACGCCGACACCGTGCCGTCGGCATTGACCGCGAGATAGGAGGAAAGCTGATCCGGAGTGAGCGGCGGCCGAGCGCCGACCGCGGTTGCATCGTCAGCCGCGCGGACCGGATCGAACGCGAGCGGAGTTCCGATGCAGACGACGAGCGCGCCGCCGGCCTTGAGCAGAGCGCGGCGCGAAAAGGCTGCGGATGTTTCGGGTCTGGTCATGGCAGCCTCCCTCAACCCATCATCTGGGCCGCGCGCTTGACGGCGCGCAGGATGGCCATGTGCGTTCCGCAGCGGCATTTGATGTGCGTAAGCGCGGTGCGGATTTGCTCGTCGGTCGGCTTCTTGTTGTCGCGCAGGAAGGCCGCGGCGATCATGATCCAGCCGTTGATGCAATAGGCGCATTGCGGCACCTCTTCCTGCACATAGGCCGTTTGCAGCGGATGCGGATGCTCGGGCGTACCGAGACCGGCAAGCGTGACGATTTTTTTGTCCGCAACCTTCGAAATCGGCCGGTTGCACGAGTGCGCCGGCTTACCGTCGATGTGCACGGTGCAGGCGCCGCATTGTCCAAGGCCGCAACCGAAATGCGGATTGTTGAAGCCGAGGTCGTCACGCAGCACATAGAAGAGCGGCGTATCCGGATCGGCTTCGACCGTGTGGTCCTTGCCGTTGACGTTCAATGAGAACTGCTGGCTCATAGCGAGGCGTCTCCATGGTCGTGGCGGCGGTTATAATTCGGGCCAGCCATGTGCCGGTGCGTCCCGATGCCACTTCATGCGCCAACGTGTAGGATATTCCCATATCGGCGCATTGGGAACATGCTTGGTTTTTTGATGTCGATTTTCCCGATCTGCATCAACACCTGGCTTGGCATGAAATCGGTGCCGATCATCTTGCTGATGGTTCTCGCCATCGGATTGCGTGCGCTGATCGGCCGGTTCGAGCGCCTCGTCGCGCCTTGGCAAGACGAGATTGCCGGGCGGGATCAGAATTAATCCTTCGCCAGAGCATGTACGGCGGCAAACAGCGCGCGCACATCGCGCTCGGCAATATTGCGCGTGATGAACACGACGCGGCTGCCGCGGTGATGGTCCGGCCAGGTTTCGAGCTCCACCGGCGGATGGGCGAGATGCTGGACATATTGCACCACGACCGGGCCGCGGCAGTCCTCGATGTCGAGCAGACCCTTGACCCGCAGCAGGTCCGGCCCGCGCAGCGCCATCAGCGTCTCCATGGCGCGGGAAAAAATCGGCCATGCGATCGGCTGGTCCCATGCAATGACGAAGCTTCCGATGCCGTCGCCGTGCTCGGCTTCAGCGACGAAGGCGCTGCCGGCGCGCTCCGCGGGCTCGATCATGCGGCTCGGGTCGAGCGCACCGGCCGTCGCAATATCGACCGTTGCGCGCGGATTGAGCTGTTGCAGGCGCCGTGTCAAACGTTCGACCGCAGCCGACGTCGCCAGATCGGTTTTGGAGATGATGAGCCGGTCGGCAAGAATGACCTGCTTGCGCGCCTCGACGGCGTCGTTGAGCGCCATCTCGCCGTTGACGGCATCCACCACGGCGAGCACGACGTCGATGTGAAATTCGCCGCCGAGCGCGCGATCGGTGGAGAACGTCTGCAGGATCGGGGCCGGATCGGCGAGCCCGGATGTTTCGATGACGACGCGGACAAAAGGCGGCACCGCGCCGCGCTCGCGATCGAACACCAGCCGGCGCAGCGCGGCCTGCAAATCGGTGCGCGTAATGCAGCAGAGGCAGCCGTTGCCGAGCAGCACGGTCTCATCCGCGCTATTGCGCACCAGCACGTCGTCGATACCGACCGCGCCGAATTCGTTGACGATCACCGCGGTGCCTTGGCCTTCGGCGGAGGCCAGAAAGCGGCGGATCAGCGTCGTCTTGCCGGCGCCGAGAAAGCCGGTGACGACGGTCACCGGAAGTCGCGCACCGCGCTCGCGTTTGAGCCGCCGCCCGAACGGGCTCGCCGCGCGCGAGGGAAACAGGTCGAGCAAATTAGAAATCCATTTCGAGGATGTACAGCCCGCCGACGTGGCGGTCGACGGCATAGACGACGGGGCGTTCGTCGACGAAGACATCGTTCATCTGGATGGTGCCGGTCGGCGCGCCGGGCGGCGCCGCCGGCATGAAGATGCCGACCTCCTTGGGCTGATAGGGATTGGAGATGTCGTAGGCGCGTAAGCCGCCGTTGAAGAAAGTGCCGAGTACGATCTGGTCGGACTGCCAGGCGGTCGGCAACGGCACGTTCTCGTGGATATTGTGGGCGCCGAAGCGGCCGGCCTGAGCGTAAACCCGGTGGTCGGGCAGCGGGCAGGTCGAGATCGGCACGAGATTCGTTTCTTCGCGCGCGTCGAGCACCCAGACCAGCTTGGGCCAGTCCTTGGCGTTGTTCTCCGTCGACTCGTCGGTCACCAGCATCAATCCGCGCTCGAACAGCGGCACCACGGTATGCATGAAGCCGGTATAGGGCGGCGAATTGGTCCATTGCGAAATCTTTTTCGGATTGGCCTTGTCGGAAATATCGAGCACGAACATGCCGCCGTCGATATAGGCGAGATAGCAGCGGTCGCCGCGCTGCGGATAAACGTTGGTGTTGTGGGCGCGGTAGCCCTTGTCGAAATGGTGGCGCGGCGGCGGCATGACGTTGTCGCCCTGGCGCGTGCCCGGCATCCACCAGCGGCCAACTTCGACCGGCTTCGACGGATTGCGCACGTCGACGCAGCGATAGAACTGGTCGTCGCTCGGATGGGTCGGAACGAAGTCGCGCGAGCCGGAGGCGCAGTGCACATATTCGCCGTCGCAGAACCACAGCTGATGCACGCCGCGCGAATGTTCGCCCGAACAATCGAAGAATGAAATCGATTTCGGATTTTCCGGCTTGGAAATATCGAACAGCTCGAAACCGGCCGGTTGCAGATTCTTTTTCGAGGTCTGATAGGCGACCGCCATCAGGTTGCCGCAGGTCTCAAGCGAGTTCGAGCGCATATTGGCGTGCGGCAGGTCGGTCTGGCACACCACCTTCGGCTTGCGCGGATCGGACACGTCGACGGCGGTGAAATTCTTCGGCGCGCTCTCGTGCGCCAGCCAGATGATGCGGCGCCCGTCGGGTGCGATCTGCACCGACATGCCCTCGCCCATGCCGCCGAAGCCGCCGAGCATATCGTTGGCCAATAGCTTGAAATTCCAGGTGACGGGTTGATAGCCATTGGTCAGCGGGCTTCTGTCAGTCGCCATACAAGTCTCCTCCGCGATGTCCAGGGTAATATCCAAGACGTGGATGGCCGGGACAATAGCTGACCAAGGCGCGCCGTTCTACGAACGGCCATGCCCGGCTAGGACGCACCGCAATTCCAGCTATCACCGCTGCAGAGCTCAAGCGCCCGCCTTGGCTTTTTCCATAAAATCCGGCCGCAGCGCTTTGCTCCAATCCGGAACGGTATTGATGATCTTGCTTTTGACCAGGATTTCCGCCTGTTGCTGCATGTAGGATTTGAGGTCCGGGAAGCTCGGAGCGACCTCGACCCGCGACAGCGCGGTGGCGAAGGTCTCGGGCGACATTTTGTAGCCCTTGTCGGCATAGAACTTATAGATGACGTCGTTGACCTTCTGCGGGCTGTTCTTGAAGTCGTTCGCGGCGTCGAGCCAGGCTTTCAGATAAGCCACCACCGCGTCGGGATTTTTCTCGATGAAATCCGGTGTCGCCGCCATGAACACCGGCATCGAGTCGAAGCTCGAAAAGTCCCCGAGATCGGTGCCGATGCCGTCGGCCACGGCGATGACGTTGTAGGGCTCGACATTGGCCATGGCGTCGACCGTCTTGGCGGCGAGCGCGGCCACCATGTTGTTCACGTCCATCCGCACTTCTGCGTAGTCGCCCTTGTTGAGCCCATAATGCGGCAGGACGATATCGACCAGGTCGTTGCCGACCGACGAGCCGGTCTGGTTGGCGATCCGCTTGCCGCGCAAATCTTCGATCTTGGTGATGTTCAAATCCTTGCGCGCGGTGATGCGCGCCGTCTTGCCGACATGCTCGATCATGGCAATCGCGACCAGCCCGCCCTTGACGTTGCCGATGATGAATGAGGGGCCCGCATAAGTGCCGAGGTCGACCTGACGCGCCACCATCTGCTGCATGGTGATGTTGCCGGACGGCACCGCGAATTCGTCGACGGCGATCCCGTGCTTCTCCAGATAGCCCGAGTTCATCAGATAATAGGTCGGCATGCCCCAGATATTGGTCTGGTAGCCCTGGCGGATCGTTGTGGCCGCCGCAGCCGGACGCGACGCGCCGAAGCGGAGCGCCAGCGCGCCGGCGCCAGCCGCCGTCAGATATTGCCGCCGCGTCAACGCCGATCGTTTCCTCATTGTCCGTCCTCCACTCTTGTCGTTATGGCTGGTCCTGCTGCATGCCGAATTCCTTCACGCTCGCAGCGACGTCGTCGAGCGTCTTGTTCATGACCGCGCGGAGTTCCTGCGGCGTCGATGAAACGGCAATGGTGCCGGCCTTGTCGACCAGCGCGCGATAATCGGCGCCGGCGACGATCGGCACGATCTTGTCGTGCAATGTCCTGATGACCGGTTCCGGCGTGCCGGCCGGAGCGCAAATGCCGAGCCAGCCGAAACGGTCGAAGCTTATGCCGTACTCCTTCAGTGTCGGCACTTCGGGAAGGCCCTGCACCCGCTCCGGGCTAGTCATGGCGATGATCTTGAGCTGCTTATTCTGGTATTGCGGCAATATCGTAAGTGTCGGCGAGACGTAAAAGCCGATGCGGCCTGCGATCAATTCCTGCACCACCTGGATGCCGCCGCGGAACGGAATCCGGTTCATGGTGACGCCGGTCGCCTGCTCGATCTGCCGGGCGATGACTTCCTGTGCGGAGCCGGTGCCGACCGTGGCGTAGGTGACTTCGCCGGGATGGGCCTTGGCGTAGGCGACGAACGATTTGAAATCCGTTGCCGGAACCGCATTCGACAGCGCCAGGGCGTAATAATATTTGGCGATCAGCGAAATCGGGGCGAGGTCGCTGAGC
>Ga0070731_10005755_pt1 | contig 10127 bp, 6 predicted proteins | sample Coa_R1_2_FD_66448 | JGI IMG/M metagenome (GOLD analysis project Ga0070731, IMG submission 66448) | Surface soil microbial communities from Centralia Pennsylvania, which are recovering from an underground coalmine fire - Coalmine... | ecosystem: Environmental > Terrestrial > Soil > Unclassified ... | reverse complement strand
TGACGGGAACCAGAAGGCGATTCTGGTCCATGAAAATTCCCGGCGCCGTCGCGGTGATCGCCACCGACTGCGTAGTTACCGCGCCGTTATTGTTGATTGTGACCGTCGCGTTGCCCACCGCCGTCTCATATGGAATCTGGATGTTCACCAGGCCCGACGAAACGTAGTACAACGGCGCAGCCACTCCGTTGACCAGGACTGCGACGCCTGCCATCGAGATCGGAAGCGGCACGCTGCTCGCGCCCTGGCTCCCGGTCGAAAAATTGGAGCCGAACAGCGCCGCAATCCCGCCCGGCGAGAACGCCTGCTGATACGATGCCGCGTTCGCCAGCGCCGCGATCGCCGGCGTTTGGGTCGATCCCGTTCCCGATGAGCTGACGCTGACCGTCACCGACGCGCTGGGATTATTCGACGTTCCCGTGTACTGCGCCGTGATGGTTCCAGTTCCGAGCGGCAACTGCGATCCGGTCACCGCCAGCGTCGCCGTAGCCGTTCCCGCCGATCCAACCAATGTCGCGGACCCGATCGGCGAACCATTCGCCTCAAACGTAACCGAGCCCGTCGGAGTCAGCCCGCCCGTCCCCGTCACCGTGGCAATCAGGTACGTCACTTCCGTGGCCGTGATGTTGTGCAGATTGGTCAGCAGCGTAAGGCTGGAGGTGGGCGCGGTGGTGCCCGAACTTCCGCCGCCGTTCCATCCCGTGATCAGCTTGTACGCGTCCACGGAACCCAGCCCGGTCGCCTGATCGTAGCCCGCGCCCGCGTTGAACCCGACCGCGGTCGCCACACAGGTGCGCAATCGCGAAGTACACGCAACCGTCACGACGTTATTGCCCGAGGTGATGTCGTGAAATGCGCTGGGATTGGTCTGGGCCAGCGAATACAGGTTGGGGTTGACGTTCCCGACGCCCGGCGAAGCCTGTGCGCCGCTCGAAACCAGGTAGTGGTTCAGCAGCGCCGTCATTCCCGCGAACGAAGGCGACGCAACGGAAGTTCCTCCGTAGACCTGAAGACTTCCTCCCGTATAAACCAGAAACCCATCGTGGTCGGCCGAGGAACTCAGCGACACGTCCGGAACATGGCGCGCGTTGTCGTTCGGCACGCCCGGTCCGGTTTGCCAGGAGGGTTTGGTGAACAGGACGCTCGCTCCGCCGCCGCCCGCCGACGGCTCTCCGTCGATGGCGCTGTCGTTCCAGGTTGTCTCGGGGATGTACGACAACGCCGAAGCTCCGCTGGCGTCGTTGGTCGCGCTCCAGAACGTCCCTGTGCCCTCCGCGAATTCAGTGCCGCCCATCGAGGTCACCTGCGGAATGCTGCCCGGAAGATCCACCGCGAGCCCAGGATTCTGCGAATCGTCGCAATCCGCCGCGCCCGCGTCGCCCGAGGCCGCGATCCATGTGATCCCCTGCGCGTTGCCTTGCTTGGCCCACGACTGGAAGGCCGCCGCATCCGAACTCGGCGTCTCGAGCTCGCACGAGCCGTAGCTCACGCTCACCACCGGAGCCAGATTCTGATCGATCGCGTACTGCACTGCGTCCATCACATTGAACGAGTACACGAAGGTGATCTGCGCGTTTCTCGCCACCGCGCCCGACCATTCCAAATCCAGATCCGCCTCCGGCACATCGTCACTGCTGACTCCCGGATTCCTCGAATTTGGCACCAGCAATGTCTGCGGATCGTTCGCGGAGAGCCCGAACCGGGTCCGGAACTGTTCGATATCCGAAAGATTCACTTGCGTCTGCCCGGCGACCACCAGTTTCTGACCCGTCCCATCGATGCCCGCCGTATAAAGCGGGCTGATGTCGTAAATCGTCGCCAGATCGTTCGGCGAAACATTGTGATTGCCCCGCGCCCCCGTATATTCAGGACGCAGCGTCGCGCGCTTGGAAGGTTTCAGCCGGAAATCGTGCAGCCCGTGGATCGACCTTACTACTCCATTGAACGCCGCCGGAATCGAGGGGTCAGTGGCATTGGCGAAATGCATTTCGCCGTTGACCATGTATTGATGGATCTCGGTCTGAAAAGCAGCTTCCACTTGAGCCGCCGAGCCGCTGAATGCGATCCAGCTCCGCCCCCGCGCGACGCCGGCGATCTTGAATCCCTGACCCTGGAGCCAGCTCTGAATCGTATTCAAATCGTCCGCGCTTACTCCAAAGCGATCCGCGTACTCTTCCGGGCTAAGCCACCGGTGATAATTCGGCGATCCGGCCGTCTGCTGCTCGGCAAGCAGTTGATCGAGTTCCGCCTTCTGGCTGTCGGTTTGCGCCAGCGTGAGGCTCACGTAGGGCAAATTCAGCGATGGCGCCACGCGTCCCTGATCGAATCCCGCTCGCGCCCGCGGATGAGTATTCCCAGCCAGCGTCACGCGCCGATAATTATCGATCTGTTTCGGGACCCGGCTCGGCTGCGCCATCACGCTGCCCGCAATGGCGCCGGCTGCCAAGACCAAGGGAAGACACTTCATGCCCATTAAAACCTGCTCCTCCAGAGAAACAGACGCGGGATAGCCAGAGGGCTACAAAACAACTGACGGCTGATCGGCATAGAGCGTTGCAGACTAAGGTCTGATTTTACGTTTCTTAATCAATTTCAAGTACCAGTTTCCTACGGATGTTGCGCCTTGCAGAATCAGCCATTTGGATGCGGCAACGTTCACCTCACCCGGAACCGCGCACGCCAGTAAGCGGGTCCCCATGTTCCACCAACCCCCGTTAAGAACGTAAAGCTCTCACCAACACCGTAAAGCCTGAGCCTCGCCCCGAAACACGCATCCCTCCCACCCCGTCTCGAACCAGTGATTACGGGGACGGCCGAACGCACATTTCGCAACCGGACTGTGGCCGGCGGCCCTTCCATAACGAGAAATAAAACAAATAGGAGATGTACTTTATGTTCGTCAAACGATCCGTTCTGGCGCTAATTGCGGTGGCCGTGTCAGCCTCCGCGCAAACCTCAACAACCACGCATACGCAGAATTTTCAATTTCCTCCCGTCGGCATCGCAAGCACGGAGACCATCCAGATCAACGTGGTAAATCACGCCACCGCATCTTCCAGCGGAACCGCCGCTTCGTGCGCCGGAACCATCACCTTCACCAACGCGAGCGGCGCCGTCATCGGAACCGCCACCAGCTTCACGGTCGCCAGCGGCCAGGTCCTCTCCGCGAGCCTTCCTTTCTCGAAAGCCGGCGCATCCGGCGCCCGCGCCGAAATCGTCGGATCCGTGCAATTGACGCTTTCCTCCTCCACGCCCTGCGCGCTGGCGAATTCACTCGAAACTTTTGACACCAGCAGCGGCGTCACTCACGTTTTCCTTGGCGCTAGCTCTTCGGACCATGGCGGCGGTCCGTTCGGCCATCAATAATTCCTCTGCGAGTTTTCCGGGTTCCTGTACGTGGGTTTGTGTACGTGGGTTTTGTGTACGTAAGGAACCCGGCCGCCGCGTCAACATAAATACAATGCAGAATCCGCGATATCCGGATCTCGCCCTGGAACCGCGCAACCGCGACGGGCTACTGAAAACCGCCTTGGCGCACTACCCGATGGTCTCCGCCACCGCCGTCATGATCCACCAGTTAGCGCTCGATCTGTATGAATGCGTTGGCGCCGTTTGGGCCGTGGTTGCGGCCCGCACCGTCCACAACCTCGTCCCCCTATGCCGTTTTGGCGATCTCGCCGATCTCGACGCCAGTCTGCATTGCACGGCATCCATCCTTTCCTGCGATCGCGATCCGATGATCGAGTTGCATCCCGCCGGTTCGCACTCGGTCGGAAGCGGCCCTTGGACACCCCAAATCGTTTGTCCGACTTTTATCCGTAACGAAATGGCCGGCGCACTAATCTTTGGTCCAAAGGCGAAAGGCCAGGCGTACACGATCGAGGAGAAGGAACTTGTCCTCGAGTTCGCGTGCCACATTTCGAAATTGCTGCATAAGGACTTGAGAGCCGGAAATCCCGGTCTCGTTTAGAGCAAGCGGCGTTAGAGCGCCGCGTTCAAGCGCCGCGTTAAAAGCAATGACCGAATGAAGTTAGTGGATTTCAAAGGTGTGTCGAGACCGGGCTTGCTCTCCTGGCTGGCCGTGAGCCTATTGGGCGTAGCCTGTTGCGCCCTCGCCATCCTGCAATATCGCTGGATCACCGATTTCAGCGGGGCACAGCGTGTCCGACTGCGCGAAGAATTACAAGGCCGTCTCAATCTCTTCGCGCGCAGCTTCGACGACGAGATCGCCAGCGCCAGCGCCGCTCTGGTGCCGCCCTCGAACCTGATCGATCAGATGGGAGCGCAGCGAGCCTACGCCAGTCACTTTGCCAGTCATCTTGAAGGCTGGAAACAATCCCATCAACCCGTCTTCCAGCGCATCTCGCTCGCGATTCCCGAACACGGCGAAATCGCCTTGTGGGATCTCGATTTCGAGACCTCCGAATTCCAGCGCGCGGAATGGCCCTCCGATTGGGCCTCCGAGCGCACGCGTCTGCTCGCAAGAATCAATGGCAGCCGGGTCGATCCATCCAACCGCCAATCGGCGGGCTTGATCGAGCTGCCGCACTTCAGCCCGGATCGTGATCAACCGCGCCGCGCGGATCACCGCGAGGATCATTGGCTCCTGGCCGAACTGAACCAGGAGTACCTCAGGACCACGCTCTTTCCCGATCTCCTCAAGAGATATGTAGGCGACGGCGGCAAACTCAATTACGACGCTGAGATCGTGTCGACCGCGGATCCGGCTGGCGTCATTTATCAATCCACGGCCGATCACGTGAGAATCGCAAACGATGCCGACGCCTCGGTTGGGCTCTTGGATACCGCGGGACGCGTCGCCGCTTTTCGAGAGGATAGTTTTCGCGGTCCACTACGCCGCGGCGGCCCTCCCGGTTTCCCCGGCCGTCGACCGTTCGGCCCTCCCGGTCCTCCTCACGGCGGACCCGCTCAGGAGGGCAGGCCCGGCCCCGGACCGTTGGAGCCTGTGCAAATGCCCGCTCCAGGCCTGTGGCGCTTGTCCGTTCGTCATCACGCCGGATCGCTCGAGACCCTGGTCGATCAGGCGCGCAGGCGCAACATCGTGGTCTCCGGCGGGCTCCTGCTGCTGATTCTGGCGACAATGGCCGCGCTTGTCCGCGTTTCGCGCCAATCCCAGCGCCTGGCCCAAGCTCAGATGAACTTCGTCGCCGGCGTTTCCCACGAACTTCGCACGCCGCTTACGGTGATTCGTACCGCCGCCTTCAACCTTCGCGGAAAACTCGCCGCCCGGCCCGAACAGGTCGAAGAGTACGGCAAACTGATCCAGCGCGAGAGCGAAAAACTCACCGGCCTGGTGGAGCAGGTGCTCCGTTTCGCCAGCGGCGAGGCCGGACACATCATTCGGGAACGCGAGCCGATGACGATCGAGAGCCTGATCGACCTCAGTATCGAGTCCGGCCGCGAATCCCTGGAAACCCGCGGCGTAGAAGTCGAAATGCACATTCAGCCGGGCCTTCCCCTGGTGCTCGCCGATCGCCAGGCAATGCAGCACGCGCTGCGCAACATGATCGAAAACGCCGTCAAATACGGCGCCGAACGCGACCCCTGGGTCGGCGTGTACGCGGAGCGGATCGTCGTGCCCGATAAATCGTTGGTCAAACCGTTCGTCGAAATTCGCGTCGCCGATCACGGCCCCGGCATTCCCGAAGACGAGCTCGACCACATCTTCGATCCGTTCTTCCGCGGCCGCCGCGCCGTCACCGATCAACTTCACGGCACCGGCCTCGGCTTGAGTCTGGTTAAGAAAATTATTGAGGCCCACGGTGGGAGCATCTCGGTTCACAGCGAACCGGATCGGCGCACCGAGTTTATCGTGCGCATTCCCACTGCCCCTCCGGAGTTACAACATGAATTCGCGCATTCTCTTAGTTGAAGACGAGCCCGGACTGGTGGTAACCATCTCCGATCTTCTTTCCTCGGAAAGCTATCAGGTCGAGGTCGCGTCGGACGGCGAAGCCGGCCTGTCCAAAGCCGCCAGCGGAGAGTTTGACTTGATCCTGCTGGACGTCATGCTCCCCAAAAAAGGCGGCTTCGACGTGTGCCGGGAACTGCGTCAAAGAGGCGTCGACACAGCCGTCTTGATGCTGACGGCCAAGACCCAGGTGGTTGATCGCGTGGTCGGCTTGAAGCTCGGCGCCGACGACTATCTGACCAAGCCATTCAATCCCGCCGAGCTTCTGGCTCGCGTCGAGGCGCTCCTGCGCCGCGTTCAAAAAGAGAACCGGATTCCCGTCCGCAGTTTCCAGTTCAACGACGTCGACGTCGATTTCGAACGCGCCGAAGTCCGCAAATCCGGCGCGCCCGTGAACCTCGCCGCCAAGGAAATGCAGCTTCTGCGCTACCTGGTCGACCACCGCGAACGCGTCGTGACGCGCGAAGAGGTCCTGCGCAAGATCTGGGAATACAGCAGCGAAGTTACCTCGCGCACCATCGACGTCCACATCGCCTGGCTCCGCGCGAAGCTCGAGAGCGATCCGCAAAACCCCCGCCACATCCAGACCATCCGCGGCAAAGGCTATCGCTTCAGTTCGTAAAGCGTGCAAAGCCTTCGTTAAGAATGTAAAGGTCGCAGCCCCGCCCCCAACCCTGGCGTTCCTACCCCCGTCTTAACCGGTGTGAACGCAACCACTCGACCCTCTCTGTGGACCCTGCTGACGCTGGCGATTGCCCTGGTCCTGGCGGCGAACTCATTCTTGAGCTACCGCGCGCTGACGCGCCAGATCGCCGTCAGCCCGTCGCGTACCCCCAATTCACGCCTCGCCGCGACCGGGTTCTCCGCCGTCAGTTATTCGACCGCCGTCTGGACCGGCGATCGCGAAGGACGGAGCCGGCCGCCCATCTTATTGCCGATCTTATTGCCTAAGGACGAGCTGCATTCTGTGCGGCGTGGACTCCTCGTTAATACCACTCTCGCCCTCGTCCTGGTTTTCGCCGTCGCCGCCGCCGGCCCCCGCCAACGATCTTGACCTTTCGTGCAGAAATATTTTCAACAGGAGACCGAATGTTTTCCAAAACAGTAATGACCATTCTGATGAGCGCCGTCTCGCTATGTGCCCAGGGACCACCGCCTGGCCCCGGCGGACCCGGAGGCCCGGGCGGGCGCGGATTCGGCGGCCCTGGATTTGGGGGAGGTTTCGGCGGTCCGCCACAGGCCACCATCACCGGCGCGCCCTATTCCGCCATCCAAACTTTCCAATCCCAACAGACCCTTGCCAATGGCAATGAAATCCAGCGCAGCGATCAGGGCAAGGTCTACCGCGATAGCCAGGGCCGCGTCCGGACCGAAACCACGCGCGATTCGCATACCATGATCACCATCTTCGATCCCGTCGCCGGATACATAACTCGGCTCGATCCCCAAAATTCCACGGCCGTAAAATCCGCATTGCCAACCGGCGCGCCTCCAACCCCGCCCACGCCGCCAGCCGGTTCGACGGCTCCGCAGACCCAGACCGAGGATCTCGGCTCGAAAACCATCAACGGCCTGACCGCCACCGGCAAACGAACCCTGTTCACAATCGCCGCCGGAACCTTCGGCAACGCCCAGGCGATTCAATCGACGCGCGAAGTCTGGACCTCCACGGATCTTCAAGTGCCGGTTCTGAGCACTACCTCCGACCCACGCTTCGGAACCTCGACATCCCAACTCAGCAGCGTCGCCCGCGCCGAACCCGACGCGTCGCTTTTCCAGGTCCCCGCCACTTATACCGTCAGCACCCGCGCCCGCCGAGGACCGCCTCCCGATCAGGAATGATCGGATCAACGGCCTCAATAAATTACTTAACCGAGTGCCGGTAGTCCGCCAGCCCCGCGCCTGATCCGATCAATAGCGGCTCCGCTTCGCGAAGCACCGTCGAGTCAAAGAATGCGACGCCATATTGATCGATCAGCGCGGCGTTGGGGACGGTGCTCAGGCAATTCCCCACATTGCCGGCCTTCGAGCAAGCCAGATTGGTCCAGGCGAAGTGTCCGGCTTTGCGTAACTCCGCGAAAAACTTGGGCGACGGCGTCTGGTCGTAGACCCCCGCCAATTTCGGCGTAATGCCAAAATCGAGCGTGCCGCCCTGGTACATCACCGGCACACCAATCTTTCCGACGGTATTCTGGGCTTCGAACGGTTCGACGTAGGGCGATAGCAGCAAGGCGCTCTTGATCCGCGGATCTTTCCAGCTCGGCCAGCCTCCGATCATCCCCAGAATCGTGTATCCGCCCAGCGAATGGCCCATCCCGGCGATCTCCCCCGGATTCACGATCTTCCCGAACACCGGACTCGCCAGCATCCCGGTGATGACGTTGCCGATGTCCTGCCTCCGGTCCACATATGTCTGATCCGTCCAGGCATTTGGTTTACGAAACGATACCTGCGGCCGGGGCGGTATCCGAAATCCGGGCCCATCCGAGGTGCATGCCGCATCCGCATGATCCGGCGCCGCCACGACAAATCCCTGCCTCGCAAGCTGCTCGGTTATAAAAACCGACTGCGTCCCGCAGCCCATAAACCCATGCGAGAACACGACCATGGGAAATACCCCACAGTGCGCCGGCGCCGCGTTCAGCGCGATCGACCCTTTCGTCTTGATTGAATACTTATACGGCGCCTCATCCTTTTCTGTGGGATACCAGACTGCCGTCGTCACCGACCCGAATCGGGCCACCTGAAATCCCACATTCAGCGTAGTTGGGCATGCCGCACCCAAATCCAGCCCTCCTAAACCGACCACTGCCAATAAGATCCCGATCCGATTCATCTTCATCCTCCGACTCCCATCTGCTTAAACCCGCCATCATCTTTTTAACCCGTCATCCTCGCAAACGTTCGCAAATCCACGAAAGTTCCTTGAAGCCTTCCCTAGCCGGATTAACTCTAATTAACTGCATAGGGTCAATCACTTACAAAAACGAGCCACGAAAATATCGCTCTAACTTGACAATGACACACTAAGATTGCATACTAGCATTAGGCTAAATGAGAGCCAAGAGTTCCTAACGAGAGGAAGTCACACATTTATGAGCAAGATCATTGGAATCGACCTGGGCACCACCAACTCCGTCGTTGCGGTCATGGAAGGCGGCCAGCCCGTCGTGATTCCGAACCAGGAAGGCGGCCGGACCACTCCGTCGGTCGTAGGATTCACCAAGAGCGGCGAGCGTCTGGTCGGCCAGGTCGCCAAGCGACAGGCCGTCACCAACCCGGAAAACACCATTTATTCCATTAAGCGCTTCATGGGGCGCCGGTACGATGAAGTCTCCGAAGAGACCAAGCTGGTTCCCTACAAAGTAGTTCCGGGCGACACCAATGACGCCCGCGTCGAGATCAACGGCAAGAAATATTCGCCGCCTGAAATCTCGGCCATGATCCTGGGCAAGCTGAAGGAAGCCGCCGAAGCGTATCTGGGCGAGAAGGTGACGAAAGCCGTCATCACCGTCCCGGCATACTTCAACGACGCCCAGCGCCAGGCCACCAAGGACGCCGGAAAGATCGCCGGCCTTGAAGTGATGCGCATCATCAATGAACCGACGGCCGCAGCGCTCGCCTACGGCCTGGATCGCAAGAAGGACGAAACCATCGCCGTCTACGATTTCGGCGGCGGCACCTTCGACATTTCGATCCTCGAAGTGGGCGACGGCGTGGTCGAGGTTAAATCCACCAACGGCGACACCCACCTGGGCGGCGACAACATCGACCAGCGCATTATCGACTGGCTGGTGACCGAGTTCAAGCGTGACCAGGGCATCGACGTGTCGAAAGACCAGATGGCCCTCCAGCGTCTCAAGGAAGCCGCCGAAAAAGCCAAAATCGAGCTGTCGACGCTGCTCGAAACCGAGCTCAATCTGCCGTTCCTGACTGCCGACGCCAGCGGTCCCAAACACCTGGCGATCAAGCTGACCCGCGCCCGGTTCGAACAGATGGTCGCCGATATTCTCGACCGTTCCATCGAGCCCTGCAAGAAAGCTCTCGCCGACGCCGGCGTCCAGCCCAGCCAGATCGATGAAGTGGTTCTGGTCGGCGGATCGACGCGCATCCCGCGAGTTCAGGAAATCGTCCGCAACCTGTTCGGTAAGGAGCCGAATCGCAGCGTGAACCCCGACGAAGTGGTCGCGGTGGG
>Ga0070731_10005754_pt1 | contig 10129 bp, 7 predicted proteins | sample Coa_R1_2_FD_66448 | JGI IMG/M metagenome (GOLD analysis project Ga0070731, IMG submission 66448) | Surface soil microbial communities from Centralia Pennsylvania, which are recovering from an underground coalmine fire - Coalmine... | ecosystem: Environmental > Terrestrial > Soil > Unclassified ... | reverse complement strand
GCGCTACATGAAGTTCGTAAACTCAGATCGAGGTCGGTCGCCGTGAGCGCGAGTTTGCCATCGGCGGCCTCGAATAAATAATTGGAGAGAATCGGAATCGTCGTCTTGCGCTCGACCACCCCCTGGGTGGCGGTTAACTCGCGCAATAATTCTGTTTTGCTGACTGTGATCTCCATCGTTCCCACTGCAACGGCCGCTTCCACCGGCATAGACATTGTCTCCCTTGCCGCGTGCTACTGTTAATGCTTTTTATATCAAATACAAAAGCTATAAAACCAGCAGTACCAGTAGGCACTGCGCAGAAGTGGAAAACTTGATGAACCGGCCTGTTCTCACCGCTTTGCGACCAGAACCTTCGTGTGAGAAATCGCACCGCATTGAGGCGCTCTCACCGGGAGAACTTTTCCGATTCTGCCAATTATCTCCCGGGTTGCACAGTTTTCACATCCTGTTCACAGCTACTATGCGAGGAAGACTGCGCCAGTTAGTGCAAAACGCAAAATCAATTTGGCTTTATCCGCCTAATTGCTCGATCAGCTTGTTGAGCAATCTGTTCAAATCTTTGTCGTTCTTGCGAAGCTCTTCGATCTTTTCTACCGAGTGTAGAACGGTGGTGTGATGCTTCCCCCCGAACTGCCGGCCAATTTCAGGCAAAGAGGCTTCGGTCATCTGCTTGGCCAAGTACATCGCAATCTGCCGCGGATAGACGATTGCCCGCGAGTTGTCTTTGGCTTTGATCTCTGCCAAGCGCAGTCCAAACTGTTCGGCGACCATCTTCTGAATGGATTCGATCGTGACTTTGCGCGCTTGGGAGTCGATAAAATTCTTGAGCACCTGCTGGGCGTAAGGCAGCGTGATCTCAGCTCCGATTAACGAGGAGTGCGCCACCAATCGAATCAGCGCGCCTTCCAACTCGCGCACGTTGGAACGGATGTTCTGTGCAACGTACAGGGCTACATCGGTGGGTAGCGTAACTTTTTCCTGCTCGGCTTTCTTCTGCAGGATTGCTACCTTCGTTTCCAGATCCGGAGGTTGTATATCGGCGATCAATCCCCACTCGAAGCGGCTGCGCAGTCGATCTTCGATCTCGGCCAGTTCCTTCGGCGGACGGTCGCTGGCAATCACAATCTGTTTCATTGTGTCGTGGAGCGCGTTGAATGTGTGGAAGAATTCTTCTTGGGTGCGCTCCTTGCCTGCCAGAAATTGAATGTCGTCGATCAGCAGAACGTCGACCCCGCGGAACTTGTCGCGGAAGCCGATCATCTTGTCGTAGCGCAGCGAGTTGATCATGTCATTGGTGAACTTCTCGCTGGATACATAGCAGATGGCGGCCTGGGGCTGGCGCCGCTTCACTTCGTGACCGATTGCCTGCATGAGGTGCGTCTTGCCCATGCCGACGCCGCCGTACAGGAAGAGCGGGTTGTAAGCCTTCGAAGGCCGCTCGGCAACCGCCTGGCAGGCAGCGTGAGCAAACTGATTTCCTGATCCGATCACAAACGCATCGAAGGTGTATCGCGGATTGAGTTGGGCTGCGCCATCCCAATCGAAGCGCGACTGCGATGGCCCGGAAACAACCGGAGCAGGCGCCGGAGCCGACAGCCCGCCGTTATGGCGAACCGCGGTTGCCGCGGGATCGTCGTCGGGGGTCACGAACTTCACGTCGTTGAAATCTAACCCCAGATTATCGATGGCTTCCTGGATAAGATCCGCGTATTTATCTCCAGCGTGCCGGAACTCCGCGGTGGGAACGCGCACAAAAAGAATTCCGCCGCTGGCATGGCTGTAACGCGTCGGCTTCAACCAGGTGTCGTAGGAGTGCCGGTTAATCTTTTTCTCGAGCGCATCCAAAATGCGCATCCACGGATTGGGGGAAACGGTGGTTCCTTGAGCTGACATAAATTATGAAATTACCCGCCGTGGCGTCCGGGCGGCTGGCTTGAGGGCGCCTGTTTAAAAGTGCTGTTTTACTGCTTCGTCGGTGGAACTCTTAGTGTACTGCGGAATGCGCCGGTTTTGTCTGGCGCGGTTGCATTGTTGAATGAGAATTTCAAACTCGACAGTGCGGCATAGTAGCACAAAATTTTTTGGCCGTGCGGAAATCTTCGTGGAGAAATTTCCGTGCGACATTATCGAAACCCGCGACCGACCGCCTGTCAAGTGGCGAGAATGTAACTGCAACGCGAATGATGCAGATCTCTTCGTCCTGTCGTGCGAATCTTGTGTTGCAAAATTTTTCTCGAGGCGAATACTCCGTCAAGCTAGCTGTAAAAACGGAAGAGGGGGACGGATCGAACCACGCCTTTTGCTCTCGGGCTGCCGCTCATTTATACTCATCGTTTACCCTAGGACTATCGAGCGAATCAGGAGCAGCTATTTTTCATGCCCAAACGTACGTTCCAACCTAACCGGCGCAGGCGAAGCAAGAAGCATGGATTTCGCACGCGCATGAAGACCCAGGGCGGCCAAAAGGTGCTTTCCCGCCGCCGTGCCAAGGGGCGGAAGCGGGTGTCTGTAAAGCCCGGCTTCCGCGAATAGTTCTGCCGCCGCAGCGTGAAGGCGCTGACCGGCATCATGAAGACAAGTCGATCTGCGATGCCCTCCAGCAAAGTAGCCCGGTTTCCGCGCACGGCGCGACTGTTGCGGCATGCCGACTTTGAACGCGTTTACAAACAGGGGCGCCGCCATTTTTCGGCGTCGATGACGGTTTTCTATTGGCCGCGGCCGCTGGAGAATGCGGGCGAACCAAAAACGCGGTCCGCTCGCGAGGGATTGCGAATCGGCTTTACGGTTGGCCGTGCGCTGGGTGGGGCGGTTCAGCGCAATCGCATGAAGCGCCGTTTACGCGAGGCCGTGCGCTTGTCGCTCGGCTCGCGCAGCGTCGCTGCGGATGTTGTCATTAATCCGAAGAAGTCATTGCTTCACGCCGATTTTTCGGGCATGGTGCGCGAGGTAATGAAAGCGTTTGCCGTGGTTGAACAAAAATTGTCGCCGAAGCGAACGACCAAAGCCGGGAACGAAGGCGCGACGGACCCGATCAGGGAAAGCCTGAATCAAGAGACTGGAATTTGAAATTGGATTTCGCCAAATTCGTCGCGCTGCAATTACTGCGGGCTTACAAACACGTAGTTTCGCCGTTCCTGCCGGGGGCCTGCCGCTACGTGCCAACGTGTTCCGAATATGCGATGGAGGCGGTTGAGCGTTACGGTGCTCTGCGCGGCGGATGGATGGCTTTTGCACGGATCATGCGTTGTCATCCTCTGGCGAGCAGTGGGTATGATCCGGTGGAGAGATCTGCCGGCGAAAAACACCCGACTTAGAAAAATCAGTTAGCGATCTGCGACGCAGACACATGAAGAATTCCGAACGGTAAAGGAAATTTGGCAGACTTTCAAAATCCTCAACAGGAACCCGGCGCAGAACGGCGGCTACTGCTCGTCTTTGTCCTGACTTTTGTTGTCCTGATTGTCTTCCAGCCTTTGCTGAAGAAATATGGACCGCAGGCGCCGGTCGCGCCACAGAAGCAGCCTGCGGCGACTCAACCAGCCGCAGCGGCAGCCATGACACCAGCTCCGGTTGCAGCCGCGGCCGTTCCGCCTCCCAACGTTAGCAAACAAGCAGCCGCCGAGACCGAGACGGTCGTCGAAAACGATCTCTACCGCATCACATTTACCAATCGCGGCGCTCAGGTCAAATCCTGGATTCTAAAAAAATTCGACAACGATGCCGAAAACGGTCCACTTGATCTGGTCAACCCTCTCACGGCTTCGAAGTTTGGCTATCCGCTTTCACTATGGACTTACGATGAGAACCTTCGCAATCGCCTGAACTCCGTTCTTTACGTCGCTTCGAACCAGGGTCATGTCTCGGCGCCGGCTCAGATCACCTTCGAATATGCCGATCAAGATCTCATCATTCGCAAAACATTCCGCTTCGATCACACCTACGTTCTGAATGTCGAGACGTCGGTATTCTACAAAGGTGCCGGAGTCTTTGCTCCGCCGGCGTGGCCGGCTGGATTCGGCGACCAGCTCACTCCTGCGGCGTTTGCTCCCTCACGAATCGAATACCACAGCGACGCTTCGACCGATCGCACCGCTCTGGTTTTCCCGAATTACATTGTGCGGCTTCCGATTAAAAGTGTGAGCAACGGCAACACGATCAAGGCACCATTCGAGTGGGCGGGAACAGGCGACCAGTATTTCGCCGCCCTTTTTATTCCTAACGATCCCCAGTCGGCTGCCATGGTTACGTTGCGCCAGTCGGCCGAGATTCCGCAGAAGCCCGGCTCCAATGAGGTTGCGAAGGTCGATGTTTTGGGCGCAGCGGTCGGCGACCTGCGTGGTCCCACCACTGAAAGAGTGTTCGTGGGGCCGAAAGAAGTGTCTGCGCTTGATGCTGTATCTGTACCTGCGATTCATAACGACAACCCAAATCTTGGGGGCATCGTCGATTACGGATGGTGGGGCATTCTGGCGCGGCCGCTTTTCCTCTGGCTGAAGTGGACCTTCAACCATGTGGTTCACAATTGGGGATGGGCGATCGTCATTCAGACGCTGATTATCACGATCGCGCTGCTGCCGCTGCGCATCTCGCAGATGAAGTCGATGCTGAAGATGCAGCGCGTGGCGCCGCAGATCAAATCGATTCAGGAAAAATATAAAAAGTACAGCCTGCGCGATCCGCGAAAGGCTGCGATGAACGAAGAAGTCGCGGCACTTTACAAGAAAGAGGGCGTCAATCCTGCCGGCGGCTGCCTGCCACTGTTGATTCAATTTCCGTTTCTTATCGCGTATTACCGCATGTTGGGCGTCGCGCTTGACCTCCGTCACGCACACTGGCTCTGGATTCACGATCTTTCCGCGCGCGATCCGTATTTCATTCTGCCGATCCTGATGGTCATCAGCATGTTCGCCATGCAGCGTATGACGCCGCAGGCGGGCATGGACCCGCAGCAGCAGAAAATGATGAATTGGATGATGCCGCTCTTCATGGGCTTCATCTTCTTTAATCTCCAGGCGGGATTAAATCTGTACTATGCAGAAACGAATTTGATTTCAATGGCGCAGCAAGCCATCATGAACCGGACCAAGCTCGGCCGCGAAATGCGCGAAATGATGGAAAAACGCGCAAGGAAAAAAGAAAAGTAGAGTCTTTTAGCGATTAGCCTTTAGCTCTTAGCCCGGAGTGGAAAAGGTTTGATTTTCGCAGAACGGTTACTGTGAGCCTCTGGGTTTAAAAGATTTGGATTGTGAGGTAAAAAGCCGAGAGCTAAAAGCCAAGAGCTGAATTATGGACAAAGTTGCGACCGCAAACCGAATCAACGAATTCCTGACCGCGGTGGTCACCGACGGCGGGCTTCGCCTCAAATATCGGATCGTTGTCGACCCTCCTCCGCAGAGCGATTGGGAGAAGCCGGAGATTTTTGTCGATTTGTCGGGTCCCGATTCCAGCCTACTGCTGGATCGTGGCGGCGAATTGCTGCGCGCCCTCGAGCTGCTGGCACTCGAGATTCTGCATTTGCCCTCGGCCGACCACGAGAAGATTTCCTTCGATTGCAAGAACCAGCGATCGGCACGCTTCCAGGAATTGCGCCTGGCCGCCGGCGTTGCCGCGGATAAAGTTAGGCAGACCGGCACGCCATTCCATTTTGCCCCGATGTCTTCGCGCGAGCGCCGCATGGTGCACCTCGCTTTGCGCGATCAAACCGATCTGCGGACCGAGAGCGACGGCGAAGGCTTCAACCGCCATGTAGTTCTGTATCCTGCCGACTATAAACCTGCAGGCGGGAAACCTGCCCGCCGAATCCTCCCGTGAGCACCGACGCAGTCTGTTCCAAAACCAGCCCTCGGTCCACCTGCAGGGAGAATTCGGTCCTCTATGCCCCTTAGCTGGTAACGCAACAATGGTAGAAACGGTGCCGCACTCCACTATTACATTCCAGGTTCATCTGCATTTTGCGGTTTTTCAGGAGCGCTTGACCTTCCACTTTACACAGCGGAATTATGGCCAGCGCAGTATCTGAGCCCTTAGATAAGCAAAACTTCCCACCTGTTAATTCTGTTGATTCTTATCCGGAAAGATTCAGGAAAGCCAGTGACCGACGCTCAGGCTCATGGAAAAGGGCGGTTACGAAGCCGCCCTCCTAATCAATGCTGGAACTGAAGCTATCTTCCAGCGGTCGCTGCTGCAGCCGCCGGCATTAGTCCGGCGATCTTCATTCCTTCAATCCGCGCCAGTACGTTTTCTATGCTCGCGCCCGTATCGGTGCAGGCGTCGACGTATGGATGTCGCGTTCCATCAGCGTGCATCACCAGCACGCTCGTTTCGGCTTGCGTTTTCTTGACCATATAGGGCAGGTGATGACGATCATTGCGGCTTAGAGTAGGGCCCAGAACCACCAGATCGAATGCTGCGTTGTGGAGCGCAGCTTCCACCGCTTTTCGCCCGACGGCCTTTTCTACGGCGTGGCCGGCTTTCTCAAATGCTGCCGCTGTCGGCGCCTGCGCTTCGATATCTCCTTCACCATAAAGAATCTTCAGCTTGCTTGCCTTCGCCATGAGTGTTGGTCCTTGCGGTGCCATATTGCGTTCCCGGCACTCGACCACTCACGGTAACAACCGCCTGCCGCCCTTTATACGTCACCGAAGATCAGTGTCGAATGGACTTCCATACAAACTGACCAGCCCGTGCCAGGCAAACATGTTGCATCTCAAAATGTCTTTGTCCTGAGGCGGTTTCGGCGCTACACTCGTGGGCCATAGGGGGTCTCATGTTTCGCGCGCGCATTGTCGTCGGCATCTGTTTCTGCATCGCCTTGGTTGGCATCGGATTGGCGCAAGATTCCGATCAGCCGGTCGCGAGCTGTAACCTGGATGATGGCAAGCAAGTCTCGATCCGCTACAACAATGTGAATTCCAAGAATGAGAAGCTGTCTAACGGCAAGCCCTGGATGCCGGGAGGATCTCCGATGACACTTTTCACTGAAACCCAACTCACCTTTGGTGGCGCGACCATCCCGCCGGGGGCTTACACGGTTTATCCCATTCCGGGGAAACAATGGATACTGGCGGTGAATAAGAATGTGACCGCGCACGCTGCCTATGATGAGAAGGAGGACATCGCCCGCTCCACGATCGAGACCGATCAGGTCGGGGAGCCGTCGGATTCTCTCGAGGTGGCCTTTGCTCACACGGGCGACAAGTGCACATTGCGCATCTACTTTGGAAAGACGGCCGTATTTGCGCCTTTCACTACCAAGTAGGAATGAGCAAAGCTGAAAAGAAGATGCAACGGCTCGGCGGTAATTCGGCTCTAATAATCGCCTGGGTTTTTGTCGCTGCCGTCGCGCTTGCCCAGTCCAGGCCGCAAGTCCGCTTCTCCCGCACAAAAGAGAACCTTCGCGGCGCGAGTGCTGTTTCCCAAAAAGTGGCCTGGGCTTCCGGCTCACACGGAACCTACTTGCGCATGACTGATGGCCGCATATGGATTCCTGAGCAGATCGCGGGTGCCGAGTCGCTCGATTTCCGCGGCGTCGTAGCTTTTTCCGCGGATGAAGCCTTTCTCATGTCCTCCGGCTCGGGAGATCAGTCTCGTATTTATCACACGAGCGACGCCGGCAGGCATTGGGAGCTGCAATTTACCGACAAAAATTCCAAGGGCTTTTTCGATTCGATCGCCTTTTGGGATCGAACCCATGGCCTGGTACTCGGTGACCCGGTTCCCGATGAAAAGGGAATCCTGAAGTTCGAACTGCTGATGACCGAGGATGGGAAGAATTGGGAAACGGTGCCGACTTCCCAGCTTCCGCCTGCGATCGAAGGCGAGGGGGCGTTCGCTGCCAGCAATTCCGCACTGGCAATTTTGGGTGGCGATGGCCCCAACATATGGTTCGCGACCGGCGGCAAAGTGGCCCGCGTCTTTCACTCCGCCGATCGAGGGCGCTCTTGGGAAGTCTTCGATACGCCGATCGTTCACGGGCTCGATTCCGAGGGCATCTTCTCAATTGCCTTTCGCGACCCGCTGCACGGTGTCATTGCCGGAGGAGATTACAAACGTCCTGAACGAGACGGGCCTAACTTGGCCTTCACCGACGACGGCGGCAAGACCTGGACGCTCTCCAAGATTTTCCCGCAGTCGTACTATTCCGCCGTGGCTTACGATCGCAGTTACGCCCTTTCTAACAATTCGGGTAAAGCTGCGGCAAAAAGCAATGGGGACTCTGGCGTCCGGATGTTTCTGGTCGGTCCTAAATTCATCTATGACTTCCGTCCCCCGGAAAACCCTGTTCGGATAAGCCCGCTTAAAAAGTCTGGCCTCGGATTCAACGCGGTCAGTCCGTATCCAACGGGAGGAGCGCTCGTGGTCGGTTCCAAAGGCGCCATCGCAACCATTCCTTGAAGACGGGTAAAACGATCGGTGTTGGTAACCAAAGTTCCATTCACCAATAGTCCTTCCTGCCTCTATTCGCAATGCTCGGCTCGGACAATGATTATTAACAGAATTCAGCGCCGCAGGTCTCCCCCAGACTGAGAAAGTCCGTGAAAAACCTATCTCTGGCCATCATTTTGTCCGCTACTACGCTTACCTGTGCTCAAACGACGGCAGGCCCGGTAAACTCCGCCACGACAGCAGCTTTGGCGTCCGCAACCGCTTCGGTGCCCACGGTTACCCGTACCACGCAGGCGGTGCACTATCGCCTGCAGGGTGGAACGACGAAGGTTGATTTCCGTGGAACAGACCTCCTTCAGGGCTCTTCCGGCGAGGCCAAGGTCGAGGGCAAGAAGACGAATTTTCAGATCGAGGTCAAATTCGAACATCTCGAAGACGCGACGAAGTTTGGGCTGGAATATCTGACATATGTCTTGTGGGCGGTCTCGCCGCAGGGACGGCCGGTGAACCTTGGGGAAGTTACACTCGACAAAGGCAACGCGCACGTTAAGGCTTTCACCGACCTGCAGACCTTCGGCATGATCGTCACTGCTGAACCGTATTTCGCAGTCACCACACCCGGGAACATGGTCGTGATGGAAAGTGCTCCGGTTACCGGAGCGGGAGAAAACATCGAAACCAAATACGATCTTGTCAGCCGCGGCACCTATTCTTCAACGAACACCCATATTCAGGATGCAATTTTCGGCATCGATCCCAAAACTCCTCTCGAGCTCTTCGAGGCTCGCAACGCTATGCGCATTGCGCGGATTGCCGCCGACGATAAATATGCAGCCTTCATTATTTCCAAAGCTGGGCAGCAATTGTTGAATGCTGAGGGCCTCTATCGACAGAAGGCAAAGAAAGAGGCCGTCGAAGCCGCCGCCAAAGAAGCCACTGAAACCGCCGAAGAAGCGCGCCTGATGGCCGTCAAGCAAAAATCAGAAGACGAAGCCCAGGCCGCTGCTGCAGCCCGCGAAGCCAAGGCGCGAGCTGATGCCGACGCAGAAGCTAAACGCCGCGCCGATGCGGAGACCGCACGCGCCGCAGCTGAAGCGGCCCGAGTCGAGGCCGAAAAAGCCAAAGCCGAAGCTCTGAAGATGAAGCAGGAAGCGGAAGCCGCCGCCGCCGAGGCCGCGCGCCAGAAGGCCGAAGCTGAGAAAGCGACTGCCGAAGCTGTCGCTCAACAACGAGCACTGGCTGCCGAAACTGACAAAGCCCGCCAGGCCGCGGCGCAGTCGGACTCTCTGCGCCAGCAAGCCGAGAAAGATCGTCAGAGGGCCGAGTACGAAAAGCAGGAACTCCGCGCTCGCCTCCTGCAACAGTTGAACAGCATTCTGGCGACGCGCGATTCCGCACGTGGCTTGGTTGCGAATATGTCTGACGTCCTCTTCCGCAGCGGCAGCTTCGAACTTGTGCCTGCAGCCCGGGAGCGCCTGGCCAAGGTTTCCGGAATTGTGCTGGCCTACCCGAGCCTGCACGTTGCCATCGAAGGCCACACTGACAGCATTGGGAGTAACGAGTACAACCAGCAGTTATCCGAACATCGAGCGCAGGCGGTGCGTGATTATTTCGTGCAGCAAGGCATCAACTCAAGCGCGGTTGAAGCCCGAGGCTTTGGCAAAACCGAGCCCATCGCGTCGAACGATACCTCCGAAGGGCGCCAGCAGAACCGCCGCGTAGAGCTGATTCTCTCCGGGGA
>Ga0070731_10005753_pt1 | contig 10129 bp, 8 predicted proteins | sample Coa_R1_2_FD_66448 | JGI IMG/M metagenome (GOLD analysis project Ga0070731, IMG submission 66448) | Surface soil microbial communities from Centralia Pennsylvania, which are recovering from an underground coalmine fire - Coalmine... | ecosystem: Environmental > Terrestrial > Soil > Unclassified ... | reverse complement strand
CATTGGTGGTGAGCTGCGCGTGCGACGGCAGACCGGCAAGACAGAGGAGTGCGAGCGCAACGCCGCCCGCGCGCAGCAGCACCCGTGACATCAGGCACAAGACGTCTCTCGCGGTACGGCAAAGCGCATGGCGCAATTTGATCGGCAAGGAAATCCCCGCGGGGTTTTACGTCTTAACCAAGTAGCATGGAATTCTTTAACCAAACGCGAAGCCGAAAAGCGGCTTCCCCAACGCGCGCTGCCTTAACCGAAGGGCGTGCGTAACCATTGGGGCGCGATAAGAATCACCGCCCGGTAGAGGCGCTGCGCGATATACTCGGCCCGCGAGGATTGGGGCACCGTTGATCCCCGACCCGCCCAAAACGGAGAGACGTTCATGCCCTCACTGCTCGTCGGCGCCATTTTTATTCCGGGAACCTGGTTGAGCTACCTGGTGGTGCGGTGGGTGCTCACCCATTTCGACATGAATCTCGGCGACAAGGTCGCGCTGTCGTTTCTGACATCGCTCGCTTATCTGGTCGGCCACATCACCGTGGCGATGGACCTCGCCGGCTCGCGGCGCCCTTCCGCATCTGACCGGTCATCGAATTGAGCATGCGGCGCTCGATCACAATTCCCAGCGTTGGATGGCGGGCGGGAGGGTGAGGTTGCGCCACATCGCCTTGACGTCGGCGAGGAGGGCTTGGGGCTTGAGGAGCGTGGCGAAGGTCTGGGGCGTGAACAGCGTATAGGAAGCGTGGGCGACGGCGCCGACGATGGCATCGGCGGGAGCGAGGCCGTCGAGCGATTTGAGCATATTGATGCCGTAATGCTCCTTGGCCTCGTCAGGATCGGCGAGAGGGTCATGAACGGTGACGATATGGCCCATCTTTTGGAGCGCAGTGATGATGTCGACGACCTTCGAGTTGCGCAGGTCGGGGACGTTTTCCTTGAAGGTGAGGCCGAGGACGAGAATGCGGGAGCGGCGCGGCACGCGGGCATCGATGCAGGAGGCGACATAGCCGCCCATGCCGTCGTTGATGCGGCGGCCGGCGAGGATGATCTCGGGCTGGTGGCCTAGCTCCAAGGCGCGATGGGCGAGGTAGAAGGGATCAACGCCGATGCAATGGCCGCCGACGAGCCCGGGCGTAAAGCGCAAGAAGTTCCATTTGGTCGCGGCGGCATCGAGGACGTCGTTGGCCGAGAGGCCCATCTTCTGAAAGATCATCGTCACTTCGTTGATGAAGGCGATGTTGATGTCGCGCTGGGTGTTCTCGATGACCTTGGCGGCCTCGGCCGTCTTGATGTTCTTGGCAACGAAGAGGTTGCCGTTATTGACCGCGCCGTAGACACGGCGCAGGACATCGACGACCGCCGGGGTCTGGCCGGCGATCACCTTGGTGATGCGGTCGACGGTGTGCTCCTTGTCGCCGGGATTGATGCGCTCGGGCGAGTAGCCGAGGAAGAAGTCGCGGCCGGCGGTAAGGCCCGAATGCTGCTCCAAGATGGGGCCGCAGAAGTCCTCGGTGACGCCGGGATAGACGGTGCTCTCGAAGACCACGATCGCGCCCTTCTTCATGCGCTTGCCGACGATGTCGCAGGCGGATTTGACGGGGCCGAGATCGGGCTCGTTGTTATCATCGACCGGGGTCGGAACGGTGACGATGAAGACGTCGCTCGAGGCAATGTCGGCATCGTCATGGGTGAGCTTCAAGGACGAAGAGCGAAGCGTGGTCGAGGCAACCTCGTCGGTGCGATCGACGCCGCTCTTCAGCTCGGCGATGCGGCGCTCGGCAATGTCGAAGCCGATGGTGGGGAAGTGGCGGGCGAGCGCGACGGCCAAGGGCAGGCCGACATAGCCGAGACCGATGATGCTGACGGTTAAGTTCTGCGACATGAGGTGTGAGATCGCTCTTATTGGAGTGGGGCGGAGGCTCGCCTAAATCGCGCGCCCTCGCAAGGTAAAACGCGGCTGCGCGACGGGCGCGCGACAGTGTGGCGCAAAATTGATTAAGGAAGCTCTCAGCGATCCGCGATCAACCGTTAAGCCGATCGCGGGACCGCTGCGAGCTGCGCTCTGAGCAGCGTTAAAATTTTGTCATCCCCGCGTGCGTTTGCTTTATGGCAGAGGCATGAGAGCACGGAGGAGAAGGGTGGGGCTGCGAAGCGGTCCTTAAACTTCTTTCTCATTGATTCTCATCGGCGGCGCGACGCGCTTCGTCCTTCTTCTCCCGCGTGCCGTTGTTGCAAACCCCGCCTTGGTGCTTTGCCGATCGGCGATTGGCATGGGGCGGGAAGCTTAGCGCTTTATGCTTAAGGCGGGTGTGCGCGTGGTGGTTGGCGCTGTGCGCGAGCAAAGCGTGGTAAATCGGCCACAGGCGGGCGGTTAAAGCTGCGCGAGAAGATTGGCGTTAAGGGAGTGACATGGCATTATGCCGCCCGCTGCGAGCACCGGATGAGCCATCGGGGATTGGTCTGGAGGCAAAGGGATGATGAAGCGAGGCTGGAAGGCGCGGATATCGGGGTTGATGGTGGTGCTCCTGTTGGCAGGGTGCGGTGGTCAGACGCTGCCGCCGGCGAATCCGGTGAGTTATGATCCGAGCCCGGACTATTTCATTGGCCCCTTGGACACGCTGAGCATTTTCGTGTGGCGCAATCCGGAGCTGTCGCAATCGGTTCCGGTGCGGCCGGACGGTCGGATCTCGATCCCGTTGGTGCAGGACCTGGTGGCGGCGGGGAAGACGCCGACGCAGCTCGGGAGCGACATCGAGGGCGAGCTGAAGAAGTATGTGCAGGACCCGATCGTGACGGTGATCGTGACGTCCTTTGTGGGTCCCTATTCGCGGCAGGTGCGGGTGGTGGGCGAGGCGGCGCATCCGCAAGCGATCCCCTATCGCGACAACATGACGTTGCTGGACGTGATGATCCAGTCGGGGGGGCTGACGCTCTATGCGGCGGGGAACCGGAGCACGATCGTGCGCACGGTCGGGAACAAGGAAGAGGCGTTCCGGGTTCGGATCGCGGATCTGGTGAAGGACGGGGATGTGAGCGCCAATGTGCAGATGCAGCCGGGCGACGTGCTGATCATTCCCCAGGCGTGGTTCTAGGGGCAGGCGTGGTTCTAGGGATGGAAGCGTGTCGGGCGGGTTTGCGTTATGGGCGGGACGAGAAGGTTAATGGGAGTGATGTAGAGCACAGCCGGATCGCGGCCTTGCCGGTAGAGTGAGGCGGATCGGCGGGCGTGTTCGGTCCGCGAGGGCCATAGCCCGCATCAAGCCCCCGCGGAGGGGCGATCGGGAGCTGCAGAAAGCGGCAAGCACGTTGTGAGAGGCTGCGGCGGATGGGCCGCGGCTGGTAGCGGGACGGCACGGGATCGTTAACGGGAAACGAAGGATTTACCGAACCTTAGACCTTGCTAGGGCAGATTTGCGCCGATCCGCCAAGCGGATATGGGGCGTTGCCGGGAGCAAGCGGGGGTTTGGGCTCCGCGTTTTTGAGAAGAGGAGCACGCCTTGATTGGCGTCAAGACGATAGCATTGGGACATGCGCGGTCGCTGTGGCGGCGGCGCTGGCATGCGGCGGGCGTGGCGTGGGTGTTCTGTCTGGTCGGGTGGGCCTATGTGCTGACCTTGCCGAACAGCTACCAGGCGTCGACGCGGATCTACGTCGACACGGAGTCGATGCTGCGGCCGCTGATGCGCGGCATTGCCGTCGACAGCAATATTCTGACGCAGATGGATCTGATCCAGCGCACCTTGCTGAGCCAGCCGAACTTGCAGCGGGTCAGCCACATGGCGGATCTGGATTTGGGGGCGCATACGCCGACCGATGGCGAAGAGGTGATCAACGATCTGCGGCGGCGGACGACGGTGGCGGGGGAAGGGCGCAACCTGTTCACGATCTCCTATACGGGCCCCTCGCGCGAGGTGGCGCAGCGGGTGGTGCAGTCGCTGTTGACGGTGTTCGTCGAGAGCAATCTCGGCAACAGCCGGCAGGACATCGATTCGGCCAAGAGCTTCATCGACGAGCAGTTGCGCCAATACACGCAGCAGCTCGACGATGCGGACAAGCGCGTCGCCGACTTCAAGGCGAAGAACCTCGGCTACCTGCCGGGCGACAGCAATTACGGCACGAAGCTGCAGGTGGCGAAGGACGATCTGGCGAAGACGCAGGCGGAGCTTGACGACGACCGCAATCAGCGCGCGGTGCTGGCCAAGCAATTGGAGAGCGTGCCGCGGATGGTCGAGAGCGTCAATGCGGGGCCCTCGGACTTTGGCGCGGGCCCGCCTTTGGGCGGCGGCGCGATCAGCGGCGGCGACGGCGACGCGGCGGCGCGGGTGGCGGATCTCGAGCGGAAGCTCAGAACCCTGCTCGAGAACGACACCGATCAGCATCCCGACGTGGTGCGGACGCGGCGCTTGCTGGATCAGGCGAAAGCGGATCTGGCGAAGCAAACCGCCGATACCGGGCCGGCGGCGCCGGTGCAAGGGATCAAGACGATGGCGCCGAACCCCGTCTACGATCAGCTGCAGATCCAGCTGGTGACGCTCGATACGACGATTGCGAGCCTTGAATCGAAGCAGAAGCGCAATCAGGCCGAGGTCGACAAATGGCAGGGCCTTGCCAAGGAAGTGCCCGAGGTCGCGGCGCAGATGCAAAAGCTGACGCGCGACTACGATGTGATCAAGAAGGCCTATGACGAGCTGCTGAACCGGCGCGAGTCGGCGAAGATCGGCAGCGATCTGCAGACCCAGACGCAGACGGTGCAGTTCCGGGTGGTCGATCCGCCGGCGGCGCCGCTGAAGCCGGTGGCGCCGAAACGGCCGCTGCTGTTGGCGGTGGTGCTGATCGGCGGGATCATTGCCGGCGGCGCCTTTGCCTTCCTCTTAACGCAGATCGACGATTCGATCTTGTCGGTGCGGCAGTTGAAGGATCTGGTGTCGCTGCCGGTCTTGGGCGGGATCTCGCTGGTGGTGACGGAAAGCGAGAAGCGGCAGCGCTTCATCGCGGCGCTCGGCTTTGCCGCGGCCTCGTTGGGGCTGGTGGTGATTTGCGTCGGCATCATCGCGGTCCAGGGCTTGCTTGGGCCCAGTGCTTAAGAGACGAGTGCTTAAAGAGACGAGTGCTTAAGAGCGCGTGAGAGAGAGATTAGGCCAATGAACATCATCGAGCGCGCCGGCAAGCGATTGGGTCTGACGCCGGGCAAATCCCTGGTCGAGAAGGCAGCGGAGCGGCTTGCCGGCGAGGGCCTGAGCGGTGAGTTGAGAAGCGGAGCGGCGGGGCTTCACCCGCCGGCCGGCGCGCCCCACGGCGCCGCGGCGCCGGCGCCCATCGCTTCGGGGATTGCCGAGACCAGCCTCATCGAGAAGGGGTTGGTCGAGAAGGGGCTCGCGGCGCCGCGCGGCGGTGCCGTGCTGAAGAAGCGCGAGACGCGGCGGCAATCGACGATCGATTTTGCCCGGCTCAAAGAGAAGGGCTTTGCCCTGCCGGTCGATCAGACGGCCTTGGCCGAGGAGCTGCGCCTCATCAAGCGGCCGCTGTTGTCGGCGGCCTTTGCCCGCGGCGCGCAAGAGGTCGAGAACTCGAACCTCATCATGGTGACGAGCGCCAATCCCAATGAGGGCAAGACCTTCATTGCGACCAACCTCGCCCTCTCGATGGCCTCGGAGCACGACGTGCATGTGCTCTTGATCGATGCCGACGTCGCCAATCCGAGCATTCCCGAGGTGCTGGGCTTTGAGGCCGAGGTCGGGCTCATCGATGCGGTGTCGGATTCGTCGATCGACTTGGCCGATGTGATGATCCGCACCAATATCGAGAACCTGGTGGTGCTGCCCTCGGGGCGCTCGCGGCCGGGGGCCTCGGAGCTCTTGGCGAGCGCGCGCATGACGCGGTTCGTCAACGATATCGCCAAACGCTATGCCGACCGCGTCATCATCTTCGATTCGCCGCCGATGCTGGCGCGCTCGGAGGCGATGGTGCTGGCGCAGCATGTGGGGCAGGTGGTGTTCGTGGTCGAGGCGGAGCGCACCTCGCGCACGGCGGTGAACGAGGCCTTGGGCATGATCGGCCAGAAGCTCGGCGGGATCGTGCTCAACAAAACCCCGCAGATTCCTTTGCAGGAGGGATTTGGATATTATGACTACCGTAATCGGTAGTCATATCGGGGGACCCGATGAGGGGCAGAAGCCGCGGGCGAAGGAACAACAACAACAACGCGCGCGGTAGCCGGGGTCATCGGATCTGGCGCGGCGGCAGTGTTGGCGCCGCTTTCTTCAGGGTAAGCTTTTTTAGCCTCGGCTGCTTGGGCGGCTTTTGGGGCCTCTTTTTTAGCGCGGGTATGGGCAGCGCCGCGGCGCAAGCGGTGGCGCCGACGGTCGGCGCGCCAGGCGTTGGCGCGGCCGGCGCCTATGGCGGCGGCGGGATCGCGGCCGGCATTGGCGGCGCCGGGGGCGGCGGCTTCGCCCCGGCGCCCGGCGCCTTCACCACCCCCTATGCCGCCTTTGGCGCGGCGCCGGCGCCGGCACCACCGACGGCACCGCCCCCGCCGGCGAACGCCCCGCTCGAGATCCCGCAAGTGCCGCCCGCCTGGATCCTCACCCCCTCGCTCCAGCTCGGCGAGGCCTTCAACGACAACGTCAACCTCGCCCCGCGCGGCAGCCGCCTCTGGGACTTCATCACCACCGTCTCCCCGAGCCTCACCCTCACCGGTCAAACGGCGCGGACCAATCTCGCCCTCACCTACGATCCGCAAGAGCTGCTCTTTGCCCGCACCAGTCCCTCCAATGTGCTGCAGCAGCGCCTGCTCGGCACCGGGCGGGCCGAGCTCTGGCAGCAGACTCTCTACGTCGATGGCGCCGCCTCGATGGGCCAGGCCTTCACCCGCCCGACCGGCGCGGTCGCGCCCACCACCCTCACCACCAACAGCAATCTCTCGACCGTCTCCTCCGAGACCGTCAGCCCCTATCTGCTCCAGCATCTCGGCAATGTCGCCGACAGCGAGAGCCGCTATCGCTTCTCCTATACGAGCACGACCGGCACCACCGGCTCGGGCGGCACCGGCATCGCGCCCGAGACCACCCACGAGCTGCGCGAGACCCTGGCCAGCGGCGAGCTCTTCGGCCGGCTCGGCTGGCAGCTCTTGGGCGATGCGACCCGGCTCGAGCGCGGCCAGGCCGCGGGCGACCCGTTCTCGGGCATCACCTCCAAGGACGAGCTCGTGCGCAGCGACTTCAAATACCCCGTCTATCAGGCGCTCGGGGTGACCGGCGGCATCGGCTATGAGCGCATCACCGATCCGACCCTCTCCTCCCAGCCCAAGGGCATCATCTGGGATGCGGGCCTCACCTATCAGCCCAACCCGCTCGTCTCGGCGACGCTCACCTATGGCCAGCGCTTCGGCCGCAACGATATCGAGTTCAACGGCACCTATAATCTCGACCCGCAGCTGCGCGTCTCCGCCATCTACACCCAGACCATCCAGACGAGCCAGTCGCAGATCGCCGGCTGCACCGCCAACACCACTTTCACCGGCACCGGCACCACCACCACCGGCGCCAACAATGGCTTTTCCATCCCCTGCGTGCAGTCGCCCTTGGCATCCTCAACCGCGGGCACTAGCCCCTCGGGGATCTTCGGCGTCTCGAGCGGCTCCTTCCTCGCGAAGACCGGCGAGCTCGACGCGGTCTTGACCAAGGAGCGCAACACCTACGAGCTTCTCGTCTATGAATCGAAGACCTCGGGCAACCAGACCCTCACCGGCGCCGCGACCCCGGCCACGGTCACCGCCGAGCGCGTCTTCGGCGGCAACGTCAATTGGAGCCATCTCTTGCGCGAGGATCTCTCCTCGACGGCGAGCGCCGGCTGGTATCGCACCCTCTACCTCGATGGCAGCGGCCGGCGCGACAATGTTTACGTTCTGTCCATCGGCTTGACCTACAACCTGTCGCGGACCACCACCGCCACCCTAAGCTTGTTGCATTCCGATCAGCGGTCCAATATCGAAAGCAACAGCTTGCTCGACAACATCATCATGGGCACGGTTCAAAAACAGTTTTAGTCAAATCCCCGGCATCGCTTAGTCCCCGGCATCCCCAATCTCTGGCATTATCGTCCCCGAGCATCATGTACAACGACTTCTACAAGCTCAGCGGCAAGCCGTTCCAGCTGTCGCCCAACCCGAAGTTCTTCTTCGGCTCCTCGGGGCACCAGAAGGCGATCTCCTATCTGCAGTACGGCTTGCACCAGGGCGAGGGCTTCATCGTCATTACCGGCGATGTCGGCGCCGGCAAGACGACGCTCATCGGTTATCTCTTGGCCCAGCTCGATCCCGCCAAGTACTTGGCGGCCAAGCTCGTCACCACCCAGATCGAGGCCGACGACACGCTGCGCATGGTCGCCTCGGCCTTTGGCCTTGAGGCGCGCGGCGTCGACAAGGCCTCGCTCTTGCGCGCCTTCGAGCGCTTTGCCCTCGACAATCAGCGCCGCGGCCGCCGCATCCTCGTGGTCGTCGACGAGGTCCAGAACCTGCCGATCAAATCCTTGGAAGAGCTGCGCATGCTCTCGAACTTCCAGGTCAACGACATGGCCGCGGTGCAGTTCTGCCTCTTGGGCCAGCCGCAGTTCCGCGACATCCTCGCCTCCGACGATCTCGCCCAGCTGCGCCAGCGCGTCGTTGCCACCTATCACTTAGGCCCGCTCTCGCCCGAGGAGACCCGCGCCTATATCGAGCATCGTCTCCAGCTCGTCCAATGGCAGGGCGATCCCCATCTCACCGACGCCGCCTACGCCCATATCCATGCCGCCACCGCCGGCGTGCCGCGCCAGATCAACGTCCTCGCCGACCGCCTCTTCCTCTACGGCATGATCGAGGAGCTCCATCAGCTCGATGCCAAGGATGTCGACGCCGTCGCCGCCGAGATGGCCGGCGAGGGCATGCGCGCCGAAAGCCCCGATACCGTCCCGCCGCTCGAGCCCCGCGCCCTCGCCCCCGACGCCACCCGCCTTCTCCAGCAATGCGAGGACCGCCTCGCCGCCCTCGAGAAAACCGTCAAGATCCACGACAAGACCATCAAGCGCGGCATCGAGCTCGCCGCCTCCTACCTCAACTCCGAAATCCACCAACCCCAAAAACCCTCCAACGACATCCCCCACCCTCACGCCGTCTCCAGATGATGCTCGACGTCAAACCACGCCATGAGGCTGAAGCGGCACCCGCGCCACAGCGGGCGATGGCACCCGCCGACGGCGCGCCGATCCGCAACGCCATGTCGATCGACATCGAGGATTATTTTCAGGTCCAAGCCTTCGCGCGCACCATTGATCGCGCAAGCTGGGATACGTGGCCGCGCCGCGTCGAGGCCAATACCGAGAAGGTGCTCGGCATCTTCGGTGACGCCGGCGTCAAGGCAACGTTCTTCACCCTCGGTTGGGTGGCGGAGCGTCATCCCCAACTGATCCGGCGCATTGTCGCCGAAGGGCATGAGCTTGCGAGCCATGGCTACGCGCATTTCCCGGTCTTCGATCAATCCCCGGACGAGTTTCGCGCCGATATCCGCCGCACCAAGAAGCTGCTCGAAGATACGGGCGGCGTCGCCGTCAGAGGCTATCGCGCGGCGAGCTTCTCGATCACGGCGCGCTCGCTCTGGGCGTTGCCGATCCTCGCCGAGGAAGGTTACGCCTATAGCTCGAGCATCTACCCGGTGACGCATGATTTCTACGGCATGCCGGATGCGCCGCGCTTTGCCTTCACGCCGGCGAATTCAGGCATCACCGAGATCCCGCTCACGACCGTCTCGCTCTTCGGCCGCAACATTCCGTGCAGCGGCGGCGGCTATTTTCGCATCCTTCCCTATGGCGTCTCGCGCTGGGCCTTCCGCCGCGTCAATCAGCACGATCGGCAGCCCTGCATCTTCTATTTCCACCCGTGGGAAGTCGATCCCGAGCAGCCGCGTCCCACCGGTCTGCCGCTCAAGAGCCGGCTGCGGCATTATGTAAATCTCAACCGAATGGAAGCAAGATTGCGCCGCGTGCTGCGGGATTTCGCATGGGCGCGCATGGATCAGCTGTTCCTCGGCAACATCGCTTAAAAAGGTTTCCCGCTCGTGGCCGCCGAACTCAGCATTCGCGAACTCGACGAGCGCCGGCTCGC
>Ga0070731_10005752_pt1 | contig 10131 bp, 10 predicted proteins | sample Coa_R1_2_FD_66448 | JGI IMG/M metagenome (GOLD analysis project Ga0070731, IMG submission 66448) | Surface soil microbial communities from Centralia Pennsylvania, which are recovering from an underground coalmine fire - Coalmine... | ecosystem: Environmental > Terrestrial > Soil > Unclassified ... | reverse complement strand
CTCGGCATCGGCCCGGCGCGGGTCGTCTTCGGGCAGCGCGTCGCGCAGGAACTCGCCGTTGGCGAGAATCACCGCCAGCACGTTGTTGAAGTCGTGCGCGATGCCGCCCGCCAGGCGACCAACGGCTTCCATCTTCTGGGACAGGCGCAGCTGATCTTCGAGGCGCTTCCATTCCGTGACATCCGAAAAAATGCCGTCGATGAACGCCACGCCGTCCAGGCCTTCGCGCACCGTCGCGCGGTCGTGCAGCCAAATCCAGCTGCCGTCTTTGCGCTGCCACCGGTAATCGACGTCGAACGGTTTTCGAGCCGCCACGAGCGCGGCGAAGGCGCTGCGCACGCGCGCGGCATCGTCGGGATGAATCCGCTCGAACCAGATGCGCCCCGGCGCGTCGAGCATCTCCTGCGCGCTGAAGCCGCACAGCCGGGCGACGTTGGGACTGATGAACGTCGTACGTCCGTCGAGCGTCGACGACCACACGACGTCGGGGATGCTTTCGATCAGCGTGCGATAGCGCTGCTCGGCCGCCATCAGATCGAGACGGGCTCGCAGACTGCTGGTGATGTCGCGGCCGATTGCGATCACCACGGTCTCGCCGCCGATCGTGACGACGCGGTTCGAAATCTCCATGTAGACGATCGTGCCGTCGGCGCGGGCAATCGGGACGAGCGGGACGAGGCCTTCGGCGTCCTTGACGACCGAGCGGTATTTCGCCACGTTGTCGTCGCCCCGGCCCGGCGCCGCGAACTCGCGGATGTGACGCCCCTGAATGCGCTCCTTCGGCAACTGCAGAATCTCGCTCCACAGGTGGTTGGCTTCGAGAACGGTGCCGTCGGGCGTCAGCACCGCGACGGCGTCGCTGGCGCTTTCGAAAATCGTGCGATAGCGAGCTTCGGCGGCGCGCGACGTCTCGAGCAGGTGACTGACCTGCTTGGCCATGCGATCGACCGAGGGATCGGGCCGCCACTCGACCTCGTCGTCCGCGCGATTCAACATGTCGGCGAGCGTCTCGAGCTCCGCCTCGAACATCGGCGACCGCTCGATGAGATCTTCGGCGCCGGCGGCAATCGCGATCCGGCGATCGTCCGCGCTGTTGATGTGGCTCGTGACGAGCAGAATCGGCACGCGGGCGAACTGTGGATGAGCGCGAAAAACGCTGCAGAGCGCGAATCCGTCCAGCTCGTCCATGACCACATCGCTGATGATCGCGTCTGGATGACAGTCCCGGGCGGCATCGAGCGCCCCCGAAGGGCCGTTGACGGCCGTCACGCTGTAGCCGGCCCCGCGCAGATGAGTTTGAACCAGCTTCAACTGCAGTGCGTTGTCGTCGACGAGCAGCACGTGGTGCCGGCGCGTGGCGGCGCGGAAGGAGGTACCGGCCGCGTGTTCGAGACCTGCGAAAGTCATGCGCGTCCTTTCACGAGCGAAGTGACGAGGTGGGGGAATTCATGCACGTCGATGGGTTTCCGGACGTACGCCGTGCAGCCGTTTTGCAGAGCGACCCGCGGCACGTGCGCGCCGGAGGCCACGCTGGTTGCGATGATGATGGCGTCCTTCGTCGTCTCTGCCGCCCGCAACTGCTGCACGAGCCAGAGCGCGCTCATCCCCGGCAGAAACAAATCGACGATCGCGACTCGCGGCGTGAACGTCTTCAAGCGCTCGATCGCCGCTTCCGCGCCCAGGGCCGTCTGCACTTCGCAGCCCTCGTTGGCGAGCAACACTTCGAACAACCGCGCGCTGGGCATGGTGTTTTCCACCACGAGGACCTTCACGCCTGTCAGCGCCGACCGTCCGTTGGGTACGACGTTCATCGCGTCTCTCTATTGCGAAGTGAGGGCCAGGTCCGCAAGGGAGCGCCAAGGTAGACGTCAACTGCTTACTAGTCAGCGACTTATGGTCCGATAGACATCGGCCTCGAGACCGGTCAGACTATGGCGCACCGACCATAGTCAGGGTTTAGGTGCCATAGTGCCGACGAACTCCATGCGCGCGCGCTTGCTCGTCGTCGACGATGACGAGGCCAGTTGCCGTCTGATCCGGGCGATGTTCGCCTCTGAAGGGATCGACGTCGACATGGCGCACGACGGCTTGGCAGGCGTCGAGCGATCCGTGGCGTTGCCTCCGGACGTCGTGTTGCTCGACATGCGGCTTCCCGGCCTCGACGGCTTGCAGGTGCTCGAGCGATTGAAAGCGGCGTCGCCGTCGGTGCCCGTCGTGATGCTGACGGCCTCGCGCGACGTGAAGGCCGCGGTGCGCGCGACGCAACTCGGCGCGTTCGACTACCTCACGAAGCCCATCGATTACGACGAGGTGAGCCTCGCGGTGCGGCGTGCGCTCGAGTCGCGCGCGTTGCAGCTCGAAGTCGAAGAGCTGAGAAAGCGCGTCGGCCGCGACGAGTCGGACGGATTGGCCGCCCGGATGGGACCGAGCATCCAGATTCAGGACGTCATCGAACAAGTCGGGATCGTCGCCGCGTCGAACTTCACCGTGCTGATTCTGGGCGAGACCGGCACCGGCAAAGAGCTGGTGGCGCAGGCGATTCACCGGCAGAGCGAGCGGCGCCGAAAACCGTTCATCGCCCTCGACTGCGGCGCGATTCCCGAGCAGCTGCTCGAGTCGGAACTGTTCGGCCACGAGCGAGGGGCGTTCACCGGCGCGGACCGGCGCAAGCCCGGACGGTTTCAGCTGGCCGAGGGCGGCACGTGTTTTCTCGATGAAATCGGGAATCTGCCGATCAGCCTGCAGTCGAAGCTGCTGCGCGCGCTCGAGTCCAAACAGGTGCAGCCGGTTGGCGCCGATCGCGCCAGTCCGATGGACATCCGATTCGTCGCCGCCACCAACGAAGAGCTGCAATCGCGGGTCGATACCGGATCGTTCCGCGTCGATCTGTACTTCAGGCTCGCGCAGTACACGATCGCGCTGCCACCGCTCAGAAAGCGGCCCGACGACATCCCGCATCTGACGCAGCGGTTTCTGACCGAAGTGAGCGTCGAGCTGCGTCGGCCCGTGCAGCAGTTGAATCCTGCGGCGCTCGACCTCCTGCAACGGCATACGTGGCCGGGTAACGTCCGCGAGCTGCGCAACGTCGTGCGCCAAGCCGTCTTACGCTCGAAGGATCTCGCGATCAGTGCGAGCCACTTGCGCGACGTGCTGCGACACGTGAAATCCGATCCGCGAGCGAGTCAGCCGGCGCTCGACGGACACACGCTCAAGGAAATCGCCGAGCAGGCGGCTGAAACCGCCGAGCGTCACGCGATCTCTCACACCCTGCAGGTGACCAAGGGCAACAAAAGCCAGGCGGCGCGCGCGCTCAGCACCGACTACAAGACGCTGCACCTCAAGATGCGCAAGCTCGGCATTCGCGCCCGCGATTTCGAGCCCGACGCGTGAGACGTTACTTGGGGTCTTCGAAATGTGGAGCGATGATGCGGAGCAGCGCCTCGGTGTCGATGGGTTTGGTGATGTAGCCGTCGCAGCCGGCCGCCAGCGCTTTCTCTTCATCGCCTTTCATCGCATAGGCCGTGACCGCGATGATGCGGATGTCACGCCGGGTGGGATCGGCTTTGAGCAATCGTGTCAGCGCCAGGCCATCCATGCGAGGTAGCTGCAAGTCCATCAGGATGAGGCGCGGCTTGAAGGTCTGCAGCACGGCGAGCGCCTCTTCGGCATCGGCGGCCGTTCGCACTTCGTACCCTTCGACCGTGAGCGTCACCCGGACGAGTTTCAGATTCTGTGGGTTGTCGTCGACGATGAGAATCGGCACGGTGCTGCGGTCGCGTCAGTGCCGCGGCCGATGGCCCGGCGCCGGATCATCGTCGCCATCCTCCGGCAGCTGCGGATCGGTCATGCGCGGCAGAATCGCGGTGAACGTGCTGCCCTTGCCGGGCGTGCTGTGCACCGCGACGCGGCCGCCGTGCGCTTCCGCGATGCGCTTCGTCAGCGCCAGCCCGAGGCCGGTGCCGGGATAGCGTTTGGCGGTGCTCGAGTCGAGCTGCTGAAATTCGACGAACAGCTTGCCCAGCTGCTCGGCCGCGATGCCGACGCCCGTGTCTTCGACGTCGATGCGGAAGAGCGACGGTCCCTCGTCCGAGATCCGGATCCGCACGTGCCCGCCGTCGGGCGTGAACTTGATCGCGTTTGACAGATAGTTGTAGAGAATCTGCTTCACCCGAGCCGGATCGACCACCACGACGCCAACCGCCGGCTCGACGTCGATGTCGATGATCAAGTGCTTGCTCGCGGCCAGTCCGCGCAGTACGTCGCGCACCTCGCCCGTCAGCTTCGCCATGTCCACCGGTTCGACGCGAAACTCCATCTTGCCCGACTCGACCTTCGCCAGATCGAGCACGTCGTTGATCAGCTGCAGGAGGTGCTTCGAGCTCGTCAGGATATCGCCGAGATATTCCTTGTGTTCGGCCGAAACCGGTCCGACTTTTTCGCGGTACATCAATTCCGCGAATCCGATGATCGCGTTGAGCGGTGTGCGCAGCTCGTGCGACATGTTGGCGAGGAACTCGCCCTTGAGCCGGCTGGCCTCTTGCATCCGGAACTCGAACTGCTTGCGCTCGGTGATGTCGCGGATCGCGCTCGACGTGAGCATGCCGCTCTCGGTCTCGATCGGACTCAGGCTGATCTCGATCGCGAACTCGGTGCCGTCTTTGCGCAGGCCGAAGAGCTCGAGCCCCGTGCCCATGCCGCGAAAGCGCGGCGATGCGAAGTAGGCCTGACGGTGTCTGGGATGAGATCGGCGAAAGCGCTCGGGGATCAGCAGCTCGACCGTCTGGCCGACGAGTTCGTCGCGGCTGTAGCCGAAGAGGCGCTCGGTCTGGGCGTTCGTGAAGACGATGTGGCCGCGGTCATTGACGATGACCATCGCGTCGGGCGCGGCTTCGAGCAGGCTGCGAAACTTGTTTTCGCTCGCTTCGAGATCGCGGAGCGATCTGCGGGGCGAGCCCTCTGACTGATCGGCCATCGGCCTCCACGGCGTTGCCAGCCCGTGCAGGCTCGCGCGAGGCCTACGCGGCTAACCATCCTCAATCGGATTGGCGCTAAGTATAAGCACGCAGGCGCACCGGCTCAAGTTCAACCAAGGATGTAGCGGCAAGAGCCGCGTCGCAGCGTACCGGAGCGGTTACGCGTGGAGACGGCGCAGCGGGGCGATGGCTGTGCGGGAATCAACCTTCAACATCTGCGGTTTACGATACTCGGCGGCACAGGTCTTGAGGGGACAGTCCTCACAATCCTCGTCCGATGGTTTGGTCGCACGCATCGTGCGGTACGGATATTCGCAGATCCAGACAGGCACCGTGCGGGCTCGCCCTTCGAGTTGAGGCGAATCGACTCGTTCCCAGTGACACGACGGTGTTTTTTCGGACGATGACGGCATGACGCACCTTGATTGCGCCGGCCGTTGAATCGGCTCGGCGATGCCCGGTAAGTGCAAACCATGTACCCGTACCTCCGGCAGGGCATTCGGCGCAGGTTCGACCGATCCGGTGTCAACTATGGCGTCCGCGCCCCAGTACTGGGTTTGGCGCCATATCGGCGAGGCCCGCATGCGCGTCGGGCGAGGCCGGCCCCGACAAATTTGAATCAGCGGCCTTTCAACTGCTCGTCAACGGCCTTCAGGGCCGCCGACTTTCGCTCGATCTCGGACTGTATTTTCGAGATCGCGTGTTCGATTCTGTTCGTTCGCGCGGCCAGATCCGCCCGCTCATCTTCGAGCTCGGCGAGTTGACGACGGACGCCGGCGATCGATGACTCGAGCGATCCCTTTTGATCGGCAAGCTCCTTGCGGAGCCTCGCCGCTTCGGCGCGCGCGCGTTCGGCTTCGGCGGCTTTTCCGTCGGTTTCGCGTGACTTGCCGCGCGGAAACCGTACGATCTCGGCGGTCGATGCAGGATGAATCGCCGCGCCCGCCAAGAGGTGTGACAGCGCGCCAAATCCGACCGCGGCTTCGATCGGACGAGTCAGACGTCCCGGCGAAGTTGTGGATTCAGACGCCGTTTCGGTTGCGAGCGCATTCAGTGTCTGACGGACGGCGGCCAGTGTGGCGCCGGTCACGGCGTCGCCGGCTTGTCGCAGAATCGCCTCGGCGCGATCGAGTGCGTGTCTCACGGCCGCGGCCTGCGCCGCCTCGGCGAGCGGCACGTCCGCCTTCTTGCCGGTGAGCGAATGGGCGTGCGCCGTGCGCGCGCGCCGCGCGGCTTTGATCACGGCGTCGTAGATCGGTCGATCCCGCCAGTACAACTGATTGACCGCCCACGCGGCGGCGTTGGGCTTCTCGAGCGCTTTCACTCGAGCCGCGTCGCCGCCGGCGCGCTTCGCCAAAGCGTTCCGCGCCGCGATGAATTCAGACAGCGGCAGCTGATAGAGACGATCGATTTCCTGATCGATGGACATGTCTTACGCGTTTGAGACGCGCCGGCGCGCGGGCTTACGAGCGGGCTTGCGCGCCGAAGCCTCCCACGCCATCGTCAAGGCGCCGCGAATGACGGCCGCGTCCGCTTCGGCGAGATGCACCGTAGTGGATCCCTGTCGTCCCCACGCGCCCGGCGACGGTTCGAACATGTTCTTGTGCTGCCGGATCAACTCGGCCTGCTCGGCCGGCGTCACTTTCACCATGCCGGTTCGATCGCCCGTATGCAGCGTCGCGAAGATTCGCCCGTGCGCGCGAAAGTCCGGATGCCCCATGTGCGCGCTCTCGATCGCGCCCGGGAGCGCGAGGGCAAGACGACGAAACTGATCGGCAGTCATGGGTGTCTCCTCATCCGCCAATGTCCCGGCACAGATTGTGACATGTGCCGGCGTCGGCTCCGATTCCAGTTGACAGGGATAGCTATTCCAACGGGCAAAGTGCTACACCCCGCGAGGTGCGAGGCCTCAGACGGCCGAGGTCATCAAGACAGTTGACGAGTCGTGCAAAGAGGCAGCTGTAACAATCAAACACGACAACGCTGATTACATTCTGTTGGTAGAGCCGAGGGGCGGGAAGGGCGTACCTCGAAAAGACAATAAATGGGCCCTCTTCAACAAAGACGGCGACGCCATCGGCAGCGGCTCAACGAGAGCACTATGCAACTCAGTGAAGGACGCATGTAAATCACTCGTCGGCGATTGGAATAACTGGAGATGAGGTCCCGCGGTGAATTAGTGGGTAATCTTCGCGTCAATCGATCCGGACGGTCCGCTTGGGGCCAGCGCACCGTTCTCGGATCGCATTTGACTTCAGAAATCCCCGAATTGCCAAATTGAAGAAATCAATAACCAGCTGCATCGCCTTTTCGCTCCGCTCCATCGCCCCGCAGATGAGGTTTGCGTTGGTTTCTCGAACCGGCGTATTGGCTTCCGGAAATAGCGCGTGATTCAAGACGGCGAATCCAAAGGTGTGGACCGATCGCTCCCCATTACCTTCTACCCAGACGATGGCCTCATTCGTCTCAAAATCCGCAACTGATTTCGCGATGATCTGCTTATCCCAGTGGAACCCGAGTTGATTTCGAGCGCGTTCTAGAAAGGCTGATGCGGGATGCTGGCCTGCGCACAATTGGCCCATCTCCTTCAGCAATGGTTCTGGTGCATCGGCGACTGTGGCAAGCCTCCGCAATTCAGCCATGTTCTCGCGAGCCAGTCGTGTCGCTTCGAAAACGAGCGCTGAGTTGATCAGAAAGGCGGCCACGAGGTCGCGCGTGAACATGGCGAGGTATTCGCGCTTCCTTCCGATGGCGTCTCGCGCTGCATTGAGTTGCGCGCAGAGGGCATTACTCGCCATGCCAATCCGCGCGATCAGGATGGCGGTGTCTGGATACGCAGCGATACAAGTCGGACCAGATTCGCACCACTGAATCGAATCCGACGACGGCTTCATCGGCGGATCGGGACTCGTTCTGCGTTTCCTCTTGGTCATCGGTGCGCAGCCAATCAATCGTGCGTGAACTTTTCAAGCCATTTCCTCAAGTCCGCGCCGTTCCTCAGTGAGATCCGCGTGGGAATTACGGGGGCAAACTCAGTCAGTACGCCAGGCGCGAAGGTTGAGGTTGTCGTAATGAATCCCTTCGAGGCTGCTCGGTCCATCGTGAGAACGCCATACAGGGCGCGCACATCATTGGCGTCAACGACACGATGAGCGGCAAAGAGTTTCACCTGATCCACGATTCGGATCGTGCCGTAGTCCTTTGACATTGCGATCACATCGCGTCCCTTGTCGCCACTGCGAGGCGTGAGAGTGACTTCATCCCATCCTTCCTCCTCGTATGCGCCTGCCACCAGTTCCTCAGCCTGTCGTGGATCGAGCGTATTGATGGCATTTGGATCGTTGGCAAGCTCTCGAAGGAATCGCCGAAATATAGGTGTCACGCCAATGACGATGTCTCCGTCAGTTGTGGCACGCCCCTTCTCCACGAGAGTCGCCCCAATCATGATCTCCGGAAACGAGACGACTACGGCTGGAGGGAGCCCGGTGAGCGACAGCTCAGCTCCGGCTGGCAGCACGGTCGCTGTTACTCCCGCTACGGAGCCTACGCCAGTTGCAGATGCAACCGCAGCGACGACGCGCATATGCTGCTCGCGCTTCCATTGCTGGACGAGCGCCGCGGTTCCACCATCGTCAAAATGCGAATGGTCGGCCACGCGGCCACTCTACCAGACGACACGACGCGCCGCATTTTTGACAGGCCGGCAGAGGCCGCGCAATATCAGCGCTGGCGCTTGAGTCGGACGAGTGTCTCCTGTTGTTCTGCTTCAAGAACTTTAATCGGCGTCGAATCCGTGAGCACGTATTTGGCGGCCGTCACGAACTCATCGCGCAGAGTGTAGCGGTCCGATTTGGGTCCGAGCGTGTATGTCGTGATCCGGTAGCGGTGCTGAGTGTAATGAGCCTCACCGTCACCCCAGACGTAGTTGGCCGTCGTCACTATCAGGGAGTTGGAAACTGACGCGTCGGTCCATAGATGGTACTCACCCAGTTCCACTGAGATGGTGACATCGGTGAGCAGGTCAACCAGGCTGCCGTTTCTGTCTATCAGGATTCCGAGCCTTCGCGTGTGTTCGCTGACTCCTCCGGAGTCGGCGGTGAACAGAAACGCTTCGACGCCGGGTCGCAACTTGAGGGGTTCAACCTTCGGGTTCAGTCCATACACGGCCATCGTCTCTGGCGGTATTGCGAATGCGTAACACTGCCGTCCTCGCGACGGAGCGACGCAAACTTGCGCAGAGCTTAGAGGGAAGTGCGAGATCGCGTCAATCTTCGCCGGGACAATCTCAATAGGTGATGCAGACGGTCCTTGAACGGCAGCTGCTGAAAGGACGCTGAACACGATGTAACAGAGGTTTGATCTCATGCGCTCCCGCGTCCATTGTAATCATCCGGATTAGTGCTCGCGCGCCGCCGTTTCGTAGCCCTCTCACGGGTGATGTCTTGTGCCTCCGCGACCGCCTGCCGATGGCGGGGCCGGTACGACCTGCACGGGGGAAGGAATCGCATCGGTCCGGTCAGTCGCGAGGCTGTCGTACTCCAACTTTAGATTCGTGGTGATGGTTTTCGAGGAGAAGACCGAGAACCTGTTGTCAAAAACAAGAACATACGTACCTGCTGCAACGAGCGGCACGTCAAGCGTCCCAACTGTGGCTCGCCCGCTCTGATAGAGGCATCGAGCCGCGTGGCCGTTTTGCCAGTTCGTGAGGTCATCTTGATTGGTGAAAAGAAGAACCTCGATGTCATTACCGCTCCCACCAGACGCGGAAAAATGTCCGCTCAGCTTCGAGAGTCGCATGTGATCGGTGACAACGATCTTGACAGACTTCATTTCTCGGACGGCGACTCCGAAGGGTTCTGCCGCGATGGTCGCGATTTCATGCGTGAACTTCGGCGCGGAGCGGGCCTGCTGACGCACTTGCGACAGTTGTAGCGCTTGCTGCGTCAATCGCTCGTTTTGCGAGTAGATTACGAACGCGCCGACACACGCAACAGCGGCGGCTAGGGCTATGAGGAAATTCTTCATGCCATCTCCTTTCCGGTTGCTCGCGCGGCAAGCTGCGTCGGCACCGGCCGAATCCTAACACGGCCGGGTACTAACAGTACCCTTAGTCTTTCCTCGACCTTCTCAGGATGAGGGGCCGGTCGCACGCGCCTGT
>Ga0070731_10005751_pt1 | contig 10131 bp, 10 predicted proteins | sample Coa_R1_2_FD_66448 | JGI IMG/M metagenome (GOLD analysis project Ga0070731, IMG submission 66448) | Surface soil microbial communities from Centralia Pennsylvania, which are recovering from an underground coalmine fire - Coalmine... | ecosystem: Environmental > Terrestrial > Soil > Unclassified ... | reverse complement strand
TATATCGGACACCCAAACCTAACCGCCAGCGCCAGGGCGTCAGAAGTGCGAGAGTCAATTTCAACCGTGTCATGTTCACTCGTGCAAACCAGTTTGGAATAGAATATGCCTTCCTGCAAATCGCAGATAATTATCTCCTGCAAATCAATTTCGAAAGCACCCATGAAATTTTTCATCAGATCATGCGTCAATGGTCGGCTTGGATGCATTTTTTCTAGAGCAACTGCAATTGCCTGCGCTTCAAAACCTCCAATCACAATAGGCAACCGCCTCAGTCCGTTAACTTCACCCAGAACGACGGCGTAGGAGTGAGTTTGAGTAATACTGTGGGACAAGGCGACTATTTCCAGCTCTATTTTCTTCATAACGATTTACGAAACTAAGCAATTTATTCAAAAAAAACAGTTGCACACTTTATCGACAGAACTTAACTAAACAGGTATCTGAATGAGCTGAAAAACCGATGCAGCCGCGGGATCTGCTTTATGAAAATTGTATTTGTTTCAGACTGGTGGGAACCAATAATTACATCAATTCATGAAGTACTATGTAAATGCTTCACTGCTTCGATGATTCCAGGCACGACCTCGAAAGCATCGCCGACGATGCCATAATCTGCGGCCTTGAAAAAGGGTGCTTCCGGATCTTTATTTATAACAACAATTACTTTACTCCTATTTACACCTGCTAAATGCTGAATCGCACCGGAAATTCCGATCGCAATATATAGATTAGGCGCAATAGCTATTCCGGTCTGACCGACATGTTCATTATGGGGACGCCAATGAGCATCTGCGACGGGCCTGCTACAAGCTGTTGCCGCGTGAAGCAAATGAGCCAGTTCCTCGATCATACCCCAGTTTTCAGGCCCTTTTAACCCTCGGCCGCCACTGACAACAATTTCAGCTTCGGTCAATGGTACTTCGCCAGATGCTTTAGTGGTGGCAACCACTTTCGTTCGGGGCATTCCGTCCTCGATAGCTAGCCCTTCAACTGAGGCAGAACCCCCCTTTTCAGATATTTTGTAAGAGTTAGGGTTTAATGCAATAATCTTTATCTCCGTTTTTATCGCGACGTTCGCAAATGCCTTACCTGAAAAAACAGACTTTTTGACCACGAAACCATTCGAAATGTCCGGTAATTTAACGGCGCCAGATACGAGTCCCGCTTTTAGCTTTGCTGATAGACCTGGCGCTAAGGCCTTTCCACTAACATTGTTGGAAAAAATAATAACTTTTGCGTCAAGGCTTTTGACGATTTCAGCTAACAATCTAACATATTGCTGCACGTCCAACTGGTTAAGAGCATCCTTAGCCAGCTGGTATATTTTTTTCGCACCGAACTTGCCCAATTCACCAAGGTCGTCACTAACCGTCCCAAGCAAGACTCCATTAACCGATAGGCCGAGCATTAAAGCAAGGTCTGCGCCATAGCTCAGCGCTTCCAATGACGTTTTTTTGATTTTTCCCTCTGCGTGATCCAAGAACACCAATACTGACATGGTCTATCTGATTTAAGTTATGTTAGGCTGATTTAATTAATTACCGTCAATTGAATTCCGCATGACCTAAATAAGTTTGGCTTCTTCATGCAGCAACCGGACGAGTTCAGCCGGATTATCGGCGGGAACAAGTTTCACGCCAGCTTTTGCCGGGGGTAAATCAAAAGATACGAAGGATGTCAGAGCATCCGCCATGACTTCTTCAACGACTTGCAGTGGCTTTGTCCTTGCTCCCATAATTCCCTTCATATTCGGAATACGCTGCTCCGCAACTCCCTTCTGGCAGCTCACCACGAATGGAACGTTGACTTCGTCTGACTCTTCGCCGCCTTCTATCAGGCGGGTTATCGTTGCAGTTCCACCATTTAATTCAAATTTGGTAGCAAGAGAAACAAAAGGCACATCCAGGAGCGCAGCTATCATCCCCCCCACGGAGGAGCCGTTATAATCGATTGTCTCTTTGCCGGCAAAAACGATATCATAACTTCCTTTCTTCGCAACTTCAGCAATTTGAGTAGCGACAAAAAAACTGTCCCGACCTTCTACATTAACTCGAATAGCTTCGTCACCTCCCAAGGCAAGGGCCTTCCTTATGATTGGATCAGAATCTTCTTTTCCAACACAGATAAGATGCACAATAGTCGCAGGATCTTTCTCCTTCAATTCGATTGCTCGAACCAGTGCATACCATTCATCATAGGGATTAATTATCCATTGTACTCCATCCGTTGCAAATTTCGTATTGTTGTCCTTGAAGGCTATTTTTGTCGTGGTATCCGGTGTTTTGCTTAGACAAACTAAAAACTTCATTTAATTCGATTGAAAGTTCATAAAGTTGCTTATGCAACTAAAATCAAAGATAATACTAGTAAAGGTAATCTAAGGCTTAAATCGAAAAAATAATGGCGTCAGGTGAAGATCGAATGGAAAAAATAATCGTGATGTTACGACGCGATCCCGATGATAGTTTTTTGAAGCATGCTTTGGCATTGGAGTACGTCAAGGCAGGGCAAGACGATATGGCCAGGACCTTGTTTGAAACGATTTTAAAAAATGATCCCGATTTTCTGGGATCATATTATCAGCTTGGAAAACTGCTTGAAAGGAACGGGGATCTGAATGCTGCATCTGAGCTTTACGGGGACGGTATGAAAACGGCTGCGCGGGCAGGTGACCGGCGCACATTTAACGAACTGCAGGCGGCTCAGGAAAATTTGGCCTTCTAACGGTTAACCTTAAGCTATCTTCATGAGCGACGCTGGTAAAATTTTGCCCCATAATAACATTCAATGACAAAGACGCTGCTGGCTGAATTCGTTGATTTTGTGAGCAGGGAACAACTATTTACTCAAGAGGACCGAATTTTGATTGCCGTTAGTGGGGGCGTCGATTCCATTGTCCTCTGTGAATTGTGTCATCTTGCGGGTTACGACTTTGATATTGCCCACTGTAACTTCCAATTACGGGCGGCGGAAAGTGGTCGGGACGAAGATTTCGTCATAAATCTGGCCAACAAATATGGAAGAAATATCCACCTAAAAAGATTTGCCACCGGGGAATATGCCGCTAAAAACAAGTTATCCATTCAGGCAGCTGCAAGGAATCTTCGATACAACTGGTTCGAGGAAATTATCCGATCGTTCACCCCACCTATCCGGCAAGCTACCTCGCACTCCACTCAAAGGAGCATAATAGCAACGGCGCATCACATGAATGACAGCGTTGAAACAATGTTGATGAATTTCTTTAAAGGGACAGGAATCGCTGGCTTGCATGGAATTCTTCCAAAACAGGGCCACATTGTCAGGCCCCTGATATTTTCCAGGAAAGAACGCCTAATTGATTTTGCGACAAATGCGGGGCTGAAATGGGTGGAAGACAGCTCAAATGAAACGAATGACTATGAGAGGAATCGCCTCAGGCATTCGATCATTCCAATGATCGAAGAAATATACCCGGGTGCAATTAATCGGCTTGCGGAAACCACGTTGCGCATCCGTGAAGTAGAGTTAGTTTATCTGCAGGCAATTGAAACCATTAAAAAAAGTATGCTTGAAAAAAAAGGCATCGAGTTTCATATCCCTGTCCGGAAGCTAAAAAAAAGTGTACCAGTGAAAACCATCCTTTTTGAGATCATTGGTGATTTTGGCTTTTCGTCCGGGCAGCTGGCTGATGCAGTGAATCTCTTGAATAGTGAGACTGGCAGATACATCCGGTCGGATACCCACAGATTGATCAGGAATCGTGATTGGCTAATTATTGCGCCTAATGAGGGTCCGCAACGGCTCAGCATTATTGAAGCTCCCGGCATTTGGCCCGTAACCGTTGGACAATTGAAGGTTGAACAAATCACTTCGGAAAAAATAGATATATCAATGAATGCTGAACTGTTATCGGTATTTCTCGATGCCAAAGAAATTGAATTTCCACTCATTTTTCGAAATTGGCGACAAGGAGACTATTTTTATCCTTTGGGCATGCGTAAAAAAAAGAAGGTCGCCCGATTTCTCATCGACAACAAGCTATCTAAAACAACCAAAGAGAATGTCTTTGTGCTCGAATCGAAAAAGCGAATCTTATGGGTAATAGGCATGCGGATTGATGAACGGTTCAAAATTACGCCGCGAACAAAAAGAATTCTAAATATTGAAATGCGGATGACTTAACTGATTCAGAAAGTCCTGCATTAAGGTCGGCCTAACGACGATCATGAAAGCAATCCCGAACAGTGCCCCCCAAAAATGAGCATCGTGATTGATGTGGTCTCCTCCTTTTTTTGACATATATGCAGTGTATATAAGAAATAACGCGGCATAGACGATTGACGGTGCAGGTATAAAGAGAACGAGTATTGGTTGCCACGGACGCATCAACACAAATGCGAAAAGTACCGCGCAAACTGCACCGGATGCACCGAGGCTTCTGTAGTTGTAATTATTTTTTTGCTTAATATAGCTTGGAATAACAGAAACGATCAACGCTCCAATATACATCAAAAGGAATACATATTCCGGCAGATCAAGCACTCGAAAAAAGTGGGACTCCATAATCGAACCGAATGAATATAGAGTGATCATGTTAAACGCAAGATGTATGAGGTTGGCGTGTACAAATCCACAACTGATAAATCGATAATATTGACGTTTTTCAGAAATTGCCGGTGGCCAGAAAATGAGGGAGTCAATAATTCGTCTATTGCTGAATCCAAGAAATGAAATTATGCAGGTTATAGCAACTAACCCGGTTGTTATGGGTGTCAGCGAAAACATTTAATTTTCTCTTAAAGATAAAGTTTAATCAGGAATGGTGATATTTTTCATTGCGGATTATAGTGCAAGCCCGGTAGATTTGCTCGGCAAGGATCAGCCTGACAAGCTGGTGAGGAAAAGTAAGCGACGATAATGACCATTTATAATCCGCACGATCGATTACATGCTCACCAAGCCCATAAGCTCCTCCAATAATGAAAACCAGATTCTTTCTGCCCTCGTTGGACCTCGCTGCAAGAAACTGGGCTAGTTGCTCCGACGTGAATTGCTTGCCTTTGACATCCAAAGCAATCAGAAGCTCATCTTTTTTCGCCGCCGACAAAATCGATTCTGCTTCCTTATTCCTGATAATGGCTTCGCTAGCGGAAGCATAGTTGCTAAACGGAGGAAACAGCTTCCATTCCGCCGAGAAATATTTGTTTATCCTCGTTGTAAATTCTTCAATTGCGGATTTGAGTTCGGAGTCATGAATTTTACCTACGGCCCAAAATTGAATCTTCATACACCAAAATTAAAGTTCTCAAAATTGACAAACCCACATGGGTGAGCTCCGCATTTTCGGGAATTAAAAGACTTCACCAAGATTGACTGCGATACCTTGGGATCCATTAAGCCCCCAGCCATAATCCACACAAAGGTTGGCACCGGAAAATTTATTCAACTTGATGCGGATACCAGCTCCATATCCCGGCGCGATAATTTGGAATTGTTTAGACAATTCCTTAGAAAAGGACTGGGCATTTGCAAAAACTACTCCCCCCAATATCCCATTCCTGGTCAACTGGAAGCGATATTCTCCTTCAAGATAGATCATATCTTGCCCACGATAACGGCCCTGTATATATCCTCTCGCCGTATTATAAAAATCATCCCATCCCGTGCTAGGCAGTAAGAGATAGGGAGGCTTCCCGTCCACGGTTAACCAATTGTAACTCCAGAACGCGAGCACATTTTTGGATTCCCCCGGCAGATTAAAATATCGTCGAAATTCCAATAAAAGCGACTGCCAGTTGTTATCGCTTCCCAGCGCTGTTAGGTTAGGTCGATCAACGATATTTACATACCATCCTGCGTCCGGATTTATCTGATTTTTTCGCGTATCCACTATCAGTCGAAAAGCAGGACCCGACGCCGTAACCGTACTGGTAAGCCCGTATTTCTCAAAATCAGTTACTACGCCTGAAGGAGGGTTTACTTCCCGAACATTCCAGAAATAATCATAAAAAAATCCCAGCCCCACATAGACATTAGGCACAATTTTTCGCATGAGTGACTCATGGATCTTGGCATAGTTGAAATCAATTGTGTAGCCATCATTGACGTTTGAGCGCCCTCCGAGACCAAAAGTTGTGGAAGGGTACTTCATATAGCGCCAGTCAACGATGATATTGAAATTATCGTTGCGCGTCCAAATGTCTGCTTGGACCGGGAAAATAATTTGGTGATATTGAGAGTAGGTTATACTGGTAAGAAGACTGGATATCTTCTCAACATTATGCAAATGTTTGGAGGTGTAAAATCCCAAATTAGCGCTAAAAACTCCGGCAAATCCAGTCTGAAGTGAATATCCGACAAATGGAAGCGCGGAAAGATGTTGCGCCTTATCATCGAGTCGCCGCGTTGAATCCTTTTTAATGATTTTGCGATAGAGATCAATCAAATCCAACTGGGAAGTCCATAGACTGTCGGTACTATTGACAGAAGCCGTTGGCCTGGCAACTGTAGTGGATCGCAGGGAGTCCTGGGCGCAAACGGCTAAGACCTGAAAAAGCCAGAGAAAGCCAATAAATACTGGTAGGGCAAATTTCAAGTCAGGCGTTGGTTTTCTCGACAATTAACAATTTATTCATTTGAATGGGACAGGGTTTTTTGTCATTTAGCCGCAGGGACTGGTGTTTGACAACCTGGTAGTCTGGTAGTTTAACGAGGGTAGGCAATTACTTCTATTTTATATTTACGTCTTTAACGCTAATTTCAAAAAAAAAGTTGCTGACCCGTATTTATTGAAAGCAACTATTTGAGATTTATTTAACGTTCATGTGTCTAACTGTACAAAAGAGTCAAAATTCTGCACTCCGATCATTTTCTCAGAAATGAAGCCCTCTGCATAGGCGACACCTATCATTTTCCCGAACATTTGATGACGTCCGATTATCGAATTCAGGAATTCAGGGGTGCTGATATAGGTCTGTGGCTCGTCCCGATCATATTCGCGCGAAAAAAATTGAGAGGAATATGCCCTGATTGCTTCGAGTTTTCTGTCAAAAACCCGGGTGACGTCATACACAAAGGAAGGCTGAAAGTATCTGTCCTGTATATAGTGGAACACATATCTCGGTCGCCACTGAAGCTGAAGCATTCCGTCAATGTCGACTGTTTCGATCTTCTGAAGTCCGCTGAGAAAACATGCATCAGAAATTAAATGTCCGGCCCTGCCATGGTCAGGATGCCGATCGGCCAATGAACTCGCAAGCACAATCTCAGGACGATATTTCCTGATTGCCCGGATCAACTGGCGCTGGTGCTGTTCATCGTTCTTAAAAAACCCGTCGGGCATTCCCAGGTTTTCCCGAACATCAAGCTGCATAATATTCGCGGCAACTGTCGCTTCCCGATCTCTCAATTCGGCACTTCCGCGGGTCCCTAATTCACCCCGGGTCAGGTCAACGACACCAATTTTTTTGCCATGGTCTTTTTCCATCATAAGGGTGCCTGCGCAGCACAATTCGACGTCATCGGGATGCACCGCGACGGCTAAAACATCAATCTTCATGCGTAATCTTGAAGGTGCAAATCTATGGTAATTGGAGAAACTTGCCTGCAGCATCAACGGACCACGAGTCCTTGGAAAGCTATCGACGCGCCCAAAGCGTGGTAGTTGTTTTCTTCTTACTTTTGCTGCCATTTTGGTCATCATTAATTAAAATAATTACAAATATGCCATACGATGTTGTAGTTCTTGGCAGTGGGCCCGGCGGCTATGTCGCAGCAATCAGGGCTGCACAATTGGGATTCAAAACTGCCATAGTCGAACGCGAGAGTCTTGGAGGAATTTGCCTTAATTGGGGTTGTATTCCAACTAAAGCCTTACTTAAGAGCGCACAAGTATATCAGGACATTTTGCATGCAAAAGAATTCGGAATCAATGCAAGTGGCCAGCAGGATTTTCCGGCAATTATCAAAAGGAGCAGAGGTGTAGCGGATAAAATGAGCAAGGGTGTTCAGTTCCTCATGAGAAAGAATAAGATAGATGTAGTTATGGGATCTGGTAGACTTAAAGCAAAAGGTCAGCTTGAAGTTACAGGTGCCGACAACAAGACCCAAATTGTTGAAGGTAGGCATATCATCGTCGCCACCGGAGCAAGAAGTCGTGAACTACCCAATCTAAAGCAGGATGGCAAAAAAATAATCGGATACAGGGAAGCAATGGTTCTACCTGAAATGCCCAAGAGCATGATCGTCGTAGGCAGTGGCGCCATTGGCGCTGAATTCGCTTATTTTTATTACAGCATGGGAACAAAAGTCACTATCGTGGAATTTTTGCCCAGAATCGTCCCCGTTGAAGACGAAGAGATTTCGAAGGAGTTGGAAAGAATCTATAAAAAATATGGCATCGATATACTGACGAGCAGCGAAGTTACAAGTGTCGATGCCACCGGAAATGGAGTAAAGGCTAAAGTAAAAACGCAGACGGGAGAAATCACACTTGAGGCTGACATCCTTTTGAGTGCTATCGGAATTTCTGCGAATATTGAAAATATCGGTCTTGAATCGACAGGCGTCAAAACGGAAAAAGGAAAGATCCTGGTGGATAAATATTATCAGACCAATGTTCCGGGCATATATTCTATTGGGGACTGCGCGCCGGGCCAGGCTCTTGCGCATGTCGCTTCAAAGGAAGGGATTATCTGTGTCGAGAATATTGCGTTCGTTGAAAAAAAGTACAACCACAAACCCGACCCGCTTGACTATAATAATGTGCCCGGCTGCACGTATTGTACACCGGAAATTGCTTCCGCAGGTTTGACGGAAAAACAGGCGCGTGATGCTGGCTACGAAGTAAAAGTTGGTAAGTTCCCGTTGAGTGCATCGGGTAAAGCTTCTGCCGCGGGACATACGGAAGGTTTCATCAAAGTTGTTTTTGACGCAAAATATGGGGAATGGTTAGGCACTCACATGATTGGATATAACGTAACGGAAATCATCTCACAAACTACGCTGGGTAGAAAACTGGAGACAACTTACCAGGAAGTGCTTGATAGCCTTCATCCTCATCCGACAATAAGCGAAAGTGTCAAGGATGCGATCGAAGCAGCCTACGGCGAAGCGATACACCTTTAGATTTATTAAGAGTTTGATTATCCGTGTTGCACACATTCGGGATTATGAAGATTCAAAGTGCCACTTATTTCGAACTCATGGTTTGCTCCTTCCTATAACTCTAGTTGTGATAAGTAATGTCCTGGGACCCAGCGATTTATAATAGGTTCAAGTCAGAACGCGCAAAACCTTTTTACGACTTGTTGGCTTTGATACACAATCGTGAATACGTGGATGTGATTGACCTTGGTTGTGGAACCGGTGAACTGACAAAGCAACTTGCAGACGAAATGCTCAAGGCAAGAGTACTCGGGATTGATTCATCTGTCCAGATGTTAAATGCCTCTTCGGTCTTTGGGAATTCCCGCCTTCGATTTGAACAAAAAAGCATTGAAGCGCAAATTGGAAGCGCGGCGAAATGGGACCTTGTTTTCTCCAATGCTGCGCTTCAATGGGTAGAGAATCACTCTGAGACATTCCCAAAAATAATATCAAGTCTCAATCCAGGCGGCCAACTACTGGTCCAGATTCCATCGCAACACCATAACCTCACAAACAAGTTGTTGAAGCGGCTGTCGGACCGCGATTCTTTTAGAACTCTACTGCCTTCCGGCATCAGCAATTCTCCTGTTTTGGAGCTTGAGGAATATGCTGCGTTGTTATTTGCGCGGGGTTGTAAAGCGCTGACGATTTTTGAAAAAATTTATCCCGTCGTTGTGCCTGGAATAAGAGAGCTTTTCGAATGGGTCTCAGGAACAGCGATCATTCCTTATCTGGAGAATTTACCTCAAGAGTTGCACGGTCAATTTAATGATGAATTCGAGCAACTGTTGCAAGAGAACTTTGATGTCAACCCGGTCTTCTATCCATTCAAACGAATAATCATTAGCGGAATTTTTTAATTGTTCAATCCTGCGACATTACTCAAATAGAAAAAGAGGCTGTCTCAAAAGAGGCAGCCTCTTTCACATATGTAGATAAAAAGAGCAGGTGGGAATTAAAAGTAGAATAGAATTTGTGGTTAATGGGCATGTCAAAACC
>Ga0070731_10005750_pt1 | contig 10132 bp, 7 predicted proteins | sample Coa_R1_2_FD_66448 | JGI IMG/M metagenome (GOLD analysis project Ga0070731, IMG submission 66448) | Surface soil microbial communities from Centralia Pennsylvania, which are recovering from an underground coalmine fire - Coalmine... | ecosystem: Environmental > Terrestrial > Soil > Unclassified ... | reverse complement strand
ATGGCGCAGGGAGTACGTGACATCGCTTCTCTACCCGATCCGATTGGGGAAACTCTTGTCGAGTGGACTCGAACAAATGGCTTACACATCCGCAAAGTGCGCGTGCCGCTTGGCGTTGTCGGCATCATCTACGAATCGCGGCCGAACGTTACCGTCGACACCGCGGTGCTGGCGCTGAAAACCGGCAATGCAATCGTGCTTCGTGGAGGCAAGGAAGCCGCCCAGAGCAATCAGCGGCTCGTTGACATTCTGGCGAAAGCGCCGGGGGTTCCCGACGGCGCCATCGAATTACTGGACTCGAGTTCGCGGCAATCCGTACTGGAATTGATCACAGCGCGCGGCTCGGTCGATGTGATTATTCCGCGCGGAGGCGCGGGATTAATTGCTTTCGTCACCGAGAACTCCAGCGTGCCTGTAATCGAAACCGGGGCAGGGAATTGCCATATTTTTATTGATGAGTCCGCCGATTTCGAAATGGCCGACCGCATCGTGATCAACGCAAAAATCCAACGACCGTCGGTGTGCAACGCTGCCGAAAAGTTGATGGTGCACGAAAGGATTGCGGCCGAATATATTCCGCGAATTGTGAAAAAGCTGATTCAAGCGGGAGTAGAAGTTCGCGGAGATGCGAAGACCCGCAACCTGGCTCGCGGAGAAAGCGTTGGGCTCGCCACTGAGCAGGATTGGGGCGAGGAATATTTGCGCTTGTGTATGGCGCTGCGCGTGGTTGCAAACGTCGACGATGCGATCACCCACATCAATCGCTATTCCACCAAACATTCGGAATCGATCGTCACACGCGACGAGGCGAATGCGCGCAAGTTCTTGCGGGAAGTTGATTCCGCCGCAGTTTACTGGAATGCTTCAACCCGCTTCACCGACGGCGCAGAATTCGGTTTCGGTGCCGAGATGGGCATCAGCACGCAGAAGCTTCACTGCCGCGGCCCTTTCGCGCTGGCCGAACTGACTTCTTCGAAGTACGAGATTGTGGGGACTGGGCAGGTCCGTTAGCATTTGCCGGCATTCCGACCGCGTCACGAAAGTAAGGTAGAGCCGTGATTTCGAATCACCTCGCTGAGGCCGTTGCATCCCAGCGGTTTCATTTCGAATACTTTCTTCCCGGCTTTCATCTCAGTGATGCTGCACCTCTCGTGTTACCTTACATACTTTCACCACGGGAGCAAAATGAAATTCCTTTCACCGATAGTTCTTTCCTTGGTGGCGCTCGTTTCTCTTCCAATGCCCAGCGTGAGCGGGCACGCTCCCAAGCCTTCGGCATCTCAGCCGATCTTCGGTTTCCGCGATTCCAACACCGAAAGCACAACTGAAGCTCGTTTTCTTGCCGTCCCCGATCCCAAGCTTGCTGAAGAACACCTGCGAACTCTGACGCAAGCACCTCACATGGCGGGCACGCCCGAAGATAAAGCCACCGCCGACTACGTTGCCCAGAAGTTCCGCGAAGCGGGTCTCGAAACTGAAATCGTCGAATATAAGACCTGGTTCAACTATCCGGAGGAGATCAGCGTTGATATCACGGCTCCCGCCGGAGTTGAAATGCACGGACCCACGCGCGAGCACGTCGACGGCGATCCCTATGACGATGATCCGCGCGTAGTTATGCCATTTAGCGGCATGTCTCCTTCAGGAGATGTTGAAGCTGAGGTGATCTATGCCAATTACGGCACACCCGATGATTTCGACAAGCTGGCGAAACTGAATGTCGACGTGCGTGGCAAGATCGTGCTGGTTCGATATGGCCAGAATTTTCGCGGCGTGAAGGTGTTCGTGGCGCAGGAACACGGTGCAGCAGGAGTCATCATCTATTCCGACCCATTCGATGATGGCTGGCGGCGCGGCGACAAATATCCGGTGGGGCCGTGGCGGCCCGATACAGGAGTGCAGCGCGGCTCAACCGGTTACATGTTCGAATTCCCCGGGGATCCTACGACTCCCGGTTTCGCCTCGGTTGCTTCGTTACCGCAAAGCAAGCGTATCCCACCAGACCAATCCACGCAGATGCCGAAGATTCCGGTCACCCCGCTTTCGTACCACGATGCGTGGCCGATTCTTCAGCATCTAGGCGGTGCCGATTCGCCTCGTGAGTGGCAGGGCGCGCTTCCGTTTACCTACCATGTAGGCCCCGGACCGGTGCGCGTAAGGATGCACCTGAAGCAGGACTATCAGTACCGCACTCTCTGGGATGTGATCGGCAGCGTCAAGGGCAGCGAGTTTCCTGACGAGTGGGTGGTTGGGGGAAATCATCGCGATGCCTGGGTGTATGGTGCGGTGGATCCGAACAGCGGAACCGCTGCCATGCTCGAATCGGTGCATGGCCTCGGAGAACTGCTGAAGTCAGGATGGAAACCCAAGCGCACGATCATTTTTGCCAGTTGGGATGGCGAAGAAGAAGGGCTGATCGGTTCGACCGAGTGGGCCGAAGAGCACGAAAGGGAATTGGCGAAGGCCCCTGCATATTTCAACATGGATGTGGCGGTCTCGGGTTCGAAGTTCGGAGCGTCGGCCGTGCCATGTCTGAAACAATTTGTGCGCGATATTGCCAAAGCGGTGCCTGGTCCCAAAGGCGGCACCGTTTACGAAGCATGGCAGAAAAATGAACAAGGAGCTCGCTCTTCACAATCACCTGCGGACTCTGTGGCAGACAGCCACCGGCTTCCCGCGGCCAACGTAAAGTCCGATGTGCCGGTGGGCGATCTTGGCAGTGGATCCGACTACAGTGCTTTTCAGCAACATCTCGGAGTGCCGTCGACCGATATCAGTTCCACTGGCCCTTATGGCGTCTACCACTCGGTTTTCGACAATTTCGCATGGTTCAAGAAATTCGGTGATCCGGACTTCGTCTACGAACAGGAGATGGCGCGCATTTTCGGTTTGGAGATGTTGCGCATGGCTGATGCCGATGTACTGCCCTATGATTACGAAGAATATGGGAAGGAAGTCGCGGTCTATATTGAAGCGGCCGGGAAGCGGGCGGAGACGAGGTTCGGCCGGTTTGCACTTGATCTGAGTGGCGTTGATACGGCCGCGAAGCGCTTTCAAGAAGCTGGCGCCAAGATACTAGCGAAAGAAAACAATCCGCGAGATTTGGCGAAACTAAACCTGGCGTTGCGCAACGCCGAACGCGCGCTGCTTGTGCCCGGGGGTCTTCCGCACCGTCCGTGGTTTCGCCACGCGATTTACGCTCCGGGAGAATACACGGGATATGCTGCTGTCGTGATACCCGGTGTAAATGAAGCCATTGATAAAGGTGATCTGGAGCGCTGCCGCCAGCAGTTAGCGGTTCTTGCGGCGGCGCTCAATCGAGCGGCGAAGACGCTCGAGGGATACAAGTAGACCATGAACCATACCCACGCTCTTGCTCAATTCCTGCGCACATTGCCACATTCGGCGGCCGCGACCTTCCTCGCTTTGTTTCCTATCGTCGATCCGCCGGGCGGTATTCCTATCTTCTTCTCGATGACCACGTCGTGGGACGCCAAAGATAGAAGCCGCACGGCTTTGAAAACCGGAATCTGGGTTTTCGTGATTCTGGTTTCATTTATGTTCTTCGGCCGCTTCGTGCTGTATTTTTTCGGTATCTCACTGCCGGTACTGAAAATCGCGGGCGGCCTTATCGTTGCCAACACCGCTTGGGGCATGGTGACTTCTCGTGACCGCATTACGCCGGAAGAGACACACGAAGCCAAAGACAAGGAAGACATCTCACTTACTCCGCTGGCGATGCCGTTACTGTCGGGTCCGGGAGCGATCGGTGTAGTGATGGCTCTGGCTGCGCACGTCGATAATGCCTCATCGTATATCGGCATGATTATCGGCATTGCTGCGGTGGCGGTCAGCGTCATTCTTTTTTTGTGGATGGGAGGGCCGCTGGTGCGGCGGCTTGGCCCCAGCGCCGTGGGTGCGATCAACAAAATCTTCGGCTTTCTGATTCTCGCCATTGCGGTGCAGTTGGTCGCGGATGGCATTGCCGATTTCAGCGGTTAGCTCAAACAAAAAGCCCATCTGTGGGATGGGCTGCAGCTATTTGGCAGTAATTGCGATTATTTGTAAGTGGCATCGGTCTTCGACAGATAATCGCGGTGTTCTTTGAAATCAACCATTGATCCGAACGTCGGACCGGCCAGCGGAGATGCTTTCCCAGCATCCCGCACCGCGGCGCTGACTTTATCAAGAGCATCGGCGTTGGCGGCGATGTAGTCGATCCAGAACGTTCCCGGAGCTTCGGTGTGAATGGCTTCGGTGTCGACTTCGTATTCGTGAATCACGCCATCGGCCAGCAATTTCTCGAAGAGCGGCACGAAAAGGTTTTTGCTGAGAGTATCAACAGCGTCGTTAGGAGCATCGGGCTTTAGCTTGTACATGGCAACTGCCGTGTACACACCTTTCCATGACCCCGGATGCCAGTTGTAATAACGGCTGACGAACATGCTATCCCAATGTTTGGTGGCGGCTATATCAGCGGCAGATGTCGTCATTCCTGACTTGTAAAACTGGTCGAGAAGGTTGAGCAGCGCGCCCTCGGACATGGCCGAGAACCAGGTGTCGTGGGTCGCGCCATCCGGTTGGTGAATCAGGTTCTGGTCGCTGCCATAGGCGACAATGCCGCCGTCAGAAACGGCTTTCTCCATCATCTTTTCTTCCGAGGCATTCTGTTTGGCGAAATCGGCCCACTGGGCGCGCGGAACAGTCCAGAAGGCGACGTAGCTGTACATCCGCGGTTTTTCTTTCACTTCCTGCGTCTGCGCCCAACCGCAAACGGCGAACATCGCCATACTCAATGCCACAACAAAAGCACCGCACAATTTTTTGCTCATGCTTTACCCTCGCTAGTTAGCAAAGGACTCGATAAGGCTGTCCCAAGCGGAGGCAAGTGTACACCCTGCGATTGGCACCCAATCGTATAATTCAGCTTTCTCAAATGAGTCCGAAGGGGCAATCCGACTTCGCTAGTAAATCGACCAGGGTTTGAGGCTCTGCCAGCTCTATTTCTCTTTGACCTTCTCCGCCAATTCGCGAAATTCTTTGGATAGCTTGTGGCTCGCCTTTATTTGCAACTGTGCGAGCTGTCGGGAGTTCTGGGTCGTCAGGCTCGGCAACAAAGTCTCCAGTTCGGTCGCCAGGTCGCGTGCGTGATCGGCTTCTTTCACCATCAGATGTTCAAATTTACGGACTGCCTCGTGGTGATCCATAGACCTAGCCTTGGGTGTGTTTTACTTCAGCGTCACCAGTCGCTCCACCAGTTCCGAATAATCCTTCTTCTCAATCCCATGCATCTGCTTGTTGTACTCGTCCACCTTCGACGAATAATTCATCGAGCAGAATTTGGGGCCGCACATGGAGCAGAAGGCTGCTTCTTTGTACGATTCGTCGGGCAGAGTTTCGTCGTGCATGGAGCGGGCGGTTTCGGGATCAAGCGAGAGCGCAAACTGCTTTTCCCAATCGAATTTGTAGCGTGCATAGCTAAGGGCGTCGTCGCGGTCGCGGGCGCCAGGGCGCTGGCGGGCGATGTCGGCGGCATGGGCGGAGATCTTGTAGGCGATGATACCGTCTTTTACGTCTTTTTCGTTGGGTAGGCCGAGGTGTTCTTTCGGAGTGACGTAGCAGAGCATGGCCGCACCGTACCATCCGATCATGGCCGCGCCGATGGCTGATGTAATGTGATCATAGCCGGGAGCTATATCGGTGACCAGCGGGCCGAGAGTGTAGAACGGAGCTTCGTAGCAGAGTTCGATTTCTTTATCGACCTGCTCCTTGATCTTGTCCATGGAGACGTGTCCGGGGCCTTCGATCATGACCTGCACGTCATGCTCCCAGGCTTGTTTCGTCAGCTCGCCCAAAGTTTTCAGTTCAGCAAACTGGGCTTCGTCGCTGGCATCGGCGACGCAGCCGGGACGCAGGCCATCGCCGAGCGAAAAGCTGACATCGTATTTCTTGAAAATCTTGACGATGTCGTCGAAGCGGTCGTAGAGGAAATTCTGTTTGTGATTGTGGGCCATCCACTGGGCGAGGATCGCGCCGCCCCGGCTGACGATGCCGGTGATGCGCTTCGAAATCATCGGTAAATATTGAATGAGCACGCCAGCGTGGATCGTCATGTAATCGACGCCCTGCGCGGCTTGCTCTTCGATTACTTCGAGCATCACTTCAGCGTTGAGATCTTCGACACGCTTCACACGCGCGATTGCTTCGTAGATCGGCACCGTGCCGATGGGCACGGGCGAATGGCGCAGGATGGCTTCGCGAATATTATGAATGTCGCCGCCAGTGGATAGATCCATCACGGTATCAGCGCCGTAGTGCACGGCAGTGTGCAGCTTCTTAAGTTCTTCGTTCACCTCCGAAGTGACCGCCGAGTTTCCGATGTTGGCATTAATCTTGCATAGCGAGGCGACGCCAATCGCCATCGGCTCGAGTTCAGGATGGTTGATATTGGCGGGGATAATCATGCGGCCCCGGGCAACTTCGTCACGCACCAGTTCAGGCGTCAGCTTTTCTTTGTGCGCGATAAAGTTCATTTCTTCCGTGATCACGCCCCGGCGAGCGTAATGCATCTGGGAGAAGTTGCCGTCGGTGTTTGCCTGCTTGCGCTCCGCTATCCACTCTGCGCGCGGCTTCGGAACGCTGTATCCATGGTTGCCATTACCGGAATTGCCATTACTGGAAGTCATAGGGGGCCAGCCTTTTGTGGGGAGTCTTCAGGCACAAATTATACGCGCAAGGGCTGGGAAGTGGTACGACCACCGGGTAAAGTGGGCGAAATGCGCGAATTTTGGAGCCGCAGTGGCTTCCGGATTTCATTACAAAGGGGCACAAAGGTCCATGAAGGGAACCGCTTTCGGTTGACGAATTTGCGGGCGGTAGTGGAGGCAGCGGTTCCTTGCCGATCGAAGACCCGTGGCTTAGAATCGCATGTTCATACATAAGGAGAGATTGCAATGCGAGTGTTCCGTCTCTTGCTGATCGTTCTGCTGGCCGGCGTTGGTTCAGTCATCGCGCAAACGGCTTCCTCTACCAGGCCGGCTCCCGGTTTCAGCATCGAAACCATCGACAAAAGCATTGATCCGTGCGTGGATTTCTATCAGTACGCGTGCGGCAACTGGATCAAGAATTCCGAAATCCCTCCCGATCAGTCTCGATGGGGCAGTTTCACAGAGTTGCACGAACGCAATCTCGACATCGAGCGCGAGATTCTCGAAAAGGATGCTGCCGGGGGCATGAACCGCACGCCAGTCGACCAGAAAATCGGAGATCTTTACGGCTCTTGTATGAATGAAAAGGCGGTGAATGAAAAGGGAATCGCTCCGGTAAAGCCTGAACTGACGGCGATCGCGGCTGCGAAAGACAAGCGAGAGTTGATCGACGAACTCGCCAAGCTGGATTTGATGGGTCAGGGATCGCTGTTTAACTTCTATTCGTCTCCTGACTTGCATAACGCCGATTTGGTGATTGCGTACATTGATCAGGGCGGCCTCACGCTGCCCGACCGCGATTACTACATTAAAGACGACCAGAAAATGAAAGACATGCGGCAACACCTGGTTGAATACGTTAAGCAGTTGTTTATTTTGGCAGGTCAGTCGACGCAGCAGGCGGCCGATTCGGCGCAAACCGTGCTTCGTATTGAAACCGGTCTGGCGAACGCCTCGATGGACCGAACGGCGCGCCGCGATCCGAAAAATCGCGACCATAAGATGAGCCGGGACGAGGCTGTGGCGCTGGCACCGGATTTTTATCTGAACCAGTATTTTGCCGGAATCGGTGCCCCGAATTTCTCGCAGATGAATGTAGTAAATCCAGACTTCTTCAAGAAGGTAAACGGCGTGCTCGATGCCGAATCGATGGAGGCGCTGAAAACCTATGTCAGCTGGCATGTTCTGAACGCCGCGGCACCGTGGCTTTCGCAGCCCTTTATCGACGCCAATTTCACATTCCAGCAGGGGCTCACCGGCCAAAAAGAAATTCAGGCGCGCTGGAAGCGATGCGTAAATCTCGTCGATCGCGAGTTGGGCGAGGCGCTCGGCGAAAAGTACGTCGATGCCACGTTCGGCCCAGAAGGCAAACAGCGCATGCTAAAGATGGTGGACGCGCTGGAAAAATCTCTCGCGGAAGATATTCAAGGGCTTTCGTGGATGAGCGATGAAACCAAGAAGCAGGCTCAGATCAAGCTGGAGGCGATTCGCAACAAAATCGGCTACCCGGAAAAATACCGGGACTATAGTTCGGTCGCAATCAAGCCCGATGATCTTCTGGGCAACGTTGAACGAGCGAACACGTTTGAGTCGAAACGCGATCTTGCGAAGATTGACAAGCCGCTGGATCGCAAAGAGTGGGGCATGACTCCGCCGACGGTGAATGCTTATTACAGCGGGTCTTATAACGAAATCGTGTTTCCCGCGGGAATCCTGCAGCCGCCGTTTTTTGACAAGTCGATGGACGATGCGGTGAATTTCGGCGGGATTGGCGTAGTCATTGGACACGAACTCACCCATGGCTTCGACGATCAGGGGCGCAAGTTCGATCCGCAGGGAAACCTCCACGATTGGTGGACCGCGGAGGATGGCAAGGAATTCGAGAAACGCGTCAGTTGCGTTGCTAATGAATATTCGAACTTCGTCGCAGTCGACGATCTGAAGCTAAACGGACGGCTCACGCTGGGCGAGAACACGGCTGATAACGGCGGTGCGCGCATTGCGCTCATGGCGCTGGAGCAGATGATTGCCAACGACAAGAGCGGAAAAGAAGGCGCGAAAATCGACGGCTACACTCCCGAGCAGCGGTTCTTTCTGGGATTTGCGCGAGTATGGTGCGAGAAGCAGCGTCCGGAGATTGCTCGGACGAGAGTGCTTACCGATCCCCACTCGCCAGGAAAGTACCGCATCGATGGAGTGGTGCAGAACATGCCGGAGTTCGAGAAAGCGTGGGGGTGCAAAGCCGGCCAGCCCATGGTTTCCGAGAACGCATGCCATGTGTGGTGAGGCTGGGGGCGCCAGTCGAAATTATTGCTGAGGGGCGAAGTAGCCTTTGCGGGCGCGGACCTGCAAGTCTTTTTTCAGCGCGGAGATTTCGATTGAGCGGAAGCGGCCATCGGCATCAAAATCGGCCGGCTTGTAGGAAACGACGTACTGGCTGCGTAATTCATCTTCGATCGAGGCGAAGGAATGCGTGATGTCCTTCATTTTGAATGGGAAGAAGGCGCGGCCTCCGGTGGCTGCCGCAAGCTGTTCCAACACCTTGTCGCCGCGCAGGATCAATCCGCTGTCATCGGTTGAAATCGCGTAAATGATAACTTCGGCCCGCTGTGCCATTTCGATGGCTTGCGCCCGGGAATATTCGCTCTGATTGTCTTCGCCGTCGCTGACTACGACGATCGCCTTGCGCACCGGATGATCGGGGCGGTCTTTCAAAAACTTCTCTTTGCACGCGCGGTAGATCGCGTCGTAGAGCGCCGTACCTCCGCCGTCATGCAGTCGGTGAACGCCGGCAGAGAGCAGTTGCACATTGTCGGTGGAATCCTGAGCCATCTGGCTTTGCTTGTTGAACCCAACCACGAAGGCCGTGTCAAAGCCGGCGCGCACGGTCTTTTGCAAAAAAGTGACGGCGGCATCCTGCTCGAAGCCAAAGCGGCTTTGCACCGAACCGCTCACATCGATCAGCAGTCCGAGGTGCAAAGGCAGGTCGGTCTCGCGGCGAAAATTGATGATCGATTGCGGTGGCTTGTGATCGTCGAGAATCGAAAAATCGGTTTGGTTCAGATCCCGCACGAACTTGCCATGCTTGTCGGTGGCGATGAAGAGCACGTTGACTTCGTCAACCCGCTTGTGAATCGTGAGTAAAGCGCCGGACTGAGGATCGTCAGAGGCCGAGCTGGCGTCGTACGTAGCCGGTAGGGCTGCGGGATTGAGATATGCCGACGTCTGGCCGAGAGCGGGAATGGTAAGCGCAAGGGCGCCAACCAGTGCCAAAAGGCACAAAACCAACCGCGTGTACTTCGTTCCGAAAGAATCCAAAATTTTCATCCCAGTCGGCTCAAAACGGCCTCTTCCACGTTATTAGATGCACGCCAATTGCCGAATGGAAGGAGGCCCTTCGCCCCTATTCTCCTGACTTTAGAAGT